>Ga0209281_1000161_pt1 | contig 159827 bp, 140 predicted proteins | sample MedtruBG_FD_187514 | JGI IMG/M metagenome (GOLD analysis project Ga0209281, IMG submission 187514) | Root nodule microbial communities of legume samples collected from California, USA - Medicago truncatula BG (SPAdes) (version 2) | ecosystem: Host-associated > Plants > Roots > Nodule | place... | reverse complement strand
TACTTGAGTCCTCAGATAATCAGTCTTCCAGGCTGACATGGCTTCTGCAACCGCCGGGTAAAATCAATGGTAAGAACGTGCTGCAACACCTTGATCGGCTCAGTAGCATTGAATCGCTGGCATTACCGGAAGGTATCAATCGTACCATTCACCGGAACCGGTTGCTGAAACTGGCGCGGGAAGGCCGAAAGATGAGTAGCCGGGATTTGACCCGATTTTCAGCAGCCCGCCGTCATGCGATCCTGGTTTGCGTGCTGGAAGAAGCCAGAGCCACACTGACAGATGAAGTGATTGAGCTGCATGAACGCATGCTGAACAGCCTGTTCAGCAAAGCCAAAAGAACACAGGCTGAGCGCCTTCAGCAGACCGGAAAGCTGATCCAGTCAAAACTGAGGCAGTACATCGATGTCGGCCAGGCACTGTCTGATGCCCGTGATTCCGGTGGCGATCCATGGCTCGCAATAGAAAACATACTGCCATGGCCTCAATTTGTCGCCAGTCTGGAGGAAACACGCCATCTCGCCAGGAAAAATAATTTTGATCCTCTGCATATTATTACTGAGAAATACAGCACATTACGGAAATATGCCCCGCGCATGTTGTCCGCTTTACAGTTGGTCGCCACCCCGGCAGCGCAACCTCTGGCTGATGCGCTGGCTGTGATCAAGGATATGTACCGGAAGCAGTCACGTAAAGTTCCGGCGACAGCGCCGCTTGAGTTTGTCCCTGAAAGCTGGCGCAGGGTGGTGATGACACCTGCGGGTATTGACCGGCAGTACTATGAATTTTGTGCGCTCAGCGAGCTTAAGGGGGCATTGCGCTCCGGGGACATCTGGGTTAAAGGCTCACGCCGCTACAAAAACTTTGATGATTACCTCATTCCCGAAAAGGACTTTGACAAACTCACACCGGCGTTGCCACTGCCCGTTTCTGCTGATTATCATGAGTACATTACCAGCCGTATGACCCTGCTTCAGTCCAGACTTGAAGAGGTCAATGCCATGGCTGCCCTTGGTGAGCTGCCCGATGTGGAAATATCTAACAGGGGCGTAAAAGTCTCTCCGCTGGATAACTGCGTCCCGGTGCAGGTTTCACCGCTGGCAGAGCTGGTTTACAGTATGCTACCGCGCCCTAAAATCACGGAAATTCTCGATGAGGTAAACAGCTGGACGACGTTTACCCGACATTTTTCGCATATAAAAAATGACATTACCCGTCCCGATACCCGCCTGCTCCTCACCACCATCCTTGCGGATGGCATTAATCTTGGTCTAACCAAAATGGCGGAAGCCTGCCCCGGAAGCACCAAATCATCACTCGAAGATATTCAGGCATGGTACATCCGCGACGAAACCTATTCTGCCGCCCTTGCAGAGCTGGTAAATGCACAGGGGAAAAGACCACTGGCGTCATTCTGGGGAGACGGGACAACCTCATCATCAGATGGACAGAATTTCAGAACTGGCAGCTCAGGCCGCTACGCAGGTCAGGTTAACCCGAAATACGGGCAGGAGCCCGGACGTCAGTTTTATACCCATATTTCGGATCAATACAGCCCGTTTTACACCTGCATAATAAGTCGGGTCAGGGATTCAACCCATGTGCTCGATGGCTTGCTGTACCACGAAAGCGACCTTGAAATCAGAGAGCATTACACCGATACCGCTGGGTTCACCGATCATGTCTTTGCCCTGATGCATTTGCTGGGATTTGCGTTCTGTCCACGTATTCGGGATATTCACGACAAGAAGCTGTTTATCAAAGGGAAAGCGGATAAATATCCGGCGCTTCAGTCGCTGATATCCACGACCAGCCTGAACCTGAAAGCGATCGAGATTCACTGGCGCGAGGTGCTGCGTCTGGCGACCTCGATAAAGCAGGGAACCGTAACGGCATCCCTGATGCTGAAAAAACTGGCCAGCTATCCCAAACAAAATGGCCTGGCAAAGGCGCTGAGAGAAATTGGCCGCATTGAGCGAACGCTGTTTATGCTCGACTGGTTCCGCGATCCAGCATTGCGTCGGCGGGTACAGGCCGGACTGAATAAAGGCGAAGCCCGTAACGCGCTGGCGCGTGCGGTATTCATGCACCGGTTGGGAGAGATCAGGGACAGAAAGCCGGAAAATCAGAGCTATCGCGCCAGCGGACTGACACTGCTGACGGCGGCGATCTCCCTGTGGAATACTGTGTATATGGAAAGAGCGGTCGATGCCCTGAAGCGTAAGGGGGTGAAGATCAACGAGCAACTGCTGTCGCATTTGTCCCCGCTAGGGTGGGAGCACATCAATCTGACAGGCGATTATATCTGGAAAAGCAACCGGATACCGGCTTCCGGTAAGTTTCGTCGGCTGAGGCCCGCTAAAGTAGAAAGGTCAAAAAACAACCTTAACGTACAATAATTTTCGATATCCAAACTGACCCCTAATATAACCGTCACAATGGCCATTCATCCGTTTCTTCCGCCTGCTTCAGCGGCTTTAGCTGGCCTTAATTACTGACAGGCTCATAAAATGCTGTTTACGAAGCGTTTTTAACCCGAACCCCGTTTTTCAGGTGTACTGATCCAATTCAGGCACTCGCAGCCAAGGTCTTTTCTCCATTCAACGCAGCCTTTCTGACAGCAATTCCGTTGTATGGATATTTTCAGGCAGACGACATGAGAATGCACACTCCAGGACTCATGTCATTTACTTAACTCTGATAACTCTTTTATGTTGAATGTTTCCGCCCGGCCTGGCGCAGCACAACTGGCACTCAATCTCGACGGTGTGACCCGGCCATCCCCTGACTGCCAGTCATTCAGGGATGATGTTGAGAGGCTCTTATCCACACAGCAGCATCATTATTCCGCGCCAGAACAGCAGCGCGTTCTGGAGCAGTTGTCTGAAAAAATCAGAAATATGTCGTCAGACTTGCTTACCGAGCGGGTCCGTGCCGCAGGTGCTGGTGCATTTATTACTCAGCTCAAGCGGGAAAAACTCAATGAGCTAGAAAGGGACCTGGGGGAGTATGCACTGTGTCAGGCCGGAACGAATGTCTCAATGGCCATTACTGAAATGCAAACCGCGCTGGCACAAAAAAGATTGCCTGCACTGATGCTTTGTCGTGATGCCGTGATGGGTGATAAATTTTTGCTAACCTGCCTGGATGAACACATTGCTGCTGCCGAAAAAAAAAGCACAACCAGAGACGCCTTACGCCTTATTAAGCAGCGCCCTTATGTCCTGAATGCGCTGGATGAAAAGACACACGCGTACAGCTCCCGGTTAAATGAAACCGTCATGACAGTGAAAAACAATGCTAAAGCGCTGCTGGAAGAAATGGTCAGGACGGCCACAGAAGACAATAAGGCACTCATTGCATCGAACTCAGAACAAATAGAGAGGGAAATCGATAATCGTATCAGAGCACTGGGTGTGTGTGAGTCCAGATGTGAAGACATTAAGGACTCATACACCCGGCGAAAAGAAATGTTAGACAGCCTGGCAAAGGCGATAACCAGCAACAATAAAGAAATGTTAGCCAACCTGGTGAAGGTGACAATCCTCAACGAAACCGATATCCCCGGAACCCTTCGGTCTTCGCTCCTGACATTTTGCACAACACAAGAAGACGTGATTATTGCGGTCAGGCGTGAAACACAGGCGTGTCAGGAGCAAACGCGAGGTCTCATTGCGCCAGAAGACTCACCAGAGTTACAAACCATTAGCGACAGGATAGAGGAAGAGAAGCAGGCGCTGGCTGGCGAACAGACAGCCTCGCAGAATGCTGCGCGCGCAGCGAGTAACGGCTCCCGGATGGGGGATTTGTTGTTACGCTGCAAAAGGCTGTTTGGGGCGGGAAAAGGGGAAAAAACGCGGTCAGAACATCGCGTTGTTCAGCGACAGCATGATGCTGCACAGGAGAAGCATGCACAACGGATAGACGCGCTGCGGGGCAGTTACACACAAAAATTAGCCGCGTTAAACGAGAGTTACACCAAAGAGGTTCAGCGGAGGCGCTTGCGGCTGAATGATTTACATCAGAAGGCCGTTACGTTACAGGCAACAGAAGCACAACAGCAATCAACCCTGCTGGATAAAATAACAACGGAGCTGGATAGTCTGGAAGCTATCACAGAACAGAGAAAAAAAGAGAGTCACGATATTTATGGCAATCTCAGGGAGAAGTTTGTTACTCGCCAGGAGGAATTTGAAGAAGCAACGAATGCTTTGATTGAGGACAACGAAAAACTTGCGAAAATGCTGACAAGGGAGCCTTTTAGCTGCCTGTCTGTTTTACAGGAGCGGTTTGCGGGACAACCAGCCCTGGCCCAGTTTGAACAGTACCATGCACAATACCAGGATATTAACGCAGGCAGGCATGAGTTACAAAAGCACATCACGTCTCTAAATCAGGTTGCCGCTGACTTAAGGTACCTAAAGGTGAGGATGCCCTTAGGGGGCAAAGATGACTGGAGTGATAAAGGGACGAGTATTCGCACGACATTAAATCTCTTTGGTATTGATTTAAAAGATTTCTTTTCTGACAGACTGCCTTCACTGACTGACGCTGCCAACCTTTATGCCATGCTCTGTGTTGAACAGGTACACGGCACCCCTTTCTTACAGGAAATAAGAAAGGCGGAATCCGTAAGCGACGAAACGCTTAAATCACTGTCGTCTCTGGAAAGTATGATGAATACGCCAGGGTGGATACCACAGGATGATAATAATCAATACCGGCCAGGTAAATCTCCGGCTGAAATCATGGGAAATATAAAAAACACTATTTCGGGCCTCAAAAAAATAATCGGTAATGATTTAAACGATGTCCTGGTCAGCAAGGCCGACTTTACTGATCAACTATACCATCCGGAAAAGAACATTTATATTGACCGTCAGGGGCAGCATGGTACATGTGTTATGCATAGCTGGAATAACCTGATTTCATCCGTGACGGATAACCAAAAAATGATGTTAACACCCTGGCGGTTAGAGAAACTGATACAATCGCTGGTTGTTCAGGAGGCGAATGTTAAACTGAAAGACATACTGACCGCATCGCCCCGGCCCCCACTAGCGGTAATTAATACCGCCCTGAAGCAGATAATTCAGTCATCAGAGTTATGCCACCCTGAAGGTTACCGGCATTTGACAGAACATGGCTATATGATGGAGCATGAGGATGACACACATCTGAGAATTAAAAGTAATTTATTGGTGCAATATTCACCCCGGATTTTCAATCTCCTGAATATTCGTAATGAACCGATAAGACTCTGTATTGGTAAAAATATCAATGCAGATAAACGTAGTGACGTGTTGAATACACTGCAGGATAAAAACTATGATGCTATAAATATTTGTTTCTCGGGCAGTAGTAGTATAAATGCTCATGAACTGGCTTTACTAAAAAAAGGCAATAGTTATCTGTTAGTTGATTCTAATTATGACGACCCCATCCCCATGACGTTATCACAGTTAGTGGATTTTTTCTGCACTGATCACGCCTCACTTACTTTACCTGAAACAATTAATGGTCAACCAGCGTCGGGAGGTGTGACTAATTTGATGAGAAAAAGAGGTTATGGTGACTACAGTCAGTTGATATTCGATTTAGGATTATATAAGGACAAGGAAATATGAAAATATCACATACGCCACTGGCGGATATGACAGGTCGTATTTATCCTCATCTTCAGAATGCCGACACACTTCGCCAGTGGTCGCAGGTTGCCACCCCCTGTAAGCGTGATGCAATAAAGGCACAGGCATCTATACAGCGTGCAATAGACCATTTGCACAAACCAGGCTCGAGTCTCCATTATCTTGACCTGTCGGAATGTGGATTAACGTCATTACCACCGTTTTCTGTCTGGCAGCAACTACAGGGCATCACTATTCTGAATATAAATCAGAACAATTTGCCGGGAACCGAACTGGAAAAACTCCGGGGAATGGATACGTTACAGTTCCTTAATCTCAGTGATAACCCGCTCAGAGATATCCCCGCTGGGGTGCTGTCCGGTCAGTCAAAGCTACAGACGCTGGAAGCCAGCGGATGCGAATTACAGCACATTCCTGAGGATATTCTGGAATGTGCCTGGCTGGATACGTTAAGTTTGCAGGACAACCCACTGCATGCATTACCCGAAAATATGGGATTTGCAATGAGAAATCTTGGCGAGCTGAACATTCAGGGGACGGAAATAGGACAGCTTCCGGACTCACTGGCTTATCTGGGCAGGCTGATCGTTAACCGGTAGCCTGGCGTTCAGAACACTGAAACCATTTCTGCCCCGGCATTAGGCGGGGCGGTGAACTGCGGGTCAGAAGCTGGGGCACGTTTCAGGCATCTCCACCCGGAACCAACTCCTGAGGAGTATTCTCACAAAGTGATATCGACCATCAAAAAGGATAGTTCGCTATGAGCACAGACTCCTTCTGGAGTCGGCGGATTTCGACCTGACATCTGACGTTTCAAATCCCAGCGACCGTTATTGCCCGGGAAATCATGGATCCGGGCTATCGTGGAGGGCTTACTAACCTGATAAAGTTCATCCGCAAACAGACTCTGCCAGCACAGGCAGAACCGGTCGTTCGCTTCGAAACCGAGCCAGGGTGGCTGATGCAGGCTGACTGGAGGAGCATGCGAAACGGCAAATTACCGCTTCGTCTTCTTATTGCCCGGCAGCAGCACCTGGACCGGGGTATCATCGTCGGTCAGGACACAGCCCTGAAGCGCCTCTTCCTGCGGGGAGCATCCACCCAGCCCGACAGCAGTGAGCGGCTCAGCGCCACATCCTGCCGGCCGTATATTTCTGACTGGCGATATAGCGGCGTGTGCTCTGCATACTCGCGGGCCAGCAGCCCCGCTCCGGCGTTCCCCCGCTCGATATCAGGTGGACACCACATTGTCGTATGCTTCAGATTATGACCAGACGGTTCACGCTGTAAACTTACGAACAGGTTACGGTATTATGACATTCATCAGCCCTTTCACTCCGGTTTACTCCGGGCATCAGAACGCTGACATTGTTCGTACATGGTCGCAGGCGGGCTCAGGGTTCAAAAACAGTGTTGCGGCTATCCATAATCTGCATAAAGCAGGCGCCAGCCTGCACCTTCAGCAGAATAAGTTTGGTGAATCGTTAGGGCCTGTCGATACTGGACGTCAAATTGCTGGCGTCGGGAGACGGAGCCTGTGCGTGCCATACCCTACTCACCCCCATCAGAATGGGGAATTGCCAGGCAGGGCGTGTAGAAAAGAGACGATTCAGTGGCGGAGATGCGCCAAATCATCTTCAAAAGACGGGTTGCTGTCCTGACCCGCTCACTCGGCATGCCCATTTCGGTGTGTCATATCGAGTTTGCCTTCACGGTGACCTTCAGTACGGTCTGTCTACGCCCTTTTCCCTTTTCAATGCCCTTCTGTTCAGGCTGTTGTGCGATAGCGCATAGCTGCGTCAAATTGTTACTTTTGAAGCACCGGTGGCGCTCGGTTTCAGCGTCACTGGCCTGGTTAGTATGGGGACGCCATCCTTACCGGCAACGATGAGAAATGTGTGAGTGACATGCATTTCCTCGTACAGCGAAAGAAACGTGCCGATATTTCGCAATGCGCTTAGTTACAACATACTGGCGTCGCCATGCTTTGTTTTCCGGCCCTTCGGGCCGGTCGCGGGATGCATCTCTTGATCGCTAAAAGAATGACGCTTTTCAGACCGGTGATGTTGTTTCAGATGTGTTACCGGAGCATCCAACAAAGGATGTTGTAACTAAAAATGCTGTGCCGGCTACGAAACGTCTTTTCTGTTGCTCGTTATTTTGACTCCGTTGAAGTTGCAACCGCCTGTGCTGGTGTGACCTTTTGTTCATCCCGGAGCGGGAACAGGAGGTCAACTGTTGACTCATTTTTCAGCTAATGGATGAAATTAACATGATGAAGGGATCTCAGAACAAGCAGTAATTTGCGCTGCCCTGTTTCTTCTTTTCCCGACATTACAGACATGAAAAGTTTTACCTGTAGTTACAAGCGAGACCATATGCTAATAAGATTGACAAGAGGAAATCATGCTGGTGGCTCCTGGTCTTGTTCAGGATGAATCTAAGGCCGGTGATTATCACTAACATACCATATTTACGATTTTCTGAAGTTATCGATTTAATAGAGTGACATTGAGGACAAGTATCTTCTCATAATTAATTGATCAAAAAATGATCTTATTCTCTTTTTTTAACAGTAAAGTTATGTTTTAAATTATAAACTATAATTTTCGTTACCTCCTGATTTTCAAAGGATTTAATCATAACATATTAATATCGATCAATATCAATGACTTACAAAGCACTTGATGCATCCACAAACATGAGTTACGTTTTGAAATATACTTTCGTGGATGCGTTTCAAAATATATCCATCGGTATTTTCTCATTAAACACTCTAAGGAGTTCGATGTGAAGTGGACTGTCATTGATACCATTGCCTGCCCTAATACTGGCATTGCGTTTTCGGCCATCGCCAGCCTCAAAATGCTAAAGATGGTTATCTGGTATGAGGGGAATATTTTATTTCCACCTGGTGCAACGGTAGAACCTTATCGGGACGGGATGGCAATTAATGGTAAGTATACGCCACTCACGATTTATAATATCACAGCCTATAATCGAGAAGTCTGGTTTAATATGAAGGACAAGATCATCTGCCCTGAAATCGCCGGGAATGGTTCAGCCTATTGCCTTTCCCCCTTCCGGTGTGCATTAAGAGCATGCCCTCATGGCAAGAAGCAGCTCCCGATTGATGATGATGATGTTAATCACAGTGAGCCGGCGGAGAACTGGTCACAAGCCTGAAGCGGAGGGCCACCGGATGACGTCAGCTTGCAGCAATCGGTTTTAATGCAAGATTTTGAACGCGTGATAAACACCTGATCCGGACTCACGGACATGGAACTAAACGTTCAGCTTGCAGGCGGTAACAGAAAAAAGCGAAAGGCGCACGTTACAGCAGGGCGAACCGGTCAAGTCTGCGTTCAGGTATTTGCGCCGCACGCCACCGGGGATGATAGCCGGCAGTCTTCATATGAGCCCCGCCTCCTTTGACCACCGTGTCACAGGAGAAGACACGACGGCGCACACACGGGCTACAGACAATCGCGGGGAGCTCAGTGGTGCCGGCCCGGGAGTCGAAATCCACTGTGCGCAAAAAACGCAGCCAGGCCGCATAGTCTGCGGGGAACAGATAACCTGCCCATGCTCCGGCAGCGGTCCTGGTGGTCATTTTCAGGGGCATGTCAACGCGGCGGTGATAGTGCCGGTCCACTCCCCCGGGGTGTTTCCCCGCAGGCGAACGCCCCACTTGTCGCCCGGGTTGATGGTGCCCGCATCATCGGCACCCGTGGTCAGGTTGACAATGTGGGGCGCATCTTCGTCCCCGGTATGGCTGGTATCGTGGTATTGCAACGTGCCACTCGCGGGCCCCACCGGGCCGTCGAATGTGGGCCCGGTGTCTTCATCGTCGGTCGCTCCACGTTCAAGCGCGATGGTATCCGGCACCTGCCAACGGTCCGTCACATCAGTCTCCACCGTTGGAGACCCGCTGCTAAAGTTAGCACGCCCTCGATCCTGATACGTACCAGTCTGGAATTGTATCCAGTCCACTCGAGCGTTGATGGAATGCTGCGTACCAGGCAAGGGAGACGGGAATTGGTACGTAATGGCCGGAAAGACGACGCTGTGCCTCTGATCAACTTCACCAGAGTCGGTCTGGATATCACATGCCCCCCAGAACGATGTCGACGTTGTACGCGTTATGCCGTCGATACTGATTGCGATATCAGGCACATATTGGGTCTCACCATCGGGGTCTTCGTATGTGACCACGACGCAAGCGATTTCATCACTTCCGATTGAGGCAAACACATTCCCCGAATAGGGGGGGATGGTGAAACCCGTGGTTTTCGTCTGGCTACAGGTTGCGACCCCGCACATGCCCGTGAGGGGAACTGCGGCAGCAAGTAGGCCAATTAAGTACATTGTTGCTTTCATATCTCTCCAGTGCCGCTTAGTGCAGCAGTTGTTATAAATTGTTACTACGGGTGTCCTGGTTGATGCGTCACACGCTTGATCGGGTAATGAAGCTGCTTTCAGCATACCCTCATCCCATGTCATCCAGCGGCATTCATACGCCTGCCCCCGGATAAATACCGCATCATGAGATGTGCCGATTCGTGTTTGCATACCCATTCATATGAATCTGACCAGACCCGGTCAGATTCACAGCCTGCAGGTAAGCCATCTTCAGGCAGTATCATCAGCGACACTGAACTGAAAGTTTTGGCATAACAGCAGTCTGGCTGTTTTTATCAAGCTGATAAGCGCCATGACATTCCTGTTCAGCCCCACTCCCCCAGCGTGCAGTAATCGTGCCGCGCTCCTGCATCCCGGATAAGTACACAAGGCCATCATCAGCCACAATACCGCTGGCGTCGGCAGACGTGATCAGGGTGCCAAATGGCAGTGGACTGTTGTTATGCAGAACGGTCATCAACAACCGGTAACCCCGGTGTGCTTTAAAATCAGCGCGGACGATTGCACCTTTCGTCGGGATCACTCGCGCAGTGGAAATATCGACATCGGTATACTCATCAAGCTGTTCACTGTCTACCTGTATGCTGTTCTCCCGGTAAGGTGATGCATAAGGCTTGATTGTATAGCCACGCCAGTCCGTCTGAACGCCGGGTTCATTTTTGAGTCTGACGCCCGACACGCCCGGCGCGGCTATCAGTACACTGGTATCACTGAGCGGCTGACCAAGGGTGAGGCCGTTACGGTGAATCAGGAGTCCGCCTGACAGGCCATAATTGACTTGTTGCCAGTCCCGGCTATGGCTATAGCCCAGTGTGGTATTGCCATAGGTTCCGCGATAATCAAGCCCCGCATTTCCACTCATGCCCCGTCGTTTGTCGTATCCCTGAGAGACATTCCAGCTCAGATTGTTTCCGTCGAGCAGCTGGCCACTCAGCCCGGTTTGTTGAAGGAGATTGCCACTACTGTCATGACTCAGATTCTCATTGATATAGAGGGGCTTCGCATAGGCTCCCGGTAACAGCTTATCCAGTGGCACAGACAATGACAGGCTGACACTATGATCCTTATAAGACGGCGCATTTTGATTTTTATACAGGCTATAACCGTAGTTAAATGAATAAGTCACCGGGCCAAGCGTGTTGCTGTAACCAAGGCTCAGGGACGTATTTCGGGACGCACTGTTCCAGTAAGTCTGCTGCATGCCAGTCAACCAGAGAGAACCAAAGTCACCCAGTTTCTGAGAAATGCTGGATTCAAAACGAGCGCGCTTGCTGTTTTTGAGGTTATACACATCAGACCAGGTATCACTTACGGGCAGCCCCTGGCTGTCCAGACCAGAGTGGTCATAGAGCCGACCTGATGTCGTTTTAAGTGCGGTTTCATCCAGAGTATGATACCCCTTGGTGGAATACCGGTAACCGGCAAGACGGAAGGTTGTACCGGTCAGGTTAAAGGCATGGGCATAAAGAAACCGGACAGACTGCCCTTTATAGTGACTTCCATCTGAAAGCGTGCTATTTGCATGCGTGATATCAGCAGAAAACGCCCCCAGCGTCCCTAAATCAATACCGGCACCGGACTGAACGGCGAGATATTCCGGGGAATACTGCACCCCGCCATAATAAGAGACGTTGTGAGGAAGGCCCCACATCAGCGTTCCCTGTGCAAACGCGGGGGCATCATAACGATCGCTACCGCCACGATATTTTCCGGCGGCCAGACTATATTTTACCTGGCCTTCACGCTGCAATGACGGCAAAGATGAGTACGGGATGGTGAATAAGCGCACTTTTCCGCTTGCATCTTTAACGCTGACCTCCAGATCGCCGCTGCTGTACATAGTTTTGAGATCAGTGATTTCAAATGGCCCCGCAGAGACGTTAGTACGATAGATGGTATACCCATTCTGCCGGACACTGATCTCAGAATTCCCCTCTGCAATGCCGCGCACAACCGGGGCATATCCCTGAAGTGAATAGGGCAACATATCATCAGCACTGGAGAGCTGGATCCCACGAAAACCAAGAGAGTCGAATACCCGGCTGTCTGTCGTACTCTCCCCCAGGACAAGCTGACTTTTAAACGGAATAACCGCACGTTCTACATAGGTTCTCATCCGTTGCCATGTCTGTTGGCGGCCATAATGACTGTCATAATAATTCCAGGAGCGGTCATCACGCAGACGCCATGGACCGAGATTGAATCCACTGTTCAGGGTAAGAAAATAGCTTTTACTGTTGTCGGTACTGCCAGAGCGATCGTTTCCGGTAAAGCGATAATTCATCAAAAATGCATTAATGCCATCATCCCAGAGTTCGGGAGAAACATCCCCCCGGGCGGTGTTGCGTGTAATCAGCTGCGGCGTATTCAGATTAAGCCTCATGCGCTGAAAATCAAATTGACTGCTCACGCCAGGGATGTATTCAGCGGGGTGGATACATTTGGTTGCGTCAACATTCATTAATTCAGGAAAAAGTTCAACTTTAACGCCGAAACGATCCAGTGAACGGCGGTTCAGGCAAGGAACCAGGCCGGTATCATCATTCAGATTGACGTCTTTTTTCTCAGAAGAGACCCGGTCAAACTTCACATCCTGATGAGTGACAAAGGTATCGTTTAAATAAATATCAACACCGTAGACACCCGGTATTTGTGTTCCATCTGCACTGAACTGTGAAAGGTCCGCGACTGAGTCTGCGGAAATCATTTCTGCAGGGAAATAAAGTTCTGCGTGTACTGGCGCAAGGGACAGAAAAAAAACGGAAAGCGTCAGCTGACATTTGATTATCAATTTCACGGGCATTAAAACCTAAATTAATTACAGTTTAATTTCAACTCGTTTCGAGAAACCACCATAATCATTAATGGTTTTGAATTTCAGAGTATGAGCATCAGGGTTGTGCAACTTGACGGAACCCTCGCCGAAAGGAGGGACCATGATCGACGTTTTTATATTTTCAGTGCCTGCTGTGATATCCGTCAGCGTAATGTAATAGGGTGTCGGGTTATGAATGTGAATGTCCTTACCACGATGCTCAAACTGCAATTTTTTGACAGCCGCATCAGGCGTAATGCCCAGCTTTTCAGGACGCATAAACATTTTTATGCGGGTTGCCGTAGATAACAGCAGCACGTTTTTACCCGCAACTTTATCTTTATCAATTGCAGGAATGGCTTTAGCAACAACGTAATAGAGCGTTTCGCGATCTACAGGTAACGCCTTTCCAACATACATTAGTCTGAGATCATTCTGTGAACCGGGATTGCTGACGTAGATCGGGGGGGTGACAATAAAATCAGCACTTTTTTTCCCGCTGGCATCTTCTACCCATGACTGCACCATATACCGGGAATCAGCCGAAAAGTTCCTGACAGAGACACTTGACTGCTTCTGCCCCTGAGTGTAAACCACACGGGTTGCACCAAGTGTAATACCAGCGACATTTCCACCGGCAAATGAAACAGAGGGAAATAAAGTAGCGACAATGAAAAAAAGTATTACTGGTTTCTTATTAAAAAACATTCTAATTTACCCTATTTAACCTGAAGTTCTTCCTGCCGGGGGCGAATTAATACATGAATAATTTACGGTGAGAAAAGAACACCATTATCAACTCCGGAGGAGTGATACTTGCTTGATTGATTGATGTAATATAAAGACAGTCAGTTTTTCATTATCAGAAAAACATAAAAAGGTGCCTGCCCTGAGTGAACAGGCATCAGGTTAACTCTTAGTTATAGTTAACGGTAAAGTTTACCGTGCCGTTTGCATTACCAGGGGCAACCTCACCAATCGAAACGTAACGGGCCGCGAAATTAAAGGCATTGCCGTCACCCTCTTCCAGAGTTAACGGCGCGGAAGCCGCAGAACCGTCGACAGTCAACGGAGCACCTTTTTCAAGGATCTGGATCCCGACATTTGTCTTATCAATGGCATCAGTCGTTAAAACGTTGGTATCAGAACCGGCAAGTTGCCCGTTAAAGGTCACGGTTGCATTTTTGGCAACTGAAGGGTCACATTTAACCAGGCCAATCTTAAAAGGTGTTTCAAGAGAGGTTGCCCCCGCACCGCCAGAGAAAGCACTGACGGTAACATCACCCAGAGGAACTGACAAACTTTTGGAAGTGGTATCCAGGGTACAGGTATCCTGCACAATTTTACCGGTAAAATTAATGGTGGCGGTTTCCCCCTGGGCCGCGAATGCAGAAGATGCCATAAACATAGCCGGGACAATTACGGCGGCTGCGATCAGTTTGTTTTTCATATAATTCCCAATTCATCGTTATTTAATCAATTACCTCCCAGCACAAAACATTCAGACTGCTTAGCTAATCGTGCTGGCTGCGGAAAATATATATACACCGATATAGGCTGACAAATATTTTTGCCGACAGACAGAAAATAAAGATATATTGGTCGCATTAACGCAGCAGGCACGCAAGTGCGACAAAAGCGCTCACCCTCACCTGCTAATGCGACATTAAACACTACGACGAGTACATTTCCTGATAAAAAACACCGTTTATGACAACAGACGGTATGCGCATCGCGAGAAGTAATCACAAAAATAATTACCAGTCGATAACAAATAATTTAAAAAAAATATAACATCGCCAACAAATCGTAACCCTGCTGTAATAAAACCATACTGCGTGCATCTGCAATAAAACAGCATTCAAATACTGACCGACAGAACCAAAATTCTGAAGTGTGTTTGAAAAATATAGCGCCAGAAATGTAGGCCGGACCCGGGACGGGAACGCCGTTTGCTGAAATAGATTTTTTGGCCTGACGGATAAACGATATGAAAGAGATGACGGCCAGTAATGGTACAAGGGTACCGGCCCGCCAGGAACCTGGGAGGTGCACTTAAAAGGGGGCGTCTTCCCGCAAATACGCCAGAACGAGAGTTCACTCAAATGGAATAAGTGGTGGGATTCCTTTATTCAGTGTAGTCCCGTCTCCGGGATGAAAGGACTGGTACCATGTGGAAAACCATTGTGTGGAAAGGATGCAGACCCCGTGAAAAGCGACACCGCGCGGATAAGACTGGTTCAGATCATGACGCCAGTTCGTGATATCGTCAGCCAGACCAGCAATCAGGTCAGCTACTGGTCTGGCAGGCAATAGAATGTAGGGATATCAGTGAGGAAGAATACCGGTGTCCCATGCCCGTCCTTCCTCAGAACAAGAGACAACATCCCCCCTTCCTTGATGAAGAAATGAGTCAGATGATTATTTATCTCGCTATGGCGTGTATCCTCAGCATTTATATCATCCAGTTCAGTATTTTTCATTGTATAAATATGACCGGTTCTCTCATATGAAAAATAGATATGCCGGTTAATAAAATATTCATTTTCACCCTTTGTTACCACACCATTAACAAAGACATCGCCTTTGTTTTTAAGAAACTCAAAATTGTAGGTGGCCGTGAACCCGAGATCACCATGAATTACTACGTTCCGACTTTTACAAATAAAAACATCAGTAACTCCCTTGCTGCCAGCATATATATACATGATCATGCCGCACAACAAAAAGGCGATAATGGAAATTATGGATATTGCTTTTTTATTTATATTCATCCGTAACCTCTTTATTCATGACGAATATAGTATGGCATATTCTCTCTTCTTTTTGCGTACAAATCATTAATGAATTTCTAATATTATTTTTTTTGATTGTCACATAAATCTTGCTTGGCTGTGTCATTTCTTCACAGTTTAATCGCGCGTATTTCAATAATCGTAACAGCGAATCACGTCGAACATAGGCATCAGAAACATACACTGCGCAGTGACCAATTTTGACAGGCTTGTAACCAGCAAAAGCATCTGACTCATCATCGAGGAGCAAATAAAAAGTAATCAGCAAAGTGACGGTTAAACCTGAAACAATCATATGCCAGTATTTAAAAAAGCTGACTGATGCCGGTTTTTTATCCGGTACATCATCAATAACAAAGCTAATTTTATGTCGTTTATCGATAATTAGTCCCTTGCGGGGGATTGTGTCAATAATATCTGGACATCCAACGCTTTCAAGCGCATTTCTTAACTGGTGCAGTGCTTGATAGAAATTATTCGTGCTGACTATTTTTTCCTTTTCTTCTCCCCAGGCATATTTCATAAGCTCGCGTTGGGAGACTATCACGCCTTGATTCTTCAGCAGATATTCAAGGCAGCGGCATGCCGGACGTTGAATTTTCAGATCGATGCCCAATGGCACATTGTCCAACGATCGTGACTCCGGTTTGAAACACGCGGTATCATTTATGGTATACATCATTGTACTTTGGATGATCTTTTCCTGTGAAATGATGAAATATAAAGCATTATAGCATGACTGCAGACGAAGTCATCTGAATGGCTGAATAACGCATGATGCTTCCGGTGTACTCCTGAAAAGTGCACACATAAGAACTGGTATTACCCGCGTTATATGTGAGGACAAAAATCTTTTGCCAGCAGACCGCTCAGATCATAGAGGGTCATACGATACCAGAAATGTATAGCTGTCCTGAAGTGAAATCAGTTTTATAAAAAATTCCCGTCTACACTGAGATGCTATTACTTACAGCCGGAACCGTACCATTTCTTCAAATGCGGGCATTACCCATAATCAACGTAGTCAACCCTGCTGCTATAGAAAATTCACGCATAAAAAAGATAAATACCTTAAGAAATGCGCAAAATATGTAAAATTTACAAATAAACTGCTTTAACGCTTTTCAGAAAGTACACCATGATAAACTGATAAACATGAAAATTACGACTGAATATATCGCAATAATCTCCATCAGTCGCATTAGTATATTTTTGCATGGATTCCCCAGCTTTTAAGGTTGAATATTCCATATAAGCTGAATAAGATTTTGCTCGTCGATATGCGGTTTTCTTCAGGACGGCAATGTTATTTATAACTTCCATTTCGTACCGAGAAAGTGTGGGCGTGGATACAAGCAGTAGCGCGGTATTTCAGAATAAGCTAATTGCAAATCAATCGCACTAGTCATGCACTGTCTGTTATCAGCGTGATGAAATATAAAATCTTCCTGGTTGCGACCTTTTACTTATATAAAACACCCGTTTTGATTAACACTGATAGCGGAAAAATAACCTTGTAGTATCAACAAGCTGATCCTCGAAGGAAAAGCTGCATAGTCTTTTACCATTGCGAGAAAGTTAATGAATCTGCGTTATATCAATGACTACACAATAATCAATGAATGTATTCAGAAAGAAAATTTTATAAAACAGTATGCAAAAATAAATAACCAGTACATTCTTGGTAGTCTGCTTCATATTCTGAATACTATCCCACCGCAGGAGAGAGAGCCAGCCTGGTTTATTGATGTGTCTATACCCTCAGCAAATAATCCTCTTCCCTCAGGATTTGAGGCAGGCAACTTACTTTTTTACATCACGAATGAAATACTGCCACCTGCACAACAATATTTATTGCAGCAATACGTCCATCCGGGAATTTTTCTACACTGTAAAATGTCCCTGCAAGAAATGAAAGAAAAAATAAAACGGGGAATGAAGTGTGGAAATATAAAACTACGCCCCTCACCTTATATTTATGTAAGTGATACTGAGTTTAAAGTTATTTTGTTACTCAGTCTTGGCGTTAGCGTTCACCGCTGTGCAAAGTTTATGAATATCACGATAAAAAGAGTGAGCGCACATAAACGAAATGCAATGTGTAAACTCAATTTACATTCAAACCAACAATTATTTCAGTTCATAAGAATGCTCATAACACTCATCCATCCAGGTCGGTATCAATATTTATTCGGATACGCTATGAAATATATGTGAATACCCCCGTATGACTGGCTGGTGTACCCGTCAAGGAGACTGCATGGTTATGGCAAAAACCAATTGCGTCTCCGGCGACTGATATCAAAAGTCATGAGCGGGAAGAGTTGCGCTGCAATGTTTCTGATTCCATAAAAATTTCATCCCTAATCGGTCAACATGGCTCGGGCGTCCGGATCTCAATAACTGAAGATGAAACCAGTTTTTTCATCGTTTCACAAGCGGTTGGATTATCCGGTCAAATCACCCTAACCCAATTAGCACGGTATGCGGCAAGCTGATGCCAGAAAATATTAACGCTTCCTCTTATAAAAATAAGAAAAAAGATCGGGAGTTAATTTTGCCGGAGCCTTTTTGATTGGCCATATCAGAGATATATGTATTCGCCTAGTCAAACAAATGTAACCTTTCACGTGCGCTCTGTAATCTTTCCACGCCACGCCGATCGTACTGCTGGGTCGTAGTGACGCTCGCATGCCCCAGGGCATCCTTAAGCGTAATCAAATCTTCACCATTTTCGAGCATCGCGGTGGCAAACGTTCTTCGCAGATCGTGCGGCGCACATTTCGCAATGCCGGCCTGCTGCTGGCGCATCTGCAGAATGTGGTACACAGCCTGATCGGTCAGTCTCTGATTCGTCAGGGAGTCAAACCGGCGTATCCGCGTGAACAACGGCCCGGGCTTTTCCCCGCGCACTTCATCGATCCACGTCTGCAGTCGCTGCCAGGTTCCGGCCGGCATATAGGCCACCCGTTCCTTATTTCCTTTGCCCAGCACACGGAGTGCACGATCTTGCGCGATAATGTCGCTGAGATCCAGACCTACCGCCTCAGAACGACGTAGTCCACATCCGAGCAAGACCCCCAGTAATGCCGCATCGCGGGGGCCGATACAGCTTTTGTCATCCTCGCAAACAGAAAAAAGATGCCTGATTTCACTGGTTGTGAGAGCCCGACCGCGGGGTAACCGGCTTCCCCTCAGATTACGTACGGCCAGAATATGCTGATAGCTTTCGACGTCCATCATCTTCAGCATCCAGGCCTCCCTGGCCACCCCCTTCAGGGCCGAGAGGTAGGTGTTGACGGTAGCCGTCGCCCTTCCGGTATCCCTTAAGAGCTCAGTGACCGCCATTATGTGATGGCGGCGGAGACTTCCCCAGATACAGGTAGTGGCACTCTCAGCCTCCAGTAGTCGGGCGACCACACCCAGAAAAGACCCCATCGTCTGCCGGCTGCGCGGGGAATTGAGCGACAGCAGGTATGCCCGGGCAGGATCCACCGGGTTTTCCGCTCCGGTCAGCGCGGGAAGGTATTCATGATTGGGGGAAAGTGATGTCACCGGACGGCTATGCTCGGATTCTTCGTTTGGCAGGCTCATTCAGTCTCTCTTCCGGCCAGTCAGCATCCGGCGCGCACAATAAATATCGGGATAAATGATCCTGCCAGAAGCGCATTATGAAAGTCTACTTTTTCAAAGGTACATTTTAATAAGTACAGTATTTTTAGAGCTTGCCAGCGATGACTGGACTTGCAGAAATGGAATGTCCCGAACGCCCCTTCCCCGTCCCGTTCAGGTTTACGTCTTCCTGGAGGCAGGCGAGCAGATGAAGGCACCCTGCGGTGAGTACTCACTCTTTGCAAGGCATCGGGCTGCTGTTCATTTATGACTGCAACAACTGCGCTGTCGCAGGATCTGAGTTACAGGCAGAAAACAGAAAGGAATAGACTGACAGAATTAATCCGCGTACAACTCTGCAAAAAAGACAGTGATTTTCCCTGGCCTCCCCCTTAAAAGGTCTGGCCGATACCCGGTGAATAAGGAAAAATCCAGTAAGCCAGTACACCTAAAAGAATAAGCAATATAATGACACAGATTAGAATACTCTTTAAAAATCGCCCCCATAAGTGATGTCCCGACATCTTCCATCCTCCTTATTATTTATTACTTTTTTTATTAACCATAGTCTTTTCATCAGTATACTTTCATTAGCTGAGCATTTGATTTATTACGTAAGTCGAAAAAAACGTCGCATCTGGCAGAATGAAATATTTCATTTATGAAAATATTTATAAGCAATTTTAAAATGAAGCCGTATGAAACTGGATCGTCGACATTGTTATCCTCAAAGAGACATTCCCCATTTAGCCGTATCAGGTTACCACTGATAACCCAGGCTGACGTCATACATATTGAGAACCTTTCCCCTTACTTTTTTATCTTCATACTTTACCGACTGCGTCCCGATACTAAAAAGAATATTTTCCGTCAGATTAATGATGACTCCCGTGCCGTAACCGAAACCTGTTCGCCTGTAAGATGTGTTCGTTACGACATCTTCTTTCCTGTTTCGGTACTGGATCGCCACCCGCCCGACACCTGCCGTGGCATACAGACTGAGTACAGGCGTGACGTGCCAGTAAGGACCGACACCAAAATATTTTATGTCACTGTTTTTTATGATTTTTGATGTATCTCCCCTGATGCCATCCCCTTCAGGATTGCTGTCTGAATACAGATATGATAAGGAGGTCATAAAACCTACAGAGGAACCATCTTCCCGGTACCCGTATTTCACCGTAAACCCATCGGCACTTTGCACATGGCGTTCATGGGTAAACGCATAACCAAGAGTTGTAAATAGCGTTCCGGCTGCTGCTGTTCCAGTACAGACAGCCAAAAAAAATAATGAAAGAAGAACGGTTTTAATTTTCATGATGGTCCTCACAGTTCTTTTTAATGCTGTTATGCTTTCCCTGTTAAAATGGTGATACCACCCGTTGTATTTCCACCGTGGGATATTTTTTCCTCGACCGCAATACTGGCAGACTGATTGGGCTCAATCACCCCCGTCCAACCGGTACAGTTTACGCTCCCCAGCTGAGCTTCCACCCTTACCACTTCGATATTATTGATTTTCACTACCTGCCTCGCATACGCTTTTGTGCCCTGCCCGATAGCCAGTAAGACAGAAATAACGATAAAACGACGATAAGATGCTTCCGGAAGGGAATAAATACTATTGCTTTTAATGTAATAAATCTCAGTGACGTCCCTAACATACCATCAGGTTATTAATTAATGCTCTACTCCTGCGTTTTGACAGAATTATTGTATCCAACAACACCGCGCATAAAATCAATATTCCGTCAACAGTACAACGGTTATTACGCCACTACAGGAAATACTCTCTTAATTTTATAATTTTGTGAGGTTACGCAACATTTATATCCGCAAGTGTTTCCCGCACTAAAATTTTCCGTTTGGTCGCCAGTGGCCTTTGTTATACACACGTTGTGGTAACGATATCCCCCGAATCTGTGGATATCTTCACAGCGGTTATGATGAACCGGATTACCGGTCCGGTTCATCCCTCTCCTTCGCTACACCATGGTAAGTCCGAAGCCCCTCCTCTTTTACCTTCTCCCCGGCCTGCATTCCCGGTTGTCGCGCAGATCTATTTTGTGCCCCCTTCTCAAACTCGGGCTCCGGATACTGAAGATGATGTAACGGGCTTACCTCTCGGGTCGTAAACGCGGCGACAGACCGGCTATAATCACGAGCCTCCTTCTGCTGGCGCAATACTTCTGTGTTTACCGCCTCATCCATATTCAGTCTGTCGTTCTGTCTGAGACGGGACAGCTCAGCGGATTGTGAAACAGACATCCCCGGACTTTCCCTGCCGGAAGTATCCGCAACAGTACCTCCTGTCACACGCCGGACAATCAATTCCTCCAGCATAGCCTTCGGCGCTCTGACGATAACACCCTCTTCCGGGCATGACTTCGCGAGGATCAGACCGTCACTGACTGAATCAGCCTCCCGTGTTTTCCCGCTGATGCTGCGTTGTAGCAGCGTGAACCCGGCTTCGCCCCTTCCCAGACAGTGCCATTCACCAGACAGCCGTCCCAACCGTCCGTTCTCATCACGTTCTCCCGGACAGAGCATGATTGCCTCCAGTTTTCCGGCGGGACCAAACACCGGCAAAGCGATATGAGGAGAGGGATATTTTGTTCCTGCCGGGATGATTCTGGCCTCCCGGCATACGCCAGGCAACTGCTGTATGAGACGATCGCAGGCCATTTTTTTCAGAGGTTTTGCCCCCTTCCACAGACGCCGGGCCAGTGCCGTCATTCGCTCGTTTTCGCTCAGGAGAACATCATGTGCGGTTGGACGGTCTGACGATCCGGAAACCCGTTCCAGCCATCTGCCGAGGTTGTCGGTATAAATCTGAACGTGCTCTTTAGCCCGAGAGAGCGCGACATAGGTCTCACGAAGCGTGGCGAGAGACGCCCTCGCGCCCTCTGCGCCAGCCAGAACAATGACATATCTGGCGCTCCCGCCCTGTGCCTTGTGTGTCGTGCCGGCGTAGCCATAATCAAGATGCCGGTCCGCCATCTCCTGACCCGGTTTCAGTATCCGGGTGATCTCACCGCAGGTCAGGTGAATTTCGCCGGTTTCGGCGACGGCAGACACCCGCCAGTTTTCGCCAGCGGTACGTCCCCGCTCGCGATCGGAACGAGAAAAGGTCACATACTCGCCAACAGAAATGGCTATCTGGCGAGACGTAAAAATAGCCACGTCGCGCAGGCTGCTTTCAAAGGCAGAGAACAACTCCACCTGTCCGGTGTCATCCACCAGCTCCACTATCCCGCCTGTCTGGCTGTCTTTTCTGACGCGAATGCCATAGTAACGATCGTTGATCAGCGCCGTCTTGCCAGCATGTTCAGCCATTCCCTGCACGGATTTGAGCCGATCGCTGTGCGTTTTCTCTCTGTCCAGAACCGTAATAACCGTTTCCGTCCCCAGTTTGCCGCGGGCCTGCAATCGCTGATGGATGGCAACATTTAATGCATTTTTATCAGCATTTGTCTGGGTGACAATGAGGGTGGATGCTCTGCCTTCTGCCGTCCGTCCCGTAAAATCCGCCACTACCGCAGCCAGGACACGATCGCCTTCCTCTTTTTTCTGATCTGCCGTCTGTGGCAGTGCTATCACGGCCCCGGCAGGTTTCCACTGGTCAGGCTCACGCGGAACGGTATCAGGATCCTGATGACGAATAATATCCAGTGCTGCGGGTACACAACGGTTCGTCAGTGCATAAATCGCAGGCCGCAGAGAGGGTACCTGACGAACGATATCCTTCATGATCGCCGTATCAAGGGGGCTCCGCTCCTGTAACAAGGTAAAAGGTGCGCCATGCGCAACCGAGAGTAGCTGGTCGCGATCGCCACACAATACGGCTCGACCTCCCCCGTTCACAATATGCTGCATACATTGGGCGAAATCCCGGTTTCCGACCATCGAACACTCGTCCATCAGAAAAAGAGTCTGCCGAAAATCCGGCGATGCCCCTGACTGAATCTCGCGTTCCGTCTCCATCAGAAAGCTGGCCAGAGTCTGTGCGTTTATCTCGCACAGCACCATTTCTCCCACGGCCCGGTGCGTGGGGGCCAGCCCGACTACCACTGGCCGACCGGGTGCCGGTAGGATCTCAAGCGCTGTGAGGACCGCCTTCATCTGGGTTGTCTTTCCCACCCCGGCATAGCCCTGAACGGCCACGAAACGATCGGCACTTTCAAGGATCAGCCGGGACGCGTGGCGCTGGCCGTCCGTGAGTCCTGCCGGAAGAGCCACCGTGCATGGTGCTATCAGGGGCGGTTGCGTACCCAGCCCCTCTGCCACAAGCCGGATAATGTGCTTCTCGGCCTCGTACGTTTCGGTCGTCACATAGCGCTGCAGCGCCGCTCCCTGCGATCCGGGTACGGGGATCAGCTCGCCGGTGCGGATCTGCCGGCGCAGTTCTCTGTCCACGGCCTCTTTGCGAAGAGAGGGGTGAAGCGGCAGTGCATTTGCGAGTACGTCCATGCGGTTAAAAAATACATTACTGCCCTGCGTCAGGCTGATGGCCTGTCTGACTGCTTTTTCCGTGACGCTCATTAACGCGTCCCGCCGGGTATCCAGGGCGGTCGCCAGCTCGTCTCCGTTCTGTTTTACCTGAGAAAGCACGGTTCTGGGGCCTGAAAAGCGTGACAGCCGCCGCCGGGCATCCTCCGGTACAAGTGACGTAAAGAGGTGAATGCGGTGTCCGCTCCGGGCCAGCGTGCCAAGCAGTCTGCCCGACATTTCGCGACCTGCGACGGCGGCAAGGACAATTCCCTTTTCCTGCACGCAGCCTCCCGGCGGGGTGACATAGCCATAACCCGCTTTTAACGGTTCATGCAGAGAAATGACACGGTCTTTTCCGTGATGTCTTACTATCAGGCTCGCGCCGTTTATCGATTTAACCGTGACACTGTCACGTGAGTCGGTTTTTCCCTGCCGGGCGAACCAGATGAGTTTTTCCCCCTCTGCGACCTCAATCGTGTGCGGTTGATACAATCCCCAGTCGGCATTTATCTGGCTCAACTTCACGCCTGTTTTATGGCCTGCATCATCCTGTAACCTCAGACACCGTGTTTCGGGACTGACTCTGTCGATGGTGTAGCGCACCACCGAGCGTTTTTCGGGTTCCCGGTATTCCAGCACCATCCCTTCCCGGTAGGTATCCAGTTGACGGCGATTTTTACGGTCCAGCCATACAGGAAGCAGTGTATCGACCCTGACCGTTCTGTTACCGAGGCATCCTCGTTCAAACAACGTCTGGCGGATCCTGGCGGTCAGGGCGGCCTGCTCGCGGGGCCCACTGACCTGCGCGGCCACGGTTTCACCTTTTCTGAAATAACCCGCATACTCCTCCGCCAGTAAGGCATATCGCTGAACCTTATCCGCCTCGCTCTTCACAGCATAAGTGACCGGCGCCGATGTCCCGTGCAGCCTGACTACGCCGGCCTCTTGCAGGATCTGAAGCGCATTGCCGGTTCCCTGCCTGCCGCTGCTGTCGATCATCAGGAGCTGTGACTGTGTGCGCAGTACGGTATCCATCACAGTTACAGTGTCCCGGACGGAAAGGGTTTCAGCGCCGGCGACAACCCAGGTGGCCTTCTCCGGAAGTTCAGCCTGAGAAAGCCTGTTGAGGGTCAGCACCGATCCTGACTCGGGCGATTCTTTTTCCAGGAACCGCGCAATGGCCTTATCACTGGCCAGAACACGAAATGCGCGCCCCTGCGATCTGGCAAGGTCAGCGGCAGCCAGAACCGTTTTACTCAGGTTTTGCATCCCGCCGGCCAGACTGATAATGGCGATGGGTAGCCTCCCGCCCGTCAGTGATGTCGGCAATACGTCCGAAGCACATCGCGTTCGTGCCATTCCGGGCACGGATTCATTTCGTATCCGGCGCGCCAGGTCCTGCAGGCTGAGTTCATCCAGAAGATGGAGCGAAGACGTAAACAGGCCTTTTTCACGATCGAGGGGGATAAGCAGTTGTGCACTGATTGCCTCTTCAATGGCCTGTCGGGCCAGCAGGGCTATCTGCGATCGGGCATCAAGATTATTCAGGCTTCGGTTCAGCACGTCGGAATACGTAAAGCGGGTGCGTTTCTCACTGAGCAACGATATGGCATCTCTCACAGCCTGGCGAACATCGGCAGGCAGGATCTGCGTCTCCGCGACGCTTTCGCGCTTCCGCCTGCTTCGTTCAGCCGCCGCCTTCAGCAGCGTCGGGTATGTAAAGCCATTCTGTTCCAGTCGTTGCTTCCAGTCCGCCTGCAGCATCGACCGGTCCGGCAATCCCTGTTTTTGCTGTCGGGTTGCCAGGGCTGCGATATCGCGTGTCTTCAGGGGGGCATCCTCACCAACCGCAGCCCGTATACGTTCAGTGCGCCTTGAAAATAAATCCACTGGCACACCCTCAATTTCCCACAGTCCATTTTTGCCTGTAATGATCGTTTCGAAGCCCATCGCTTCAATGCGCTGACGGAGTTCATGGCGATAAATTTTTCCAAGGGCCACCTGGAGGGCGAAGAGGGTTTCAATAAAACCACTTTTCCCGGCCTTATCGCTGGAAAGTGTTCTCCATCGTCCCTGATATTCCGTGATGTTGAGGAGAATGAGATGTGTGTGGAGGTGGGGATCAAGCTCCCGTGACGTATCATGATGAAACGCAGCGGCCAGAATTTTTCCGGTCATAACGGTGTGCTTCACACCGTCACGCATTATTCGTGTTGTGGCGAGGTGTTCAATTTCGTTCATCGCTACGCTGACCGCCTGCTGGTGCGCCTCCAGAAAGCGCCGATCCCCCATGACCAGCCCGAGCACGGAGACGCTTTTTGGTGCAGACAGCGTCAGATCGTAGCCGGGCCGATGGATATTTTTTCCGCCAGACATTCTTGCCAGACTGATCGCTCCTGGGAAATAGCCCGCGAGCGCGCGGTCAAAATCGTGGGGTTGTACGCCCCCCTGCAGACCCATCGTCTGCGCAAGCGTCCCCATCCAGCAGGAGGCCTTTTCGCCCAGAAAATAATAATTGTCCCCGGCGAGGTAATAATCCGCACCGCCGCGGGCGACCGGGGCGATCGTCAGCATTACCAGTCATCTCCGGGCGGGGTGTTATCCGAGCGGGCATGCGTAAGAAGGTGTTGCTCGCTTGCACGAAGCGCATGCGCCGCTGGCAAGCCCGTGCGTTCCTGCTCCGGTCTCCTCCCCCTTTCCCCGGTCATCTTCTCGACAATCAGTCCCTCCGGCACTGCCTGCTTTCCGACGGCATCGTCTGCTGATGCCGGATGGTCCGCGCCACAGGTACAGCCCGCGATGACGGCTTCTCCTGGACCGTCTTCCAGCGACGCGAGCAGCCGCATCACACGTTCATTCTCCAGGTCCCGGGAGCGGATTTCCGCGTCTATTTCCTGATCGAGGCTGTCGTTGAGCTCGCGTGGAAGAAATTCAGGGGCGATGATATCGAGATCTTCAAAGCGCATATTCATTCGCACCACCGGGTATTGCCCGGGCAGTGTCACAAAGCAGCTTAAATCAGGCAGGGACTGTATATCCGAATAGTTAACGAGATACCGATCTTCTTCCTGCTTACTGAATGAGACTCCGTCACGTACCGTGTCAGCCCCGTAGCTGTACTGCTCACTGAAGATGCGGGCGCGCCGCTGGCCCAGCTGACGCATGACGTAGCTGGCCACACCTTCGTCCGGTGAACGGAAAAAAAAGCGCGTATTGAGCAGGTCCATCATTGCGTCGGCAAAGTCCTTTCCATACGTGAAATCGAGCTGGGGTTTGTTCTGGAACCCCAGGACAAAGCAGCCACCAAATTTACGGGCTTCCGACAGGACCAACGGCAACTCAGGAAGTTTATGCAGGGAAGTGAGCTCATCAAAAATAAACCACACCCGACGATTCGAATTTTCCCCCATTTCCAGCAGACAGTTTGCGGCCTGAGCCAGCCACATGGAGATCAGGGGTTTGAGCGACGTGTGTTGTCGGGCGTTTGATGTGATCCACAGCCAGCCACGAGGCTGTCCGGGTTCATTTACCCGTGTCATCCATTCCCGGATAGCAAAACGCGGCCTGCCGGTGTGTTCAATTCCCTGCAGATACCGCAGTGCCTTCACATAATTCGTCAGAACACCGCGTATGGAGATCGCCGTTTTCTCCACCTTTTCCTCCATCAGATTAGAGGCTTCCGTGCCCGCAACGTATTCGCGCAACGCCTCCAGATTGATGGCCAGCAGGGTGCGCAGCAAACGGTTATAGGTCCGCTGAGGGTCGTTTTTCAGACGAGCAGAGACCGCAGTAAAAATCGTTCGGGCAGCCCCGGTCCAGAAGGGATCTTCCCGCGTACCCTGCGGGATCAACGTATTGGCGATGGAATCGTAATCCGGCGTGGACTGGCACTCCAGCCAGAGATCCCAGTACTCGCAGCGCCTGTCGAGCGGATTCAGCAAGCTGTCTGTCGTCGGGTTATAGTGACGTTTTACGAGTGAGCACCCTTTGTCATACACCACCACCATATCCCCGCGCGCCCGCAGCTGGCGGAGCAATTTATTCAGCGCATTCGATTTTCCGGACCCGGGCGTACCGTGCAGGAGCAGATTTTTTAGTTCGCTGTCGCGAACCAGACTCAGTTGATCAATATGCAGCGTCGACGCGTTTCCCGACTGATGCAGCATGCGCGTCACCGATTTCACATTTTCCGTTAACGTCCGTCCACCGGTCTGAACATCCTGTGCCTGGTTCGCCCCAAGCCGTTTAAGCCAGTAATAGACGCCATAGCCTGCCACCAGCACCACAAGACTGGCGAGTAACACGGCGATCCCCAGCTCCTGCATAACCAGCTGGCCGGCATAGGTCATATAGGGATCTTGCAGGATCGCACCGGACGTGAAGTGCAATATCTGGCCCTCGAACCTGACGGCATAAACAGGTGGAACCCTAAACAGGGCGTGCTCCCCCCTCGCGGTGACGGATAACCACCAGTACAACGCGCCATTGCAGATCTCCTGCCAGGGAACCCGCAGCCAGAAAATAAATGGCACGAGCAGAATAAAAAGATTACACAGCCAGAAAGCGATACGCCGGTTAACCTGCATAAACATATTCAGCATATAGCTGAAGACCTGCCCTCCCTGCGTTATATGTTTGGTTACACTCATCTCTCCTCCCGATATATATCCAGTCTTGTCAATGTTCCTGCAAGCGAGAATTCCCGGCTTATTCGCTGCCTGGCCGGGTAAAAATAAAACCGTGGCGGAACCGAAACAGGCATGCACGATGCCCGGAGAAAAACGCGGTAATATGAAAACGGAAGACTCTTCTGTCTCACTTTCATGGATCCGGCTGACAGGATGAGGTGACAGCTCACCTTTTTGGGTTGGGTTTTCCGGGCCTGTGCTGACTCTCAGTGAGGAACAGGGCAAGTGAGTGCCCGCTCACATCAGGATGCTAAATATTCGAATTTAAGGGCAACCTGTTCAGTGAAAGCCATCACAGCATTTATCACGGGCCGGGAGATGTTTCTGGCTGATATACAGTGATTTTAAATCCGGGCGATGACGACGGAGTAAGAGCGCTCTTTCAGGAAAACCGAGAACATGACGTCGTCATGGACAGTTTATTCATACTGAATACCCGTAAGGGTTACCCGGCGTGGTTATTTTCGCCTTTGGTCTCATTTAATGTGTCCGCCGCAGAAGAGACCTCTTGACGGGCCGTTTCCTTTTTCCTTGCTTCATCAAATTCTGTTTTCCCGGTCTGATAGGCCTGAGACAGATGAGCTGCGTCAGCCGTGATTTCTGCCTGCCTGGCATTAATAGTCTGCTGGGCAGTCTCAAGTGATGTCCGGGATCCATGATTGTGCTCAGTAACGTCAGCCTCCAGACGGCCATCGTCGCGGGCACCTTCAACCGCGGCTGCCTGAAGGATCTCGTGCTGACGCGTTTTGAAATCATTACGGATTTTCTGCGGGAGCACGCCGGTCGACGCGGATGAACCCGCGTCTTGTGTCGTGAGTTCCTGCCCCTTCAGGTAAGCGGCTTCAAGTTGTGGCAGTATTTTTTCCTGCACAAATTGCGCGGCAAGCTGTTCGCGTTTTTCGCGTGCCTGTGGTGAGGACACATCGGTCAGAATCGCATCGGCATCCGGCACCCTCTGCTTCACATACTCCACAAATTCCTGCGTGGCATGGCTGCGTATCGCCGCACTGTGATTTTCAACGAAGCTTGCGAGCCGGGCAGACTCCAGAGACCGGGTTTGTGTGTCGCTGAGCTGGGTTGCCTGAGCGCGAATATCACTGAACGTCGCGGCCATCTGGTTGACCAGTGAACCGGAAGCATTTTCGGTGTGGCTGCTGTTATCGGTGACGCGGTGGCTGGTGATGACATCCATACCATGGCGTATATCCCTCAGGTCCTGAACGCTGAAATCCTTTGACTGACCGTGGCGATGGCTGATTTCGCTGCTGACGCCATGGCTGGTTCCACGTTGCCCGCTGGCATCCACTCTGGTATGCACATCCGCACCTGCACTAGCCCCGGTGCCGAGACGGGCCAGTTTGCCAAAAATTTCATCGCCGGAGTCAATTTTCGCGTACGCCCCCGCCCCGGCACTGAGTACGAGATGCTGACTTTTCTCCATTGCCGCCCGGAGGGCTTCCGACTCGCTGACGTGATTGTCGCGGGCATAACGTGAGACCACACTCTGAAGCTGGCTGATCGCCTGTGCATCACTGGTACTGACGCTCTGGTCTGTCCCCTGGCTGACAGTATCGCTGTGACCACGCTGACGTGCCCACTGCGACAGCAGTGATACCCCTGAGTTAATCGTTTGGCCCAGCGAGGTCGTCAGATTGTGCAACTGCCCCTGCGCCTCACGCTCCTGGCGCTGAAATCCACTCACCGCAGCGCGATCCAGCTGAATATCGACAGGCAGACGCGATATCGCGGTACTGGTGTCGTAGACTGCGCTGCCGTCCGGGGTCTGGCTGGCCATCGCGCCATTTGCCAGCTGAGTGGTCGCCATCCCGCTGCGTCGGGCATAGTTCGTATCCCATTTATTCCCCGCAACATTGTCCGTTTGCAGATTATTGAATGCCCATATGCCGTCACCGGCACGCGCGGCTTCAGATGAGGCGGTGCTGTTCATGGCCGTCCCCAGGTAATTGCCCGCCTGCGATACGACGCTGCCCAGCCCTTTGACCAGCCCCATAGCCAGAAACGGGATAGACAGCGACAGCCAGCCGGCAATGGCACCGATATCGGCATGGGTCTGCTGAATAACGGACAGATTTGCCAGGCAGAAACTGAGTGTGTGGGTTTTACTGGTCAGCCATGCACTGACGGCATAGTTCAGGATGGCAAACATAGGGCCCCAGGCCTGGAGATAAATCAGGGTGAAGAGAAACCCTTTAAGAACCTGAAGCGTCAGAGAATGAAGGGTCGCTAGCAGAATAATCACCGGAAAGAGGCCGATCACCATCGCCAGCAGGACGGTGTTCATCAGCGGCAGATACGTCGTAGCGATACTGCCGGAGGTAATCTGACTCAGACGCATTTTGGCGTAGGATGACTGCGTGGCGAGGTTAATCAGCCCGGCGGCATCCCCGTTATGCGCGCTGTAGGTTGAAATACCCTGTTTAAGGCCATTCATCACCACCGCAGACCGCATGATCTGACTCGCCGTTGCCCCCCCGCTGTAATAGTAATTGTAGCTGTCTGCCATCAGCGTACCGAACAGGGCGCTGCTGTTCGCTCTGGCGCCGGTAATCCGGGAAACGTAATACTCCCAGGTTTTACCGCCTGAAAGGGTATCGGCATTCAACTGGGGTTTCAGCACACGACTGGCCAGTTCCTCACAGGTCCAGAAACCTTCCCGGTTTGCGAGTGTATTACCCGCAGGCACCATCACGCCGCGCAATGGGCTGGGCTGGCTGAAAATGAGCGCATAGGGATCTGTGCTCGTCATGAGCGCCTGAAAGGAGTACTTGTGGTTAAGCAATATGTCACCCACCACGCAGTTTCGAACATAGTCTGTAAACAGTTCTGCCAGGTCACCGTTGCGGAACATGAAATCCGTGGCCGCTCCCACCAGATTTGCGCCAAACAACATGCCAGTTTTGCTGTACGTCACCGAATCAGGGACGTGGTAGACCGTCTCGAACGCCTCTGTCAGTGCCGTCCCCAGGGTTGTGATAAATTTTGCGGGTGCAGCCAGCCCGAGCGGGACATGCTCAACGGTATGAATACTGGAGGCATCCGTACGATCGATGATTTGTACCGTGCGTTTAGGGACCATCAGAATGCTGGTCAACAGGATAAACGCCATCAGAAATTTAATGACCTCCAGCGGATCCTGCCCCCGGAGATAGAAGGAGAATAACACCATCGCGGACATCAGCGCGGCGATCCGAAACATGGAGGACCACTCTGTGGTGCCCATCAGCGTCGCGACGCCGTTAAAAACAGTCCCGAGGAACTCACCTCCGGTCAGGACATAGACCGTATCCATCAGAGTCCCCCCTCATTCCCGGTGAAACGATAGTTCTGCTGATAGCGTTCCAGCAGCTGACTGGACGTTGCCTGCCGCAGGTAGTTCATTTGTCGGTCCAGGTCGATGAGCGCATCGGCTTTGGTCTGTACCTGTTGCTGAAGGGCCTCCACCTGGGCCGAGGCTTCGGTGACATTTTTACGCAATGCCACCATCTGGGGGTCGGGATAGTTTCTGCTGCTCATCTGCATCCTGGCCTGATCGACAAGCTCTTTCAGATACTGCAGAAGCATGTCATAGGCTATGTAGTCTGACAGTCTGGACAGCATATTCACATTGAGATCCAGCTGCATAGGATCGATGAGATAGCGCAATACCGGTACTGAGGTGCTCTGGATGAACCCCTTTTCTGTCTCTGTCAGTCCTTCATCCGTGCGTAATTTGTCGCGGATCCCCGCAATCAGGGTTTCGACCTTTCTGACCAGCGCATTGTTTGCACTGACCGTGACGTACCCTGTCTTCGTTTTCAGACAGTCACCCTGCGAAACACACCGCTGGATCTGAACGCCACCGCCATACATAAGCGCCCGGAGCAGGTCAGGATGATCGACCAGAGGAACCAGCACAGAAGGCGTCCCGTTACCATCGTAAATGAGGGTCCCGGTCAGATTCATCACCAGCTCCTTCAGCTCAGGATCGTCGCCGAACATGCCATTGCTGCTGAGAATGTCCCACATCAGATTTTTACTGCGCAGAACCTGATCTTTCTCCTGGGGGCTCGCGTTATTCATGACGTGGCCCATCTCTCCGCCTACGGTGCATCCCTGACGGGAGGCCGCCCAGTCTGCAAATAAATTATGATCGCCGGCGATATCCTGGCAGACCTTCTGTTGCGACACCTGTGTGCGTGGCCAGAGGCCGCCGATGATTCCCTGTGCTGCCTGGCAGCTGGAGATATTCATACTGTTGAGGTCCGTTGCGATCTTTTGCAGATAGTCTTTGGCGTCTTTGAGTTCCGGAGCCACCGTCTGCAAGGCAAGATCGAAAAAATACCCCTGCGAATTGGCCATCAGGTTTTTCACAAACTGCTGCAGCTGATCGCTGTTAATAAAGGAAAATGCACCGAGGTAAGCATCAATCCCGCCACACCCCGCCGTCAGTGATGGCGGAGACAACGACATCACCTGAATCTGTTTGACCTGGTTACGCAAAAACAGATTCCCTCCCGTGACATAGCCTGCGGCCTGACCCTGCCAGGCTGCAGCCCCGGTTGCATTCCCCTCAAACCCCAGTTTATTGAAGAACGTATTCAGGTCACTGTCCACGCTGGCAAAGGCGGAAGCGCTCGCGGCAACGATCAGTGATCCAGCGAGAAAAATTTTCAACATGATGGTTATCTCTGGTGCATGAGAATCGACGATGGCATAGCGAAGCATGGCCACAGGACGTAAAGGCAACGCTTAAATCCGCTATCGATAAGGGATAAGCGCGACCGGTTAATCCGGCGAAGCGTTAAGGATCTGAGTAATGCGCTGCCTTACTGCAGGCATGTCTGCTATGCCGAGCGCCAGCGGCCAGGCCTGAAGGGTATTCACGTTCACAAGGAATGTCGCCGGCGTCACGACGGGTTGTCCGACGCCATAGAATGCCTCAATCACCGTCTGCGGAGCCGGAATAGCCCGGGGAAAACTGGCATCTCCGAGACCGTCCAGGGTATACGGGAATACTTTGAGTCCGGTTTGCAGGGACAGCTGCGCCAGTGGCGGATCGAACTGCTGACAGAAGTGGCACCTTCCCTGCATAAACAACACAATCTGGTAGTCCCTCTGAAGAGGCTGAGAATGGAGAGCATCAGGCGGTGGACCTTGACCCTCATCACGGTAGCGTATGACGTCAGGGCTGAGGGGAAGTGCGCTCCGCTGCGCGGATTCGGCGTTTCCTGCCTCCAGCATCCGGCGCACATCCCGTGTAGCGGCATGGAGACAACATGCGCCACTTGTCAGGATCAGGAGGGCCATTTTGCCCCATCGGAATAACACCATTCACCTCCTTTCTGTTCCAGAGAGTGTTCAGTACTGTGCCTTGAAGTCTGTTGCCACATCGAGAAAACGTCGGGCGAGATCGTCCTGCGTCATAAAACCGTATACCAGCGGCTGAACATGCCCCTTCTTTGGGTCAACCAGCAGGACGGCGGGAAGATAACTGACCCCCAGGCGACTCGCTTGTCCACTGTCCGCTCGCGTCTGAGGGAGCGACTCGCTGCGCGTGCCATCCACACTCACCGGGATAAGCGACAGGCCGTACTGCGTGGCAAATTCTTTCACGCTGGCGGCCATGAGGCTGTCGATCTGATTATGCCCGCGATAAAACAAAAAAAGCCCGTAGCGCTGACCCAGCGAATGGATGGCCATTAACTGCCTCTGGTGACTCTCATTTTGCTGCAGAGTGGCCGTGCGGTTATAGCGACTGTGCTCAAGGTTGTAATCCAGCGCCGGGTAATCCAGCAGGGCTTTTTTGGCCGTCTGCGTGAACTGGCCGGAAAGACGTATCAGATAAGCCTGCAGACGCAAAAAATCTGCCGCGTGCTGTTCCGAAGGTGAAAGAATGGCGCGGTAAAGTCGCTGTTGCGTCAGCTTTTTCAACAGGGCCATCTGCAGGGTCGGAGAAAGGCGGCTGAGGGGAATGTTCTCCTGAGTGTCCGCCTCGTCTTCAGGGCGGGGTTCGTTGTACCAGTGCCAGCCAACAATGGGTCGTTCAACATAGGTATTTATCGTGGCAGGCCCCATGGCGGTGTCCTCGCCCTTCGCAACAGGGACGTTCACAAAGATGAGCAGCCCAATCAAAAAGACCTTCACTGAGCACCGTCCTTCATTTTGTCTGTGATTTGCTGTTTTATCCGTTCGATCAGGAACTGGTCTTCCGGAAGCGTGGTGCCATTCTCAAGATCATCATAAAAATCAGCAAAGTTAATGGCACTGAAATCAAGTTGCTGTAGCTCAGCCACGCTCAGCCCCCGGCAGTCGGGTGATTCCCCGCGCCCGAATCCTTTCCCAAGCTGCCCCCGTCGCCCCTGCTCCTGAATGATTTTTGCGAGCTTACTGTCAAACTGGCAGTACCCTTCTTTCCTCTCGGTGCAGACGCCCAGCACCTTGTGCGCGCAGTATCCCCCGACATAGATGGTCAACTTCCGTGCTTTTGCCTGTCCCAGCGCCTTTTCCTCGGAACTGCAACTGGCAAGCCCCGTATCCTGCCCCCAGCCGCTATCCCTGCAGCAGTTACTGAATCCAGCCATGGCTTTACGACAACTAATGGCCCTGCCGGTGAAGGCCGACACGTTCATGCTGTTCAGTTGAGCCACGTCCTTTCCTGCCGCGGCCAGTGCCGCAAGACCAGATACGGCGGAGCGAAAATCAGCGTTCGCCTTGTTTTCTGCGTGATCGCAGCTGCCGTCAGCACACACCAGCTCGCTCCCACACAGGTGTGCGGTGCTGCGGGTGTGTTTTTCACAGGAGAAGACCACATGTTCACGCAGACAGGTATCACTGAGCGATGCAATGCAGGCAATACTGCCCACAGTGCAGGCGGGATTTTTCATGTAAGGTTCGCAGGTACCGCTATCCGGCGATTGTGAAATATAGGTATCGGTGTACTGCCAGCAAGCGCTGTGCAAGGTAACTGGCTGTCCGTTAACGATAAAGGTTCGGTTTCCGCCCGGCAAAGTACACACGCTGCCGGTTTTGACCTGCTCAGACGGATCAAAGGGACAGGTCTCCGTCCACACCACGTCCGGCACCCACTTTTTCTCTCTGACCTGCATCTCGAGCGTGAGGGCCATGCGACCGTCAGAGCCGTTTTTCAACCAGTTCAGGGTGTTGTGGGCATAGTCCCGACAGCGTGACGGATTTCCGCGCAGACAATTTTTATTTTCAATTTCTCCCATCGGGGAGAATCGATCCTGACTGAGGGTTGACCCCGCAGCACCGGTTAAGACCCATGAGTTCTCCTTCTTCGCCACGGACTCTGCGTTCACTCCCCACCAGCGCATACCATAAGAGAGATTCCTGTCAGTAAAATACAGGGTAAGCGTGGCGCGGATCACCCTTCCTGAAACGGGTGCACGAAACTGAAATGTCACGCGTTTGTCGCCATCGTAGCGGTAGACAAAATCGTTATTGCTCACGCTGAACGTTTTCGTGATGACGATATCCTCGGCGTGTCCCCCGCCCGGCCCGGCATTTCGGGTGCAGGTAAGCTCTACAGCAGGCGTGCGCTCACAGGTAAAACCGGTAATCTGCGTGTTATTGATCTCGACGTCGCGACACTGCGTGTCGGTGTCCTGCGTCAGGCTTTCCGCCTTATCCTCAACCTCCAGCGATCCGTGAATAAAGGGGGCATCCGTTGAAATCCGGTCTGGTGGACGATGCTTGATCACATCCAGCAGGGTTTTGCCTGCCTCAATGTGATTCATCTCCCGGGTACCCTCACTGTCAAGCGCACTATTCTGGTCTGCCGTTATCCCGCCATACAATTTCGACTGTTCCGGGCTATCCGTAAAGCCGGGGATTAATGCCGCCGGATCGGCATTTTTCAGGGTCTCCAGTCCTTTCCCCTTTTCACCGTTGGCGTAATGGGAGGCATCGTCATACTGCGTATTTGCCAGGGCGCATGCGCAGCAAAAGATGCCGGCAAGGACGCTTAATAGGGGTTTCATTTGTCCTCCCGTATTCCAGCCAGAAACTGTCGGGCAACGTCGCGACACTCTCCTTCTTCAGCAATGCGTGCCAGCGCCTCCTTTATTCGGAGATTGCCGGTTAAGCGGTCGTACCCTGCCTCACAGGTCACCACCAGGGCGGGCACCGCGCTGATGTCATAACGTTCAAACAACAGGGGATCAATCTGAACGCCGCCGGCATTTTCTGTCCGTATGAGTTCAAAAAGCACCCGTACCGTTTCGTGAAAATCATTATTGATAAGACCATTGACCAGCACGGGAACATGAAGATGGCTGGCCTGCGCTATCATTAGCTTCAGGCCATCGCGCGGCACAGAAAAAGAGAGAAAATACAGTATCTGGCGCGCATCTCCCTCAGCGGCTGGCCGAAACGGTTTCCCGGCGACGGTCGCATTCGGTGAAAAGACAACGGGTGGCCGGAGAGCCCGCGCCTGTGGGATCGGGTGGGGTAATCGCAGGGATTCGTCCAGGCTCAGAGCCTGCGCACAGGTAGCGGTCAGCAGCCCGCCAGTCAGCAGAATAACGATCATATTTTTCATGAGGAGATCTCAAAGAAAAACGCAGTTGCGTTTGCGCCAGATGAGGTAACCGAAGTTCTGCCGGCTGGCCGGTGTGGCATGGCCGGCTTCCCAGGCCATCACGGTTCGGCCAAAGGGGTGACACCGTGCCGAATCGGGGTACATATTCACCATCTGATACCGGAAGCGGTCTTTTGGCATGACCGGAGAGGGGTATTCAAAACACACTTTATTGTTCTGACCCACGCTGTTCATGATCATGCCCTGCCGGTGCAGTTTGTATGCCATGCGTTCTGACAGCAGCACACTGGCTGCCTGAGGGCTGGCCTGGTCAGGAACAAACCCCGTGAAAGGATAAATACTCCCGTGTGAACCGGCACACCAGAACAGAGAGTTGAGGGGCATGGATACCGCGCTGGCCAGGGCATCCGCAGCACAGGCCCCCTGAGCGACGGGGTTCGCAAACAGAAACGCCTCGGGAGACAGTACCGATGCGAGCGAACTGTCATTCCAGGTGGGGTCCAGTTCGGAAAGATACCCGATGTCCATATCGCCCCCCTGCATACACCCGAGATCGGTAATAATATTGAGCCACCAGGTCAGCGGGTACTTGTACCAGTGGACGTGATAAAACGCGGCAGTATCATCCCCACCCTGACGTTTTCCACCACCACTGCCAAGTTTGCCGGCAGAGATACTGAATCCGCCCAGATTCACCATACAGTAAGGGGCCCGGGTCACGTCGGTAAGAGCAAAGGGTTCCCAGTACCCAATCGCAATACCAATACGGTAAAGCTCACTGACCGGGCAGATCTGTACAGGACTGGACGGATTCTCGGTATCTGGTTCATTGCCGGCCGCCACCGGTACATTGCCAATCGTCAGAGGGAAAAGGCACCGCCAGCAGATATCGGTGATCGGATTGACAAAATGTCCCTGACACTCCGGTGCAGAAGCCCGTACTGTCGCTCCGGCACTGAGTAATGCCACCAGCGCCAGGACGGATAATGTGTCTTTCATTCGCGTCTCCTCTCGATTTGAAACCTGACGAGGTCAGGATGCTACAGACGTCCTCTTTCCTTGTTCCGCTGCGCGACGATCAGGGTGTTTTTTTCATTCCTTCGGCAGTGCGGCGGAGGTGATTTTCAGACGTCGTCCGTCCTGTACGACCCGGGCCGGGATATACGTTAACTGCAGCCTGCGGGATATGACGCCCTGCTGATCGAAGTAAACCCGAGAAGACAGGCTGTCCGACGCCTCCCGCACGTTTCCGTTCACCAGGATGATTTTGTAATGGGGTGTGGAAGGCGTCTGAGCCTTCATCCAGGCGATCTGTCGCTTATCATCGCCATCGATAAAATAGAGCGTGAGATTCAGGGAAAGCGTGTCGAGGGGATTGATGCGATCACCCTGATGAACGAAGACGTGATTTTGTGCGTCCGCGATGTCCTGCTCCGCGGTAAAAGTGGGATCATACCAGGTGACATGTTCCCGGGAGTCTGCTTTCAGGCCAGGTACCGGAACCGGACGAAGTGCATGTGCTTCCACCCGCTGCGTAAACTGGCGCTGCAGAGCAGAGAGTGTGCCGTCGTTCATCATTGTCGCCAGTCGCGTCTGGATAAACGCGAGAAAACTCTGTTCCGCAACCGGCCAGGTATCACCCCAGGTCCCCAGATCTTTCGCCTGAGACAGGGGCGAAAGCCCGGCCAGTAAAAATACAGCGATAAGGCTGTCTCTCATCGTTTGTCTCCCGATTGCCCGGCCCTGGACGAAGGGCCCTGAGATTAAGCTCACGATTGATGACGTGAACAGGCTGGTTCATAACCGGTAACGCAGTTATTCGTTAACTGTGTGATGACAAAAAATTCGCCGTTGTCATTAACGGAGCAGGTCTGGCTTTCTCATCATGGGCGCTGACGCTGCCGACATGCGTTTCGCCACGTCTGCCTGAATCTCCGGTGTAATATCCGGTGCGCCGGCGACCACCGCCGGTGCCACCAGGATGATCACGTCGTGATGTCGTTGCCAGTCAGTCAGGGCGCCGTTGAGCGCGGCACTGAAACGGGTCGTTGTTTTTTTTACCCTCTCCTCTCCAGGGTGTTGATGGCTCAGCTGGGCCATAAAGCTGTTTACCGTGCCCTGCATATCAAAGGTCACCACCTCCTGCTGTCGCGAACAGAAAATGCTCACCATAAGCCACAGATTCAGGAGGAGCAGAATGCCGCTGACAGCCGCCACTGACGTGGCGATACATCGCCAGCTGCGTTCCCGGCGTCGCGACCGTATGCATTTTGTTATCGGGATCTCTGTTGCGTCCATTTCAGAAGTAACTCCATTTCATCAGGATACTTATGGCAGGCCAGACGCCAGACCGTCTCGGCAACACTGTTCCCCTCCCGCAGACTCTGCTCACGATATTCAAAATCTTTGCCATCCGAGGAGGACATCACCCGACTGAGCGGGTCGAGAAGCAGACGGTGATAAGAAACCTGACCGGCGACACGCAGCATAAAGGCACTGAAGTGGGCATCTTTGGCAGACGGGAAACCTTCAATGATGCTCTGTTCAGCAGGGCTGAACTGCCCTTCATTTGTCTGGTTATATTTGCGAAACGCTTCTAGATTCTGACGCAGCAGGATCTTGAAGGATGAATTCGACCAGGCCGCTCTGGCTGCGATACTGGCCTTGTCACCATCAAAATCTTCGATTCCCTGTGTGATGGTGATATAGGCGCCGCCGTATTTTCTGGCCGTTCGGTAGCCATTTTCAATAAAGTCGCCGATAAAACCGCTCTCACTTGCGAGCAGTTTCCAGGCTTCATCAATGATGGCGGCCTTACGTTCACTCCGTGGCGAGAGGAACATGCGCTGTTCGACATAAATCATCATGGAAAACATGATGGCAGCCAGAAGGTCGGGTTTGTTCTTGAGTTTGCCCATCTCCAGTACACAAAACCGAACCGAATCATCCAGCGCCGGGTTTGGGCTGTTGAAATACTCTCCGTATATGCCGCCGGTGGTGTATTTGTGCAGGGATACAATAATTTCTTCCATCCGGTTTCGTACGGTATCGGCCGTACGATACTGTTCGGATACAACCAGCGTCTTAAGATGCGCAACGACATCATCGATTAGCGCCGCATTTCTTTTTTCCATCCAGACGCTTTGCACGGCGTTCAGAAGAATGGATTTGGTGGTATCGCCAACCCCCCCTGACGGGCACGACAAAACCAGGAGTAAATCGCGAATACTTTCCGCCGATTCAACAATATTCACGACCCCTGCAAACGGGTTAAATTTCAGCTCGGTGGCGTCGAGATACACGCCCCCCACATTGGCACACAATGTTTTATAAGAATCCCCCATGTCGAAAACCCATGCCCGTCCTTCGCTCTCGAGGATCTGGCGAATAAGGGTTTGCATGAGGAAGGATTTACCGCCACCTGACGTCCCGCATATCCCCAGGTTATAGTTGTCATTACCCAGCCCGGAGTCACTGTCAAACAGATCCAGAAACGAGAGCTGGTTGCGATAAGAGGGGATCGGCACGCCTCTGGAGCAGATCCGGTTGTCCGCGACAACGGGCATCAGATTCGCCACATTGAACGCTTCTGCCCTCAGCGTGGCGCCACTGCGCTTCATATCACTCCATAACCCTTCCGGCATCATGAAGGGAAACAGCGCGAGGTAATTACGCATCTGCATAAACGCAGGCGGGCACAACACAATCCCGTTGGCACGAAAGGTATTGTTTAATGCCAGCTCGCACATCAATGCTTTTTCGTCATCATCCTCACAAAACAGCGTGACGCTCAGGCTGTAACGCGCCAGCGCCGACTGTCCTTTCGAGAGGCGGGAGCGCAACCCATCCCACTCCCGGGCCGCCGCTTTTACACCGGGTACCCATTTTCCGAAGGGAGAGTTGGCACGCTTGTCGTTAGTGGCAAATTTTCGCAGCGCTTCGTTCTGACTCTTTGCCTGAGACTCCAGCTCCGTCGTCAGGGTGATGGCGAAGGGACAAGGTACGGTTGATCCGGGATCCAGGAGGTTACTGAGGTTATTTCCCGCCTGCCACAGGGCAAACTGTTCCGGGTTTTTCTCCGGCATGAAACTCATTATGCGCGTGGAGATTCGTTGACCATTGGCCGCAGAGAGGCTCTGGCGAAGACTGTCTGCCCTGACTTCAAGCGTGATTGAGGGCTCAACACATTGTGCGTTCAGTTCTTCATAGGGATCCACCTGACGGGACGGTGGCATGACCTGGTCGTGACGATAATTGATCAGCTCACGTACCAGCCCCAGTAATCCCCCATCATTGACCAGCACGGAATGCAGGCGGACAGCAAAGAGAGATTGTTGCAGGATACTCAGCGTTTGGCCAAGCGAGCTGAAGACGCGGTCATCGAGACGACGACATTCTTCTGCGTAGCTGATAAACAGACGATAATTACGTAGCGAGAGTGGATATCCTTTGTTATTTGGCAGACCATAGAGGGCGCCACGCTCATAAAATGCGCGGGTTATGCGTGCAAATTTGTCCGCATGCTCACCCCGCCAGCTCATTCCCGTCAGGCCCGTATCCAGCATATCACTGATGCATTTACTCCCCAGAAGCAGCACGCTGAGGGGGCTTTCACGGGGAAGCTTATTGCGCAAAAAATTGTCCAGCGCATCCACAATGCTCTCATTCGCACCGATGAGCGGTGTACATTCGAGAACAAATCCGACGGTGGCGCTGTTGATGAACATACCGGTTTCAGGGTCGAAATGCCGGTAGGGAAGCATACTGAGCAATGAGGGATAGTCCATCTCCCTCAGCACTGCGTCCGCTTCCGGTGCTCCGTCCTTGATGTGCCAGCCGGTAAGCATGCGTCGGAAAAATTCATTATAGAGGGTCATTTTCTGTACTCCATCCAGTGGTCAGGTACCGCAACGAATGAGACAACAGAAGGGGCATGATAAACGTCTTCCTCATCCACCCAGGCCGCAATCCACAGGCGCGCAACAACCGGGCCGGCTCTCCCGGGCAGCTTCGCGCGGGTCTGCGTGTTTGAGGCCATGACTGCGTCTGACCCGCTGGGTGAATACCCTCCCGTGCCTGCCAATACAGTACGGGTGAATGAAGATGGCTTTGACGATGGCATGTCAGAGAACGCCGGTATGCTGGTTTCCCCTTTTCTGCTGGCTTCAGCTGGCAGGTGCCGGGCTATCTGGTTGGCGTCCTCCATGGTCAGGCAGCGATCGTGAGCCAGCGATTGACAGTCAAAATCCGTATTCATTCCAGCGCAGCCTGAAAGCAGGCAAATACCTGTAAGCATCGCAGTCAGATTCCTGGTCATAGCTGGGTCCTGTGGGCTGAGAAAGGTTGTGAAGAATGGGGGCTGAAATCGCGTGAAGGTATGGGAAGAGCGCGGACTTTCCGGCATCGCATACAGCCCATTGGGATCCGCATCCGCTCTTGCATTACCATGGTCGTGAAGTGGATCTTCGGATAGCAGCCTTATTTCCATGTGGCCGGTGACGGATTCGCCGTTCCAACGGCGTCACCCAGTTTGAGCTCGTTTAACACCTCTTTCGTGATGGTGATACCATTATCTGAAGATGTTTCAGGTGGTGTCTGCCGGGTTGATTTTGCTTCCTCTCCATCGACATACCTGAGCTGAAAACCTTCCTGAAACACAACAGAGACGGAGACGCCTGCCCCGACAGGGATGACGGGGTGATATTGTTCAGCACGCTTGATGAAATATTCCGACAGGGTCTTCCCTGCCTGGGAGGTCCCCCCGCCCAGACCCGCGCGAGCAACTTCTCCACTCGTTACGCTGTGTGAGGAGCCAAGACCGACCGTCGTTGACCCGACGCTGGACATGGCGCTTCCCATGGCATCAATGGCTCCGCCGGCAAAAGCAAACCCGACTATTTTACCGTTACGTATCACCGGCGTCGCACGGATGCCGTTTTTGCCCATAAAAGAGATATGACCTTTGATTTTCTGATCGATGATCCGGTTATGGATGCGGCATGACAACCGATCGGTGCGCAACAGCGCTCTTTCGCTGGAGATGTCGCCATACGCGGCGGCCGTCACGAAGCAACCGCGCAGATCGTATTCACCGTCATTCGGGAGTATCACTTTCCCCGTCAAACGAAACTGCATGGGAGAGGAGGCACTCTCCCCTGTGACCGATGCATTCGCATCTGCGCCTTCAATCACCGTCGCTGGGGCAAAACTGCCAGAAGGGATATAAGGCAGAGAGTGACGTTTATCGTTGTTACGGCTGTACGCGACGGTCATGGTTGACAGCTCAGACGGGTGCTGCGCACGGTCTGAGGTCACCGTCTGGTTCATCGGGGGCTCCGGATAAAATGCCGTTGGGGGAGGCACTGATGCTGGTAAGGATGTGCCAACAGGCAGTTGAGGTTCGGCCCTGTCGCCCCGCAGTTTGAGCGTATCGGCATGATGTTCTGAACGCAGTGAGTCCATCTGCGTCTGGAGATGTTTTAATGCATCGTTTTGCATCTGGACCGTTTTCCGGTATACCTCATTTTCTCCGGTGATCTTCGTCAGCTGCAGCTCAAACTGGTGCAGTTTTTTGTCCACCTCAGATGCCGTGTGCTGCAGGTCAGCGACTGCGCTTTCACTGACCTTTTTGCCAAAGGTGGTAGAGGTCACCGCCCCGGTCATATCCGGTACAGGTTTAGCTGGCTGATTTTTTCCGGGCGCAGACCGGGAAGGGGATCCAATGTACCAGGCTACAATACCTGCGCCTGCAAGACCCAGTAATAGTGTCACCAGCAAAGCCATCTGCTTGTTGCGCGTCATCTCGTTAATATTGGCCACGATGCGCCTTCCCATCCTCATTCTCACTCGAGGCGGTCATCCATACAGAGGCAGCTTCGTCAGGCATTAATCGGGTTTTGAAAGGAAAAATCATCACGGCGCGAACGCCTTGTGCCTGAAATAGCGTCTCAGTGAACGCCACCACGTGACGGTCTGTATTGCGGACATTCAGCCGATAGAGACGCAGCTCTCCACCGCTCCACATGTCCACCGGCTCCACCTTGAGTCCGTTAGTTAACTGAAGCCGTGGCAGGGCGACGACCGGAGCCTTCAGAAAACCCTGCGGTGTCTTTCCCTTCAGAACAGCCTTCTGTATATCTGTCAGCAAATGGAGGTAAGGCTGCGCTCTCTCCCATTGACGAGTGGACTGATTCTGCGCAGGTGTACCGGAGATGAAATGCAGCACCCGGCCCTGTCTTTTGTGCGGCAGGCCGATAACCGAGACCGTCAGTCCCCCTGCCGTGCGTAAGTAAAATGTGAAGGGCCTTGTTTGCGTTGTCATGAGCACAACCCCCCCGTTCGCCTGACCCTGGGCCTTGTTGGCATTGACAAACATGCCCTGGACACTGTCGACAGCAATAATACGGTCTCCCGGTACGACAAACAGATTGGGATCTGTGTTGCTGATCGCGATTCTGACCTGGCTGTCAGGTCCGACGGGAATATCAACAGGGGGCAGGGATACAGGACTGGCAAGAACCTGGAAATTCCCGCTGGCGACTAACAACAGCCCGAACTTAATGTAACGCAGACACATTTGCCTTCTCCCTGAATGCTTTGATGGTGACCATCCCCCGTCGATAACGGAGTTCCAGTCTGAGAGTCTTCTCTTCAGGCGGTTGCTTACGACTGCCTATCCATTGCTGAACAGTGCCATGAATATCCACCATGCCTGCGGACGGGTAAGTATCCAGGCCTGAGAGATAGAATGCCGAGGTGACGTTATTATCAATGACCCGCTGGGCTTCTTCCTCCAAGACGTCCTGCATGGCAGGACGTGTCTCATTGTCGAAGAATCGCAGCAATGCCTGATGATTGGCCTTAACCGATTCAGGCGAAACGTTGTAGCGAAGCAACACTAACGATTCGGCGGTCTGCTCGAGATAGCTCGCATCCGTTCGGTTGCGGGACAGGGTAAAGGATGCATCCAGTCCCATCGGAATATAGGTTTCCTCATGACTGTTAATCAGGGTATCGATCTGTAACCAGGCCAGCGTATTGCCACTCAGGGAGATGACAAGCAGCCCCAGGAGCATGACAAATGCGAGCGAGGTGTAACGCCCCATAACGCGGTGCGCCTTCAGTTCCACATTCTCCCTCCTGCAATTTACTCAACGAAGCCACAACCGGTATGACGAATCAGGTATTAATTTGTATCTGCCTTTGAAAAGCATCGAAGGAAAAGACCAGTAGCAAAGGTTAAATAACCAGGTGGAACCTTTGCCCTTTTTGAAATGTTTTAATCCCGTCCAGAGTATGACTGACATGATCAGGCCGGTTAGATATTGTCCCGTATAAAAGCCCCATGCCATGGGGCAAAAAACTGCGAGAGTTTCGTCTGTGGGTAATCCCACGGGACCTGACCGTTCATTCAGGGTCTGGGGAAAAATAAAGCGAGCAGCACGCGTTTCATTCATGACGGCTGGCCAGCTTATCAGCCACCCGACCGGGCGGAAATAATGGCAAACACCACTTTTGTGACCACAATGAATACCGGTATAAAAAGGAAAGTAGCCGGATTGTGGTTGCGCAGATAGATCAGAAAAACCAGTACCGCTTCAGCCAGCATGAAGTAGTACATCATAGTGGAATCCGGACCAAACGTATCCTGAGCGTCTGCTTTGCCTGCAGAAGTCAGATCTTCAGCGTGCACCATGCCCCGTGCGGCAAGCCAGAGCAGTAGCGAAACCGCAAGATATTTTAACATCACTGGCGCCAGACGACGGTTAGGCCACCCCGGGAAAAGGGTCATCACCCCAGCCATACCGCGTAAAAACCATAACCTTTCAGGTAGCCAGGCTAAACGCTCTTCACGCTGTTTATGCAACGTCTTTACCATATTTCTTCCTCAAACAGGATTAACAGGAGATCAAATTTCTCTCGTCATGAAAGTCATTCTGGGCAATGTCTTTTGCTCGTGGACGCTACCGCCCCAGGATGTCAAACCTGTCGTGGGGAGAACACACCCGACAACTCCTGCGACAAAAGAATTCCCCTTTTCCTGAACGCATCACGTGATGCCAGGAAAAAATCTCTGCGGATATAATTCAAGCCCAGGTAATCGACGTGTTTTTCACTAAATACTAAAACCCTCACCAAGGCTTATTCATTATGATAAAAAAAGTTCGGATAAAAAGTTAGACAGGTGTCGAGTGATAATAACCCCATAGTGCCTATAATTAAGCCTGAAGTTAACGCGTCCTCGTTTTTTCGTTATTCGTAGTGAGAAAAATCAATGCCCTGACTTAAAAACCATTGTCTTTTTTATAAAAAATATTCCTTATTCAATAATAATCATTCTAAAAGATGTTGAATCGGAGAGGGCGTTTTTAACGCATAAGTTTTAAAACAGGCTTCAGACAGTCACACTATGAATTTAAAAGGTTATTCATAGTCTGATGATGGCAGGTGATGAAATCAATTTTTCTGGAATACGATTGATCCATTTCTGCTCTTCCGCCGCACATAACAATCCCTCCCGATTAAAAACACCTAACTTTGCATAAACATTTCTGGCTTTGTTTTCCACAGTTTTAGGGCTTACTCCCTTATAAGCCGCAATTTTTCTGATTGAGCATCCGCAAATAATCATCCATGCTGTTTCCCATTCTCCTGGCGTGACTCTGGCCAGCGCTTTCTGTCCGGATAACGTTATCAGACTGGTCCTCTTCCTTGTCAGTAATGCTCCGGGCAGCAGAGAAGAAAACCAATCTATACGTTGATTACATTCCGCCAGATCGGCCAGAAAAACCATCACACCTCCCCTGTTTTTGTATTCGCAGGGCATTAAGGTCATGATGAAAGCTCTGACGTCGTTAACATCGCAGAAAATGTTCCAGACCAAAAGATTGATTGTCTTTTTTTGTTCGGTAACCAGTGATTCAAAACTTTGTATAATTTCACTATTTCTGCCCGCAGTTTCTGTTACGTAATACTCAGGAAGATCAGAATCAAAAGTGATCCCAAGGGGCAGGAAGCGAGAAATAAATTCCTCGCTGACATCGACAATGTGATGGCAGGAATCTTTAATGTACCAGCATTTTATGGAACGCTTGTGAAAAAAATAAATATCACGATAAAGCTGTTGGGCTTCGGTTTCATCTTGTGGGTCTTTCTGCGCCTGCATATTCAGCTCCTCAAACATCGATAATGACAACGCCACTTTTTGCTAATCATCACTTAATATCATTCTAATCCGTGTCTGTGCCTGTGATTTCAACCAGTCAATCAGGCTGGCGTAATTATTTCGGGTATCGGCCTTGATATCCTGAAGATCAAACATAAGTTTCAGAATCTGCTGGGCCACAAGCCTTGACTTGACGGCCTCCACCATGATTTCCTGCTGAATTTTATCCTGCTGAGAGAGCGCCTCATCCTCTCTTTTCGCTTTAGCACTATGATAGACCCTCATCCCTAATTCGAGCATTTCTGAGCAAACACTTGAGATATTTGCTTCAGCATGAGTGTCGCCTTCCTCGTGTCGCTCATTCACAATCGCACGAATGCTATCCAGGGTTCTCTGTTTCATATATACATTTTGCCGTGGCATCGCCCTTCCCTCGTCAGAGACAATACACAGGAATAAGGTTCGAAAGGCGTCATAGAACAGACCATCGCCTCATTCTCAGTAAAACAAATGTATCACTTCTGCAGTGCTACCGTATTTATTCTAACACTTTAATTTTTATTAATTAGCCATTATAAAACCACACCCCGACACTCTATAAGCGATTATACAGCCCTTATTCGGCCAATATACTGAAGAATAAGGCTTTGCTTCAAAGCATAATTTTTAAGCTGATGAATGCAAATGTTAATCTCGAAAATCATTTATTTGCGTGGGGTGTGCTGTAAAGTGAATGAGGAGCGCCATCCACCTGAGCATGTGTTCGGGATGGTTTACACCCACCCCTGATATGAAGAATTGAGGAAAAATGGTCAGAGCAACTGCATTCATCCTGTCAGTCCTTCTGCCGGGTCCCCTTTATGCTGGAGACTGTTTCGAGCGTGCCGGAAGGGATTACAAAATAGATCCCGACCTTATCAGGGCGGTAGCCTGGAACGAATCTCACTTCCATAACAGCGTAACAGGAAGGAATCCGGTTTCGGGTTACGGTTCAGGCTTAATGCAGATAGATTCCCAGCATTTTCCTGAACTGAAAAAATATGGTATCTCCCCACAGCGACTTCTGCAGGATCCGTGTCTTAATATCTATACGGGAACCTATTATCTGGCAAAAGCGTTTCAGAAATGGGGAGTGAGCTGGCAGGCTGTCGGGGCCTACAACGCCGGTTTTCAACATTCGGCCCGACAAGCGATGCGGCGATACGCCTATGCCAGCAGGATAGCAAGAACCTACAGAGTCATAAAGACCATGCGGTCGGACAATGACGAATAAGAATACTATCTGAAAATAGCATTCCGTTCTCCGGGAGATTGACTCAGCAGTAATTTAACCGATAAGAAAACCAGGTATATGGCCCTCAAATGCATATCTCACGACATCAGGAGACCGTAAAAAATCGCCCACCTTTTCTTTCATTACAATCGCAGAAAAAAATGAGCACTGGTGCACCAGGACAATTACGCATTCGTCAAAACAAAACCGTATTTAGTGAGCGTCAACTCATTAATATTTCGTTAATGAAAAAAACCTCAGTTCTGTGCGACTCAGGGTATTTCATATGCAAACATACAGGATAATATGTCCGTGCATAAAGCAGACGCGCCAGTGATTTGTGAAGATAAGGCGAGTTGCGGCCATTATTGTTCACGATGATGAAAGCTTTTCCAGCAGAAATACCCCTCAAGTACTCAGCAGACAAATGATGTTTATACGCGCGCCAGGACTCATTTAAAAGGCCATTGCCAGATGAAACGTAATCTCACCAGTTTACTGTATTTTGTCACGGTTGCCCGCGAGCGAAGCTTTACGCGTGCAGCGGCACAGCTTGGTGTCAGTCAACCCGCGTTGAGTCACGGGATTGCTGAACTCGAAAAAAGCACCAATATCCCCTTGCTCTTAAGAACTACCCGTCGGGTTACGCCGACCAAAAGCGGCCTGTGTTTACTGCATGCCATCGGATCCCACGTTGATGAAATACAGTCAGAACTCAGTAAACTCAGCGAATTCCACATTCAGCATGACCGAACGGTCAGGATCAACTGCGCCTCGCTTTTGATGAGTCCCGCGCTGATGAGGAAACTTAATCACTTTATTATGGAAAATCCGGAACTTCGTCTCGAGTTAGGCGATACGGATCGTCCCGAAGCGTTCGCCGGAGAAGCGTTCGATGCATACCTCAGACTGGGGCCGGGTAAGCGTAAAGAGTGGAACAGTCACCCTGTTAGCCCCCCTGTCAGAATGGCGGTCGTGGGTTCGCCAGCGTATTTTGAGCGTCATAACGAGCCCGAACGGCCGCAGGACGTGTTTGCACATCACTGTATCCGGCAGATACAGCATGGCGAGACACAAACCAGCCGGTGGATTTTTAAAAAGGGAGACAATCAACAGGATATTCTTGTCGACGGCTCGATAGGGTGCCAGTCTCCTGCCCATCTGATTACTGCCGTCTTATCCGGTGCGGGACTGGGGTATCTGCCAGAAGGAGATGTCCTCCCTTTTATTGAGAAAGGACAAATGGAGAGGGTGCTGGAGGACTGGTGTGAACCTTTACCTGGCTACTACCTCTGCTATTCGGCATATAAGAAGGCATCAGAGCCTTTGTTGAAGCTCATCGACTCGCTGGGCGAGAAATCGCTGAGTTAGGTATTAGCGTTGAACGTCCGGCGATGACTGTCAGCACGGTAAATCCTGCTGTCAGAGCAGGTGAAGCCCTGCATCGCAGGGCTTCACCTTTTAGCACGCCATCAGGAATCGATGTGCTTTACTGGCGGCGCTGGCCGCCTGAAAAATATAGCGTTTATCGTCCTTCAGCGATTTCAGCCACGACGCAATATAGCTTTCGTGCTGGACCTCTCCACTCACGCCCAGGTCAGCCATCAAAAATGCACAGCCCAGCTCAGCGATCAGTTCTTCAAACGCATAGCTCTCTGAACCAAATTTGCCACCCTTCTCGCGGTCAAGGCGGCTTTTTGCGCCCGTCCAGTGAACCAGCTCATGCAGTCCAGTCGCGTAAAAGTTCGCGGCATCTGCGAACAGATGGCGTTCAGGCAGCCAGATTTCACCTGTTGAAGGCTGATAATACGCCCGTTGGCCGCGTTCGTTAATATTCGCGCCGGTGCGCTGAAAAAGCGCTTCAACGTCTGGCAGTGGATCAAATCCGGTCACTGGCTGCGGGCTGATTTCATCGTCCAGGTTCAGTCCCTCTGTCTGCTCGATGTTGAACACGGTAAAGGTTTTCAGCATCGGGATCCGTTCCAGCTCTCCGGCGTCGTTTTCTTTCTCCAGCGTCTTATAAAAAATGCCGGTTGTGCCGGTTTCACCCTTACGAACCCGTGCGCCCTGCTCTGTGGCCTGATGGTAAGTCAGCCAGCGTGGATCCTGAAAGCCATGTTTTGCCGCACTGCACCACAGCAACATAATATTCATCCCGGTATAGGCCTTGCCGGTACTGAAATTTGACGGAATACCCGACATTGCGCCGTTACGCTTCCACGGACAGACCCACGGCTTAACCCCCCTTTTCAGGGCCTCGATAATGCCGTTGGTTACCGTCTGGTATACATCCGTTTTTGATCTGGTTTTGCCTTTATACCATTTCGTTTTTGGGGAGCCTGACGGCTCCAGCGGGGATACGCTGGTCGCCTGTGCGGCAACAGGGGCGGTTGTTTGGGTATGCAGGTTCATCGTCATGGCAGTTTCTCCTTTAGTGTGAATTTCGTCTTCGTATCGCCTGACGGTTCGTCTTCCCCGGAGTCGTTCTGGCCCGCAAGGGCGCGTAGCGTGCTATTTACCCTTGCGGGCCGGGTTGAGACGGGGGACGATTAGCGGAAGCCTGATACGAAGGAGAAAGGCAACACTGGAGAAAATGACGGGGTGCATACCCGGGCTTACCGCCCCTTATGCTGCGCGGGTGAAATGTGGTTATCCTGATGTTGATTCAGGGATGGCCGCCCTAAGGGCCGAGATACGAAGCAGGTCGATGCGCACAGAACGCACTCTCCGCTATGTGCCTGATGGCATAGCCGACTGGCCAGGCAACCGATTCAGCGAGCACCTGCTCCGGTACATCACACGGACAACGGGATAAAGCATTTCCATCCTGTACGCTGACCTTTATCTTCGCCATGAGAAGAGGTAGAGGCGTTCTCACGCTGGCCAGGCCCGTCCCCCATCACGACGTTCATGTTGCTGCATGATAGTGACGCTTGCATGGCCCAACGCACCTTTCACCGTAACGCATGGTTTTATCCCTTTCTGGGGATACAGATGATTTTATCCCCTCACGGGGATAATAAAGGTTATATCCCTTTGTAGGGATATAACCTTTATCTGTTTGCAGAGAGTCAAACCCTCATCAATTTATCGCAACGGGCGGTTAAACCAGACGTGCATGTATCTTAGTCATGGACCGGGTAATCGACTCAACAACCTCAACTGAAAAACCGTCGGGCAAAGATTCTGATACCCTCTGTAAAGCGGCAGGCACGTTCGTTGCAAAGAAGCCCAGGATCTCATCCATTTCACTTTTCCGGAAGTTCACTTCATCCGCTAAGGCGAAGAAGTGTCGGGGGTAGATCTGGTTGATTTCATACTTCCGTCCCCTGGTTGCTTTGAGGCTCATTGCAAGTTTGAGGTCGCCAATATGCAAACCTCGTCCACCCACCACGGGGAACGCAGAAATAATGTCGTAAAACGGGGTTAGCCGGTAACTTCCACCTGCCTCAATAAAAACAGAAAAATTCTTGGCATGCCCGTCCGTCGCACCAAGCAGCCACTGGAAAACCTGAAATTTCATAAAATTAAAACGGTCCTCGAGTGCGTTACTCGAGCCAAGCAGGAACGCCATTATCTCAGGGATCCCAGGACCACCATCAGATTCATACTTAACCGAGGAAGGCAGACCGAACACCTGACACATATCCTCCTGGGGAAGACGTAATAACATCGTGTGTTCTCTGTTCCACCGCCGATCAAAACGCTCAACGGCTAATGCTCTTACACGGCCTGCATTGATGATTTCGGCATCCGGAACATCAATGCCCAGCGCCGTGGCTAACGCGAGACAAAAATACTCATTATCAACGCTTTCACTCAGATCGAGGGTCGCGCTGGGCTGGTGTATTTCCCCAATGGGTAATTTGATGATATGGCTGGTTGGGGTGCTCCCCCTCGGAATACACCACTCCCTGTCGATTTTGAGAAGGGCGGTTTTTTCCTGTGCGCCTGCAACGGATATGCGAAAATCGTCCTCCCCGTTAATCATACCGAGGGGAATATCGGACTGATACGAACTCAGAATTTCTTCAAGCCGGGTCTCATTCAATATATCCCATGACATCACGGGTACCGGAGTGTGTTCTCCCTGAGGAAGCAATGTGACGGCCCCGACGCTGTCTCGCCCGATTTCGGCTAACAAATCGAACGGCTGCCTGGATGATGTCTGATAGCGTCTTACGATGCGGTCCCGGATAGCAGGATTATCGGGGAGCAGATTATCGAAATAATTGATGACTGCGTCGGAAGTAATCGTGCCAAACTGTAAGGGGAGGGACAGTGATATGGGCCTGGCATAGCGGTTGTACAGCCATTCCCGGTCATATCTGAATGTATGCGCCCCGTTCGCGAGTTTCGTGAGTTCTCCGACCCGTTCGTTATTCATCCATGTTGTGAGCACAGGCATTACCAGTCCACCTCCCTCTGGGGGGAATGAGGATCCCCATTCCGCATTTCGTGCTTTTCATAGAGCACCAGAGACATTTCAAGCGCCTGAATCAGTTTAAAAAATGTTTTAATTGTTGTTTTATCAGGATTATTTTCAAAATTTGAAATCGTACCCTGCTTGATGCCGATTCTTGCGGCCAGTTCAGCTTGAGTATATCCCTGTTTCTGGCGGGTGAGTTTGAGGTGATTCGCTAATTGTTTTGGGCTGTAAATTGCGAGTGTGCTCATGGTGCCGCTGCTCCGATCATTTTATCCCCACAAACGGATAATAGCATATTTATCCTTTGGTGGGGATAAAGTCAACGGTGAGTTAACCCGCAAAAAGACGCAACGCGTCAAAAAGCCAGACCTTATTGACGTGTGCGGTTTTTGTACGCCCTGATGTTTATCTCATCTGTCGCGGGTAAGGGGGATCACATTTTTTACTACACACACATGAGAAGCATCAGCGACCATCCCTGTCTTTTTCAGGAGACTGGACCGGTCGCGGTGCGAATGGATACCCCGAAATAGTGGCTAAGCTGAATGTCACTGAGCATGTGGTCTGCCGGGCCGCAGGCATAGCATCCCGGCCGGAGCAGTAAACACTGGTCGGCCACCTGACTGGCATGACTGATAAAGTGAGTGTTCATGATGATGGTCTTTTGCTCCTTCTTTGCAAGGTCATGCAGCAGACTGATGATGCGATGCTGATATGTGAAATCGAGACTGGACTCCGGTTCGTCCAGAATAAGCACATCGGGGTCCGGGGCAAGTGCTTTCGCGATAGCACAAAGCTGAAGCTCGCCACCGCTGATCTGATTGACATGCTTGTCTCTCAGATGCCCGGCACCTAACCTGACCAGCACAGCTTCAGCCCGGGCATAATCATCAGGTGTGGGCCTCTTCAGATAACCTTTATCCCCTCCCAGACCAAACGTAATAAAATCCGCTATGGAATAGTTAAAGGGGATATGTCGGGTCTGTGGTACCCAGGCCAGGCAGACCTTTTTGTGGTCAGGGCGCTCAATGATGCAACGTCCTGAAAGCGGACGGAGGATCCCGGCAATAACTTTGAGCAAGGTGGTTTTCCCTGCACCGTTGGGGCCAAGAACACACAGCACGTCTCCCTGCCCCAGCCGGAAGCTGAGATTCTCGAAAACCGGCCGTTGACCCTTAAAGCCATAGGTCAGGTTCTCAGCGATGATCATGGGAGGCTCCTCTGACATACAAAAATGCAAATAACGGTGCCCCTGTCAGGGCGGACAGAATACCGACGGGAATTTCCGCATAGGTGAGCGCGCGGGCAAGTGTGTCAATCACAAGCAAGAAGAGCGCACCGCATAACGCCGTAACAGGGATCAGTTTTCCATGATTGTTTCCGACCAGGGCTCTGACAAGATGGGGGATCACCAGTCCCACCCATCCCACCACGCCACAGATAACGACGGACGCCGATATCATCACAGAGGCTGAGACCAGCAGTATTATCTTCAGTAACAGCGGATGTAAGCCCTGAATTTTCGCCTCATCGTCGCCCAGAGAGAGAATATTCATCGTCCACCGTAGCCTGTAAATGACGTAATAGCAGAATATAAAAAGCGGGATCAGGCTGAAGACTTCTGTTTTGATCAGCGAGGAAAAACTGCCCATCAGCCAGAATACGATGGCGGGCAGGGTATCCTCCGGATCGGCCAGATATTTCAGGACAGAGACAAAAGCGACAAATACCGAGGCGACGATAAGACCCGAGAGGATCGTCACGATTGCCTCCTGGCTTTGCCGTAGAAAGCAGAGGCCGAACACCAGAGCGAGGCTCAGCATCCCGAAGATAAAGGCACATCCCGTGGAAACCTGATAAGACAACCCCATCACGATCCCCAGCGCAGCGCCGAAAGCTGACGCCGAGGAGGTGCCCAGCACATCCGGGCTGGCCAGGGCATTTTTCAGCACGGCCTGATACGTCGCGCCCGCGACAGACAGTCCTGCCCCCACCATCACGGCAGCGAGGATACGCGGCAGGCGCAGATCGAAAATCACCGCCGCTTTTTCTTTGCTGTACTCCGCGTGGGGTGCCCCCAGCAGGATATGCACCACATCCTGCACCGACAGAGAATATCGGCCGATAAACAACGAGGCCAGGATCATGAGAACCAGGCTGACACACAACAGGACCTGCAGCTGACGGTAGCTTTTTTGTTCCGGCATAACGTTCTCGGGAATGGCTGAAAAGGGACGTCGCTTAACGCTGGCTGAGGACTTCATTCAACAACCGATCGGGGATCGCGTAGTCAAACATGGTTTTGTAATACGCCCTCGTCAGGCCTCTCATATCCGCATCACTCACAAAGTCCGGCGCCAGCCTGCTGACCATAAACAAGGGAAGCAGGGGCGTTTCAGCAGACAATCCGCCCCAGTTGTGTAATCCCACCGGCGTTGAGTAGATCCGCTTGTTTTTCCAGGCGCGTGTCCCCTGCCACATCTGTCCGGGATTGCGGTTATCGAGCAGAGCCCGGGCACTCCCAAACACAACGAAAATCACATCCGGGTTCCACGCCATGATCTGCTCCATCGAGACCGTAATGTACCGTCCGGCATCACCGCTGACCTGAAGGTGTCCGGCAACATTCTCCATGCCGGCCATGTTGAGGTAGGTGTCGCCGAATGTATGGGGACCACTCACACGCAGGGTCTTGCCGTCACTTTGTTCGAGGTATAACGCTCTGACGTGCTGCTGACGTATCCGGTCGGCATAGGGCTGGATGGCTTTCCGGGTCGTCTCCCACGCCCGATGAAATTTGTCGGTCCGGGGCAGTCCAAGCGCATCCTCAAATGTGGTTTCCCAGTAGCTCTGCGTCGCTTCGGGATCGTATTTGGCACTGCCGCCAGTATCCAGATTGATGACCGGCACCCCCGCGCGTTCCAGGTGGTCATTCTGGCTTTGTCCGTAATAGAAAATCAGATCCGGATGAAGCGTCAGTAATGTCTCCAGGTTAACGGAATAATCGTCGTTGATAAAATGCGTGGTGATCCGTCCGATGTCAGGCTTCATATCCTTCAGAACGTTCATATCAGCATGCAGGAATGCCCAGGGACCCACCCCGACAACCTGACGGTATGCCAGCGGATTGGCGAGGATCACACCGAACGGACAATTGCCGGTAATAATGATTCGATGATGTCTGATGGGCTCATCCATCGCCGCATGAACCACCACCGGAAACAGGCACAGGGCCAGCAACAGCGTGTACAGGACGTGCAGAACTTTCAGCATAAAGGAGTGCTCCGGGTACGTTAAGAATGAGAAGGTTCGTCCCGACAGGCCATACGGGCTGTCAGACGCGTTTCCGGTCGTGCGCCTGCCTGAGCCGCAGACAGCTGACCCCCAGTGATAAAAGAGAGAACAAGGCACCGGCTGCCATGCTGGCACGAATGGCCCCTCCCCCGAAGACATTGAACATGACGGCAACCAGGGCTGAACCGATGATTTGCCCGGCCAGGCGGGACGTTCCCAGCAGGCCGCTTGCGATATTGTTTTGCTCAGGGCTGACCGAGGTCATAATCAGCAAATTATTGGGGGACTGGAACAGACCAAAACCAAACCCGCAAAGGACCACGCGCCACAGGATCTGCGCGTCCGATGGCGAAGGAGGGAGCCACGTCATCAGAAGCATGCCGGTGACCAGCATCCCCAGGCCTGCTATTGCCACCCGCTCGGCGCCAAATCGTGTACAGAGCTCGCCGGCAATCAGTGAGGTCATCATGGTGGCCAGCGGCCAGGCCGTCAGCATCAGGCCGGCCTGCACAACGTCACGGTGCAAGACGTTATGAAAATAAAAAGGCAGCGCGACATAGGCCAGCAGTTGCGTGCTGTAGGACAGCAGGGACATCGACAGAGAAAGCGAGAAAACCGGACTGGCGAACATTGCCATGGGGATCATGGCTTGCGCCTGCTTCGTCTTCTGATTGATAACGAGTTGTCTTCCCAGAATCAGGAGGACAATAAAACTGGCCGCCGCAAACGATGCATGGTTGCCTGTCACGCTCAGCGTCAGGCAGGCGAACGACAGGCAGGTCAGGAAGACCAGACAGGCACCGCCGCTGTCAAAGGGTTTTGCTGCACAGTGCGCCGATCTTAATGTGAAGCAACCTAAAATGAGTGAAAGACAGGCCACCGGAATATTGATCGTAAAGAGCCAGTTCCAGTTAGCCAGCGACAGGATGCTGGAGGCCACAGAGGGCCCTGCGGCGGCCGAAACCGAGACGACCATGACGTTGATGCCCAGCCCCCTGCCAAGGAGTCGTGGCGGATAAATCGCTTTGATCAGGGCGGCGTTCACACTCAGTATGGCCGCCGCACCGAGCCCCTGAATGATGCGAAAAAGCGTCAGCATATTCAGGGAGGTCGACAAGGAACACCCCAGTGAGGACAGCGTAAACAGGATGACACCCACCATAAAGATCCGCGTATTACCCAGCGTTCGCCCCAGGGCTGAAAAAGGAAGGAGTGTCGCAATCACGGCGAACTGATAGGCATTGATGATCAGAATCGACGCGGATTCGGACACCGAAAAATCTTTCGCAATAAGGGGGAGCGCCACATTCGCAATCGTGCTGTCCAGCATGGCAATGACCGTACTGAGCGAGACCGCCAGCACGGCAATCATACTGACCGGTTTAGTGTCTGTATCCAATACCCCGCCCACATCCCCTCCTGTACCCTGCCCACCACGATGAAGACGTTATAACATAACACAACAATGATAATCATTATCCTTTGAAAGGATAATTAACAAAATATGTCGTCCGGGATACATTCTTCCGCACGCAATAATGCGGCGGAATAAGATTGCGGGTAAAGACGGCATCGTCACATTTTAATGACCAGCCTGTCTGTTTCTTTCCACATTCAAAGCCAGACGATTCAAAAACACTGCGAAATATAAATAAAAGAATAAGTCCGCTTATAAATCTATTTATAAAAAATATTATTATCGCATTTATATAATAAACCACAAATCAACATAACGCGCATTTCTGTGCACAACACAGGAAAAAATAAATACGTCACATTTCATTTAGTTAGTCATGATGATAATAAATCTGCTGAATAGCTGCCCTTCTTTTTCTTATCGAACCTGACACGGTCTCAGGCGCATCGCCGGAGAACCGCTTTGCTTTCACCAGCAGTGGAACTGACACACGTTCAGGAACGGCAAATAATGTTTAAAAAAGGAAACAACAAAATGAAGAAATTTATTCCCACGGCGATAGCCGCCTCACTCAGCCTTATTCTCAGCGGTTCTGTTATGGCGCAGGATAGCCATTCTCTGCAGGCCGCTCCGGGTTATACCGCCACACAAACCAGGGGGGAAACCCTCTGGAGCGATAATGACAACGCGATCGGCGTGCTGGGTTCGCTACGTTTGTTCGGAAAGACCGATTCAGCGCACACGCAGAAACACGATATTCAAAACAACGATTCCCGACTGGGGATCGCCATGCGGCATAACCTGAGGGCCGGTGAGAGCGATATCTTTACGCTGGGATACTACGAAACGGGCATTCACGGACTGGATTCCTCAACGGAGGGACTCAGCAACAACGTCTATACCCGCCAGGCCTACGCCGGGGTGGGCAGCGAAACTCTGGGTATCCTCACGTTTGGTAAACAGTACGCGCCGACAGACTGGGGACTGGGAGTGGATACCACCTATGCCTGGGGCGGCAAAGGGAAACACGATCAGGCCGGCATGTCGACGGATATCGTCAATTCGGCAGGTATCTGGTACTACACGGACGATCATCTCACCGTGGGGGCCATGGCGCAGGGGAATGACAACGTCGACAAGATTGGTTTTGCCGACTACGGAAACGGGCCCGACCTGCACAATGCCTTTCGTGACGGTGCCGCACGGGTTCACAACGGCGCGGCGATGGCAGCCCGCTATCAGTGGGAGAATGGCCTGGCGTTGTCCACGGCAGCGGCTTACAACCACTATACGGTGAATACCGGGCTCAGTCAGGGCTGCACGCCTTTGGGTCCGGACGATCACTGTTACCCCTGGACCGAAACGGACGGACAGCCCTATGACGGGAACACCTATTCCCTGGGGATGAATGCCAAATACACGACAAACGTGGGGGATCATACCTGGTACAACGGTGCCCAGGCCACGTGGTACGTGAATAAAGTGGATAACGTCACCTCAGCGACCCGGGGGCAGTATCGTCATAATCCTTTGCGGGCAGACGACCAGGAGACCATCCTGGGCCTCGAATACGATTCCCGGCTCCATTTAACGGACAACTGGAGTGTCTACGCCGATGTCAGCTGGCTGCGCGGAGGCGATGCCATGGAAGGACAACATCTTGAATCGACCGTGCTGGGAACCGATTACTGGCTGGGTAAAAATGCGGTCACCTACGTGGAATACAGCTACCAGAAAGCCTGGGGCAACGCCAATGACGACTGGAATATTGACGATCATCTGGCCGCGGTAGGGCTTCGCGTCTTTATTTAGGTTGATCTGATGGGGTAAACGCGGGTTCGACAAAAGAGAGTTATGTCTCGCCCGCGTCAGCCCCCTGCTCATCGCTGTATGGTTATTCAGCCACGTCAGCGGATGCATGCCCCCGCCCCGCTGTATGTTCAATCAGAACATCATAAGCGACAAACAGTAACACTGTCTCGATCGAAGTATGGAAAATAATTTGTTATAACATAACAAATTATTTTCCTGGACAAGGAGTAATGCGGTATGGACTTCCGGGCGACGCGGCGCCAGCTCATTCTGGCCGGGCTGACGAAACTGCTCACCAGTACAATGTTTAACACTGTCGCCTACGCGCATACGGGGCATCAGCAGACGTCAACCTCGCGGGATACGCGCAAACCCCGGGTAATGATAGATCCAGGGCACGGCGGAAAAGATCCGGGTGCCACAGGATATGAAGGCACACAGGAGAAACACGTCGTTCTTGAAACTGCAAAATTTCTTCAGGCTATGCTGATCATGAATGGTGTGGATGCCCGACTCACTCGTACAGAGGATAGCTTTGTTCCACTTTTTAAACGTGTTCAGATGGCCCATCATCACGATGCGGACCTGTTGGTATCCGTGCATGCAGATGGTTTTACCAGCCCGTACGCGCAGGGTGCTTCGGTTTTTGCTCTCTCGACCCGCGGGGCGACAAGTGCAATGGCCAGGTATCTGTCAGAGAGTGAAAATGCTGCCGATATAGCAGCAGGTGAAATGTTCAGTGTCGGAGACCGGTATCTGCAGGAGGTTATTTTCGATCAGGAACAAACGGAAACGATCCGGGAAAGTCTGGCGCTGGGTTCTCAGCTCATTCATCATATTGCCCCTGTCCATACGCTGTACACCCCCACAACGGAACAGGCCGCTTTTGTCGTACTGAAGTCTCCTTTTATCCCTTCCGTTCTGGTTGAAACGGCCTTCATAACCAATCCAGACGAAGAGAAACTGCTCAGGACCTCGTCATTCCGGTACCGCATGGCCGGTGCGCTGAATGACGGAATACTGAAGTACCTGAACACTAAAAAATTATTATAAAAGAATCTATTACGACTGTAGCGTGTAGAGCAATGTCCAGAGGGATCTCCGTGCCTTTGGCCGGCATCCGGAGAACATACACGACATGCCCATTACTTTGCTTTCAGCGCGCCCCTTCACTGTATTCATGTGGCTGGTTCTTTTCGCATTGTGTCACCCTGCCGCGGCGACTCCGTTATCACACGCGAAAGAACACACCCAGGAATTTTTTTATGACACGCTGATTGCCTGAAGGTTTATAAGCGGCAAGACCAGCGATAACAGTGATCGAACTTATCTTTACTTCGGACTGAAGGTACGCAACAACTCAGTCATGACTGGCAGGCTTTCGGACAGTGGGAGCGCAACAGATGCGTCACGTTCCTGACCGATCGCTCGCCCCTGTTCAGGGAAATGTCGTACAGCTACGTGGACAACGTGACACGGGACCGGGCGAGGATCTGCTGACGTATCGCCGGTCATTCGACCTCGTTCATACTCCCGTGCAACGGGCACTTCAGACTCAGTTCCCGGGCCATCAGACGGATCGCCCGGTGGCTAAACATTATGGAAAGAGGCTGGGGGCCTCACTGAAGGCATCTTTCACTTCCCGGTACAGCGCTATTATCGCAGCCTCTGCCACCGACGGAGATCATCTTTGAGGAACGAGCTTCAGTAGGCTGAGATCGCAGATGGCGCGCAGTTCTGCAGGCAGGCGGAGTTGCATAAAATCACGGGCAATATCCGGCAGAGTAAGACACAGTCGGTCTCGCAATGCCGGGATTAGTTCATACGGCGCTGTTGAAGGGTGCTGTTCTGATAATCACCATGTTAAAGCTCAAGGGTGGTAACAAAACTTTGTTTCTGGCCACTTGTTCCGGTGAAAGTTGAACACTATTTGGAACAACTTCTTCCGGTGATTCAAAGGAATTACGTGCCATGAGATTTTCACCCTGTAACGAGATATGTTTCTGTAATACTGTGGCACCAAAATCATGCAGTTCTAAACAGACTTCAACTGGAAGCTTTTCTTCCATGTTGAGCGCAAAGAAAGCGATTTCGTTTTTCGCCGCATCATAGACCATGGTAGTCTGGACTATGTTTGCCGCGCCGTAACACGTATCAATTTGTGGTACTGTGGCAAATTGTTTAAGCACGGTTCCATGCGCGTGCTGACTCACCATCCTGAATGGCCAGAAAATGGTCTGTCGTATGACGCCACCGCCTGGAAGAGTGAAAATCGGCGCGATGACGTTTACCAGTTGCGCCAGAGACGCCATTCTGACGCGATCACTGTGATTCAGCAGGGTACACATTAACCCTCCGAAGACCAGCGCATCCAGAAGTGTATAAGACTGTTCCAGCACTGGCGGTGCGACGTTAAAACGGTTTTTCCCGCCTGAAAAATAGTTTTGCCAAGGATCGCCGTCGAGGCTCCAGATATTCCATTCATCAAAGGAAATCATCATATCTTTTGTGGATCGTGTCCGGGCCTTCACGTAATCCGCTGTGGCAATGATGGTCTTAATGAAATTATCCATCTGTACACAGGAAGCAAGATAATCTCTCGTGACGCCTGTACGGTTTTCAAAGTAGTGATGACAGGACAGGTAATCGACCTGGTCATACAGTCCCTCGAGCACAATCCGGTCCCATTCAGGAAACGTTTTCTGCATGGAATTCGAACTTCCGCAGGCGACGAGCTCTACTGACGGGTCAACCCAGCGCATGATTTTCGCCGTTTCCCGTGCCTTTTTCACGTAATCTGCGGCATTCAGGGCACAGGTCTGCCATTCCCCGTCCATTTCATTCCCCAGGCACCATAATTTGAAGTCATAAGGTGCTTCCCGTCCATGCTGACGGCGTAAGTCACTGAATGCGGTCCCGCCCGGCAGATTGCAGTATTCAATGAAGTAACCCGCATCCTGTGGCGTTCCGGTTCCCAGATTGACCGCGATCATGGGCCGGAGATTCAGTTTTTCACACCACGTCGCAAATTCATTAATGCCGAATTCGTTGGTTTCCTTCGTCAGCCAGGCATAATCCAGCCGGACAGGGCGCCGGTCTTTCGGGCCAATCCCGTCCTGCCAGTTATAACCGGAGACGAAATTTCCTCCAGGATAGCGAACCGCGGTGACCCCCAGTTCCTGTACCAGTTTCGCCACGTCCATCCGGAAACCATTTTCATCCGCGGTAGCGTGTCCAGGTTCATAGATACCAGAGTACACTGCCCGTCCCAGATGTTCGACAAACGAACCCAATAGTGCCGGGTTCACCTGCGCAATACTATTATCGCGCTGGAATATTAATTTTAACGTTTTCATTACAATCCCCCCATGTTATGCGGTGTATGAAAAAGCGCTTTTTCAATGTTTGCCAGACGGACCGCATTTAATGAGTAAAACTTGTGAACGACAAATAACGTCAGGAGATAGGCTACGGCAGGGATCCAGACCATTAGCGCGTAAATCCCCTGAATTGCGGATGCGGTCTGCTGTGGGGCATCCGCGACATAACCGGCAACGGCCAGCACACCGCCCACAATCGCGCCGCCCACGCCCAGCGCGATTTTCAGCATAAACAGGTTACCGGAGGCACAGATACCGCTGTACCGTTTGCCAAATTTCCAGGCACCATAGTCATCCACGTCACCGATCCACGTCCACAATACCGGACATCCCAGCTGGTGGACCACTGACAGCACAGCGAAGTACACAAAGAAGACCGGAAGGTTCCCGACGGGGACAAAATACAGTCCCAGCGTGAGCAGCATCGCACCGCATTTTGTGAATTTATACACGCCCACCTTATCAAAGTGTTTTGTCAGGAATGGCGTCAGATACGATCCCACAATACCGGACACGACAGACAGCGCCAGCAGGAACGTATTCTGTGAATCCGGCATATGCATGACGTACTTACCGAAGTAAATCAGTGCCGCGCCGCGCACGAATGACGGAATACAGTCCAGGAACATAGCTACCATACAGACGATCCACTGGTCATTTTTCACCGCTTCTTTCAACATGACGGACATTTTTACATCTTCGTGATCCTGCGGGACGATGCGTTCTTTTGTCGCGAAAGCACAGTAAAGGAACAGGATCACTGAAATAACCGCAAAGACTGTGATCACCCAGAAGAAGCCAACCTGTTTATTACCGTTACCGAAATACGCAACAAGCGGTAGCAGAGTAAGGGTACAAAACAGGCTGGCAATCCCTGCGCCCATGAAACGGAATTGCTGGCAGGACACGCGTTCCTGTGAGTTTATCGAAATTACGCCGCCCAATGAGCAGTAAGGCATGTTAACGCCGGAATAGAGCAGGGACAGCAGCAAGTAAGTCGTGAAGGCATAGATAACCTTAGCCGTGTAATGAAAATGTGGCGTGTAAAACATTAGCATACAGCTTAAGGCGAACGGGATTGCACACCCCACAATCCACGGACGGAATCGCCCGTATTTAGTAACTTTCTTATCCATATACGTCCCGTATAACGGGTCAAATATGGCATCAATCACTCGAACAATTAAAAAAATAGATGCGACCGCACCCGGTGCAAGGCCAAATATATCTGTATAAAAAAAGGACAAAAACATTGTGATTGGATTAAATAACATATTACAGGCTGCATCACCTGATGCAAATCCACATTTTTCCCAAAAAGAGACTGGCTTGTAGAATGTATTTTCTCTCGTAAGCGTTTGTTTGACATGTACCATTTCCTTTCCCCTTGCAGAGCATAAAGGTATATGTGAATTGTGTATAAAAAATTAACGGGGAAGGTGTGGGTGTAATCTCAATAACGCTTTCTTAGCAACATTGTTCATAAAAATGACTGAACGTCGCGCCCTTTCATGGGGAGCATCACCGCTTAGCAGGCATACATACCATGGAATCAGATGCTGAAAGGTTGTATAACATTGACCGGAAACGATGGTTTCAGGTTGAAAATAAAAAAATAAATCAGAATATTACTCTGATAATTAACAGGATACCCCGCCATCGCAGCACTACTGGCGCACCTCAGCATGGGCCAGGAAATTTATAAAACAGCTTTCCGGTTTTTAACCCATCAGTACAGGCCTCCTTTCAGTCACCGTAGAAGAACATTTCAGATCAAGCTCTGCATGTGTGACCTTGTACATCAGTTAGCTTCGCAACCTTCCCTTCCCCTTTAACCTGCATTCAGGGGTGAGGTCACGTTGGTGAGCACAATTCATCGTATCTGGTGGGCAGGCTTACCATTGCCATCACAAATAGCGAAGAAGCAACGCCCGTCCGGTAAATCATACCTGAACAACACTGGCAGGCGGATTCAGACGCCAACAGCCCATGAAAGTCGGTTCCAAAGTATCCTTACCATCAAGGTTTACGGGCTTCTCTTTATCTAATCTGCTGACCGTGGTGCGGACTTTTTCCCCTGTACATATCGGCAAGTCCCATGACTGTCATCAGACATACCGCTTCCCACAGCAAGCGCAAACCGTACACACGCCAGGAGTTATTTAAATACAGCCATTGTTTTGCTGAAAACATTTGTCTTATCCTGATTCCCCCTTACAGCCCCCCGGTTTAAAAAAGTAACGCGTCCAGGGGATGTCACTCCGGCAGACATTAGCCTGGAGAGAGAAAAAAGAGCGTTTGAAGCGCATTATGTACAGCAGTTCTTCAAAGGCACAGTGAGAGATCAAAAAGGGATGCCCTCATATCAGGACATGCGAGCGACGTGGTTCAGAAGAAAAGCCCGCTTTGGCGGGCGGGGGAATGAGTTAACTATCTGCAAGGCAGGCGTGAATATCTTTCCTCCCCGGTGAGGCTGTATCGGCTGATTCACTGAGGTCCAGAAGAACCTGCGGACAGGTCAGTTTGTCTCATCTTTCAAGGCGTATCAGCAATATTCAACATCATAAAAAAAGCCTGCTTTTCAGGCAGGTTCTCAAGGCAATTTATACGGATATTATTATTGTCATGGTGCCGGGTGCCTCCCGGTGCCTCTACCCCAGTCAGTAAAAACGCGCGCATTCCTGCAGTCAGCAGTGGACTGGAACGCCCTTTCGCACAGAAAAGATTCACCAGAAATACTTTATGTCCCCGGGATTCGTGTAATCAATGATTTATGTCTGCGCCAAAATGCCGCTCAAAGCGGCAGGTAAGCAGACGCAAACAGCCTGCTCGCTGCCGGTAAAAGCACAGCGTCGTTCAGAGCTCCTTCCCCCGGAATCCCTGAAGTGGAGTTCTCAAAGGACGAAACACAAAAAATTCAGTGAAATATTTTTTCTCAGGTAACGGGTGGAGAAAGTGGACCCGCAAAGATTTCCGCTTCTCCGTTGTCACAGAGATCGTCACTCTGTGTCAAATGCCAGACACCGTGAAAGGTCTGTCCCGTGTCAGGATCGTCAGTCATGCCGGGAGTGTAATAAGCTACTGCACCATGCCGTTATGCTGGATCCAGTAGAAACCGTCTTTAATTTTTCCCCTTCTCGTTGCGCCAGGGAAATGATACCCGTCTGCAAAGCTGGTCTTGAAACACATTTAAGTCAGAAGCCAACAGCATGTCGCCGCATCGCCTGTAACCCGCCGTGAACCCGGAAACTCACTGAAACGTGCAGAAAAACGGTTTACCAGGATCTCACATAATCCCTGAAAGGTTTAATGTGACTAAACCGATCTCAACATATGATCGGATATGCTCGCGTTCGGTTCACATCGACGGGAGCAACGTTATGATGATACACCGTAGCCTTTATGCCGGTATCCTGCTGGCACTCTCACTGTTTAATGCCGCGCAGACCGTGCCACAGAGCGGCGTCCTGCCAGCCGCAGGCACTCGTCCTCATTTTCAGGTCCGGAGTGATGACACGGCTGAGTTGCCTGATGAAAAAATCCAGCCGCATGTCGCCATCCCCTCTCACTTACCGGGGTGAGAACAGCCGAAAGCGGAACGGGCCGCCTCCGGTGGAGGCGTCATCGCGGCAAGCACATCGGGGGTGATATAGCGAACAAACTCTACCAGCTCCCGACTTTTGCGGGATTTTGGCCAGCACAGCGTGAGGGTCGTTGCCGCACCGGGATCATCAAGCGAACAATAACAGACATTGGGCAGCGTGACCGAGCGCTCTGTTTCTGGTACCAGGGTAACCCCGATCCCCATGGATACCATACCGATGGCCACAGCCACATCCCGGGTATAGTGGATTTTTTGCGGGACGAAGCGGGCCTGCTCACAGGCGTGTAATGCAGACCAGCCGAGACCCACACCAGGCGGATCTTGCTGTATCATAAACGTGTCTCCGGCCAGCGACGCCAGCGCAATGCTCTCAACAACAGCCTGCGGATGAGTGTGAGGCACGGCTGCGATCAGTGCCCGGGTGGCAATATCCAGGTAATTCAGGCCGGCATAACGCGGAACGGGTGAGCGAATCAGGCCGACATCCAGCTCGTGATCGAGCAGCAGGGTGAGCTGATCGGTGACATTATGCTCTTCAATGACGATCTCCACATCCGGTTTAGTACTGCGATACCCGCTGGTCAGGCAGGTGAGTGCCGGATCGCGGATCGCCGATCCCACATACCCCAGCTTAAGTTGACCTCTGAACCCTTCGCGCAGGCTGCGTGCCCGCGCCATGAGTTTCTCATAGTGGCTGACAGAAATCCGGGCGGCCTCAGCCAGACGCCTTCCCTCCGCACTCAGGGTCACATGACGCCGGTCACGGATGAACAGCGGCATACCGAGGTGCGCTTCCAGCACCCGGATCTGGCGGCTTAACGCCGGCTGTGTGATATGGAGTCGTCGTGCGGCGTTTCCGAAATGCAGTTCCCCGGCCAGCACCACAAACGCGTGCAGATACCGATAGTCCACCTTTTCCCTCCAGACAGTTATTCCAATAACAATCCCACATATAAACAAGGGAAAATGTGATTGGACCAGACTTTCTGTCGCCTCGCACACTGTCAGGTGTCACGGGAATGTTCTGCCGGTACGGCAGAAGACCCGCATCATCCTGCCGGGAGACGGGTCTTCCGGCCATCCAAAGAGGAATCCTTCATGTCCCGCATTCACAAGGTCACCGATCTGCGCAGTGCGCTGTCACTGCTGAGCCAGTATGAAAATGAACTCATCGAAACCGATGAACCTGTCGACCCGAGCGCGGAGCTCTCAGGCGTCTATCGCTACATCGGCGCACACGGCGCGGTCATGCGTCCCACCCGTATCGGCCCGGCCATGTTATTCAACACGGTTAAAGGCTATACCGACATGCGCGTCCTGATCGGCCTGCTGGCCTCCCGCAAACGCGTGGCCAGACTGTTGCACAGCACACCGGAAAAGCTGGCCTTTTTACTCAGGGACGCCGTAAGCCATCCCATCCCTCCCGTCGTCATCCCCCCCGAAAATGCCGTCTGTCAGGAAGTGGTCCATCTGGCGTCCGATCCGGACTTCAGCATACTCAATATTCTCCCGGCCCCGACCAACACACCGGAAGACGCAGGGCCCTATTTTACCATGGGGATGTGTTATGCCGCTGATCCGCAGACCGGCGAACACGACATCACCATCCACCGGCTCTGCGTGCAGAGCCGGGATGAGATTTCCATGTACTTCGTCCCGGGGCGTCATCTGGATACGTTCCGTCAGAAGGCAGAAGATGATGGGCTACCCCTGCCCATCTCCATCAGTATCGGTGTGGATCCGGCCATTGAAATTGGTGCCTGCTTTGAACCCCCAACCACCCCGATCGGTTATGACGAGCTGTCGGTGGCAGGCAGTCTGCGCCAGCAACCTGTTGAACTGGTGGACTGCCTGACCGTGAAGGCCCGGGCTATTGCAAATGCAGAGGTGGTAATTGAGGGTGAGCTAATCCCGAACTACCGCGTCAGGGAAGATCAGCATACCAACAGCGGGAAGGCCATGCCGGAATTCCCGGGCTATACCGGCAAGGCGCAACCGATGGTCCCTGTTATCAAAGTGAAAGCCATCACGCACCGCCGCCATCCGATCCTGCAGACATGCATCGGTCCCAGCGATGAACATACCAACCTTGCCGGCATCCCTACCGAAGCCAGTATTTTGCAGCTGGTTGAACGCGCCCTTCCCGGCTTTGTTCTGAACGTGCACTGCCCTTCCCCCGGCACCGGTAAATATCTTGCCGTCATTCAGGTGCATAAAGGTCAGGCCAGCGATGAAGGTCGTCAGCGCCAGGCCGCCCTGCTCGCCTTCTCAGCCTTTTCTGAGCTCAAGCATGTGATGCTGGTGGATGAGGATGTGGATATTTTCGATCTGGATGATGTGATCTGGGCAATGACCACTCGTTACCAGGGGGATGTCAGCACCGTCTTCATTCCGGGTGTCCGCTGCCACCCACTGGATCCGTCCTCCGATCCGGCCTTCAGTTATTCGGTACGCGACCATGGCATCGCCTGTAAAACCATTTTTGACTGCACGGTGCCCTTTGATATGAAAGGCTCATTCCGTCGCAGCGCCTTTATGGACGTGGATGTCCGGCGTTTTTTACCTGACGGCGAACGGGAATAAAGGGGGCACCATGTCCAGAACTGAGGTCATACCTCCCCGGCGTATCATCATTGGTATCAGCGGCGCATCCGGATTTGGCTACGGGGTGGCGGCCCTGCGTGCGCTCAGGGCGCTTCAGGTGGAGAGCCACCTGGTCATCTCCCCCGCTGCACAACTTAACCGCCAACATGAAACCACCCTTTCGGAAACGGAAGTCGTGGCGCTTGCGGATGTCGCGTATGACGTTTCTGATGTGGGGGCCGCCATTGCCAGCGGTTCATTTCCGACGGCCGGCATGCTGATCGCCCCCTGTTCCATGCACACCCTTGCGGCTGTGGCGACAGGCCTTGGCAGTAATCTGCTGACGCGGGCAGCTGACGTGATCCTGAAAGAGCGCCGCAGGCTGGTGCTGATGGTCCGTGAGACGCCGCTGCATGCGGGGCATCTGCGCAACATGCTCCAGGTGACGGAGAGTGGCGGCATAATTTTCCCCCCGGTCCCGGCCTGGTACGCCCGCCCCACTGGCGGCGAAGAGATTATCGCGCACACCGTGGCGCGGGCACTCAGTCTGCTGGGCCTGCCCGATCAGTCTCTGCCCCGCTGGGGAGAAACACATCATCTGATAACAGGAGAAAATCGTTATGATCACAGGTCCCTGGATTAACGGGTCTGCCGTGGTAATCGGCGGGCTGGCCGGCGCCATAATCAGTGCCCGTCTGCCCGAACGGCTACGCGTCTCCATGCCCCTGATTTTTGGGGCGGCGTCGCTTTGCATGGGGATCGTGCTGGTCACCCACGTGAGCCACATGCCAGTGATGGTGCTGGCAGTCCTGCTCGGCACGCTGCTCGGTGAGCTTTGTTATCTGGAGAAAGGCATCAGCCATCTGGGTGAGAAAGCCCGCGGACTGGTCGCGCTCGTGGTCAGAGAGGATCCGGGCGACGAGGACTCCCGGGCTGAGTTTCTGCAAAAATACGTCGCAATCATTGTGCTCTTTTGTGCCAGCGGCACCGGGATTTTTGGTGCCATGCATGAAGGCATGACGGGAGATAACAGCGTATTGATCGCCAAAGCGTTTCTGGATCTGCTCACGGCACTGATTTTCGCGACCACTCTCGGTTACGCCGTGGCACTGGTTGCGGTTCCGCAGCTCATTATCCAGCTGGTGCTGGCCTGGAGCGCGGTGTTCATTCTCCCGATGACAACCCCGGCTATGCAGGCTGATTTCTCGGCCGTGGGCGGAGTCCTGATGGTGGCAACCGGCCTGCGTATCGCCGGTATTAAGGTGTTTCCAGTGGCGGGCATGCTGCCTTCCCTGGTGATTGCCATGCCTGTGTCTTATTACTGGACAGCGTATTTCTGAAATCATACGGGCTCATGCCGGGATGGATGACCTGCCAGGTTATTTCGGATCGGAATGAAGCGTTCTGTTCGTCATGAACAGCGGGTAAGGGCTTTTCATCCTGGCGCTCATCTTTGCCGCCTTTTCCGCGCCGGCGAGCGATGCTGGTCGGCTGCAACCCACGCTGCTTCACGGGCATCAGGCTGAAGTCACGCGCCAACACGGCAGCGTGTCGGTCATCCGGTATGGGGACCATTACGACGATTTTTGAGGCCATGCATAACGGTGCGGGCGCCTGTGGCAAGATCTGGCGAAGCGTGCGTCGTCACATTCTCTCGCTTTGGTCAGCGCACCAAAATGAGTCAGATAACCGGAAAATGTCGCGCTATGTAATTTTAAGAGCGTTAGGCCAGAAGGCAATATCGCTTTTATGCCGCCCCTTCCGTCACACCCAGGTCAGCACGAAGTTCCTCAAACGTATTTCCTTCCGATCCAGCATGGGGGAAATACGCGATACGCAACGCCCCTTCAGGGCCCCCGATCATACAGACCGGGGGCGTAGAAATTTTCTGCACAGGCGAAGCGAAACAGGGACGGCAGAACACGTCCATCCGTCGAAGGCTGGCCGAACACACCCAGTCCGGAGTGTGTTACCGATTTGACAGCGGAAACTTGCCTGTTCACTCACCCGGCCTTATTCAACAAAGTCCCGGTACAGATAACGATAAGAGTCAGACATGAACATTAAGGTATTCAGTGGAGATGCATCCCCATCGTAATTACCTGTAGTCTACGGCATTAAGGTGCTCACATAAAAAAATGAGAGATTGTAACTACTGACTGCTTCAGGTTAATGATTTAACTGGATAAAAAGGAGTTCGCAAAAATGATTGCATATACGTTCAGATCACCGTTTTATTGTGATAGAGGGAGTCATCGTGTTGGCATTAACAAACAAGATATCGGCGCATTAAAAATTTCGCATGAACTATGCCAGGAAATAAAGCATCAACGTACTGTGCAACAAAACAAGTCGCGGCCATCGTTTTTGCAGTCATGTACAGGTTACTTATCCTGCGGCTTATATCGCACACATAAAGAGACCGTTGATCCTTCTATGTTTGAGACGGGGGTGGCGGAGCATCGTCCTTTAAACAAGGATTTAAAAGATGTTGACTCAATGCAACCAAGAGAAGCCTTATTAAAAATAATCAGGCAGATTATTATTAATAAAAACACTCAAAAGGCGTCAGAAAACCCAGGCAACGGGGATCAGCTGACATATGTACCACGACGATGGGATCAACCGCTATTCTCTCGCAGGGAAACATCCGGGATATATCAGAATCATCAGGATCCTATGATGAACGAGGTAGCTGAAGAAAGACGTTATTTTATTAACACTATGAATCTGTCACGTGACATTATTGATCATGTCAGTGAAGCAGATAATCCTCTCTCTCTAAAGAGAAACTCTTGTCAGGAGTGGGACATTAAGTCTCTGATAATTTTTGATCCGGTTCGAAGAAAAGCGATCGTCGATCAATTAGATGCAGAATTTCAATGAAAACCACATTAGAGGTATGAGATCGTAACCGGACAAGTGCCATTTACGTTACGGTTCAAACTCAGTCAAAAAGAGAATGCAGTAAAGTATTCAAGCCTGATTTGAGAATCAGAGAACAATGAGTAAAAGGGCACATCCTGGGGCAATCGTCTGCACCAGGGTGTGCCGGCTTATTTAACAGGAACGGAGCCCGTTAATCGGTGAGAAGCTGAATTCACCTTCGCGCTGAGACATACATCAGCGTTAGCCAACAGGAGGGTTCCCGTTGCCAAACCGGTTATACAATCGGATCGTTGTGCAGGATATCTGCCAGTGTCATTTAGTTTAGCCATTATCGGACTGAGATAACTCACTCAGGGATACCCAGACTGAGTCCTTCGCGCATAAACGCCCCTGATATTCAGACAGATCAGGTTAATCAGTCCGCCTGTGCCTGTGCCTGTGCCTGTGCCTGTGCCTGTGCCTGTGCCTGTGCCTGTGCCTGTGCCTGTGCCTGTGCCTGTGCCTGCGCATGAGACAACAATACCTCCAGCTGGGACTGATTATTCCGGCCGGTTTTGTAAATGGAGCATTAACATGATGCCTAGCGTAAATGTCCTGAGGTTCAGCACTCATCCGATCACTTAATACTTTTTCAGCCTAAAAAATCGAACCAGACCGTCCCGGCGGAGATGGAACCGGTGACGGATCCCCGGATAAACGGGGTTTGCTTTACTCTGGCTCGTTACCGGGTGAGGAAGTGAACTGATACTGACTGTGTCAAACACGACAATACCTATACGGATCTACTGTCAAGTTATCTCACACATCGCGGTGAGGACGACAGTCTGGTCATCGTCGGCAGTCATCCAGCCAGAACATGGGCAGCGTCATTCACAGAGGGAGCATGGCAGTAGCAACCACCAGAGACAGAACCATCACGGACAGACAAAATGAATATCTTCTTCTGAAGAAATCTACGGGCCGGCAGAATGAATCCCTGCACTCCTTCACGGGCGTTGATTATACAGGCGCGTTTCATTCGACATCCTGATACGCCAGAAGCGTCCGTAGGTTTGTGATACCTTCAAGGGGGTTAAGGGGTTACAGACTGACGGGTATCGGTCGCCTTTAGCGTAAAAGGCAATCATTTTGAAAAGGATTCTATATCATCCTCTGGCATCTTGACTGTAGTATGCGTGATGACATACCGCAGTCAATTAAGAGTATATTTCAGTCAGTTATCCCATATCGCAGTCAATATATTGCCTATAACGCTTTAGTAACCATATCGCAGTCAAGAAATTCAGCTGTTCCGGAAGCATGACAGAAACGGGCCTCGATCATTCGCATTGACTGCGGTATGGGTATGAAGCGCCAGATCGGGCAGATCATTTGCACATTCTTCGGCTGGCTCTGCATACCACAGTCAATTTTCAGGTTTCATATTGGCCAGAACGTCCGCAAGCTTTTTCGGGTCAATACCGGCAGCCTGCAATGCTTTGATGACGTCTTCGTAATTCTGCTCGCTTTCCTGCCCCGTCGAAATCTCTTCTTTTTTCACGGCCTTCACAGGACTGCTGATCAACTTTGGATTACGATAATGGACGCTGAAGTAGGATGACCGTCCGCGCTTGAACTCCGTATAATCGAGATAGCCGATATCCTTAAGCTGTTCCATCGCTTTTCGAACGGTATGGTTCTGCGTGTAGACGTTGGAGGTGAGATTAAGGCGGTCACGCATACGTTTCATTGAAATCGGCGCAGGGTTTTGCGGAAGGCTCTCAATGAACGTATAAAGCGCCTGAGCCGATTCTTTACGCTGAAGGGCATCGATAGCCTTCAGACGCAGCAGAACGCGTCTGTCCATGTGGTAGAGCTCAAAGAGCTTAGGCTCTGCTTTTATCTCTATGATGTCTTCATTGATATCATAGAAAGCCGACTGGACCAGGTGCGTGGTCCACCCTTTCGTCTCACTCTGGAATTTAAGGGTAACGGAGGCGAGTTTGAAAAGTGAATTGCTGATGCGATCGCGCATCTTCTTGTTAGAACGCCGCGAATCGAATCCACACATTTTGACGAACTCGACAAAGGACAGTTCAAGGGTATCTTTTTTGACGCCATATTCGGACATGGAACGAATGATCCCAAGCCAGACCTTGAAGTCGGTATCCATATCCAGACGGGAGCCGGTAATCTTCACGTCCGTGTACCCTTCGCTGCGGGCAACTGAGAGCTGAATGAGCTCATCTGTGGCGTCAGTGACATTTTTGCGGTTAGCTTTACTTTTTCCTGTGGACTTGAGTGTTGGAACAAAAAGGCCGAGACGCATGAGCGCCACGGGCTGAACCGTGCTGGTGCTGTTGACATCCAGGTTAACAACTTCGCCGGACGATTTATCAACTTCCTCAAGATTAAGAGGTAAGTCCTTCTTTTCACTCTTCATTTGTTATTCCAGGAGTTATCCACATAAGAAGGATCCATTACATAGCGCAGTCAATGGAAATCCATACCCCAGTAAATGTGTTTGCATATCACAGTATGAGTAATTGCACTCTTCAGTCAATATAATACATCCTTCAGTAAAGATCGATCCTGACCCGGACCAGCAATGACGTGGCCTACAGCGAAGCGGGGATCTCTTTTGGATCTTTATAGGATCTCTATAGGGATCTCTTATTGGATCGTCCCTGTGAATAACGAGCATAACCCAGTTACCCCCGGCAGATCTTCCTGGATCAACCGTTAAGGACTGCACACATGCAGGATGTATTCTGTTAACGCGTCAGTCACATCTTATGCATACCGTAGTCAATTAAAAAAAACATAATTCCTCTAACACACTGTATTAATAGCTTTTATTGTGTTGAATATTGACTGCGGTATGTTGAAGAACGCCGACATTTCTCCGCAACGCACTCCTGAACGCATACCTCAGTCAATAAATCCATCACCATTGTTATTCAATAACCGTTAAATTTGCATATCGCAGTCATGATATGAAAAAAGAACGGCCAAAATGCGTCGTTTAACCCTGCATTCGCACGTACCGTAGTCATTAAAGTGACCTCTTACACACTTCGTAGTAAAGAAGACATCCTTTTTTCTTCACTACGGTATGAAAAATATGAGCGCTGAATTGCCGTCCTGCTGGGGGCAATTGGTTAAAGGTATAAAATACGATCAACTTTGCAGCTTTTGCGCAACTTTGCAGTTTTTTTGGAGGTTTGCATAAAAACTGAAGCTTTGCATTAATATTCAAGATTTTATACAATAACGCAAAGCGATGATTAAAGGATGTTCACTATGGGACTGATGGATACTCTTAACCAGTGTATTTCGGCTGGTCATGACATGACTAAAGCAATTGCGGTTGCCCAGTTTAACGATGACAGTCCGGAAGCCAGAAAAATCACGCGTCGCTGGCGTATCGGCGAAGCCGCTGATCTGGTGGGCATCTCCTCACAGGCCATCCGGGATGCTGAAAAAGCGGGGCGTCTCCCCCATCCTGATATGGAGACCCGCGGACGTGTGGAACAGCGTGTCGGATATACGATCGAGCAGATCAATCACATGCGAGATGTGTTTGGCACCCGGCTGCGACGTTCTGAAGATACCTTTCCGCCGGTGATTGGTGTCGCCGCTCATAAAGGAGGGGTGTACAAAACGTCAGTTTCGGTTCATCTTGCCCAGGATCTGGCGCTGAAAGGGTTACGGGTACTGCTGGTGGAGGGAAACGATCCCCAGGGAACCGCTTCGATGTATCACGGCTGGGTACCCGATCTTCATATTCATGCGGATGATACCCTGTTGCCTTTTTATCTGGGTGAACGGGACGATGCCAGTTACGCGGTCAAACCCACCTGCTGGCCTGGCCTGGACATTATTCCTTCCTGCCTGGCGCTCCACCGCATTGAGACTGAACTGATGGGGCGCTATGACGAAGGCAAACTGCCCACCGATCCTCATCTGATGCTGCGTCTGGCTATTGAAACGGTAGCCCATGATTACGATGTGATCGTGATCGACAGCGCCCCTAACCTCGGGATTGGCACCATCAACGTGGTCTGTGCAGCCGATGTGCTGATCGTCCCGACGCCAGCAGAATTGTTTGATTATACCTCTGCCCTGCAGTTCTTCGACATGCTGAGGGATTTGCTGAAAAATGTGGATCTGAAGGGATTCGAACCGGATGTCCGAATTCTTCTGACCAAATACAGCAACAACAATGGTTCCCAGTCTCCGTGGATGGAAGAGCAGATCCGCGATGCCTGGGGCGGCATGGTGCTGAAGAACGTTGTCCGGGAGACCGATGAGGTGGGTAAAGGGCAGATCCGTATGCGTACGGTCTTTGAACAGGCTATCGATCAGCGTTCTTCGACCGGGGCCTGGCGAAACGCGCTGGCCATCTGGGAGCCTGTCTGCAATGAAATTTTTGACCGTCTGATTAAGCCTCGCTGGGAGATGAGATAATGAAGCGTGCACCGGTGATCCGTAAAACAACCGTCCCTGCAACCTCTGTTGAAACGGAACAGGCGCCAGCTGCGCCCATGGTTGACTCCCTGATTGCACGCGTGGGTGCGATGGCGCGTGGAAATTCCATCATTATTCCCGTATGTGGCCGTGACGTAAAATTTACGCTGGAAACGATTCCGGGCACTGTCGTGGAAAGGACAACCCGCGTCTGGGCTGGCAATGAACGCGATCAGGATTTACTGACAGAAGAGTCTCTCGATGACCTTATCCCCTCCTTTCTGCTGACCGGCCAGCAAAACCCGGCTTTTGGTCGCCGTGTTGAAGACCGAATTGAGGTGGCAGACGGCAGCCGTCGTCGTAAAACGGCAATTTTAACGTCCAGCGATTACCGGATCCTGCTCGGCGATCTTGATGATGAACAGATGGATGCGCTGTGCAAACTCGGAAACGACTACCGCCCTACCAGCCCGTATGAACGCGGTAAACGTTATGCCTCCCGTCTGGCGGATGAGTTTAACGGAAACATTTCAGCCCTGGCTGCTGCGGAAAATATTTCTCGCAAAATCATTACGCGCTGCATGAATACCGCAAAGCTGCCGAAAGAGTTAATCGCTCTCTTCTCTCACCCAGGAGAACTCTCTGCCCGGGCCGGTGAAGCCCTGCAAAAAAACTTCAGTGGTAAGGAAGAACTACTGTTACAACAGGTTCGCCTGCTCGGCGATCGAAAAACGGCTGGCGTGATTTTTGAAGCCGATGAAGTGATCCAGTTGCTCACCAATTCACTTACACGGCAATCGGTCAGACCAGCGTCTTTGTCCACCAAGCAGCAAATTGTAAAAGGGGCGACAGCCATCTATAAAGGTGACAAAGTGGTCTTTCAGCTGGATCGTTCACTTCTTCCCGGACACGTCATTGAGCAGATTGAGACTTTACTTCATACGCTGAAATAAGCCCTTTCCACTGTCATTAGAGGGCTCTCAGGGGCCCTTTTTCCTTGCCTGATGAGTCAGCGTGATCGGCGCATCGACTTTTACCTTCAGCCGGGACCGCGGTCCCACTGAATACCTTTTCCTGACATTCCGGTCGGCATATGAATGGTCCTGAAGGCACATTGTCTGCATTAATCGATCCTGAACGAAAATATTACCCCCCCCTTTTTCATGATACGATTACGTACTGCTGTATCTGCTCTTTCATCCAAACCTGGAATCGGTACCGGGCCTCTGGTTCGGGAGAAACCAGTCGCTACCCCGAGACGTTGAAACCCTGTCTGGGTCGGGCTGTACCTGAATCCCCTCCCCTTAAGGCTGCTATTCATCCTCATGCGGGTTGAGGCTAGACAGAACACCGATGACCGGGGTACAGCAACGGATACGAAGAATAGCCACACGATTCTCACCCGAAATTCAGGGCGATGCGGCCCTCGCACTATGTACCGGGACCATGGTCCCAGGGGGGGCGCCAGAACGGACTTCTTGTTGAAATACGCCTGATCACAAACATAGCGCCTCGGCAAATTCGCCACCTCCGTGAGGGAGTGAGTCAGTTGGGCGCCACGTCTTATGGAGGCCGGATTTGACACAGACTGAACGTCAGCCTTGAGTGTGCCCCCTGTTTAAGGTTAACCCAATAATTTATCTCCGCGTAATACAGCATTTATGCGCCGTGCCAGGATATCGCGGTGGGACCGTGGTCCCACTCTGCATGTGCACGACGTCAGCGATTACCATGCTGGTCCTTCGCCTGGTGCTCTTTACCGTCAGTCATCTCACGTTTGACGGGGCTTGGCGCAGGGCTGCTCCTGAGAACAGAAAGCGCGAGACGCTGGGCAGACCACAACGTGTGAGTGACCAGCGGATTGACGCTGATGGGGTCTGTTGACTGGCGCCCGGGTGCCGGTCAGTGACCTTCTCCAGACCCCTCCGGATGGCAGGTAGACTGGCGCTTGCCTCAACGTTAGCACGCCATTCTCTCCTCCCGGAATGATAACATTCCCTTATTCACCACCGATTGCCCGCACATTAACCTGGATCCTGTGGTGACCGGCGGGTTGTGGCTGTCCGACATAAACACGGCTTGTAACAAAGATTGCAGCTAAAAAAAGTCCCTTTCCTCCGGGACCGTGGTCCCGTCAGGGAAACCGCATGAGGGCGCACTGGCCTCTCCGTTTAAGGTCGTAACTGATTGGCCTGAGTGTCTTACGCTGGCCTTGTGCCCCGTCTCCCCGGCACTGCGACTCTCACCCTGAGGTTAACGGCAAAGCCTCTGAATAAAGCATGCGCTGTACTGTAACCACCGTGCTGCACCGTGATCGCCAGAGCCGTGGCCCCCTTATCCTTACTGAAACGATCTGGATATAAGAGTCTCCCGGCGCATCCTTCTCTCAGGGGCACCTCGGCGTGAAAGTGGGACCACGGTCCCATCCCTCTGCTCGTCACAGAGTCACCTCTTTTGCCATCCCGACAACTTTCATTCGCGAGTGGTTTACCGTTTTGTGTGGCTGTATGGGTTAACGCAAGCGAAAGGGATCAATAAAAAAGGTGGATGCAGCAAAGAAGAGGATTATGCAGAGACACTCGTCCTCGTGTAAGGTCGAAGGTGAAGGAGGGCCGGGTGGGGCAGCGACACGGGGGATATATTATATTTTATACAGGCTTCTCGCGTCAGCTGATTCTGCAACACATTTTTATTATCATCACCGAGTTGGGACCATGGTCCCACCACATTATGTTGCCTTAATCAATAGTGGCGCTTTACCCGTCGTGCGGGACAGGCCCGTCCCTCCGGAGCCAGAGTCTTTTCTGTCAGGTTCGGGGCATAAACGAAACAAGATCGCCTGATCCAGCTTTATTCCTTTATCCACAGTGTGGTTGTCTGACTGAAGGACTCGGTTCCTGGATTTTACGTAAACGTTTTTACTCTTTTCATCAGGCTGTGGCTAAGAGACGCAGATTCTTTCCCGGCTGACGGGCGCTACCTGTTTGCCCTGACAGGCCCTTCCGTGACGAACCGTGCCGGGGACATGGTTTCTGTCGGGACACCGGGCAGGATACAGGCGTGATAACCGGGAGCGGGTGTATCAACGTCCCATCATTGCTGGTTACAACTTCCCGGCCCATGCTTCGGCATCGTTTAGTAAAGGTTTAACTCAGCTTTGCTATCTCTGGGATGATTATTGTTTCGTTAGAAATAAAAATTAGGCTAAGGATTTATATCCCTGTTGTTCATTATGGTGAAGTGTCAGACGTCGATGTAAAAGGGGATAACCGTGTTTATATCTAAGGCTATGGCCGCTTTTGTAACGGTGGCGCAGGAAAAAAGTCTCAAGAAGACAGCAGATAAATTGTGTCTCACCGTGCCACCCGTCTCCAGAATGCTCAAAAACACCGAAAACTGGTTTGGGGAAAAGCTGGTCATTATTGAACGTAACAGAGTGATGCTGACTCCGTTTGGCATTAACGTCTACCGGCAGATATTGCCGCATTATCTTTCCCTGCAGAATATTTCGAAGCGGAAAAGTCGTGCCCCCCTGACGATATCCTCGCCGGTGGTCCATGCCACATTTTTTGATGAACTTATGCAGAGCGTCATTCCGGACATCCGCGAATGCCCTGTCATCAAATATGCTGAGCATATTCACGACGACGACGATCTCTTTATTCATCTGAACCCGGTGGCCTGCCCGGCCTGTTTTGAAGAGTCCGTTCATTATCTGGAGCTGTCCCTGACCTGCCACAATGCCGCCGAGATCTTCTGGCCGGAACTCCATCTGCTGGTCGGAAGTGAATTGCTCTATTCTGAGGCGTTCCATGACGCGCTGGAGAATTTACGGGCTCAGGGATATAAGGGGGAGGTGAGATTACTGGATAATGCGAAAATAAGAGCGCTGCTACAGCAGAGTGGGGCAGGGTTGACCTTCCGCTGCAAACCTGACAAGTGTGAAACGGTGCGCCGCGGGGATCCTATTTGTTACCAGCAGCCCTTTTACGTCTACCGGAACAAATATTCACGGGTCAAAATTCTGGTAGAAAATATGCGTTCTGCATATCAGGAAGACGTAAAAGGCAGCCAAGAAAATAAATAAATGAAAGGAATGTCTTGCGCTGCCTGTCCTGAGGCCCGGGCACCGCTGTCACCCTGCCTCCGACGGGCAGCGCAAGACGGCTAAATCATCACCACAGCCGCATGATGCTGTCACCGGTGTACCACCAGATGAAGATGCCTACTGAAAACGTAAATCCGGGCAATTCACAGGAACATGAAGACCATACTGGTCATTCGGACAGGTATCACTTTTTCAGAGCAGGAGGGGCATCGTTAAGGTTTATGTTCTGATGTTACGACACCGTCAGGCTGTTCATCTGCCTGACGGTCAAGACGTCTTGTCATTCCTGAGTCCTGTATTTTTCATGCTTTGATTTTTTGCTTCCCTTCCTTCTGAACCATCACTCTCTGCTGTGCCCCTGCCACGCCTTTTGAGCCACAATAGTGGGGCGGATCATGGTTTGAAAGTACGAAAGCGCCAGGTTACATCCTGCCGTACAACCGGTAACTGTCTGATGAACCTGTCACATCGTTGATTCTGGACTGTCTGAACCCGGGATTTTCATGCCCGTCACCGGCATCAACCCGGGGGGAACTCAGGTAAAAGTCAGGTTTTGATGACGCCGGCAATCGGTATCAGCAAAACCAGATCCGGTTGACTGCGGGTTTCTGGCTGTACTCCGTTAAGCGTGCTGACCTTTCTTCTCCTCCAGCTTCAGCGTCGGGTGTGGGGAGTGCACCGGGGGTGGGGGGCGACCGCATGTATGGTCTGAGGAGCTGAACAGTTCTGAGCAGGGCTGCGGCCCGAATAAGTGCCTCCCGGCTGACATCCCCTTATCGCGCTGTGTCCTTTCCCGTCACCCTCTGCTGCACCCGGTTATATCCCTGCCACTGCTTTATGGTATGAGGGCACCCGGTCGGCTCCTCTCCTGACGGAGATACCGTCCCTGGCAGTGAGTTGAGGGGGGCGCGGCTTCGGGAGTTGTATTTGTGCAGGAGGCGGAAGAGACAAGCCATTTCTGACGCCATGAGGGCTGTCAACGAGGGCGACACAGAGGTTTGCCGGAAACGAAAAACACATCCTGTGCTTCAGAAGACGGGCCTTATCGTCCTCATCGGTCTGGTTCCGGCGGGATTGAGTCTGAGGACGAACGACACCGGATCCCGTAGTGATGATTCATACGGTGGCGTGCCTGAGCACGAGAAAAGATTACCGGCCGGAGAGCTGGCTTGCGCAAAAAATGGCAATGCAGCAGGCGGCGAGGAGAACGTGGGTTTCACGGAACAATGTTGGATCACGATGCATTCCATGACCGATGGATTCACGGGGGGATCTGATAGAAGCATAGTCACCGCCCTGACCGACGGGCGACGCTGACGGATTTCCGTGAGGAGGGCAGGGTCTCCGCTTTCCACGGTTTAGCTGTGTGCCTTCATGTGAGCTCATCACGCTGCGGGTAAGGCTTTGTGGTGAGCATGCGCATTTTCAGCACCGCGCAGCAGTGTCCGTTCTTACGCTGTGGCGATCTGAAAAGCCCTGACGGTGAAGCGCTTCGGCATCCGAATCGGGGCTATAAAACATTTTCCGACGACACTACGCTACAGGCCAGTAATATAAAAAGCGGAGCAACAATGAAAATTCCAAATTATCTCCTGCTGGGCCTGGTTATGACAGGGATGCTTTGTCAGAGTGCCATGGCAGCAGATTATTCAAAATCGGATGATTTTCTCGCCCGGGCTGTACAGCAGGCAGGGTATGGTGGCGCAGAGGCATTGACGGGGATGGCTGCCAGCCAGGCAAGTGCCGGGATGGAGAGCTGGCTTGATCAGTATGGCAACGCCCGGGTTAATCTCGGAATGGATTCACATTTTGGATGGGAAAACAGCGCTGTTGATATGCTGTTACCTGTTTATAATTCTCCCGACAATCTTATTTTTACCCAGTATGGCGTGCGGCGAAAAGATGCCCGTACCACCGGGAATCTGGGTTTCGGCCTGCGTCATTTTTTCAGTGACTGGATGCTGGGTTATAATACATTTTTTGATGATGACATTACCGGACATAACCAGCGCTGGGGAATTGGTGCAGAAGTGTGGCGCGATGACTTCAGAATCAGTGCTAATGGTTATTTCCCCGTATCGAACTGGCACACCTCTGACAAACTCAACGGCTACGATGAACGCCCTGCGCGAGGAGAGGATATTCGCGTTGACGGCTATCTGCCCTCGATGCCTTCGGTGGGCGGTAAGTTAATGTATGAACAGTATTTTGGTGATGAGGTCGCTTTATTTGGCCAGCACATGCGGCAGAAGGATCCCTATGCCGTCACCATGGGCATCAATTATTCTCCTGTCCCGATGGTGACCGTGGGAATGGATTATCGTTCAGGCAAATCCGGGCGCCATGAGACACAATTGCTGGCAAGTCTCAATTACCGTCTGGGGATCCCTTTAAGTAAGCAGCTTGACAGCAATCAGGTTGGTGAATTGCGTTCTCTTTCTGAAAACCGACTGGATTTAGTTGCCCGTAATAATGCCATTGTAATGAATTACCGGAAACAGGAGGAGGTTAAACTGCAGCTTCCTTCCACGCTTGAAGGAAAGGTCAATACTGACATGCAGTTTACCGCCCATGCCTCATCCCGCTATCCGATCACACGAATCCGGTGGAGCGACAGCGACTTTATTGCTGCTGGGGGGAAACTCATAAAACTGGATAATCAGGCGCATTATCGCCTGACATTACCCGCCAGAGCAGGCACCTGGATTATTCAGGGGCAGGCCATCGACAGCCATGGGCGCCTGTCTAATACGGCCACGATGCAGATTATCAGTACACCGGGCGTTAAACCGATTCCTTCTCCGGCAGTGATTAGTCATCTCCATATGGTCAGGGAAGGCAGTGCCATATTCGGTGAGGGGTTTGGTGATTTGATCTATGGTGCCCAGATTGATGCAGACCACATCGGTACGGTGATATCCTGGTCATTAACCTTTAATGCCTGGCGGGGGCGCGGCGAGGCATCACTTCCCGTACATGTTTCAGGTACGGCAACCAGTACGTCATCCGGAGAGGTACAGATCCGAATTCCGATGAGTCGTCTTCCTCTTGATAAAATTTCCGAATCAAACTTAGCCAATGCAAGTGATTTCTCATTAAGCGCGACGCCGGATGGCGGGGAAACAGCGACGACACATGAAGGGGGGATCACGCTTCAACCCATTCAGGGAAAGCGCCTTGATTTTCATTTAGACAAAAATGAACTTTCTCTTCACCCAGGAGGAAAAGAAAGAATCAAGGCAACTGTTCGTAATAGCCGAGGAGATCATGAACCTGTAAAGGATTTATCCCCTTATATTACCACTAACTGTCGTGAGTGTAGCCTGGAGTACGGCAAGACAGACGATCATGGTGACATAGCGGTTACGCTTTCAGCCGGCAATACACCCGGAAATTATGAGGTTATTTTTGCTGCGGCCAGTGATCTTAATTACAATAAAATCACGATTCCATTGCTGATTAACTAAATGCGGGGATAAGCCTGAACAGAACGCTGGCGATGTCGTATAGCGTTGATGTAATCATCGCGCCTTCCTGTGACTGGCTGAGGATGAGCTGGGAACTCAAACGTCACGTGTTGAGTTCCCAGCTGGCTGTCCCTGCGGAAAGATCATCACATGGCCGGATATCCCGTTAAGTGGCCGGGATGAATCTCAGTTTCAGCGTTATGCCAGGAGAGGAGAGAGCATAAGAACACGCCCGTACTGGAGCGGTTCAGTACTTTACCATGTCATTCAGCCAGTACTGCCGTCCGACAGAGTCAGTTAAGCGTGGGGTTCAGCGTTTGATGAGCCCTTTTCGGAAGGCCCGAACGTCAATATGCGCTCCGGCAGGTCTCCCCTGAGAAGGGCAACTGAGTCGTTCATGCCGATGCCGGGCCTCTCCTCAGACGTGAACAAGAGCATCAAAGCGAGGTGTATGGCACCCCCGTCCCGTGAAAAATCTGATTGTTCATCAAAACCCTGTACTTTGTACGTACTTTAAGGAATCGTTAAGCGCTTACAGGGACGTTGCTTTCCCTGCGAACACTAACCCTCAGGAGCTTTTTTTGAAACTTTCACACACTGTTCTGACAGGCCTGCTGATGCTGGCCCCGACATTACCCGTCCTCGCGGACGCCCCGGTTGCCACCGGCTGCGAGGCCAAACGCCAGAGTATTGAGCAACAACTTCATTATGCCAGGGCGAACGGAAACGACGCCCGTGCAGCCGGCCTTGAAAACGCGCTGTCTGAGGTCAAGGTTCACTGTACTGACGACGGATTGCGTGCGGATCGTGAAGCTGATTTGCGTAAAAAAGCGCTTAAGGTGAAGGAACGTGAGCAGGAGCTTGCTGAGGCGCAGACTGATGGTCGTCCTGAAAAAATCAGCAAAAAGCAGCAGAAACTGGATGAAGCCCGGGCAGAACTGGACGAGGCCAGATTGAAGCTGACACAGTAAATACGCCGCTGTTCTGTTTTCTGGCGGTATAATCATCATGAAAGCGAAGATCCCGGCAATGTGTGCTGGTCTACGTGTGCCAGCCCCCGTTGTATCAATATTGTAACTGAGTGAGGAACCCATGATTAAATCCGCCCTGATGACCACCGTCATTCTGTCAGCGCTGAGTGCACCAGCGTTTGCAGGGGAAAAAATAACTCAGCCACTGGCTGTGGCTAAAGTGTATTGCGGTACGACGTTTGATGCACTGAGGGGCGTATGGCCGGGAACGGCCTCAACCGACACTCTCGTCGATAACGCTGTTCAGAAGGTCAAGAAAAGCGGGTATACGTTTTCAGACTTTGCGACTGAAAAAGGAAAGCCTTATGAGGAAAGTGATTACCGGAAACAGCTTACCCAGGCCGTAACCAGTATGGAAAAGAATAAAGGTAAGGCCTTTAAAACTCAGCAGGAATTTGAGAGAAGCATGGATACTCAGGAGCTGGCTTGTTTAATCCAGAGCGCCATGCCTGATCGGACTCAACAGCTTAAGCCGTAACGCATCAGAGAGGCAGGGCCACCCAGGCTATCGTATTCCTGCCTCTTATCGTGTCAGCCGCGCGGCGAAGAACAGGGCACGGCTCAGACTTTACGGGCAGGCCGTTGCATGGCTCCGTTTACCTGTAAGGCTGAACGGAGCCTGGTTTCAGATGTGATGCGTGAGAATATTTACCTGGTGATCGGATACGATGTTCACCGTATTCTGGCGCAGGGAGATAGAGACGTTACGCATCTGCTCATCCTCGGGATGCAGGTCATACACATAAACACTGACGAACGTCCGGGCCCGTGAACGGGTCTTCAGATAGCTCAGGGAGCCGGTAGGCGGGTTGGCGGGGCCGGTCAACTGATGGAGCTCGGCATCCGGATCGCTGCAGGCGCAGTGGATCTGGATTTTTTTCCCGGCCATCGTGCGGAACGGCACGTTCATCGTGTGGCCCATCCGGCTGACAAAGCACTCGCTGAAGTAGGACATCGGATCGCTCGGATCATTTTTGCGCAGGGGCGTACAGGCCCCGAAGGTCAGGAGTCGCTCCCCGTCGATATGCAGGATGTTGTCCACCTGACGGTGGTGCGGGTTGGTCACCCGGGAGATATCAATCACCAGGTGCTCATACACAATGACCTTCCGTCGGTAGACGATATCCCGGTAGGCGTGGGTATTCCACTCCACGCGGGTGAGGCTCGGGACGTCGGCCGGGGGCTCGCGCCAGTCGATCTCGACCGTAACCTCCGCATAGTCCTCGGTTTCCCTGAAGCTCAGGGTCTGGGGGTTCACGGGGGGCTGGTTAAACGCCTCCACGCACAGCACGTTGTGGGTGAGCGTGTTTTTGTAGTAGCTGTAGTGCATCGGCGCACCGTAGCCGGTGGTGCCCATGTCCGGAAGGATCGGCACATGGTTATCGTAGATAATGAGCCCGGGCTTGTCGTAGTGGTCGTGCTCGCCGCCGTACGGCGTGTGCTTGAGCACCACGGCACGGCCGTGTTCGGGACGGCGAATGATGGTGATGCCGTTGTCCGGATCGTGGTAGTTGCCGGTCTCCCGGACCGGCTCGGTGAGGCGCAGGCGCGGATCCCCGTAGAGGAACGCCGCCAGGCTGGTGCGCGGCTCCCGGTCATAGATAATGGAGAGCATCCGGGCGCAGGTCTCGTCCCCGGTACAGGCATAGGCGAACTCATACAGATCCGGGTATCTCACCGTGTCCTTGAGCGGAATACAGTCGTTGAAAGCGGGTTCAGTGTCATCAGGCATGAGCAGGTGTAAGGGCAGGGCGAGCATCCTGCGGTACTGGGGCATGCCCATCAGGCTGTACTCCTGGTGGGCATAGCGGATCATGCGCTCAAACTCGAAGAAGCCCTGCAGGGCATAGTGGTGGTAGTGCAGGGAGCCTTCGAACCACAGGCCGCCCTTCAGCACGCCGCAGCGGAGCTGGTCGCGAAGGCCCCATCCGGCATCCACCCCCATATCCAGATAGTTCGCGTCGTCCAGCACTGCCCCGGCCATGGCCAGCGCGCTGTTAATTCGTACCTCATGGTTATGAAGCTGCTCCCAGCGCTTGCTGATGAGAAAATCGGCGCAGGCGCGAAGCAGGTCCCGCTCAATGACCAGCCGCTCGTTTTCCGTCAGCGCGTCATAAATCAGATCGTACCCTTTCACAAACTCGCACAGACACAGCGCATCGCAGAGGGTCTGGGCATTCATTTTGCCGGGTCCGTTGTAGGGGATGCCGCCGTGCTCGGCGTAGCCGGGATAATACCGGGCGTACTGCATCAGGATCTCCCGCACCCGGTCAAAATAGATTTTTTCGCCGGTCAGCATCCAGGCGATGCCGAGCTGGTAGCAGGCCCGGGCGTTCAGATCGTTAAGCTTGCGCCACCATCCTCCCCGGAACGGCTCGCCCGTCAGGACCTCGTCACCGACCGGGCAGCGGTAGTGATCGGAGGCATGCCGGTCCCAGATAAGCGGCACGCCGTGCTTGGGACAGTAGTAGAAGAGCTCCCAGCTGGCGCAGCCGGTTTCCGGTACCAGGACCGGATTGTTTAGCACCACTTCATTATCTTCACGTATTTTAGTGAGGATGCGCGGATCGTCGTGATACGCCTGTCTCAGGCGCTGGATATCGGCTTCACTGAACTGTTTCATGGTGGTTTCTCCCTGTGGGTTTACAGACCTGGAATAAACGCGCTGTCGCGCGCGGGGGCGGGACGGGGCTGCCGGAGCAGCGTCCAGAGCAGGGCGGCCCCGATGAGATCGAGAAAGCCCAGCACGTCAAAGACGAGGTGATAGCCGATGCTGGCCACGGCCGCGCCGATGAGCAGCGTGCCGGTAAAGCCGCCCACGCCGCCGATGAGTCCGGCAAAGCCGGTGACGGTTCCGACCTCGCTCTCGTCGAAGTAGTCTCCGGACATGCTGATGACGGTGATGGAGGCGCACTGGTGGGCAAACCCGGCGACGCAGAAGAGGGTGATGGCCATCCCGGCGCTGGTCACGTGGTTGATGAGCGGGACCAGGGTCATCAGGAGGGCTGCAAAGGTAAAGGTGATCCGCTTGGCGTTGACCAGGCTCACCCCGCAGCGGTTGAGCCTCTCGGCGCAAAAACCGGCGAAGAGGCAGCCCACGTCAGCGGTGAGGAACGGCAGCCAGGCGAAGAGGGCGATCTGCTTCAGGTCAAGATGGCGGACGGTGACGAGATAGAGGGGCATCCAGAAGCCCAGCGCCGCCCAGGTGGGATCGGCAAACATCCGGGGCAGCGAGATGGCCCACAGGTCGCGGCGGGGCAGCAGGGTTTTGAGCGAGACGCGGCGGCGGACCACCGGTGACGTGTCCCGGCCGATCAGGGCGAGCTCAGCGCCCGACATCAGGGGGTGCTTCTCCGGGGCACGGTAGGCCACGCACCAGAGGACGGCCCAGAGGATGCCGAAGATGCTGGCAATGACGAAGGCGACCCGCCAGTTGTAGTGCAGGATAGACCAGGCGACGACGGGCGGGGCAAGCATGGCCCCCGCCGAGGTGCCGACACTGTAGATCCCGCAGGCGAGCCCGCGCTCCCGGGCGGGGAACCACTGGGTGGAGACCTTCATCCCGGCGGGGTTGAAGGTGGATTCGGTGAGACCGATGCCGAGGCGCAGTATCATCATGGGGATCCACGAGCTGAAGAACCCGGTCAGGGCGTTAAACACCGACCAGAGGACGGCCATGAGGGAGAAGACCGCGCGCACCCCGAACCGGTCCATGATGTAGCCGGCGAAGACGCCGCCAATGGGATAGGCCAGGTTGAAGGCGGCGGTGATCCAGGCGTACTGCTGCTCGGTAAAGCCGATCTCCTTCAGCATGGTCGGCGCGGCAATCCCGAGCGTGTTGCGTGACAGGTAGTTGGTGATGGTGCCCAGCATGACCAGGACAATAATGTACCATCGCAGGTTTTTGATTTTCATGGTGTAGCGCCTCCTTTTCTGAGGGGTAGGGAACAGATGTTGTTGTTAATGCCGGGCGCGAGCGGCACCCCGGATACAGCCGGGGGACCGCCAGACACCGGCGTCGGTAATACACAGGCAACGCGTGATAGCCTGGGGCCTCCCCGTCGTCGGGTGAGCTGAATTCAGGCAACAGTCATCCCCACCCGGTGAAGGATGTTGTCAACGCGTGCTGTCAGGCCCTCGCGGGCACGCGCTCCGGCGACGTCAGGCCCGAACCGTCACCCGCCCGGCGTCAGGTGAAGAGCCCCGTGGCGCAGGCCCAGCCGATGACCACCGCCAGGGGGCCGGTCAGCTGGCGGGAGAGCAGGAAGGCCGGGACCCCGGCGGCGATCGTGGCCCGGGTGGCCCCCTGAGTGGCGAGCCCGACGGGGATGAAGTCGCACCCGACCTGGACGTTGATGGCGAACAACGCGGGCAGGGCCAGGGCAGGGGGCAGCGTTCCGGCCCCGATCTGCGTCCCGATGATGACCCCGACCACCTGGGTAAAGGCCGCCCCGGGGCCAAGCAGGGGTGAGAGAAAGGGAAAGCTGCACATGACCGAGAGCAGCACCAGCCCCCAGACCGAGCTCACCAGGGGGGTGAGGAGGTGCGCCAGGGCAGCCCCGATCGTGGAGTTTTCGGCGAACGCCATCAGCAGGGCAATGAGGGCCATAAAGGGGAGAATGTCCCGGAGGGCCACCTGGATCGCATCCCGGGCGGCGTCGCGCAGAAGGGGCAGCATCTCCCCGAGCAGGGTGGCGAGACGCACTTCTGTCGCCACCACGCGCCGCACGCCCCGGAGGGGCTCCGGTTCCTGATGCACCACCGCGTCGTTCACCGGGAGGCTGATCGGCTCCGGGTCGGGAAGGCGCTGCCGGTCCGCCTGGGCCAGCTCGGTGAGGGTGACGCCGGAGACCCAGGTGTCGTCGTCGATAAAGCAGGCGAGGTGGCCCCGGTAGCAGCCCGGCCGGACGTTGATGACCGGGATATGCTTCTGCGGGTACAGGCCGCAGAGGAACGACCCCGGATCGTCCAGAATCACGCAGAGGACCTGCTCGTCCGGGGGCAGGATGGCGTAGCCGTTGACCAGCTCGGACTCCGTCAGGGCCGCGAGCTCGATGGCCACCGGGTGAAAGTCGCCCCCGGTGAGGCAGAGAATGACGCGCCCGCTGCGCACCGGCAGCCAGAGGCCGGTGCCGGTGCCGCCGGGGCCGGGCCGGACGTGGATCAGTTCCATGGGTAACCCTCCTCGATGATAAAGTCGCCCCGCAGGTCGCGCATGTCCGGAGCGGGACCGCCCAGGTGCAGGGCGGCGTCATGCAGGGGCGTCAGGGCGTGGTCGAAGCACATCACCAGCAGCCCCGTACTAAAAAGTGACTCCCGGGCCCGGTCTCCGGTGGCGGTGATGAGAAACAGGCGGTGGCCGAGGCGCAGCGCGTCGCCGGGCCCGAAGGCCTGCTGCTCGTCCCGGAAGGTGCACTCCAGCGGCAGGGCGTACGCCCGCAGCCGCCCGGTCATGCTGTCCGGACAGGCAATCAGGATCCCCCGGGTGAGCCAGCGTTCGACATAGGTCCCCGGCTTGCGAATGCGCGCATGATAGAGCTGCATCAGGCTTTCCTCCTTGCCGCGAGCCGGAGGAAAATCCGCTCGGTGACGATGCCCCGGATGAGCCCCACCACCACGGCCGTGAGCACGTAGCGCAGGGCCAGTTGAGTGACGGAGAGCCCATGGGCCCGGAGCCCGGCGCAGATGCTGAGCCAGGCGACCAGCTCGGGCGTGACCACCCCCGGAAAGGCGGTGGACATCGGATGGGCCAGGGTGGTAAGCGCATCCTCGAAACCGGGCTTGCTCTTCTCGGGCAGCACAAACCCGAGCGCCAGCGCGCCGGGGGCCCGGAGCAGCAGCCAGCCGATGACGGGCAACAGCCCGTAGGTCAGGATACGCGAGCGCCCGAAGGTTCTGGCCAGTGCTTCGGTCCGGGCGGTCCCGGCGAGGCGCAGGGTGACCGTCAGGAGGATACGCAGCAGCACAAAGGCGGGCAGGACGGTCACCGCCAGGGTGATAAAATGGCCGTAAGCGCAGTGGATAAAGCCAAACACGCCCCCGGTCAGGCTGAGCAGTGTCATGTTCAGTCCTCTTTGGATGAAAAAAATCCGGGGTGCCCGGGCTAACCGGACGGGAGGAGCGAGCATTGACGGCTACAACAGTCAGAGCCCCCGGGAACAGTGGCGGTACAGACTTCGCCTGCTTAGTTTTTTTCAGGGCGAGCGCAGGCGTGGCATTTCAGCCCTGTTTATGCGATCCTCAGGAGTTAAATTTGCAGGTGCTGTTACCTGCAAACATACAATCAGGTTATCGCAAGATTCTGTGAATTTAAAGGTATTTAATTAACGGATTATTGTGATTTTCGTAAGTTGTTTGAAATCATAACGTTGATAAACGCTGGCTCTAAATGACCGATACAGATAAAGACCATCTTCAAGATTCTCACTCCTTCGAGTTCGGCCAAAGGCTGAGTGAAGCCATGTCCGCTTCAGATGATACGGTCAGTTCTTTGGTTGTTAAGACTGGAATCCCTAACTCGACAATTCGAAGTTATCTGAAGGGGGACGCGCTCCCCGGCATATTGCAACTTAGAAAGCTCGCTGCCGGGATGGGAATTAAACCCGGATGGTTACTTGGGGATGAAGATGGGAAACCATTTCAAGAAACTGACTCCAACTCTCTTGAGAAAGACCTTGAATTGCTCAACAGCATGTTCAGATACATGACTCCAGGACAGCGAGCCAGAGTGTTGAAACGCGTGCTGAATGGCGTATCCGCTCAGCTGGAAAAAGAGATTAGAGATAGTGGAGAAGGGGAGTAGTCCGGGCCTCAAGTTTCTTAGGTTAGATTCCTATTATCCATCTTCTCAAATCTACGAAAGCCCGTAGCGATTAACCGGGTTTCAATATTTCACATCTACTTCCTGAATATGTTGCTTACATTCTCTTACAGTGATGATAAATTTACACCCACATAATTCATGGGTGAGATCATTATGCTTAAAAAGTACCTCGTTCTATTTGTTCTTTCATTATTAGCCGGATGCGCACAAAAACCGCTGGTCACGGTAAATGCTTTATCTTCTGGGCAATCTATAGGGAAGAAATTTGTTATTATTCCCGCGAGCCAGGAGCTCTTGAACACCAAACAAATTGAATACACTCAGATAGCAGCAGTGGTTGCTAAGAGCCTTACAAGCCAGGGATATACGCAGGTTAAAGATGAAAAATTAGCAGACCAGGCGATCCTCTTAAACTTTCTGAGAAGTGGCGCTGTCTCCACTACTCGAAATGTAACTGTCCCGGTTTATGGGCAAACAGGTGTGAGCTCAGCAACAACCTATGGAAGCGCGAATACCACGTTTAACAGTTATGGTGGTGGCTATGGCATCGCTAACTCTACTGGAACGGCGACTACTGTATATACTCCTACTTATGGCATCACAGGCGCGTATAACACGGTCGTCACCGACACGTTCTTTGGTGCGGGAGTTATTCTTGAGTCGTTTGATGCAAAGGCCTTCATCACTAACAAACAGGTCAACATGCTTTGGAAGGTAGGCAGTTCTGTTGTTTCGCCGCGTTCAGACGGGATAGCTGACTACAAAGGACTTGCGCGAATAGCTGCCAGTTATGCGGATCAAAATACCGAAGGTGATAAAAGATTTAACGTTGACCCCGGGGTACCCAACTGACTAATACGCCCGTGCCCTCAACATTAATTGGCACTATGGGATCTTATTTGTTGTGGCCAGAATCATGAAAAAGTCTCGTCATTCACCAAGGTGAGACGTTTGAACTTTTATCTGGCCGCTAATGCTGTGAATCGCCACGGCTTTCACAGACACTTTAAAGTCATTTAAGATGGCTTGCGTAGACATACAGGAAATCCTCAATGATGTCTTTCAGGATTACCTTTGAAGAAGAACCGAATGGCGCAGATGAAGGGGTAAATTGCGACGGCAAACTATCATCAGAGTGTCCATTACTGTCGCAGGGGCAATGACATAAAAAACCGCACCTTAATTCGTTGGGTGTCCAACTTTTTGGGTGCAGTTCACAAAGGGCGGTTCCGGATAGCACGACCCTAACCAGTCCGGGTACATGCCACGGGCGATCAGGAGAGGGTCTTTTTTTTCAGTGATAACACACAGTTGTGTTCAATTGCGTGATATAAATCTATATGATTAATATATCATAATTCCTGATGGCCTGGTCCTTGTTGATTAACACTAAAGTATATCAGCAACGCTTCAATCAACTGCGATGGCCTGCACGAGTGGCTGCTCCTCGCTTACAGCGGCCATTTCGTGCCTCACCGTATGAAGAAGAGCCATGGCAGGTGGCACGTAAAATACGTGCTAGACGATAAGAAACATGGCTTGCGCAGGCGTGAAGGAAAAATCTAACTTTCTTACGTCTGTCATGATTGTTTTTGCAGGGGAGTATGTTGGTCAGTCAGGTGGGGCGTTAGCAACCCTCATCACTGTGCGTCTGAATTCGTGGCCAAATTCGGGAGAACGCTTTAACCCGGGTCATTAATGTTTAGTGCGGTATCAAAATACTTGTGCGGAAACTAACCAAGTGGGGGAGAGATTATGAAGGAAGAAGCAAGACGTAATGTCGTGGATGAATTATTTGAACAGTTTTTTAGTAATTTTCATTCTGTGGCAGAAAAATCCTCTGGGACTTTGGCTCTGGCCATTATTCAGTGTTAAGTCATGGCAGCCGTTGTAGTAAAAAAAGAACAATTTTATGGACTATCGTATTGGGGACTCACATTTGTTGCTGTTATTTCAACTGTGGGTTTCTTTGTATGCTTTATATCTGTAATTAGAGTGGTTATTAAGCAGGATAAATGTGGCAAATGGACTAGGTTCTTGATCTTTTTATTATATATACCTGTTTACATTGCAATGATACTCTCCGCAGTTGCAACCTATAATTCTCTGAAAGGTTAACCTTTTATGAAAGCCTCTTAGAAGTTGAACACTGGTTAACGTGATAGAAAAGGTACTCTTTGAGCAATTTCCACGGTTCAAAACAGTTCCTTAATCTGTACAACAACTCTCTATCCGCAAAGACTTTATTGAGATTGAACGTAAGAAGATTCAAAAGCAGTTAAGGGAGAACCCTGAGTTTGAGTCAGCTTTCATTGAGTCCTGCCTTAACTCTCTATCCCTGTCATTCCTTGACAACATTATCCGGGGATCCAGACCGGCATTAGTGTCATCAGCTCTGTTTATTATGCCTGTAATGTCTTGAATTACCGGTGTCATGCAACAAGTGATTTTGACAATAAAAATAAAATTCATTAAAAAACGGGCCGCATTCAGACCCGCTGTTGTAATTATCGAGTGTAATCTACGTTGAATCAAAAACTCTGATTAAGAGTGTGGCCCAAGGAATCGATCACCATTAAGATGGATCATATGCGTAGGGGCATCAGCCACCCATACCTCTGTTTCCCAGGACAATTCCATCAGGTACTTTGCCATCACCTTACGGTCAGGGAAAGCCGTCACATAGACAAGCCCCGATTTTGCATTTGCGAACAATTTTGCTAACTCTCCGTGGCGTTTTCCATCGACCGGCCCGTGAGATGTCACTGATTCGATTAACAGTAGCCAGTTACGCGCCTGCCAGTAAAGCACAACATCAGGAAGTTTTCCTTTTCTGTCAACCGTCACTCCCAGTTCCGCAAGTCGCTCTTTTCGGAAGTGATCTTCTTTTGCACCCGTATCACCAATGTAAATAACTTCTGCGTCAGGGGCAAAACGAGGGCCAAATTCAACGATGATATCTTTTATTAACTGGCTGTGTGCACCAGGGCTTAGGGTTAAATCTGTACCATCACTGAGCTTAAGGGGGATCATTTCCATATTTCTTGCCATGGCATACTGCTCCACCAGGGTAGGGATGTTTTCCATATGTTTCTTCAGGGTGCTTTCCCAGCCGCCAGTGCCAAAGGTTAACAAGGCGGTATGCAGTTCAGGGGCGATCTGATAACAGGCCTTAGGGGAATTAACTGGACGATCTGGCTTATCTGGATTGTACAGGGCGATTCCTGCATCACAGAACTGATGCAGTGTTTTTCGGCGGAACATTTCCCGGGTATTGGGGGCATATTCTTTGCCATAGACGTCACGGCACCAGTCCATAATAGGGGTGACGCCGATCATGGGGCGCTGAATCTTAGACCATTCCCCATCAGGATGAAGGTCAAGCAGCGAAAGCAGGGTGAGCGCTGAACGTTCGTTTATCTGGGCACGTGGCAGTCCCAACTGACGCAGTATACCGAGTGCTTGTTCAATCTTTTCCTGTGCTTTTAATGGATCTTTCGTTTGTCCTTCACTCATGAGGTCTAACTCCCTGTTAATAATGTCATCTATTTGTGTCTGGTTCAGAATGTCATCACCCAGTTCGTCGCCCATTTTTCGCAATACTTCCGCTGAGGGATAATGGAGTGAGCGTAAGTCCGAGGCATTGACCTGGGTATGTCCCCCGAATTGCCGGTAATATTTATCAAGCAGGGTACAGTTCAGGTAGATATAGAGGCCACGCGCAAGGCTGGCGTCCATACCTGTTTTCATGACATGCAAAACGTTCGTCTTATTTTCAAATCCGATCAATTCTCCCGGAAGGGACGAGTCATACAGTGTGGCAACGATACGGCGTTTTTCTTCTTTGCTGCTAAACCGTTTGATGATCAGGTAATACCCTTCATTTTTCCAGAGCCAGGGGCGGGAGGATTTGGAAATTCTTATGGCATTAGGTTTATTCCCGTCCAGAGGCCAGTGCACTGTCCCGTTAAGATGCTGGGGGAAAAGGAGCGGTACCGATTCGGCATCAATGTTTTCTCTGAGATCTTCACGTAGCCTGAAGTTAACGACGGGGCCTGTACTCACCTGGATCTGAAGATCATCTAACGTAGACGTGAAAGGGGACAACCTTTCGATGATCTGCTGTTCTCTTGGGCTTGCCGCGATATGGATAAATTTTTGTTTATCCGCAGGATTGATTATTTTCTCAATAGAAACCCTGCGTACGGTCATATCGGTGGCGGTGATCTGTCCGGTCTCTTCATCAAGATGGAAATCGGATCCAGGACTAGATGTGAGGGTTACCTCACCCTGTGGAGCGCCTTTCACGCAGTGAATAATGATATTTTCCTGGAGAACGTCATCTTCTGCAAAAGCAATATTTCGGGAGTCAAAGATGTGAATATGTCTGATGGCCGTTTGCGTCAGAAGCAATTCACGGAAAGGCTGGTAATAAGGGCCATTACAGAAAGAACGTGGAATGATTGCGACCAGTTCACCGCCTTGTTTCAACTGTTTCACTGCTAATGCAACGAAGCCGGAATATAAGTTAACTGTTTCGATACCCGCCTGACTCAATGCGGCTCGATGCTTACCTGAGGACAGAATTTTTTTGTAGGGCGGGTTCATGATCACATGGCTGTAACTCTCCGTCTGTTCCTTACCGGAGCCTTGCACCACATGCTGGCTGGCATCAATGATGTAGTCCAGCAGATTAACTTTGTAAGTTAATTTTCCCGGTAACGCCTCATTACAGGCTTTCAGAGTCTTATCAAGAAATGGAAGCATGACATCTTCGATATCGTAGACATCGACTGCGAGGCTTTCACGACCCAGTGTTAAAGCGCGGTCTATAAAAGCAGCTGAGAGGGAACCCACACCGCAGCCTGGATCAAGTAGTTTGATGTTCCCCTTCATGTTGTCGAACAGATCCGCCATAAACAAACAAATCGGTGCTGGCGTCATGAACTGGCCAAGCGAGGATTTGGTTTTGGGATTCAGTAATTTATTAGCTTCAGTTCTGTTCTGTTCTGCAAGTTCCAACAAGCGCATCGTATGTCCACTCGGTCACAAAAAAATCCAGCTACATCCTGTTGAAAGCTGACAGGAGACAACGTTCCCGGCCAGGATGTCATTTATGCCGACAATGTTACTACAAACTGAATCATATTGGGTTTAACAGGTTCCCGGAAAGGTTATCGTTTTTTCCCATAACGTTTTCATCTAAAGGGTGTGCAAAATCCCGGAGAGGGTCACACCTGGTCTGCTGTGTTGACCTCCGTTCCGTTGATTAATACATCAGAGATGTTAGTCGTGTCGTCGTCAGCAACGTCGGACAGAAGAAATGTCCTTCTGAAGCCACAGTCTACTCCTCGCACAATAAATCTCGCGGCAAGACTAAGTCCAGGCCAGAGGGGGGATTTTGTTCAGGCTCAGATTAAAACACATCACTTTTTCATGATGTTATTTCGATCTGACTGGGGATGCGCGTATCCACTTTACTCTGTACCGGCGTCAGCAGCTCGACATCGGTCTCAGGTACATGGAGGGAAACGATCAGGCTGTAGCGCGCTTCAGAATCATAGCGGTTCAGAGCTCGTCGTGTTTTTCCAACCACACTGCCTCCAGGCAAGCGGTTTGGTTGTGGGCAAGGGAGGGGAAAAGCTTGTGCAGGAGAAATGTCATTTATGTTTGCGTTTGGGAACTGTCGTCCGCTTTGTGCCAGAAGTGGACTCTTTGCACTTCAGCCGCCCGGCGGGCGGCTCTCAGTCTCACCTTATTTCTCAGAATAAAAGCGCCAGTCTGCTGTTGTCGCGAGCGTCACAAACGGGCCAGCCAGGGTGGCGTTGTGATGGCGGATGATTTCATTAGCTGACAGGCAGCTGTTATCCATTGTTGTGTGAGCATCGGAAATCAGCACTGTCCTGAATCCCAGTTCCGGCGCTGCACGGCAGGTAGTATCCACACAGAATTCTGTTTTCATCCCGGCGATGACAAGTTGTTTTATTCCCCGCTTGCCGAGCTGAAGCTGAAGACTCGTATCCCGGAAACAGCTGGGATACTTTTTGATAAAAATGACATCGTGCTCAGCATCCACTCTCATTTCGGGTATCAGTTGTGTTAAGGGACTTTGCTCAGAGAAGGGGGAATCGTCAGGCCCTGTGTGACGGGCAAAAAAGACAGGCACCTGCGCCTGCCTGGCTTTTTCTATAAGCAGGCAAATGTTTGACAAAACAGTGTCTGCGAAATGCGGCGAAGCAGGGCCACGAAATAGCCCCTGCTGCATATCAATAACTAAAAGTGCATTTTCGGATGAAATCATGATGTATCTCCATTCAGTAAATCATGAACGGAGAGATTTTCTTCCCCGTCCGGTTTGGCGGGGAGTCAGAATCTGTTTTGTCAGGAGCCAGTCACAGATGTGCACACACCGCCGAAGGTTTCGGTGGTGGTAACGGTTGTCGCTGGCTGAACTGGCTTAATCATTTTCCGACATTCTCTTATGAGTTGAGAATCAGTAAACACTACGAACCTTAAAAGCGGCTCTTTATGTTTTAGCACCGGGAATTGAAGATTTCAACGGATATGTTTCCTGATTGATGACGTTCCCGGTTGGCATATTCCGAAAAAAATTTAACTTCTGCTCCTCGCTCAAAGCGGCCATCTCATTATGACATGTGAGTAAAGAAGTCTGATTATATGGGATTGATGGTTGATTCACTGACAGCTTCAATTACGTCTCGCGTGTGACCTTTCTGGCTTGTGAAGACAGCCTCATGATGAGTGAGAATACTTCGGTATTATTTCATCAGTACTGTGCGTACACAAACGCGCTGTATGGGAGTGTTAGTGCTTCATCACTGGAGGCTACTGATGGTGTTGACGCATGTTAACACATTGTCTATTATTAGCGCACCAGGAGGCTGATGAGTAAGAGGCATCCTCACAAAGCAGTACGTGACGCACTCCGTTATGCTGAAGAAAAGGGCTGGGTCGTTGAAGAAGCGACAGGTCATCCTTTTTGCACAATTAAATGCGGAATTGCCGAACATGGACGTACTCACGCGATGAGCGTCAATAGCACGCCAAAAGACCCGGAAATGCATGCGAAGCAGATCCGCAGAATGGTCGACCGCTGTACCCCAAAAATGCAAAAGGACGGTTTTTGGTTTTTTAGCCAAGGCGGGCAACCGCCTTTTAAACGAGGAGATCCCAATGGAACTCTACAATTTTACACTCACGCTGTCAGGTGTCCGGGTGGATACTGAGGGGCTTGCAGATGCATTGTATACCCACGGTTGCGATGACGCGCTAATCTGCTACTACGGTAACTCCGTCTACGTAGAATTTGATCGGGAGGCGGAGTCTTTAGACCAGGCAATCCAAACGGCTATCGATAACATTGAAGCATCAGGTACCGGAGCCATTGTCGAATCCGTTGACTCTGCTCTGGTCGGTCTGAGTGATATTGCACAACGGTCAGGATTAACCCGCCAGGCTATTACGCTGCTTAAAGACGGCTTACGCGGCAAAGGGGATTTCCCGTGCCCCGTTCAGCGAATTAGCGGCCAGTCACCCCTCTGGGACTGGTCAGACGTGGCCAGATGGTTGAACGAGTCTGGCCGCCTTGACAGCAAAGATGCACAGGCGAGGGAAGAGCTGGTGCGTAATGCACATACGCTGAACAAATGGAACCTCGCCTTACGCATGAGGTCGTTTGGGGATATTCAGGAAGTGGAATCCATTGCGCATTCGCTCATGGCCCAACGACGCCACGCGGTTGTATAAGCATCGCGGATGTCTGGTTTCATTCCCGGTGAATAAACAGTAAACGCGACAGCACAGAGATAACAACGTTGTACAGCGTTAATGATAGCGTGCCTGCTTAGCGGCTGGTTTCGTCATAATCTTTTATGTGTTTACCGTTTTGAACATTTTCTGTCTGACCTGCTGCCGCTCCTTCAGTGCATTTTTCAGCAGGGCCAGCTCCACGGTCTTTTTGTCACTCATCCTGCTCGATCATCTGCAAAAAACTGTTCAGCACGCGGCGGATCTCCCTCACGTCGTTAGCCAGTCCACGCTGAGAACCGATCGCATCGAATTCATCAAAGAAATAGACGCCGCGAATGTCGACCATGGCATCAAAAACTTGACGAAGCTTGGCGGCAGTTTCACCCATAAATTTCGTGATGAGCGCATCAAAACGGACCTGAAAAAGCGGGATACCCAGTTCCCCCGCCAGAGCGGAGGCGGTGAGCGTCTTGCCTGTCCCCGGTGGGCCCACCAGCAGGACTTTACGCCGAGGCGAAAGACCATGTTCACGAATGCGCGTCATCATGCGTTGTTCACGAACAAGTCGGTTAAGCTGTACTTCAACAGCATCATTCAGCACCATATCGGCGATACGATCGTCAGGTTCACTGACGCTCAGTAAACTGCCCAAGTCCGTGCGGGATTTTGCGGCATCTGAAAGCGGTACCAGCTTGCCGCTTTTACTTGCGGCCAGTTTCGCCTTGCCTTTATCCAGTATGCTCAGAAGTTCTTCGGCTAACCGACCGTGTCACTGTTTGGCTTCGTGCGCAGCAACCTGCATAGCCACTGAATAAAAGTGGCCATCATCGCGACTGATGTGCGACTGAATGAGGGCTTTTAACTGGTCTGCGCTTGCCACGGTAGTGATCCTGTTGGCGTGTCAAAAATCGTCGAAAATGTCCTGTCCTGTTCAGTTTAGCAACGAAGGAGATCCTGTGGCTGATTAAAATTTCACTGCAAAAAAATTCATGATAAAGCCAATGAGTGATTATTTATATTTTTTGCGGGAATTGTAAAAACTAAAGGATTTCATTTGATTTGAATCAGTGTTTTTTGTCGTGAGTTATTTAACTTACATCTCTACATAAAACGGAGATAAATCATGGGTTGCTCATATATAGTTAAATCTTCAGTGCACCTGCCGAAAAAATATAAGACGCAGGAGATCGTTGATAAACTTTATCATGAAAAGAAAACAAGAAAACTGGCCCGTAGATTTACGGCCTCCACAGGGATTGTTAACAGGTTTGTATCAATTAATCTGGAGGATTATCCAAATAAAAAGGTGTTGCACGGGGAGTCTCCAGTTGAATGGTTATCCTTACTCTACAACGATCTTTTGGGAAGCAGACGCGCTAATTTCCTATCCTTATCATATAATATGAGTTCTCATGATAATTTTGTCCCTTCGATTTCCAGTCAGCTCTGTTCCAAATTAGGATTGACACAGCAGATGGCACCACCCGAAGAGCATCTTTTTATAGGGTGTGCTTCCGCAATTTTTTCCATAAACTCCGCAGTTAAATATTGTAATCAGCATAAAAAAGATATCGCTTTCATTGCATCGTATGAACAATCGTCCTGGTTATTTAATCCTGAAAATGAGCGGAGTTCTCCAGATTTCGTTCCCTCTTTAAGAGGGCATGCATTATTTGGTGATGGTGCGGCAGGTTTGATAATTACGGGAGAAGAAAAAGCAATGGAATTTGAAAATAAAGCATTGATAATCGATACTCAGTTATCTTTTTGTGCAGGGAGTAGTATAGGCATGAAGGGGAGGAAATTTCTGGTAGGTGACCGCGTTGATACCATTATGCCTGACATGGTAGCAAAGGATGTGATACTGCCTTTGTTGAGGAGAAATAATCTGAAAGCATCCGACGTAGAGGAGTGGTCGATTCATCAAGGAAGCCATTCGATTCTCGATGAATTTAAACGAAAAGACATACTTGGGTTAACTGAGGAACAATTGAAAAAATCTCATGATGTTTTTTCAAAAATTGGTAATGTTAGTTCGCCAAGTTGTATTTTTGTTCTCAATGACTGGTTAAAGGAAAGAATGAAGTTCACAGACAGATATGGCATGATTGTCGGATTTGGCGCAGGATACTATATGGGGGCTGTATTATATAAGCGTGTATAGTAGATATCGATTCTGTAGAGCACTAACATGGCCTGTACTAAAATACTTAGCATATTATAATTATCGCTATTCAGACTGATCCTGTTTTTTTCGTAGGACTGGGTACACCTGGTTCAATACAACGGGATTCACAGGTACCCTGTATGACGATGCAAATGCTGGTCAGAGGATTAATACAGTCTGTGAGGTCTGGAATTTCGTTTGGCGGCTGTTCCCGGAAACTGCAAAACTGATCCTGAAGAAGGCGGTTCAGGCCAGAAGGCACGGGATGCGGACATTGATCAAACCGCAGCATACTTCGTAACGCTCTCCGGCTGAGCTATACGATTATGCATGACAACACCTGCTGCATTCCTGGTGTTTCAGTCACTCGTCTCTCATCGGGAGAGTCATCATAACCTACAGCGATATAAAGCGGCCTGCCACAGGCTACAGCCGGAATGCTGGCAGTGTCGGGATATAAAAATAGCTGGGCCTTTACTGGCTGATATTAACATTTATCCTGTCAAACTGAATCAAAAGGCGGGGAAGATCCTGTGTGAATGTATCCAGGTCGTTAATGTTTTTTCTTCTGAGGATTCACTGTCAGAAACATCTTTATCTCTTGGGGAAATTAGCTGACGACTATAGTGTTACTTACCCGTTATGGGTAATGACGCAACGATGGTCATTTTTTTCGCACGGTAAGCCGACTCTTCTTGAGTCGGCTTTTTTTACACTATCCCGCCAGTGCCCGAACTGGCATGAGTATTCTGCGGTCAGGTTAACTACTTACGAACTAATTATAAAATTCAGATGCGCTACTGAGTTTTTTTCGTGACTGAATGCAACGAAAATTGCTGTCCCATTCTTTATTTCTGCGAGTAATCTAATGCAAGTTCTTAGTCCATTATCTTTCTGTACCCGCGATTCTTGGTCGTTAGGCCGGCATACCACCCTGGATATTAATCGCGAAGAACTGAATGATTGGTTAAAAACAAAAGGTAAGAATGTTAATTTCTTCCATCTTTCAAGTTCAGCTTGTTTGTCTGGAATGGTCCATGAATTAATACCTTCTGATAGCAGGGGTTTTCTATTGCCAGGCGGTGAAATGACTTTATATGGACTGGTACCTTCATCGGGTGAAGGTGTAGCATCAGAGTGTCAGCTAAAATATCATAGCATCTCCGTTTGTGCGGTAAATCCGGATATAAATGACGCGATGGATACACTGGAGCGTTATGCCAATATCGGGGGGGTTATTGCCGATAAAGACTATCCCGTTATTTTTGCAATCAACACTCCTGCCGAGATAACGAGTGATCCCCTGGATATAACGAAGCCGATTATTGACCCCGGGAGAGAAAAGATGGATTTGTGCGAATTTGCAATCCGCGATTACGTTCCGCATCGTGAAATCGAGGCCATTATAGTTCCAGATAATAAATTTTGGGATGCGTCGAGCCGACTTAAGGATTGTCCGGCTTTACTTGAAAAGATTAATCCTTTTGGGCATGGATGATCTGCATAAAGAGTAGCCTGTAAGGGTATTGCATAGCAAAGCTGACGACAGTACCTTACGTCCTGTAGTTGATACATTCTTTGCCTTATCAGTTTGCCGCTCTCGACTTAGAGGGCGGCCTTTTTAATTAAATCCTCCAGCTTTAGCAGGTGAAAAAATTCACGACTCTGTTTGTTCAGTGATGCCTGCAGATCATTTTTTGAATAAAAGTGTAATGTAATCAGCGCGTCAATCCGCTACTTTGTTATAAATAAAAGGGAAATGAATTATCATTAATCATAGAGAGCGCGCACCGTTTTCTTTTGATGAATAACAGATTTATCTCTTTTCTCCTGGTCGTTTCCTGTAAGTCAGTCCGTTTTAAATCTACGCCACGAAGATCGAAAAAATGTAAACTTTATGAAGTTGTCTCTACGGTTAAAAAAGAAGAGTCCTGTCTTATCAGTTCGTCACGACTCTGGTTCAGTAAGCCGGTGAACGGCCGTGGTACGCAGAGATTCTACTTTCGGGTAGAACCTTCTTAAAGTTGCTCGTTTCTGACCGGGATAATGCTTTCCCTGCGTGCGATTGGCCATGGTGTTTTCATTTATTCAACGTCAGTCCGGATGAACAGAGTTTGAGGGATACACCTGTAAACCAGACTTAAAAAAGTATTTATCATTTTTGGCGGGGAGCACGTCTTGACGCTGCCGGTAGGGGCATCTGATAATTTTGCAAGACTAGAACAATATAATCATATGATGATAGCATCTGGTTATGACGAGGAGGGGGGTGTGGATGAAAAAAAGACTGTAAGTATACCGCATAAGTACGCCATTGACATTAATGGATTCTGCTGTGTATTTTCTGTCTGATCGGAATTGCTGTCAGGATAACGTATCCTGCTGATAATTCATGCTTACGACTATATAGTGCCTTTTTTATAATTTGAGACGCTATAGATGTATCTTTTTATAACTTTTATCTTTGGTGTGTGTATGGGGAGTTTCAGTAATGTTGTGATCTATCGGATACCCATCATGATGTCACGTACTGACTCGTACTCTTCTTTTAATCTTTTTTTACCCAGATCCCATTGTCCTCAGTGTCAGCATATACTGTCTCCTCTGGAGCTCATCCCGCTATTAGGCTGGATTTTTTTGCAAGGTAAATGTTCTGTATGCCATTGCCGCATTTCAGCCAGATATCCGGCGATGGAGCTGCTCCATGGGGTTGGTTATTGTATACTGGCTCAGTATATCCGTGATCCCTTTACGGCATTGCCATTATGTTTTTTTATTAATGCTTTAATAATTATAGCGGTCATCGATTATCGACATTTTCTTATCCCTGACATGGTGACTATACCCCTGGTGTGGACAGGACTTTTATGGAACAGCAGCCCTGATGGTCTTGTAGATCTGCATCAGGCGTTATATGGCGCAGTGGCGGGCTATCTTTCATTATGGGTTAACTATTGGCTCTATTATATCATCCGTAAGCGTGAAGGATTGGGGTATGGAGACATGAAACTGAGTGCGGCACTGGGAGCGTGGTTAGGGGCGGGGAGTATCAACGTTATCATGCTGGTTGCATCGGTTGTTGGGCTGTGTATCTGGCTTGTTCGTCGTAACACTTTCCATGATAAGGTCATACCCTTTGGCCCCGCATTGTGTTTTGGCGGTGTGTTATATCTGCTTCTCATGGACAGCCAAAATACTTACTGGCGAATGATAAAAATATTTATTTAGTGGTAGCACTGCTTTCCTGTAATTTGTCGTGAAAAAGCTTAATACCAGCGCGTGCCGAGTCTGATAAATACTGCGGTATATTTATTCATTTTTATAAAGATGCAGGCCTCAGGAATTTATGTCACGCGACGCGTAATCATGATACCGGTTTCAGGGGTACGTTTTACGGATTAAGTCTGTGTCGTGTATTTATTAAAGAGGCCAGAATGTAAATACTGAGTTGTCCGTATTATGAGTGTTATTAAAAATCAGTTATCAATATGTTGTATTTAACGGTGATTTACACCCGGTAGTTTTTGTCATAAAAATACGAGCTGTGACTACGCAAGTCTTGAAGATAAACATATTACATGACGCCAGGTGTTTTGACTTCTTCCCGAGAACTAACGACACAAGACTGGCGGCCTGTCAAAAATATAAAGATTTGCCTGATTGTGATAAAGCTCGTTCCTCTATTTATTTTTTCGCTACTGATAATGGTCTGGTCGCAGATATATGTCTGGCATCAGGATCCTTCGATTGCTGGACTGCATGCCCAATTGCGCGAGGCAGATATCAATATGCTGGAGAGCAGAGTCGCCTTTCCAGCCAATCAGTTGCTCACGTCCGGCGACAGCCGGCAAAAGCGTAAGGGATGCAAGGCCAGCGCGCTACGTTATCGAAAGTATACGGTAAACGCTAACCAGCATGTAGCCGTTGTGTACCGTGGAACGCTTAACCTTTCAGCCTGCTTGTCCTTACAGAATCCGGAAAAGTTACCCTGCTTACCCCCTCTTCCTGAGCGGCCTGTTTTACTGAGCGCTATTGCGTCTGTCAGCGATGTGGCAGATCACGTGCAGGGCTCTCGATCTCACCAATGCCAGCAATACTGCAGGTTGGGTTGGACGTTATCTTTGCAGGAGGTTGACTCGAGCCCTTCCTTCCTGAAGTTGCTGACAGCCCATAAGGAAATGCTGACGCAGGGGATGCGGGAGATCACCCTAAGGGTCCAACGCGGAAACGGGACGAAAAGCGTAACGCTGCCGTGGGACGGTATCGCTCCCTTATATCCGTATTCAGAGATTCCTGCTTTTCATCGGATGCTGGAAGAAGGGGGGCAGCGTGTTAACTGATGCGTTTTGCCAGCAGCACCGTCTGTTCGTTTCTCAGGAGCCCTCGGGGCAATGGTGTCTTAACTATCAGGCCCCCCTGCTGCCATGGGTATACCTTTATGCCGTGCGCCTGATGCCAAAACCTCTGAATCTTCGTGAAATCAGAAGGGGCGATTTTGACGCCTGGCTGGGTCAGAATGCACTCAGGGATCAGGAGGGCGCTGAGACAGCCGACGATAAGCACTCTGAGCATACCTTTGCTGGTCAGCTTATGTTGCTTCAGCAGGGGAAGATAGAAAGCAAAGAGGCTTTGATAACGATAACGCGTCTGGTGAATACGATGCTTCAGGAGGCGCGTAACGCCGGTGCGTCGGAGATTTACATCGACATATTTCAGAATCATCTTCAGGTTAGCTACCGTATCGATGGGCTGATGCAGGAGATCTTTCGCGGCGACATCCGCCTCGGTACCCTACTGATGTCACATCTGAAAAGTATGACTCACCGCGACAAGGGGAGGCGGTATTTTGACCAGGAGGGGCGCTTTCCTCATTGCAAAGGTGAGCCAGAGGTTGATGTGCGCCTACAGGTTATGCCGGTCAACGACGGCGAAAGGGCTGTCCTACACCTCCCTGGTCCGCGCCAGTTGCCCGTTGCTTTTTCTTCACTGGGAATGTCTGAAACAATGGGGAAGTATCTGAACCATGTGCTCCATCGCCGCCATGGAATTGTACTGGTGACTGGCCCGGCCGGTTCGGGGAAAAGCAGTACTTTATATACGTGCCTTCAGCAGATTAAACAGAGTCACCGCATAACAGTAACCACTGAAGGACCCGTGGACAACCACATGCCGGGTACTGAACAAACGCAGATTAACAGCCGGAGCAACTTTGATCTTACTGAGGGGTCTCGCGACATTGTGCGACAGGAAACCGGGGTAGTGGTAATTGATGAAATTTGCGCAACTAAAACGGCCAGTATGGCAATGCAGGCTTCCCTGACAGGGCACCTGGTTCTTTCCACGCTGCATGCCCACAGCGCTGCCGGAGCGGTGGCGCATCTGTGCGATATGGGCATTGACCCGCAGTTACTGGCTTCCACACTCTCGGCGTTGATTGCGCAGCGGCTGGTCAGGAAACTTTGTCCCCATTGTCGTGAAGCGCGGCCGGTAAACCAGCAGGAGCAGCGCTGGCTGAAACTGGATGAGGATGAGGCGAGGGTAACCGTTATCTACGATCCGGCTGGCTGCGAGAAGTGTAATCAGCAGGGTTATTTCGGCTACGTGGTTTTTTTTGAGTTGATATTACTCAATACCGCTTTGCGAGAGCTCATCCAACAACGCGCCAGTACTGAGGATTTGATGCGCTGTGCCAGACGATCGCTCGCCGGCATTGATGACGATGCCCGGAGGAAAGTGCTGGCGGGTATCACCTCGTTCGCTGAGGCCTTCCGAGCGATAGAGGAATACGAGGAGAGAGGATGATATTTTATTCTGCGAAACCCAACAGCGCCCTCCAGACGTCATGACTGTGGATCAGGCAAAGCAGCGGTGATTCGCCTCTGACCATGTCTACCCGTGGTTTCGAATAAAGAGGGCCAGGGCGTACTCATCATGTTGCGAAGAAAACGCGCTCTGGTGTGGCAGCAGCCCTGGAAAGGGAATGCCATCGGGACGCTTGCTGGCTATCGCCCTGGTACTAATCCCCTTAACGGACAGTGTCCCCTCCTTTGTCGTGAAAGCTGACGACATCATACTGTTCGCTGTGGGAGCGGCAGTGGATGCCCTTTGCCGTCAGAACTGAACAGATGGCCGAACAACGGAAATCTTGCGTACTGGCTCCTGACGGCCAGGAGGCTCATCTGGCACCGATGTCGCCCCTCCACACCAGAAAGGCATCGTTCCGTATTCAGGGGGCACTGGGGCCAAAAAAGGTCAAGCACTCCCTGATCACTATCTGATGCTGTTTTCATTCATCCTTTCGCCAGGGGTGACATGTCTGGCAGGGAGCAGATGTGGCACGGCAGTCTGCAGAGGAAGGTAAGAACGTTTAACCACAACCCCCAGGGGGTATCAATAAACACGACATCCAGCTGCTCCAAATAATGAACTCTCCGCTGTCCCGAGCGGCGCGCGGTTGGTCTCACTGATAATCAGAAGCGCTCATGCCCTGAGCAGCCCACAGGTATAGAAAATGAATAATATGCGTATTGCTTTACCCCAGATGAGGTTTGAGGAGAGGGCCGCATCCAGTACAACAGATGGGGAAAATAGTGTTTTATCTGAATGTAACCGGAATCTGGTGGAGGATATTAAGCGTATAAAAGATTGTGGCAGAACGGATAATATCGATGAGTTACCTCGCCTGAGTCATATTAATACCGGTGATTTTATAGCCGCAGATCTAATTGGTGCTAAGCAATTATTGTCCCGGGATTCGACTTCGTCTTGCCTGTCATCCACATCCGGGGGATTAACAACTCCGCTCCCGTTCCCGTTTACACCGCGCCCGCCGCAAGAAAGCAGAGTACTGCCTACAAGAGGTGAGAGCATAAGCGACACATGTTCAGTTGGCTCTGAGCGGGCAACGCCTCCATTTATTACCGCGATGCCGCTCGGCACAACCAATCTTCCGCAGCGTGACATTACGGCTGAAGTCGCACGAAAAGTGCAGGAGGCCTCGCAGGTGGCGACTAACAGTTTTTTTTTAAACAGCACCACGGACATATTTACGAACCTTAACTCCCGAATTCAGGCGTTACAGGGAGATGATTACCCCAGCGCTCTGAGGTCCTGTCAACTGAACGGAGGTAAAAGTCTTACACAAGGGGCAGTGCACCTACGGGGCTATATTAATGAATCTGAAAATATTGTTTATCTTAATTTTTCTGGTGTAAGCAACACCAGTCTAATGACGGATATCAAATTTATTTTAAGCTCACTGCGAGGGCGTGAAACGTCCGATATGAAAAATGCACTCGCCATGGTAAAAACTTTTCAGCAAGCATATCCGGATAAAAAAATAGTCCTTTCGGGTCATTCAATGGGGGGGGCTTTTTCCAGCTACTGTAGTATTAAGGCCGGTTTACCCGCCGTCAACTTTAATGGAATGGGGCTGACTCGCCGGTTAATCAATTCTTTACGCCCTCAACATCCACACTGTAATATTATTCAGATCAATGCACATCATGACTGGTTAAGCCAGTTCGTGCAGAAAAGAATTCTTGTTCAACCTGGAGAGCGGTTTAAAGTGCCGGGTTTCAGTGGTCATGCTTTATATAGCCAGACGAAGGGGGAGGGAAAACTCATGGCAGATGAAATGTACAATACAATCACGGGGGCGGTATGAACGGCTTAACATCAAATCCTGTTTCTTCATCATCAATATATGAGCGTAAACATACCTATGAAATTCTTTCCGAGACGAATGCTTTCTGCAGGGAACGAGTCAAACAACTGAAACAAGATATTGTTGAAGCTAAAAAAGGCACTGCATCGAATGCAGATATTCAGACAATAGAAAATACGCTAAGAACAATGAATAATGATTTAGAAATCCGACGAAAGATTATGGATAATTGTTTCATGGATCGTGGGTTTTATAAGCCATATTATCAGTTTTATAAAAAACATGCTGACTGTACGGATGTGCAACGTAAAGAGTTATCGGGAAAAAAAGCATTGATTAAACTTCATGGAGAACGTTCTGATAAACTCCGACTGGAGTATAGGCAGGCACTTGGGTCGATTCCTATAACGTCTCCGGCATTAGTAGAAGCCTATAAACCGGGAATTTATTTTCGGGTAATGAATAAGATCTGTCCAGAAAAAATCTAGAACTCCCTGAAGCGCTTCAAGGCATGTGATACAACATGCCTTTTTATTCTGGAATCAGTATTCAGAGAATACTCTGCGATTGTTGCCTAATGATAAAATGTTAAGGCCCTTACTATGAAGTTCCCTTGTAAGTATCTTGTGATAGGGTATAAATTGCATTACGAAATCTTTCGAAATAGTAGGGTTTCGTAGGATATCATAAAGGTGTACACATTGGAGTGATGTGTGTGTGTTGAGAAATTTTTGATATTTATTATAAAGTTTATGGCAGTACTCAGGTGACCTCTCTATGCGTGTTATCAATTTTTCGGAAAAATCGACAATATACTTATTGCAGATTAAAGAATGTTTAAGTTCTAATTTTTTCAAACGATCGGTCGTATTAAACAGAACGCCCTCTCTGTCGTATTGTACGGCTAAAGCACAACCATACGCTATCTTTAAATTTTTAATGCATTCTTCTGCTGTAATTTTAATTACATCAGGTAATCTTATTTTTTCCGCGTCAGTTTCAGGGATGAAACTGTCGCTGGAGAAAGCACTCACTCTGGATGAACTGGAAGAAGCGGTTAACATAATCAAATCCTCGCGGTAGGGAAAAGATTATTATATCGACAGGAATAACGGACCGGAGCTAAGGGAATGCCTTAAATAAAAAGCCATCACCCAGGGTGATGGCCTGGTACTATTTTATCGTGAAATCAAGGTGGCCGAGGCAGGGGCCCGGTTACCAGAAACAAAACGATTAATTGTGCCTGTAAATTTTACAAAGCCTTTTTCCTCAGGTGCTTTAAAGGGTTTATTTTCCGCCAGCGCCTGGTTAATTGATTTTTCTGTCGCCACCAGATGCTTGTTTTTGCTTCTGGCATAGGTGAAGAATCCCCCCGTTAACAGCAGGGACAGGCCTGCCGCTCCGCCGAGAAGACCCACGGATTCTTTGGCCTGATCAACGGTATGCTGGGCTTTTTCAATTGCCTCGGTTTTGGCCTTCTGAACACCTTCAACTCTTCCTTTTTCCCCTTTCTCTTCCATATAAGGCTTTCCAACATCCGACAACGTTTCAGCACCGAACTGAGGGGCACCGCTCGAGTCCACATTGTATCTGGCAATAATCTCCTGGATCTCTTGCGTATCCACTGTGTCATCTTTGAGGGCCTGTACATAGGCCGCACTATCCTCTTCAATCTGCTTGGTCACAGCTGCGTCGCGGGCATCGTTGCCCTGTTTTACGTAGTTATCATCATTGTCAGCATCTTTAAGGTCATCTTCAGCGCTGTTCAGACCTGCTGCTTTGATTCCCATAAAAACGAGGGCGACGGCAGAGGCCACACCCGCTAAAGCCGTAGGCCAGTACGAGCGTTTGCCGAGTTTGAGCAGATGCTGAGCCTGGGTATTGATCTCCTGCTGATTTGTCTGCAGTGTTTTTTTTGCAGAATCAAGTTCGGTTTTGCATCGCGTTATTTCATCATTTAGCTTAGCGCCTTCTTCCTTGAGATGTTTCAAATCGTGTTCACTAACATCAACTTTACCCTGTAGTTGGGACAGTCTGTGCTCACAATTTTTTTTGTCTTCACTTAAGGTATCCAGATGTCTTTGAAGTTCTTCGGTTTTTTCATTTAAAAATTTGTTTTTATCTTGAAGTGTTATATTTTCACTTTTCACTCTACTCATTTCGCTATTTTTTTTGTCGAGTTCTGCGCAAAGTTGTTTATTCATATCACTCTCTACATTGAAACTTTTTGCAATAACCCCCATAACCTCGGGTGTTATTTTGCTCATTTGAGCATCTCCGAGAGAAAGTGAGATTATTACAGTTTTTCCTTCGCTGTTTGTGCCTTGATGTGAAAAATAAACTTGAGTGGGCTTATTTAAGAAAGACGACGAAGTCCTTAAGGCCGTGGGGAGGTTTCGGTCAAGGGTAACATTTTTCTTTTTTGCAAAGTTGCTTATATGTTCGTCTACAAATTCTAATAAGTCCTTTGAATTTTTGACGGAGTTGAGAACATTGAGTTCCTGCGGATTAAGTCGTTTGGCGAAGTCCATAGCCGCTGAGTCTATGCTTAGAACAGGAGGACTATTTTTGAAACGAGACGCAGTAAGTCTGCCGGTATTAAGATCGTCGCTGACTCGCTGTGCTAATATACTAACTGGAGCCGGGTTATTGCCGATATGGTTGTGCTGGTGAGAAACAGACGGTAAATCTTGGGGTTTTACATTAATAATATTTGACATTCCCATTTTCCTGAGTTTGTTGATAGGTGATGAATCACTCATAAGCAAATTATTTCGGATTCATCGATAAAAGTAACCTAAGGTATGCACCTTAAGATCTTGTGCTGCGAATTAAATCAAAACTCAGCAGGAGTAAACTCAATACCCTCCTGGTTAAGGGTTTCTTTAATGTGATGAACGTTCTGTAACAGATGCTTGATTTGCTCATGCAATGTGATGACATCGGACTCCGGTGTGTTCAATGGTTTCGATATCAGTAAAATCTGATGATTGGGTTCCCAGGTGACGTAGGGGCCGTCAATATTAGCAAACAGCATATTCATGCTGAGTAGTGCAGTGGCTGATTGTTCAATTGCACTGGCGGAGAGGTTACCGATAACGCCATTAAGTAAGAGATTCTCATCATCAATTTCATTAATAAGCACCAGATATTTATTTTCGATGTTGAGCTGGCAACTACGCTGACTGTCAAGACGCAGGTTTTTAATACCGATATCATTGCCGAAATTCTTCAATAATTCATTGTTATCCATTTATACCCCCAGTTCATCAATAATCAGGCTGTAGCCTTTCTGACAAAATTGTTCCCGGATTTCTGCTCCGAAAGTGACAAAATTATTGACTGCCTGACCCAATGCGACAATTTCTTCCGGATGACAGGGCAGGGTATCGAGCAGAATCAAAAGATGAGTATTGGGTGAGTAACTCAGTCTTGGTCCGCGATGTACGGCCAGGGCCAGATTGGCGGACAGCATATCGATCGCAAGTTGTGGTGGGGTGGCCTCATTGACCGTTCCCAGCGCCAGGGATAGCGTAAGATCATCCCGTTCTTCATCCGGCCAAAGCAGGGTCAGTACCAGCTCCTGAGCCTGAGCCGGAACCAGCCATGCATGATCGTCTTCTATATTCAGTTCGCTGTTTAGCGCGACAGAAATTTGCTGTAACGATTGTTGGATTACGGAGTTCATTGGTTGTCCATTAATAAAATTCTAGGAAATCAGAAAGGTTGACACCTGTATGTTCTGATTTGCGCGTAAGCGAAAATCATCATTAACAGATTGGGGTCGTCAGGCAGAAAAAGACAATTGACAGGAATGAATGTCAGCCGAGGCGGAGGGGAAATAAAAAAGGCCATCCCGTGGGATGGCCATGGTGAAACTTATCGACAGACAGCGTAGCTGTTGTCGGTCCAGACAACGTGGTCCAACCGTGTACCAGTATCGGAACCTTTTAGTTTCCAGATGCTGGCAGCATTAGCGGCGTTTACACCGTTATTGTTGGTGCCATCTATCCATGCGTCCGAAATATTGGACGCCATTGCGATTCCTGAATATTTGGAGAGATCCCCCCAGGTATCAGTGATCGCCTGGAACTCCGATTCTGAACTGGCACCGACGAGCGGTGATTTACAGAGTTGTGTGTTGATAGCGACGTAGCCGCTATATTTGTCTGAAAGTGAATACCACGTCTTACCGTTACTGATAGTGAAGTGAATTTCACGCGTCTCCAGACCTGCTTTACTTGCTTTCAGTATGATATCGGTGCCATCGCTGGTGAGCAGTGTCACTTTACCATTATTATCCACCGAAGCCGCAGCAGGGCTATTGCTCATCCACTGATAACTCAGCGTGCTGTCTCCGGCTTTATGAATATTAAACTCCCCATTTTTGAACCTGACTTCATTAAACACTGCACCTGTTTTCTCAGTGCCTCCCAGTGTCTGGTAGCCGGTAATTTCAGGTGATTTGTAATAAGTCACGGTAACCGGCGCGCTACATGATGGTGTGGCATCAGTGGTGCATAATTTCAGGGTTCTCGCCCCGGCCTCTGCGCCGCTTTGCAGGGTCATCGTAATGTTGCTGACTTTACCCTGTGCATCGGTCGTGGTGTCGGCAAGCGTTGTGCATTGTGTACAGTCTGTGTCATCCCATTTCAGTGGCATATTGGGTACAACTGCACCGTTACCATTTTTCACCTCCGCGTTCAGGGTGACACTTCTATCGGTCCACTGTGAAGTACGATCGACGGTAAGATTAACACTCATGACCGTCGGAGTGGGGGGGGTAAATGTTCCGCTACCGTTGGCGCTGGCCACTTCGGTTCCGTTACTGTCAAGCAGGGTCGCCTTCACGAGGGTTGCTCCCGCCGTGGTGCTGGTCATATTGACGGTGGCTACGCCGTTGCTATCGGTTACAGACGAGTTCTTTTCAAGATCGCCGATGCCGTCAGCGCGCGTCCAGTTTACGGTGTAGCCAGCAAGCGGAGCGCCATTATTGCTTGCCGTCACTCTCCAGGTGATTGGCGTTTTCCCGTCGGCGACAACCTGTGCCGGGGATGCGGTCAGGGTGCTCATAGCGTAATGGCTGACAAATTCGGCCTGTTGATCCTGTTTTTTGGCGATTTCCTTACCCGCTGCGTCAACCAGCGTCGCCGTCAGATTTACCTTACCGGCGAGTTTACTGACGATCCGTACGGTAGCCTTGCCTTCGTTACTGACAACGCTTTCTGCGGTACTGAGCGTACCGACGCCCATGTTATTCCACTTCACTTTAAAGCCGTCACCGTTTTTTCTGGCGACGCGTGTCTGCTCGCTGGTGGTCAGCGTATAGGTGATTGGGGCAATACCGTCGGCATTCGCCTTAAGCACATCCGGGGTAAGGCTGGAGATAGCGGCTACTGGAGTGCTATCAGACACTATCACACGTGTTGACGCACTGTTTGAAGCGTTGCCATCATTATCATAGGCGATAGCGGAGAGAGGAAATTCCCCGGTTTTCTCAGGTAGCGTAATCTGGTACTGCTCTTTCGTCAGTGCCTTGATGCTGCCGCCGGCGGCGATCAGGGCTGCGCTATTCCACTGGACACGGGATAATCCGCGGCGAGATTTCACCGTCGCCAGAACCACCTGCTGCGTACCGGCATCGCCTTGCAGTGTAGCCGGCAGAGACAGCTTAATCATCTCCATCTTACGATACTGCATCACCATATTGTTGTTGCGATCGACGAACTCCAGTTTTGCACCGTTAAGGGTGCGCAGTTCCTTGACGCGTTCAGCGGAGATCTGTTCCTGCCACGGCACACCGAAAAGATAGTTAAACTGCAGGCTAAACTGGGTGTCATTCGCGCCGCTTTTTCCCTGCTTATAGTCAATTCCGGTCGTTACAAGCGGGATCGGTGTATAGTTCACTCCGGCCGTGACGGCAAAGGGATCCCGTTGCAGCGTATTCTTACCAAACAAGCCGACGTTATTGCCGAAATACTGTTCATAGCTAAGTTTCGCACCGAATTCAGGCATTGAAGGCAGATAGCCGTTTCCGCGTAGATCAAAGCCCGAAGCAGCTTTTTCTTCATAGTCCTGTAAATTTTTGGATTCTTTCCAGCCGGTCAGCCCAATATAGCCGTTACCCGCCAGTCGGAAATAATCCCGCCAGTATTCCAGACCCAGTCCTAAGCGTGTGTGGTTATTGCGCACTTCCTGATCAACAAAGCCATTGTAACCCCACATTTGTTGCGGGCTGAACCAGCGCTGACCCAGGCCCAGATTGGCGGTGGTGTAATCATTTTTATCATGCACACCCAACTGGGTGAAGGTCATGACACCGTTGGCGTCATGCAGAGGGAGCAAGAGATCAGCACTGCTGCCGTCAAGATGCATACGGTCATTGACGTTTAATTGGATCCGCGCATGCCCATACTGATTTAACCAGTTTTCCGCCTGGCTGGTGAGTGCCTGAGACGTGCCGTTAAGAGCCATGTTTTTAACGGCATCAGTGGCATGGCCGTTCTGCGCTATCTGTCCGGCGCCAGAGAGCCATTGTGCGACGGTTTTATCCTGACCGTCGTGCGGCTGCGTTGCATCGTCGGTTACCCATTTAGCGGGCGGCTGATGGGTTGAGCGCTGCGTGGTGGGGGTCTTTTCTCTCTCATTCGAGGCCGGGGTGACGGCAGCTGAAATGAATGAACGCCCGGCAATATTATCGGTTGAATAGCATTTAGTCAGTGCGTCAGCGGCCTGTTGTGCTGATGTCCATTTCGGCACTATCAGATACTGACCAGCTTTAATCTCATTAAAGTCTTTGTCATTGGGGAATCGGTAACGATTGATTTCTCGCAAAGTCGGCACACTGACGTAGTGGATCCTGGCAATATGCTCGAGTGATTCATTATCTTTTAACGTATAGCCAGTCAGAACATGATGACGCCGAATGTAATCTGCTTCGATTACCGCACGTTGTTTATCAGTGATTTGGCGTTCAAGTACCCTATTGCTTTTAACCGGAGCGCTGAAAGCAATAGCGGGTGAGAATGATAATGCTACTGGGGTAATGCCTTGGAGAATTATCTGAATACTGACGAGCATTTTTGATTTTGAAAATACTCTTCGGTCTGGATGCTTTCTGTAATTCATGGTGATGCCTTAGCGTTCTACGGGATGGTTAGTGAGCTAGTTTATATTTAAGCGAATGGCCCATTTCATTAAGTCAACAATGCTATGGGCATCAAGTTTTTTCATCATGTTAAGCCTGTGGCTTTCGACAGTTTTTATACTTATATTTAGTTTTTCGGCAATCTCCTTGTTTTTTAACCCCTGAAAAATAAGACCAAGGATCTGCTTTTCTCTCGGTGATACCTGTGGTAGCACAAAGGTATTGGATAGCGAACGCATATCTATCGCCTGGTGTTCACGGCTGGTATGAGGGCTCAGTGTTTTATCCATAAACGTGTAGCCGCGGCAAACCATGTGAATAGCTGATTGTAGCGAATTGATATCACTGCTTTTTAACGCAACCCCCTGAACTTTGAGACCGATCAGTTCTTCAAGATTAAGGTGGCTGCTTTCATGCATATAGACAATAAATTTAAGCTGAGAATTGTATCTCTTTAATTGTTTAATCAACCTTATACCGTCTGAGTAAGGACGATCCGGGTCTATAATGATTAATGTTGGATTACATTTCCTTAATAAGGCTATAACATTATGGTGGTCGCAACATTGCCCGACCACATTCATATAGGGAAATTGTTCGAGTAATTTCCTAATTGCAAATGGAACGATTGGCGAGTGATCAATCACCATTATTCGACTCACCGTAGTGACTTGATTGAATTGGCTCTCTACCAGATTATAAGTAACCATGCGGCGTCAAATCCTGTTGCGTAAGACCTATTTGCGCATGATATGCCGCGAAGTAATATGGTGATATCGAAAAAATGACAGATTTTTGTTTTTACGAAATGAATTAAGGTGCTATGACCATTTTCACGTTCTTACTTGACTTCAATTAACTTACGACGAAATGCTAGAGATATTGGGGTGCTTTCCCTATATTTTCGCTTTGTATTATGTGTTATCAATCCAGCTGGCAACTTATTGCCACTGAAATCAGGTGCGTAAGTGTGATAAAAGCTTTAATGAAAATACCTGACATTATGCTTGAGGAGACCGTTGGTGATGTCTGGTCATTAACAGTCGGGAAATTTGATGCGCGTTTTGAGCCGAGGGGAGAGTTAGCCGGTATCCTATTAATTAAAATAGATGATGTCTCTTTATCCCTGTCGCTGATTAATCAGTGCCAGCGTCAGTTTTCAAGCGGTGATTATGCAAATAACCTGTCGCTGGTCGTGATGAATGAATGCTGGTGGTTAGCGCAATATATTGATGATGAAGCCAGTGTTGCTTGTGACCTTAGTCTGCAGCGTCAACTGGTGGAGTGTATACACGTCCTCGCCCGTTCTGCCAGCGAGCAAGGCATTCAGTCATGGAGTTAAATATGAAGTGGTGGCGTTCACTTGGCGTAGGGTTGACGCTTATCAGTACCTCGGGACTGGCGCAAACTAACCTCGCTCCTGACTGGCAGGGTGAGCCCTGGTTTTTGCATACCCGTGGCATGCCTGTTACTCAGGTCTTGCATGATTTAGGGTCTAATTATCATATCCCGGTCAATGTCAGCGAGCGCGTGAAGGACATTTTTATTGGTGAAATTAATGCGCAATCGCCTGAACACATTCTTAATCGTCTGGGACGCTTGTATAGCCTGGTATTTTATTTCGATGGACAGGTGCTCTATGTCTACAAAGCGCAGGAAGTGACATCCCAGATCGTCACCTCCCAGTACCTGCAACCTGCTGTCATTAAACGTTATCTGGAGGCGCGCGGCGCGCTCTCAAAGGGAAGCTGTATGCTGAACCAGGTGGCAGATTTTCAGGCTTTCGAAATACACGGCGTTCCCGCCTGTTTGCAGCGGGTTTCCCGGTTAGTCGAAGATGTCGACAGTAAAGCAAAGATCCGGGCGACCAATACTGAAACGCTGCGGGTGTTTCCTTTGCGTTTCGCTTCTGCGTCGGATGTCACCTATGAATACCGGCAGCAAAAGGTGGTTGTTCCGGGCATCGTAACGGTTCTCAATAAAATGAAAAACGGGAACACACTCCCGCTTGGCGATGGCAAAAGTGCGGAATCTAAGGATATCTCCGCAACGCAGTTTTCCGCCGACCCTTCGCAGAACGCCATCATCGTGCGTGCCAGGGAAGTTGATATGCCAATGTATCAACAGCTGGTGAGTCAACTCGATAAACGTCAGCGGCAGATTGAGATATCGGTGGCAATTATCGATGTTGATGCAGCCAACCTGAAACAACTGGGGGTGGACTGGTCGGGCAGTATTGTTCATGGCGGTATTGGTGCCAGCCTTAATACCGGTATTAGTGCGGATAGCAGTTATATGAGCAGCGTCATCGATAACTCCTCGGACTTTATGGCTAAAATTAGTGCGCTTCAGCAAAGTTCACAAGCCAAAATCCTCTCACAGCCTTCGGTAGTAACCCTTAACAACGTGCAGGCGATTCTGGACAAAAATGTCACCTTCTATACCAAACTGGAAGGCGAAAATGTCGCCAAACTGGAATCGGTTTCTTCAGGCACGCTGATGCGTGTGACCCCGCGGGTTATCGAAGATGCCCGGGGATTGGGCACAGTTCAGGAAATCATGCTGCAGCTCAACATTCAGGATGGACAACAATCCGGTGTGACCAGCCAGACTGAGCCGTTGCCACAGGTGCAGAACTCAGAAATAACCACTCAGGCAACGCTCACTTCCGGACAAAGCCTCTTACTGGGCGGTTTTGTCCAGGATAAGCAGATTAACACCCGACGTTCAGTTCCTCTCCTGGGGGATATCCCGTATTTGGGAGCGCTTTTTAGCTCCTCTCACCACGAAACACACAGCGTTGTTCGGTTGTTTCTGATTAAAGCAACCCCTGTGTCACTGGGGGGGGGCTAATGATGTTTACCCTAAAAATACTTAACGGTGCGCTGCAGGGGCGGGAACTCTCCCTGCCTCCGGGACCGCTCACCCTTGGGCTGGGGGATGTTGATCTCCTGGTCGCACTGGATGACGGGATTACGCTGATAACCTTGCTTGTTGGAGAGCAGGATATTCGCTTACAAGATCCGGTTCCTTGCTGGGTGGAAGGCCGGGCCTTTCAGGGGGAGCGTTTACCGACCGGGAAAATCATCGACCTTGCAGGGTTATGTATTGTGCTGCTGGCACCAGGTGAGCACTTCACTTCCCGACGTATACCCGAACGGCTTGCGCCTGGACGCTGGCGCTTGTCCCGGGTACAGCGCCAGATTTTGCGCATTACCGTCTCAAGCCTTCTGCTTCTTTCGGCCTGCATTGCAGTTTACTGGTGGCAGCATCAGGAAACGGTAAGCGAGCAGGTAGACAGACTCGGCGTGCAACAGTGGCTGGCAAAGCAGCATAAAACCCCCGATCTGCGTACGTTGGGTTTTGAATGGCTCAATGACGGAACGGTAAAAATTTATGGGGAATGTCGTCACCAGCAGTCACTTGATAACGTTTTGCAAATTCTGCGAGGCAAAGGGGTTTTCTGGCATCTGGAAACTCGCTGCCAGGATCGTTTGCAGGATGACGTCCGGGACCTGTTGTCTGAAAACGGCTACCAGCACGTTGAGTTGTTGAGTGGACAATTGCCCGGAGAGATCCGTATTCGAGGCAATATCCGTGCGGATGCGCGCTGGGATCGGGTTGTACATCAACTCTCGGAGCTCCCCGGACTTAAGCGATGGAACGTGATCAGCAGCGAATCCAACAAAGAGCGATGGTTGACCACGTTGCGTCAGGCCGGGTTGATTGGGCGCATTAATATGGAAAGGCGCGATGATCGTCTGATCGTGAGCGGCAAGCTATCCGACAGCGAACAGCTTCGCTTACAGCAAACGCTTAAGACATTGCTAAAAGAGGACCATCTGACACTGATTTTGCAGAATATCCCGCCGCGCAGCGCAGACGAAAATGACATTTTCCCGGCGCCAGTCGCCAGTATTGGTGGCAGCAAACTGAGTCCGTATCTGGCCTTAACCGACGGGCGTCGATTACAGATTGGCGCAAGACTTAATCAGGGCTATGAAATAGCCGGAATCGACCCCCTGCTTGGTGTTGACGTTTACCGCGATGGGCAACTGCTGCATATCGCCCTGGCGCTATAAGCGAGAAAGACTATGCCTTCAATCACCTTACTGGAACAAACGCTGCGTGGCCCGGATGCCCGCCGCCATGCGTTAGCGCTCATTCACTTGTTATCCCGTCGTCGCGAACGATTGATTCAATACGGGAAGCAGTCCCTTTCGCAAACACAATGGCGAGATAACCAGCAGCTCATTCTGGCCTGTGAAGCGGCACATGACTGTATCGCTATTTTATATCGCCGCTACCACAACCAGCGGTTAGTAGAGGAAAAAAACCATGACTACTCCTGATGAATATCAGGCATTTGTGCAGCAGCTTATGCGTGATTCAACGCTGCTGCACAAGCAGTATAAAGCCTTTAGTGAACTCAAAGACACCATTGAGACGCTGAAAGCTGCTGCGCCCCATGATGCCGATGCAGCACGCAGCCTGCAGCGTATTAATGCCTTGCACAACGACAGCAATTTTCAGGCGCTGTGCGATGAGGCGGAAAAAAATCTGCGTGTTATCAGCCGTCAGATAGATAGCCTGGATAAGCAGCTTTTCCAGGCCGAAACCACCCGGCAGATCCCTGCTGAGGTACACGATGACGATCCCTCTTTATCCACGGCCAGTGATAGTCGTAAACGTCGCCAGCGGCACTTTGTTTAAAGGAGAGCATGTGTATGCTGCTAACAAATATCCCTTCCACAGGCATCGCGTCTGCGAAGCTTAACGCTGGTGGCAAGACGCTCACAGCGGCGCAGATTATGGCGCAACTTAATACGCTGACCGGCAGTGCAACACTCCCGGCGGGGCAGATGACAGGTTTACTCGCCAATGGGGATGCGTCTCCCCGGCTTTTGGCCTCGCTGAATACCTTGCTGCAGCAGCCCTGCGGGGATGCGGCCCTGACGTCCGGACTAACGGCACTTCTGACGCAATACGGTAATGCGGGAAGCCAGACGCTTGCACCTTCCATTCATTCCCTTGCCGCCTGGCTTGGTACACAACTGAGTCAGATGAGCGACAAGGGGAGCCAGACCACGCTGGAAAAACAGTGTAAGACACTGTTACGCCAGTTCAGCCAGGGTAATGGCAGCGACACCGTCAAGCAGACGCTTGCTAACGTACTCCAGGAGTTGCGGCAAAGCGGTGGCCCGGTGACGCAAACGACGGTCGATGATTCATTACAAACGTTGTTGCAACAGGTACGACAGGAAAGCTGCGCGCAGGGGCAATATCAGGACCTTCAGTTTGGCCGTAATGTGACGGAGTTTGCACTTCGCCTTAACCAGCAAATTGCGGAAGACGCGGCAAGACAGCAGATGGCTGGCGGACAGGTGACCGCGCGCCAGCAGGGGGAGCAGTCCGAACATCAGCGGAGAGAAGAAGAACAGGAAGACGTGGAAGAGACAAGGGCGGCTGGCGGGGTATCTCCGCGAAGCGCTGAAGGTCTGCAGATGGCCACCCGCGCGACCAGTATCGTAATGAGCAGCAATACGTCATCACCCCGTTCGGTCTCTGATGCCTCGGGGATCTCGCTCTACCAGGGCGACAGCGTGTTTTCTTACGGACTGGATGTGTTGTTTACCTTTATGCAAACGCTTTCAGATCAGGCAAACAGCAGCTATGCCGCGATGCAGGAGAATTCGACGAAATCGAGGGACGCGCAAGGGCATGCTTCCACTGTGGACGGCATTCTCGCGAACGTTTCTGCAAAAGGGGATAGCAGTGCCACTGACAATTTGCCCGACAATGTCATGAAATATATTGAGGAAAATCATCTCGAAATCAGTGGTGTTTGTGGCTACAACGGCAGTGGTCAATGGGTATGGACGAAATCTTCGAATTATAACCAGGGGGAACTCGCGGCAATTAAAGGGGCGCTGGATAATGTTGCCAACCGTGCTTCGGACTTTATTTCCACCTCTCAGCTACAGCTGCAAAAGATGATGCAAACCTACAATGTTTGCGTTTCCCTCATTAACAGTTTGCAAACCATGCTTGCCGATATGAATAAAACCATCGCGCAGGGGATCCGCTAATGGAGGCGGGCCACATCGGTGAGCTGCGCCGTTTTTTCTCTGACGGCGGCACGCTGCATATGCTCAATGACGTGTCAGTTGAGGAGATGGATACGCTGTGGCGCTACGCCTGCCAGCTGCTGCACCGCGGGGATATCAGCGGCGGGCGCAACCTGTTACAGCTGCTGGTCTATTGCAATCAATGGAACGGTGATTATTTGCTGTCGCTAGGGGTGGCCTGCCAGCTTGGCGGCGCGTATCAGGATGCCTGCGTTTATCTGGCGCAGGCCGCCCGTGTACTGGTAACCGACCCGCGTCCACCCTGGCTTTTGGGGCAATGTGCGCAAGCACTGGATCAGGAGGCGCAATCGCGGGCGTTATATAAGAGTGCGCTAAAGCTGGCCAATGAGCGTCCCGAATGGCGAGAGCTGATCGCCAGCGCGCGCGAACAACTGGCAAACGGTCGTGACCGAGGAAAACAGGAGAAAAAACGATGAGTCAAAATGCGTTAAACCAGCCACTGACGTCCCAGTCGCTCACTGCTAAGGGGGGCAATCAGCAGGTGATGGTTAGCACTGCACAGGTGATGCAGTTTTTAAGTACCTCTGTTGAACAGGGCGGATGCAACGGCGGCATGGCACAGGACGTGCTGCAGCTTATGCAGCAACAGCCAACCGCTATCGTTGATGATATTACTCGTCAGATGGCCCCGGTGGTGGAACTTATCACCCCGCGCGAAGCACAGGTTTCCGGTGCACTTACTCGCGTCTGCGCACAATTCTCGCCGCAAATTGCCCGGCAGCAGAGCGCCCGCGCCGGTCAATCGGCCTGTGCCGGGCTGGCCAGTTTACTGAAGCCAATGCCTGCGGCACAAACCCAGGAAGGAAGACAGCTTATTCGCCTGTTGCAACAGGGGCGACTCCCCGAGAGTGATGTGCTCAAACATAAGTTCGGTCAGCTACTCGCGCAAGTGCAGGGAAAAGATGATTCAGGTCGACTGTCTCAGTTGCTAAAGCAGCTGGCAAAAAACGTCCCGGACAGTCGGGAGCTGGTGCAAAAAGGACTGGTGCGCGAAGAACACCGGCAAACGGATGATGCGATGGTGGCAGCGAAGGACAAAGCGGCTTTCAGGGAAGCCGCAGGACCTCAGGGAGACCAGCCGGTACCGGACGGGCTTATTTATCCGATTGGTCAGCGTCAGGGAAAGCAGCAGGAGGGGTCATCGCAGCAGGATCACTCCGCAGAGGAACATGATGAAATAGCGGTTTCTGCCAGTGGTGACGCGCGGCGTAAAGAGCAGTACGGAGCTGGTACGACGGTCAGTAACCTTGATACCGTCGTCTTGTCGGGAAAGGCGTCTCCCGTGGCGGCCGTTGCGCTACGAATGGCGGCACCTGTTGTACAAAACCGTGTATCAGAGGCTCAGGCGGAACGGGCTGTGCAGCACATTATGCAGAATAATCAGTCGTCACTCTCTGAACTGACACAGATTCCACTCGATGGATTGTTGTTGCAGGCCGCGACGTTAGGGTTAAAGACCTTCAGCAATACCGCTGATGCTGTTTCGAAGAGTATTAAAATTAACAGTGATGCTCAGGCCCGGTTGTCAGATAAAAAAATTGCGGATTATCAGGATCAGCTCGCGAAAGCGCGCGAGCAGGAGCATAAATCGAAAAAGGCGAAATTCTGGTCCGCTATTTTCAGCCCAATCACTAAGCTGCTACATGCCATATTTAAGCCGATTGTTGACCTGCTGAAGAAAATACCGGGTGTAGAAAAGGCTTTTGATTGGATCAAGAAAAACATCAGTGAAATTGCCCTTCCGTTGGCCATTATTTCAAGCCTCGTATGCCCCATGTCGTTACCGATGACGCTGGGATTATTAACGGTAACCTCCACCGCAGCCGGGTTTTCCATTGCCAATAAAATCCTGGGGGATAAAGCACCTCAGTGGCTAAAAGTGACCGATCAGGCCGCCGATATGGTGGCGGCGATGAGCGTCATGTTTTCTGCCATGAGTATGCTCGGTAGCCTGAGTAAAGTGGGGCAGATGGCTGGGAAACTCTTTAATTTCCTTGGCAATAAGACTGAAACATTACGGCACATTAGTGAAGGGATTCAGGCATTTACCTCCCTGGGCGATGGTGTCAGTCAGTACGTTATCGGTAAGCAGATGGCGGGACTACAAAAAGACCTGGGATATATCGAGGCAAGTCTGGGGCTGGATGAAATGCAGGCCGGGTGGTTGCAGTCGGCCCAGACTACTGCTGTCAGTAATCTCGGGAATATTTTAAGCCGTGCGGCAACTGTTTCGGAAAGTGCCAGCAGGGCGATTTCTGAGTCGGGTTCTTTACGCGCCAGACTTTCTAATGCAATTGTGTAACATGGAGAAACTATGACTGTAATCAACACCTCATCCTCATCATCTGTATCCGCTATGTGGTCAGCAAAGGAGGCTAAAAATAATTCGTCCGGACAATCTCAGATTAACCTTAGTGATATTGCATCGCTGCTTCAGGAAGTCTTTCAAAAAATGCGCGATGTTCTGCAAAAGCAAAATGTTTCACAAAGCATTAACAGCTTTAAGATTGCCAGGAGTGCGGTAGAACATAAACAGAAAAGCGCAGAAAAAACCAGTGATGCCACAATGCTTAACGCAAAATTTGCTCTTGCTGGTGGCATCGTTGGTGGAGGACTGGGGCTTGCTCCAGGGCTTGTCAAAGGTGCCGGCAGACTGGGAGGAGGTAAAAATGCTGAAGAATTAGCGAGTATGAAAAAAGACTATCTCACTTCAGGTCTGAGTGAGGGCGCTGCGCAAGAATTATTAGATTTGAATAAAAATAACTGGGCACAAAAAGCATATGATTTAGGGGAGAAAAGTAAAGAATATGGGCTGGCGCTTGGGCCAACCTTGCCCGGCGTACTTAACGGTGTTGGTGCGATGCAGTCTGCGGCGCCCACGCGTGAGGCCAGTCGTCTGCAAACTGCCGCTGATTATCTGAAAGACAGCCAGTCTGTCTATGATAAACAGCGTGATAATGACTCCAATAACATGCGGCAGTTCTCACAAAAAATCACCGATACCGCTCGCACGCTGGCTGATATGCACGGTGGAATGGTAAACGCACTGAACTGGAAATAAGCCATGGATAGTGTGAATGGTCCCGTTTATCGTTACTTACAGCTTCGTGGTTACGCGCTTTTACCGGTGTATTATCAGGGCACTGGCTTTCAGTTAGGCTGGGAGTTCAGTACGCCGCTTTACACCATGACCTGGCGACAGGAAAATTCTGTATTATTGATTTGCGATATTCAGGGGGTGCAATTACAGCAGGGATTAGAAAGTGCGATCGGCGCACTCATTTCATTGTGGAAGGATATCGTGGCGTCCGTTCCTGAAATCACCGAAATCAGAGGGTTACCGGCTGAATACGGAACGATGCGCGAATGTCAGTTGCGTATGAAAATGAAAGCGTTATTGATTAGACAAGGCGCACGAGAAATATTCATTGACGACAGTCAGTGGCTGGTTTTTCCCTGAGTACATTTATTCCAGGCGCATTTCTGTGCGCCTGTTTTCACTCATATCATCGATAACAAGACTGCTAATGCAACAGGGCGAGTATGGCTGCTTTACGTTTTATCTGTTTTAAAGAGGCAAATTTTGTCCGTATAAATAATGAAGGTTTCCGCGTGGAAGCTAATCGATTAATGGTGTTGCACGATATGGCCGACGTATTAACGTCTGGAGAGATATTTGAAGTTACCTGCTCAATTCAGCAGCTTCTGAATGTCTGTGAAAAGCTGAGTGAGCATTTGCCTGATAACCATGTCACGCATGAGAAAAAACGGTTCAGAATGCTGGACTTCCCTGAGTCGGCGCAAAAGATGTTAGCGTTTTCTCTTAGCTCGGATAAATACCAGGCGGTGACGTTTATTATCCAATATTGCTTATCTAACGACTGGGAATACTTCGCAGAAGTGTTTTCGTCAATGATTAACGAGGGGGGGGAGCTCTTCGGTTTCATGAAAGAGTATGCGTTTAACCCTTGGCCGGTAGAACGCTATGCCAACATGTTAGGGATTAGCTTGCGAAAGTTCAACCTGGTGTTTAAAGAACGCTTTGGAATTTCGCCAAAACACTGGCTAATGGAAACGCGCTTAGCGCGAGCCCGCTATTTGCTCAGTAATACCATGATGCCCGTCGGAGATATTGCCAGCCAGTGTGGCTTTAGTAACCATGCGTATTTTTCGGAAAGCTTTCGCAAGCGATTTTCATCCTCGCCATTAAAGTGGCGAGACCATTATCTATTGAATCTCAATTCTATTTAATTCAGGAGAATGAAACGATGAGTCTTGAATCTATTGTATCGCAACTGTCTCAGCAGGCCTCAAATAGTGCTCAGGGTCTGGAGAGTAGCGTCAGCGGCCTTGATATTAACGATCCTTCCGCCATGTTGCAGGTCCAGTTCGCAATACAAAAATATTCTTCGCTGGTGAACTATCAAAGCAGCCTCATTAAGACGGTACGTGATTTGGTCAGTGGTATTATTAGTAAAATTAATTAATGAAAAACATGGATAATTATCTTACCTGTTCTTTGCGGCGAGTACTGGTGATGTGTGGTTTTGCTGCTGCTAATCATCATCTTATGGCCCAGGCTCAGACGATTAAAGACGCGCTGCCTTTGCTTATTGCGGACGAAGAATGTCGGCGTGAAAGCGAACTGATTATCAGCACGCTACTTGACAATTATGTGCTGACGTCACCTGACTATGACCCTATTTCAGATCTTGTGAGCCAGCTCTCGAAATTAACTGAAAAATCACAACCTGTTAAGGAGACTTTATGATGATTCCAGCTGTACACGCCAGCACGGCGCTTCAACGACTGACCACGGGGAATTCCTCTTCCGCTCCCCTCACCAGCGCAAAAACACAGGATATCGAGGCGTTTACCCAGCGTCTGCTTGCGGGCGGTGCGCTCGCGCCAGAGCATCAGGTCGTCAACCAGCTGCAAGACGTCCAGCAGTCGCTGATGAAGGGTATCCGCGATGATTCTGTCGTCAGGCAGTTGTCACCGGAAAGTGCATTAACCGCTCAGGCAAGACTGGCTTCCAGCGCAATAGGTGTTGACGTGGTGGCGAAGGTCACCGGTTCATTTTCTACGGCGATCAATAAACTGGTTTCAATGCAATGAATCGCATCTGTCGTGTGCTTTTACTGGGGGGGGTATTGCTGCTGAGCGGGTGTAAGGTTGATCTTTACAGCAACCTGTCGGAAGTGGATGCCAACCAGATGCTGGCCCTGCTGGCGAGTAATCAGATTGAGGGGGGCAAAAAAACGGATAAATCAGGCAGTCTGGTTTTGCAGGTCGAGAAGGGAGATTTTGTCAAAGCGGTGGAGGTACTGCGTCAGAACGGCTATCCGCGTCGGGCCTACCGCGCCGTTGATGAACTTTTTCCCTCCGGCCAGCTGGTTTCTTCACCTGCTCAGGAGCAGGCAAAAATTCGTTTTTTACGCGAGCAAAGTCTTGAACGTATGCTGGGTAACATTGAAGGGGTCATCAGCGCAAATGTCGTAATTGCCGGTGGTGATAGCGAGAACGGAGATAAGTCCGGCAATTCACCGTCTGCGTCCGTGCTGGTGAAATACTCTCCGGAAGTCAATTTACGCGCCCTGGGCGGACAGCTGAAGAACTTAATCCACAACGCATTACCCGGCGTGCATCAGGACAGTATCTCGCTGGTCGTGCAGCCCGTGGATTACCGCTTCGCGGCTTCACAAACGCAAACGCCGGAGTCTGTGGCGACGGGGGCAGGAAGTGCAAAACCGAAGGCTTCCGGATTTGCCGGTTTGCCATTATGGGCTCTGCTGGCTTTCTGGCTGGTGAGCACACTGACAATTGTGGGCCACGGACTCTGGACGCATCGACGACAACAGCCTGAGAATGGAGCACGCCCCAGTGGAAACTAACCAGCTCTGGCATCGTCTGGTATGGATGCCCTGTGAATGGATGCACGATGACTGGTGGGCGATTCTGGGGGTTGACCTCTGGCGTGCAGCCTATCCGCGAATGCCGCAAGCCGCGAAGCGTGCGTTAAATCTTGAGGTTCAACGCCGTCGACTCCAGCAGGGTGCGATGAGCCAGACTGGTTATGTACAGTCTCCCCGGCAGGAAACCTTGCTTCGCACAATTCATCGATTGCCGACCTTGCTTCTGGCACTGGGGCTGACAATCAGCCAGTGTCCCGACTATTTTGTCTGGCGACCTTACCGGCAGGCGCTGGGCAGCATGTTGAGTGCGGAACAGTTAGCTCAGTTGTGGAGCCTGTGGCGTGGAGGTTCAAGGGTTCCCGATACCTCTCCTGATGAACTTGTCAGCCATTTGCTCCACCGGGGAACCGCCGCTTTGCATTACGCACTGTCAGACGAACCGGTCTGGCAGGTCCTGCGTTACACGTTACCCAGCCAGTGTGGTCACGTCGTTTGTGCTGATGATGATCCGGTGGCCCTCTTTTTGCGACTGGAGCGTTTTTTATGAATCTTTGGTCTGAACTTCATATCACCACGCTGGACCACCATGACCCTGTTGGGGGGATAATTCCTGTCGATGAGCTTAAGCAATTACAGCAGGCCCATGACATTATTGAGTCCGCCCGGCAGCGAGCGGTGGAATTTCTCCAGCAGGCTCGCCGGCAACGGCAAGACCAGCGCCAGCGCTTTCGCAGACGCCTGGCTCAGCAGCGCAGAGGATGGCAAAAAAAGTATCTTCAGCGCTTTGCTCAGGCAAAAGAGGAGGGAAGACAGGCTGCGCTGGTGTGGCTTATTGAGCAGCAGTGCTGGGAACGACAGGTTTATCAGCGTCTGACGCAAAATATCGGTGAATTACTGTCCAAACGTCTGCGGGAAATTAGTCCGCGTTTTCCGTGGGAAACCCTCTTATACGAGCATCTTGTTCCTCTGTGTGATGAGCTACAGGAACAGGCTCCGCTGATCCTTAAGGTTGCTCCGGCGCTGTATGACCGTCTGCCCGCAGAGGTCGTCGCTCTTCCGTTGCAGATAGAGCAGGATGCCTCTTTACTGCCAGGTGATGCGCTGCTTGAGAGTCCCGTGCTCCGGATTGAACTAAAATTACCGGGACAGATCGAGCACCTTTGCGAGATGTTAAAAACGTTACGCTGGGAGCAGCTGCATGAGTCAGATTGATAACCTGGGAGCCATCTTATATCGCGCTCCCACGAGTGAAGAAAGCGACTCAGCAGCGGTAAACAGGCCTCAGCAGATCGTTCCTGCCTCGTTGTCCTTACAGTCCGAATTACAGGATATTCGTCAGTCATCCCTCATGGAAACGATGGAGTCAATGAGCCTGGTCATGGGGGGCAGGGTCCGGCAGAGCGGGGGAAGGAAAGAGACGGTCACCTCCCGCAGCGATCAACTGCAGGACATGCTGCTGCGCTGGGTCCCCAGGGTGGAAGGCCAGCGGCTGGCTGAACTGGTCGAACGGTTTTCCATGCTTGGCGCCGACGGTGAAGATCCGCTGGCCAAAATGCAGCAGGGGGGGGTGCCCGATGGCGCGATGGTACTGCTACTGGCCTCCCTGTTAGGTAACGGTCGGCTTGATCAAAAGCGCCGCAGGCGGCTGGAAGATGCCCTGGCGACCTTGCTTGAGGATGATGCCATCACGATCAATGCGCTGGCATGGCTGGAACCCGATGTCATGGCCAGCGGCGATCTACTGCCGCTGCGCCAGCTGTATCAACGCGCAAGACGTGAGGATGAGGAACACCCGCAGGGGATGTTGACCTGGTTTAAAGAAATACAGGAATGGCCGGACAGGCGGGCACGCCTGCGGGTGCTGATCCGTGCGTTGGCGCTGGATTTAAAACGTCACGCGGATAATCAGCCGGTACGTGTTGCCAGTGCGATAGGTGAACTCAAACGGCTACTGCTGTTTTTCAGCATGGAGGATCACTGTGCTTTTGTGGCCCAGAGCGTCAATATTGCCGAAGAGTACATGCTGTCGGACGTGCTGTTGCTGCTGGAGCAAAGCTGGATCTATCCGGACTGGATTGCTTCCCGGATGGCCAAGATGGACCTCTCCGGCGATCGGGCATTTATTTGGATCCGCAGAATGCTGGAGCTGCTGCGTTTTATTCCTGGTCCCTGTTTTCTTGATGAGGAGCAGTGCGATCAACTGATTGACGCATTTACGCAGTTGCAGGAGCAACTGGAAAATCAGGAAAATAAATAACGATATGAATCTGATTAGTTTACAGACTCAGCGTCAGCTTGAGGATTTCCTCAAGCATGTGGGTATTTATGACGTCAAAATGGATTTCCCCCTCCAGTTTTCCTTTCCGGATCATCAACTCTTTATCGTCTGGCGACATCATCAGCTATGGATGACGGTTATTTTTTCGACAGATTTGGATGATGATTGCTTGAAAACCCTCTTTATTCGTGTTTTTTCCGGGCTGACGACCAGATACTTGATACGTCCATTTCGTATTACTGGAGGCGTAGCGCTCAATGTGTCTTTACCCGATGAGGTGACCAGCGAGCAGCTGGTAGCCATTTATAGAAACATGCTGCGTGTATTCTCGCCATGGAAAAAAAGAACCTATCGTTAATGCAAAAACTGACTCATTGGCTCCGCTTTTTATCTGGCCGTCAGGACATTATTCTGGCGGTTATTCTTATTCTTGCCGTCTTTATGATCATTTTGCCGCTGCCAACGCTGCTCATTGATATATTGATTGCGCTTAATTTGACCATCTCTCTGCTGTTATTAATGATAGCGGTGTATGTACGCGAACCGCTTGAGTTTTCCGCCTTCCCCGCCGTTTTGCTGGTGACCACGCTTTATCGACTTTCATTAAGTATCAGCACGACTCGCCTCATCCTGTTACAGCATGACGCCGGGGATATTGTTTATACCTTCGGTAATTTTGTGGTCGGCGGTAACCTGGGGATTGGGCTGATCATTTTCTCCATTATCACCATTGTGCAGTTTATTGTCATAACCAAAGGTTCAGAACGCGTGGCCGAAGTGGGGGCGCGTTTCTCTCTGGATGGGATGCCGGGTAAACAGATGAGTATTGATGGCGACATGCGTGCTGGCACCATCGATGCTAACGAGGCCCGGCGCCTGCGTATGATTGTGCAAAAGGAAAGCCAGTTGTATGGCGCGATGGATGGCGCAATGAAGTTTGTTAAAGGCGATGCGATCGCCGGGATGATCATTGTGTTAGTCAATATCTTTGGTGGCGTGGCTGTTGGTATGTTTGTCCATGGGATGTCTGCCAGTGATGCTATGCAAACCTACGCCATTCTCTCCGTCGGCGATGGCCTGATCTCACAGATCCCCGCGCTGCTGATCTCCATCACTGCCGGGATTATCGTGACCCGTGTACCAGGCCAGGAGCGGCAGAATCTCGCAAGCGAAATGGTCGAACAGATGGCCCATCAACCTCGCCCTCTGTTCCTGGCAAGTGGCATGCTGCTGCTTTTTTCCCTTCTTCCCGGTTTTCCGACGCTGGTTTTCCTGGTGCTCTCGTCACTGCTTAGCGTTGGCGGTTGGTATCTTCTGGGGTGCCCAATGTGGGGCAAGAAGAAACGGAGCGTCCAGGATGCATTAACCCTTTCTCATGGGAATGTTGATCACCTGAAACCCGGTTCGGTTCCCCTTATGCTGACTCTGCCTGAAAACTTCCCGCTGGAGAACCTTGATGGGGCCTTACTGGCCCTGCGCTGGCGTATTTTTGAGTCGCTTGGTGTGATTGTCCCGCTGGCTGAAGTTCGTCTGTTATCCGAACAAACGACCTGCCAGATCCTGCTCTATCAGGAGCGTGTGGCGACGCTGCCCATGCAATCCAGTGATGTCCTGTTGAGTGATGCGCCACCAGATGACATGCCGCATTATCGTCAGGTTACGCTTTATCCAGGTCGGGATTTCTGGCTGTGTCCAGACGAACAGCTGCCCGCTGAGCGGTCAGCTGAGGTGCTCCGGGGCGACGCGCGACTGGTCTATTGCCTTGAGCAGATTATTTTGCGTTATGCCAAAGAATTTATCGGCGTGCAGGAGACGCGCATGCTGATGGATGCCATGGAGCAGGACTACGCAGAGCTTATCAAAGAGGTTCAACGACAGCTGCCGCTGGGCAAAATTGCCGATATCCTCCAGCGACTGGTGGAAGAAGGGATCTCAATTCGCGATCTGCGAACGATTTTTGAAACCCTGATTATCTGGTCAGTAAAAGAAAAGGATACGGTCGTGCTGACGGAATACGTTCGCAGCGCGCTACGCCGTCATCTTATCCATCGTTATCTTGGCGATGCTCAGTGGCTTGATGTGTGGGTTATCGGAGACGCCATCGAAGAAAAAGTGCGTGAGTCTATTCGTCAAACCTCTGCCGGTACCTATCTGGCACTGGAGCCGGATCAAACCTTACGTATTGTCGAGCTTATTCGCAGCGCACTGGGCGACCGTCGCCGGGGGCTGCTTATCACTGCCATCGATGTTCGCCGATATTTACGCAAAATGATTGAGCGGGATCTCGTTGATGTTGAAGTCCTTTCGTTCCAGGAGATTGGAGACGCCGTCGAGCTCAACGTGCTTGGCAATATTGAATTAATTGGGGAGATGTAGCGATGTTACCTCCTCTGTCGTCGATGCATCTACCGACGCTAAACGACTCACTACCCTCCTGGACCACGCCACCCATCCAGCAGCGTTATGGACGGTTGATTGAAGTCGGTGAAACGCTGTTGAAAGTTGTCATGCCCTGGGTTGCTTTGGGGGAGGTGTGTTACATCCTTCCGCAGGAGATGCCCGCTGAAGTAGTGGCCATCAAAGGTGAGTATGCTTTTTTATCACCTTTTTCTTCCGCTCACGGTCTGAGCTGCGGGCAATGGGTCCGTTCGGGCGGTTCGGAATACACCATTGCTCTGGATGATTCGCTGCTAGGGATGATGGTGGATGGGCTGGGCCGACCACTCGTCGGACAGGGAGAGCTTGAGAGGGTCAGTGAGCGGCGATCGCTGTACGCCGCACCGCCCGATCCGATGTCACGAGCTCTGATAGAGCATCCGCTGCCTATGGGTGTCAGAGCAATGGACGGGCTGTTAACCTGCGGTATCGGTCAGCGTATTGGTATATTCGCCGCTGCCGGCGGCGGGAAAAGTACACTCCTGAGTATGCTGTGCGATAGTGCCGAGGCGGACGTGACCGTGCTGGCATTGGTTGGAGAACGCGGGCGCGAGGTCAGGGAATTCACTGAGCTGGTTCTTTCTCCGGAAGCAAGAAAGAAGAGCGTGATTGTCGTGGCGACATCAGAACGCCCGGCGCTAGAGCGGCTTAAGGCCAGCTGGACGGCCACCACTATTGCAGAGTATTTCCGCGATAAAGGGCTCAAGGTTTTGCTGATGGTGGATTCTCTCACTCGCTACGCACGTGCGGCACGTGAAGTCGGGTTGGCGGCCGGAGAACCGCCGGTTTCGGGTGGGTATCCGCCGAGTATGTTTGCGCAGCTTCCGAGACTGCTGGAGCGAGCCGGCCCTGCTGCGCGGGGAAGCATTACCGGGATCTACACCGTGCTGGTGGAGGGGGACAATCATAATGAACCAGTGGCCGACGAAGTTCGTTCGCTTATTGACGGGCATATCGTGCTCTCCAGAAAGCTGGGTGAGAGTAATCATTATCCGGCTATCGATATTAATGCCAGTGTCAGCCGCGTCATGCATATGGTGACCTCAGACAGGCATCGTGCTTTAGCCGGAAAACTGCGAAGGATGATGAGTTTATATCGTGAGATCGAACTACTGGTTCGCGTCGGGGAATATCAGCCAGGGCAGGATCCTGAATCAGACGAAGCGCTACGCCGCTGGCCGCAGATTAAAGCCTACTTATGTCAGGGCACACATGAGCGTTCGGATTATGAACAAACGCTGGCATCACTCGAGCGGGCGGTGGAGGGATAAAATATGCTTGAGCAACTACTTGAGTTAAAAAAACGTCGTGAAGCGCGGCTACGGCAGAAACTGGCAGCAGGGAATCAGCGCTATGAACGTTTACGGCATAACCTGAATTCGCTCGCCAATGAGCGCAAATCATTACAGAAGTCTTGGGCGCAGCTCGGACAGAAGGGATGCGGCCGGCTGGCCAGGGAAAGGCTGCATGCGCTCAAACGGGAGCTGGAGGAGTTCTTTCAACGTGACAAATTTCTGGATGAAGAGATCGCTTCTTTGGAAGGAGAATGCGCGCAATGGGGGCAGGAGAGAATTGTGCTGCAGCAGCAAATTCAACAGATGCGTATCGACCAGGAAAAACTGGAGTGGGTGCTAAATGAGGGGCACGATGCGTATTCGTGACAGGCAAAGCCTTAACTGCTATGACGTTGCGGAACTGGAATCATCCGCCCCCCTCCTGAAGAGCCAGCAATCATTCGATTTGCTGTTTCAGTCACCCCGGCATTCCAGGGATGAAGGTGAAAACGAAGCTCTCCTCACCACTCGTGAGCGTCTGTCTGCCAGATTTACGGCGCTGATGAAGGACGAGAATGCGCGTTACCGGGATCCTCACGTCTCAATACACCGAAAAGGTGAGGGGCAGCTATGCTGGCGTTTACTGAGTGGTGCCCTGAAGGGCTGCACACTGTATGTACGCTGGCATAAAAATTGTCTTAGCGTTGAAATCAACGCGCCGGCAATGCTGGCAAAACGACTACTGACGTGCCGGGAAGGCATAGAGCAGCACGTCGCGTTATGCAGTGCGCAATTTTTAGTTGACATCAAAATCACAAGCGAGTCCGAATATGTTTAGTGAGCAAATGCTTGAGCTAGTCCAGCATATTGGTGGTGGGCGTGAGGCACCTGACGGTGCAATGACCTTATCAATGGCTTACTGCCCGGAGAGCGATATCTGCTGGACGAATGGCGATTCGATGCGGCGTGAACAGACAATATGGTGTGAAAGTCAGGCGCTGAGTGTTTGGCTGTATGACACCTATCCGGCGGCAGCCTTTGCTGATTATGACCCCAGTTTTTACCCACTGCTGACGGCACTGACGTTTAACGACGTCGGAGAGGTTTTCACTCAGGCACATTTTACCCCGGCGGCGCTGACCCTCTCGACACTTTCCGCGGGCTGGAAACCAGTATTGACTCTCTGGCGCAATCACCAGTCATTGCGGCTGGTGTTATCCGGCTGGTCTGGCGCCACGCTTTGCCAACTTTCTGAACAATGGCGGCCCTGGGAAGCAAAAGCTGCTTCGCCGCAGATACCTTTTGCGCTAAGCGTGGGTCACCGAATGCTGAGCATGGAAAACCTCTTGGCATTGAAAGCTGGCGACGGAATAGTACTGCAATCTACCGCCGCGATATCTGAAAATCAGTTGTGGCTATACCTCCAGGAGAAACGCATCGCGATGTCACTGAATGAAAATGAGACCCAGGTAATGAGTATTCAGCAAGATGCACAGATGGCTCCGACGGCAGACATGCTGACGGATTTGGCGCAGTTACCGCTACGGGTTATTGCTGAAGTGGGAGTTGTAAATTTGAGTGTAAATGATCTGGCAAATGTCGCCCCGGGGATGATTTTTCCTACACGCGCTGCGTTATCCGGCGAGGTTCGCCTCACGGTAAATGGCGCATGTATTGGTTACGGCAGTCTGATAGCCCTTAAAGATGTTCTGGTTTTACGCATAGAGTCACTTATGACCGCGAGCGGTATTCGACCGGTATTGCCTGCCGCAGCAATAGCGGAATCGCGTTTAGAAACAGGAGGGGAAGATGGATTGGCTGGTTAAATTTGGTGATCAGCCTCTTTCCCTCGTGGCATTACTCTTTATCTTATCGTTACTGCCTCTTATCGTTATTATAGGGACCAGTTTTTTAAAAATATCAGTTGTACTTTCACTATTGCGTAATGCGTTGGGGATCCAACAAATACCTCCTAACCTTGCGATATATTCCATGTCGTTAATTTTGACTTTATTTATTATGGCACCTGTGGGTTACAAAATTAGTGATAATGTAAAGCTGGCACCGTTTTCTCTAGAGGATGAGCACGTCTTTTCTAAAGTAGACGAACAATTTTTATCGCCCTGGCGGGAGTTTATGCTTCAGCATACGCAGAGAAAACAAGTGACATTTTTCAGTAATACTGCGACTGAGCTATGGCCAGAAGACGTGCGTAAAAATATGCCAGCTGATTCTCTATTTGTGGTGCTGCCAGCATTTATGGTCAGTCAGCTTATTGAGGCATTTAAAATCGGCTTGCTGTTATATCTGCCTTTTATAGCAATAGATTTGATTGTCTCTAATATTCTGCTGGCGATGGGAATGATGATGGTTTCACCGATGACAATTTCTCTACCTTTTAAGATCTTAGTCTTCATTATGATTGGGGGATGGGAGCGTTTATTAACACAGTTAATTCTCTCTTATAAATAATTATGGGTGAGCGCGTTATTATTCAACTGGCAGTTGAACTGCTGTGGCTGGTTTTACTTTTATCATTGCCAACGGTCATTGTGGCTTCGGTAGTGGGGGTGCTGGTAAGTCTGCTTCAGACTTTGACACAAATACAGGATCAAACGCTACAGTTCCTGATTAAGCTTATCGCCGTCAGCATTACGCTGGTGGTCACATATCACTGGACCGGAGATAACCTCTTCAATTATACAAATCTGGTATTCGATCAGATTGATAAAATGGGAGGGTAAGTAATGGAGGTGCTACTGACAAATCCCGGGCTTCTATTTTACGCTGTACTGAGGCCGCTTGGCATGTGCCTGATATTTCCGCTCCTTGGTAGTCGTAATCTGGGCAGTACTTTTATTCGAAATGGATTTATTTTGGCGGTCTCTCTTCCCACGATCCCGTTGTACCTCGGGGCAAACCCTGTAGTCTCAGTCAGCCATGCTGGTGTGGCATTCATCGTTCAGGAAATTGTGATTGGTGCACTTATTGGTTTTGTCGTGGCACTGCCGTTCTGGGCGCTCGACAGTGCCGGTTTTATCATCGATACCATTCGTGGTTCATCAATGGGCACTGTACTTAATCCTAGTCTGGGAGAGGCGGCTTCTGTGCTGGGTATTATTTTTGTTCAGCTCTTTATAGCGTTGTTTTTTATGTATGATGGACTGAATCATGTCCTCGGTATTCTCTACCGATCGTGGCAGATTATACCGCCCGGAACACCACTTAAACCTGGCCAACCATGGTTAGATCTTTTACTGGCACAATGGCACACTATGCTGACGCTATGTGTTGGCTTTTCTCTCCCGTCCGTTACGGTCATGGTATTAACTGATCTGGCGATTGGTTTAATGAACCGGTCGGCCCAACAGCTGAATGTCTTTTTTCTTGCCATGCCGGTTAAAAGCGTCATGGCGCTATTAATGCTGGTAACGAGCATGACATTTGCTTTTAAGGTCTTTTTCTCACATTTAGATGGGCTACCGCAGCATATCGACCATCTGCTGGAACTGATGGTCTCATGAGTGAAAAAACGGAACAACCTACCAGTAAACGTCTCCGGGATGCCCGTCAGAAAGGGCAGGTTGCCAAAAGTGCAGATGTCACCTCGGCCTTTCAACTGGCGACAATTGCACTGCTCTTTGTTTTCTTTGGACAAGTCTGGCTTGAGGAAATAAAAGAGTTACTCTGGGAGACGTTGCGTGTAGTGGTTGATGTCAGTTCGGAGAATATTTTCAGAATCACTCAATTATGGGGTTACGAGTTTGGCAAAATTCTGATCGTCATTGCTGCACCGCTGATTGTTGTCACACTACTCGTTCAGATCGCCCAGGTCGGGCTGGTGCTATCCATTGAATCTTTTGCTAATGCAGGAAATAAATTAAATATCATAAATAACCTGAAACAGATGTTTTCGGTTAAGAATATCTTCGAACTGGCGAAGTCACTGTTCAAAATTGTTCTCATTGGTATCATTTTTTACGCGGTGCTGAAGGGGCAGTTCTCTTCTTTTCAGTATCTTTCGGTCTGCGGCACCGATTGTGCTTTGCCCCTCCTGTCACACCTCTGTTTTATGCTTTTCCTTGGTTTACTGGTGGGCTATGTTTTTTTTGCTGCTCTGGACTACACCTTTCAGCGTCGTACGCTCATGAAGCAGTTAATGATGACTAAGGAGGAAATTAAACAAGAATACAAGGATTCTGAAGGTAATGTCGAAATCAAGCAGCGTCGACGTGAGGTTCACCGCGAGCTGCAGAATGATTCTGTACAGAGAAAAGTGTCAAAGAGTACCGTGGTAATCAAAAACCCCACACACTTATCAATTTGTCTGTGGTTTGATGCCAGGCATTGTCCTTTACCCAGAGTGATTGAAAAAGCACAGGGAGAAAAGGCAAGAAAAATCAACGAAATTGCTGATCGTGAAGGTATCCCCGTTGTAGAAAATATCCCGCTGGCACGCCGTTTGATGAGTGAAATCGCTGTGGGCGAATTCATTACAGAAGAGTTTTTCGAACCGGTTGCTGAAATTTTACGTGTTGTGATGAACATTCCCTACGATCCGGAGGAGTAACGTTCTTTGCTGAACGATTTACATTCCTGTTTAAATCGCGTTATCCCGTCTTAATTCGGAAAAAGGGGAATGATTGTCCAGACTCTCTGTCCTGAATTAACTTCGCATCATGAGGGCGCGATGCCTGTTCTGTTAATCGTTGGTGGGTACTAAGATGAGGAGGCTACAAATTAATAACGAGATAAACCATATAAGTAAACAAAAGATATTTTCTTAATAAAATACAATGTATTGCAAGAATAGCAACAGGAATGAGACTTAACAAAATGAGTCATTATGTGAACATTATATCCCCGCTTCATTCTCAGGTCTAGTATCAGCATGCAGTTTAAGGTGAAAAACCCAGTACTAATTCTGGATTTATCACCTTTTGACGAAAAACTGAACAAGCAAGGAACTGATGATGTTCGCAATGATCAGTAATCTTCGTCTTTCGTATCATTTCCCGTACATGTCTCTAATTTTTTTAAAACATTAATATGTTGATTGTTAAGAGTTTATTTTACTGCATTGCCCGGACTTAACAAAATGACTCATTTTGTTAGGTCTGGCTCATGATGGAAGTACGAACGATGACGTTGCGCTATTTCCTGAAGCTGTGTAGGGGATAACTCATGCAAAACTTAAATACTCATACGAATCACGCTCACCGCGTTGTAAAAGCGCGTCAGGCCAATCACTATTCCTTTAGATTGCCGGGAGAACTCTCTGATTATAAAGAGAATGCGCTCTACCGCTACATTGCTCGATGGAGTTACATTCGTCATGCCTATATCTGCTGCGATGATGTTGCTGCCAACTTTGGAATCAGTGTGCGTCAGGCAACGAATATTCTTTCGATGATCCATCGTCGGTATGGCGATGTGATCAGTTGCGATATTAAACGGACTAAATCTGGTAAAGGTAACATTGTTAAGACGCATATTTTGGTTACTGACATTAAGGAATTTAAACGGTGTAACAAATTCCAGAAGGTTTCAGCCAGTCTGGAGAAGAATGCTGAAACAGTGTGTATAAAGCAACTTCGCAACAACTTCCTGTTCGGTAATAAATGCGTGAAGCAAAGGTGATGCTGAGAAATGAGAGGTAATATGATTAGTAAAATTCTACTCATCGCTGTCATTCTGATGGGATGGAGCAACTATGCCGCCGCTATTTGTAGTACGAATAATGGTGAATGCAGCCCATACAGAGGTATGGCGCAGCATAACGGTAAAAAGACCGATCCTGTATGGAACCGGCCCACTGAGAAAAAAACGGATCCAATGGTTCAGCGTTTGCAGGCCCTGACAGCCTCCGCAAAATCTGTTGCAGAAGATGCGCTGGGGTCAACATTAAACCACATGCCTGACGACATGGATGTTGACGGTTTTGCTGAAAGCTGGTGTTTAACCAAAGATATGACCTTAAGCGCCAGTATGGCATCCTGGGTAAAAAGGGCACACTGGTCTCTGAAATGGAATTCAGATTATGACTATCCTATCGAATCTGATTTTTGTGTGACGGGCTCTTTCCAGCAAGCGGTTAGTACTATCGCTGATAGTTACATAAATGCGCAGCATGTATTACGCCTTGATGTTTATCCTAAGCAGGCAATGGTCGTGTTTTCGACAAAATAAAAGAGAGCCAAATGAACAAGAATAATATTGGATCACTACTTGTTTCTGCAATTTTTTTACTTTCAGGTTGCGCATTTAAGCAAGCAAATGAAATTGAAAAAAACACTGATGCAGACTTTAAGCATGGGAGTGAGATCATCAAGGATTTACAGAATAAAAACAACACTAATGTCTTTGTTCACGATGTACCGTGGGTCGAAAAAAAGGCAATAAAAATCAGTCATAATCGACTTCCTGATAGCAGTAACTGTAATATTACCTTTGCAACAAGCGCACCGATGACGCTAAATGAGTTTAGTAAGACGATAAACAAACTTTGCGGTATCCCGGTGCGAATTACACTTGATGCCGAGCAAAAAATCGCTGGAACATTAAATACGGAAAACTCTGCATCCGGAAGCAATAATGCGAACGAAGAACGGCTGGTTGATATTCGCTGGCATGGTAATCTTGAAGGTTTGTTGGATACGGTAGCATCGTCGATGGGGCTGTCCTGGAAATATACTAACGGAGAGGTCAATCTTTATTATCTTGAGTCACGCACTTTCAATATCTATGCGATCCCATCAGCGACAGATATGCGTTCTGTTGTGCAATCAGGTATTGATGCAGGGATTGGCTCCTCTTCAGAAGGGAGCAGCGGCGGTTCAGGCGATAGCAAAAGCAACGGACAGAGCTCGCAAACGACCTCGGTGACCCTGAAAACCGATATGGTCAATGATATCCGGAGCAGCGTGTTATCAATGCTGACGCAGCGAGTGGGGCGCCTTTCGTCATCACCTTCAACCGGGACCATTACTGTTACTGACACCCCGGAAGTCCTGGACCGCATTCAGCAATATATTGATCGTGAAAATCAGGCAATAACCAAACAGGTTTTGCTCAATGTCAAAGTGCTTTCCATCACGCTTGATGACTCCAATCAGTTTGGTATTGATTGGGATATGGTGAATAAAGGTGGTGTCTTCGGCGGTTCTGTCGTCGGATCTCCAGGCTTTGCAAGCGATAGTTACGGCGGCAGCAACAGCATTTCGGCCTCTATTTTGAACGGTAATTTTGTTGATTCCAGACTGCTTATGGATTCTCTTTCGAAGCAAGGTAAAGTCTCTGTGGTGACCTCGCCTTCGGTAACTACGTTGAACATGCAGCCAGTACCGGTCCAGGTGGCCACTCAGACCAGCTATCTTGCCCGGGTAGAGAGTAGTAATACGGCCAATGTCGGGACGTCAATGACGCTAACGCCGGGTACGGTCACCAGTGGATTTAACATGAATTTATTACCTTTTGTCATGCAAGATAATAAATTACTTCTGCAATATTCCGTTAATATCAGTGAGCTTAAAAGCCTGAAAGAAGTGAAAAGTAGCGATGGTGATAACGGTAATAAAATCCAGGTTCCGGAAATTGAGAACAGAATTTTCTCGCAAAAGGTCAAACTGGAATCCGGGCAAACTCTGGTGCTTTCTGGATTTGAACAGCAGGCCACTCAGTCAAACCGCAGCGGTTTCGGTAGTGCTTTTAACTGGTTATTAGGTGGCGGTGTGTCTGCATCTGATAAACGGAACATTATTGTCATTATGATCAGCCCGGTTGTTATGGGGTAAATAATGAAAAAAAACCTTAAGAAAGGCATTTCTGAAGAGAATAATCAAAATTTAGCATTATTGCCTTTGAATGGCAGTGATAACGCTGTTGCTGGTCTGATATGGCAACCTATATACAGCGTAAGAAATATTTTTCTTGAGACTAAAAGTCTTATTCAGAATGAAAAATGTCAGTATTACCTGACGCATGTTATAGGTAGCCGTGCACAGTGTGGTATGACGAATCACCTTCCCAAAGGGAAGCGCTGCTGGAGCGCAATTATGTTGCTCAGAGAGTCTTTGGGGGACTCCTGGTTGGGCTTGTTCCGCCTGGCGGATAATCGATTCTGGCTGGCGGCTATTGATAATGGCATGGTTGTCCCTGGTGGTGACACACTTTTTGTGGATGAAGAAGCGGCGCGTGAACGTTTTCGTGATTACGAAGGCCTGTTCCCCTGGCAGCGGAAATACGTCGATGGGCTGACCAGCATTGAGGGGGAAAATATCCAGCTGGCAACGGAACTGCAAAAGGGTGAGCTGAGAAAGGGTTATCGCATTCATTTTCACCAGGAGTTTTCACAGCAACTTAAGTTTTGGCTCACTCGTGGACTCACGCTGTTACTGATCCTGAGCGTCGCTTTTGCTGGATGGAACTATTACCAGCAAAAAAAAGAGCAGGAACGTATTGCGCGTCTGCAGCAGGAAAAATTGGCTCGATTGAAAGCATCCGGTTTTGAGAGTGGTGCCTGGAAGCGGGCGTTGCCCGCACGGGAATTGCTGAATACATGCGTACTGAGTATGGGCAAGTATCCGACAACTATTGCTGGGTGGACGTTTACCGACGTCATATGTGATGGTAAGAAGATTGTTGCGAGATATAAAATAGGAAAAAGTGCGACCAGTAAAGATTTTTCAACCGCTATGCATGGGTATTCTTTTAAATTTCAGAAAGGAATGTTTGCGGAAGTGAATGAGTATATTCATGTGGGCGGAAATCGTCAGCAAGAGAAACTTCAGCCAATCAGTGAAGCTGCAAATAACATACTGGCTATATTTCAAAAAGGAAATGCCAAAGGCAAGATGGATGATGTGTTATCCACGAACAAAAAAAAAGCCAAGTTTGAACTGGCAACGCCTTACTCACCTCTTGAGGTGATAAAAATAGATAATATGGATGGTATCGTCATACGTAGCATTAAAGGGAAGTTAACGGAACAGGGCGTTTTGACATGGTATATTTCTGGAGAGATTTATGGGAAATAGATTTATTTTCGCAATAGTAACATCGGCTTTACTTTTTTCCGTGGTTCCAGTCCATGCATCGCCGACTATTGGTGATATCAGTAGCTCTCAGCAAAGTACTCTGATGTTGAAGTCGGCTCTGGAGAGAGCAAAGCTTGAAAAGGAACTTAGCGATATGAAAAATGTGAAAGTTTCGACCAGCGATTTATGCACTCAGAAAGGGCTTGGTATGCTGTCACTCAAAGCGGTTTATGGTGTCGGAGAAAAGCGGTATGCGTCGTTCTTATATAATGCTGCATCAACAATCGAAGGGCAGGAGGGAGATATGTTGCTATGTGGCGAAAAAATAAAAAACATTAGCCTTGATAAAGTTGATGTTGAAAAAAATGGTATCGTATATACGCTATCAGGATCAGTCCATGCAATTGCCAATAAATGATGGTTTAAACGATGGATAAAATAAAAAAAGATTTTCATTGCCTTACTTCCAGAGGTGGAGTGTGGGAACTGAATGATGACGCAAGAAAAATAATTTGCTTTACCAGTCATGGTGATCTTTATATTTCGAGTTCACATGAAAAATCTTACTGGGTGCTCGCATTCATTGACAAACTTCGCCGTAATAATGTCAAGTTCACTATTAGACTGGCCAGTATTGAAGAGATTTCTCAACTTTATAGTAATAATGTCGAAAATGGTAGCGAACCTGCCTCTCAATCTTCTGGAAGGCAGGAGGAAGTCATATCTATCATTCGTAATGCATTGGCTCTGAAGGCGAGTGATATTCATATTATCGTCAGGGGAAATGTAACCGATATTAAATATCGAGTAGACGGTGAATTGAGAAACTATCAGGAAATGTCTGAGACTGATGGGAACGATATTTGTGCCACTATCTATCAAACGATGTGTGATGTTGCGGAACCGGTATTTAATCCTCGTCGGAGTCAAGACGCACGTTTGATGAATTCTGCCCTGGAGAAATGCGGACTTTACGGTGGGCGTATTGCAACGCGTCCGACCGATTCTGGGCTGCTGATGGTTATTCGATTATTGTATGACCGTGGTAGTAATAACCTGGAGCTTGAACATCTCGGTTATACACCTGAACAGGTTTTATTAATTAACCGAATGACGGCACGCCGCTTCGGCATTAATATATTGTCAGGCCCAACAGGGTCTGGAAAGTCAACTACCCTGGAATGCGTTTTAAAGCGGATAATCAGTCAACGGGAAGGTAAGGCGCATGTTCTGACGCTTGAAGATCCTCCTGAATATCGTATTAATGGCGCCGTTCAGACCCCTATCCAGTGTGATAAAAATGATGATGATGCAGTGAGTCGGGAGTGGGCAAGGGCAATTGCTAATGCGATGCGACTTGATCCGGACATCCTGATGTGTGGTGAAGTGCGAGATTTGCATTCAGCCGTTGCCACGTTACGTGCGGCCATGACTGGCCACGGTGTCTGGACAACGGTACACGCAAACGATGCATTAGCTATTTTAGCCCGTCTTCAGGATATTGGCGTATCTCCCGCCATTATGAGCGATGCATCTCTGGTTACCGGCCTGATTAGTCAGGTATTAACGCGAAAGTTATGTCCTCACTGCCGTAAACCCTGGGAACAACATGCTCATAAACTAGAAGATTATGTACGTTCACGCATCCAAAAATATTGTAATACCGAAAAGACCTATTTTCGTGGCGAAGGGTGCGATGCCTGTAATTATTCCGGAATTAAAGGCCGAACCGTGATCGCGGAGGTCGTTGAACCTGATGATATGTTAATGGAGATTTATCACAAACAAGGGAAAAACTCTGCGCGTCGCTATTGGGTGGAAAAACTCGGAGGCCTGACACGTAACAGTATTCTTATTCGTATGATCAATGAAGGTTTCATTGATCCTATTGAAGGAGAACGTGATGTCTGCATGTTAGATGATGATGATATAGCGGGTCTTTATCGGAGTGAAAATGATAACAGAACTGGATAGATTTTTAGAACCTCTTAACCGCCGTCTGGCAAAAATTAGTTTTGGTAGTAGCGTGCGTCTGGATTTTTATCGCTCGTTGATTTTGCTGTTAAACAACCACGTCAGACTGAATGAAGCACTTCGTGAACTTTATACCGTCTACAGCCAGGGCGGAGCAAAGCGTTCAGCGCCGGTGGCCATCGTGATTAACGACTGTCTTCAACAAATGAATGATGGTGAATCTTTCAGTGAGGCAATTGCATGGTGGTTACCCCCGGAAGAGGCCATGCTTCTTCAGGCTGGCGAGCTGGCTGGTCGACTGGAAGACGCCTTTAATGAAGCAGAGAAAATCATGATGGCACGCAAGAAAATTGCGGCCGCTATTTTTGGGGCTATTGCCTATCCAGTAGTGCTGTTTTCTATGATGGGCTTTTTATTGCATATGGTGGCAACCGATCTGGTACCTAAACTGGCTAAAGTGGTTGATCCAGGCAAATGGACTGGCGCGGCAGGGATTCTCCGTGACATTGCGAGTTTTGTCACCAACTATGGCTTGACGACGCTGCTGATAGTGATCGCCCTGGTGTTTACGATCGTCCTAACTCTTCCTCGCTTACGTGGCCCGTTAAGAGTGGTTTTGGACAACTTGCCGCCCTGGTCTATTTATCGATTAGTTTATGGTGCGACATTTTTATTAAATGTCGGTGCACTAATAAAATCCGGCATGCGTCTGAGTAGTGCACTCGATAAATTAAATGAAGGGACTAATCCATGGCTACGGGAACGTATTGATGCGGCGCTAGAAGGTTTGTCCGAGGGGAAAAACTTCGGTGAAGCTTTAACCGATTCTGGTTATAACTTTCCAGATAAAAAAGCAAACCGGTTTCTCGCGGTAATATCTACTTATAGCGGGTTAGATACAGCGATTGTAACTTTTGGAAATAGATGGCTGGAGGAAACGGTTTCCAGAATTCAGACTGCTTCAAAACTGATACTTATGTCGGGTGTCGCTTCTGTTGGCATTACGATGTTATTGGTTATCGCCGGTGCCGGTGGTATACAGGATGCCATTCAGGCATCTGTTGGTTAATTAAGTAATGAGGGTCAAAATGGTTTCTAGCATAAAAAAAACATACTTTTTAAAAAAGCAATCCGGGTTTACCGCACTTGAACTTATCATTGTACTAATTGTCGGGTTCTCGATTATTGCATTGTCAGCGAGTAAAATGGGACAGCTTTTTTCAAGCTCCAATACCAATGATGCAATGAACAGCATTCTTGGGATCTATTCCTCCACTCGGGCACTGAAGAATGTGAATGGCTACGGGGATGATGATTCTGACTTAACCAAGATCCTCATTGATACCGATACAATGCCTAAAAGTTTGAGCATTGATAAAAATGATGGTTCAGCGAAAAATGAATGGGCTGGAGACGTTAAAGTTACGGTAACCAACTCGGGTAATGGATTTTATATCGATTATCCGAATGTACCTAAAGAAGCCTGTATTAAGCTCAGCCAGCAACTTCTTCACTCGGGCAATTTTGATTCCATTGAGGTGACAGGTAATGCATTGGATAATACCAAAACGTTAATAGATATCAGTTCCGCCTGCGCTCAGGAAAAAAATGATATGAAGTTTAACGTAAATACCGATACTACCGCATCATAAGATAATTTACATAGCGATGGCGGCCCTGAGATGGCCGCCATGAGGAGGTTCAGTGATCTACTGGTTTTTCTTTATTGCTTCGTTATTGACCTCTGGGTACTACTACTTCCAGGAAACGCAGTTACAGAGTGGATCTGCGGATATTGATAGCGCACTTGCTTACTTTGATAATGTGAGGTTACCGCTGGCCAATTGGCGGGGGAAAAATATGGAATTAACGACTGAGGTTGACTTCAGCGATCTAGATTTTCCGTCAGGATTTACCCTCACCAGGCGTAATGATGTATTTTTTTACTCCGATCCGCACGGTATATACGTTGTCTTTCACCATCCATCAAAAGGAATCGCTAATGCGATGGCGATGCGGTACAGCGACTCATCAGGAAATGCCACTCTGCAATGGAGACTGGCGTACTACCATGCTGGTTTTAAAGACAGCAATGGATGCTTATCAACGACACTTCACTATGCTGAAGAGACGAACGGAGCGGGCCATTGCCAGCGATCGCTTCCTGCGGAGATCAGTGTGGGCGATTTAGTGATTACTGACGAGGATGGAACCGCATGAGGCTGGCGATACTCATTTTTATTCTGCTTTTCACGAAAGCTTCGCAGGCAACCTGTTTTGAGCTTGCCGGAGAGGCGTTCAAGATTGACTGGCGAATTATCTATGCCATAGCTTGTGTGGAGTCAAATCTAAATGCTGATGCCATTAATGTGAATAAAAATCACAGTGTGGATGTTGGTATGATGCAGATCAACACAATACATCAGCATGAACTTGCCACTCATGGTATTGCGATGAATGAACTTTTTGATCCCTGTAAGAACATCATTGTCGGTACCTGGATCCTGAAAAAGAGCATAGACACGGCTGCCGGTGATATCTGGAAAGGTGTTGGCTACTATCACTCTTCAACACCCAAATTCCAGACAAGTTATATCAATAAAGTAAAACAGGTTTATTATCATTTGCCAGCAGAATAGTTCTCAATCAAGTCAGAATTGCAGGAGAATTTGTTACCACCTGATAATACGAAAACGTTCAGGATTACTGGCAGTATAGCGTACTGTATGGCTGATATTGCGATGGCCAAGATAATCCTGAATCAAACGGGTATCCATACCCTTATTGGCAAGTTCAAAGCCACATGCATGTCGCAGCATATGCGGATGGACTTTGATATCAAGGCTGGCAAGTTCACCATAGCGCTGGAACAGCAGATAGATCGTTTGTCGTGACAGCATTCCACCTTTTGGGGACGGGAAGAGATAATCTGAGACGCTAACTGCGTTATTCTTATTGCGTGCAGTTAACCATGAATGTATTGCATTTATAACCCGCGGATTCAGAGGGTGGGAAGTAGAAAAACCGTTTTTCAGTCGTCGCACAAACAGTACCCGACTGCTTAAATCAAAATCAGATAGTTTTAGCCCCAATAGCTCGCTTACCCGTAGGCCATGAAAAAAACAAAGTAACAACATACAGGTATTTCTGGCCTGATTCCGTCCCTTAGGGATTTGGGCTATAAGCTGCTCAATTTCTTGTTGTGTGAGATAGTTTCGTTTTTTTGCTCTGGTCATGTTTTTCCTTTCCTGTCCCTTTCTTATTCAGGGATGTATGTCGCTATCATTTTGGGTTACGCCAACATTTAAGTACTGTTAAAAGTCTACATTTATTGTCTTTTTTAGTATCAATGTCGTCAGGCCCTTGTTGTCAAATGCAGTATGGCGCGATGAAGTTAAACTGAGCTAAATGGTCCCGTTCGTGCAGTTCGTTATGGACCCGCTAAAAATATGTCACGCGTTCAGTGGTACGTTTCACGTCATATTTCTTACCCCTGGACTTTATTGTCACTGAATGTTTATCAATATCATCATGACCCGCACTGATTCTTCGGCATGATTTTTTAAATATCCCAACAATCTTGTACCTGACGACTGTATCCTCAATATCAGGGTGATACCTGAGTTTCCGGTTGTATCATTTTCGATATAATCTTTCACACATGTTAGAGGGGGTGACGGTTGTCCGAATTTAATGTTTTGTATTCCATTATCAGGAAAAATACAGCGGCATACTTTTTGTCACTCAGATTTTCACACAAGCAGGTTGCTGAAGCATCGATTATGCTACTTTTTATAGCAAGCACAGTGGTCGCCGGTTTGCTGTGTTATATTCTGAATGAATTTGGTTTTTTTCAGTACTGATGCTGTCACCGTTGTTTTCATGTCGTTACCGGCTGAGATGTTGATTCCATCACCACACCTGTTTAAGCGTTTTAATGAGACTGGCAGAGAGCTGACGTTTCGCAGAAGTCACATTTTCTGTGAGTGAGATTTCTGCTCCGGACCTCCGGTACGCTACCGTCCTTTACAATCTCTTTATATAAGGCGTCATGTGCATCAGGTCACCCTGTTTTAACTGACTTTCTTTTGTCTGCCAGAGAAAATGGTAAAACAACGGACAGTAAAACCTGTTCGTATTGCACTAACACTACCTGCATTTATTCACTGAATCGATGATATTTGTGTCGCTCCGGATTCAGATGATTTTTCGACTAATGCCTGTCCTGGCTGATCTCTCAATTGAGATATTGCATTTCAGCATGTTCTCTTTTTCACGCTCATCTGATATTGACGCAAAAGATGCGGCCATGCAGTCGGCAGCCTTCGATCCGGAATACTTTATTTCAGTCATTAGATGAAAATAGGGTGTGCCGCCAGGTTTCCGAGTGCAATGTTACCGGAAATGCAAAGTACCGGTCCTTGTCAAAATAGCCCGCGTCACGGTGCCGGTTCTTCCACGTCAATAAAGTTATTAAGGGCTGTAGTGATTAAGGTGCTGGTAACCAGCAGCTATTTTTTTTGGATTGACATACGCATGGACTTATCATCCCAAGGCGGGTTAATTTTATCAGGGAGTATCTGCAGTTATATATATTCATGTCGGCTTTGTCTGCCACCTCACGGGTTTTGATGGCAAATTTACTGCATTTTGTATTTTTATTAATGTCCCCGGATAGCTCTTTGTGTAAAGTTGTCAGAGCAGTAAGAACCCTTTCATCTTTCAAGCTTAATGACATAGCTGAATTAGACCTCATAGCGTTTTTCATTTTAATCTTCCTCGCATCTGTTGTTAACCCGGTTAAAGTGGGACAAGAATAAATAAACATGTCAGACAAGTATAAGAAATTCGTCTTAAGTAAGGTGTCTTAATCTTAGTTTTTCATTTAACTTATTGATATATAACGTGATATCTGAAAGGGTTTTTCTGTCCTGATTAATACGTATTTACTATGAAAAATACCTTCTTACGGTTTCTTTTTTCATCTACTTCAATAAATATTTCTGAAATGAAATTACCTGGAACTGATTATTATCGCAAAAGGAAGCAGTGCATCATAACGACTGATTACACCCCTGGACCTGGTGGTTCTGGGATTTCAACGATGTGTAATCTGTCGATGTTAAACGGTTGGTTCGATATGGCGCAATCAGGTAAACATCTTAAAGTGCGGGGGCGGCTATCAATTTAGACAGGTATAAGATCTTGCGGCGGGGAAACAAAGTGGAGTATAGATGGAGTCCATAAAATTAAGATCCATGTACTGCCTGGAGTAGTCTGAGGCAATTTTTTACTATGGAATTACGCTATCGCAAGAGTCAGGCTAAAAGCGGGGTCACGTTGTGGTTGATACAGGGTTCGTCCGCGAGGCCCGAATCCGTAGCCGGTTACCAGACTGACCACAATGAAGGTTAACCGATGAAAGCGCGATAACGCTCCGGCAGGGGCTCAGGGGATGTATGATAAGACGATGGTCGATGACATCCCGGAAGAGCCTGCGTCAGTCGCACCACTCATTGAGAAAAGCCCCGTCCGGCATAAGACGTCGTGATCGCTGTAATGGAGACAGCCGTGCCGACAGGTCATCTGGCCAGACACGGACATCTCAATTTAGCTACAACACAGACAGTGCGCATAACAAAGATTATGTTAAATGCATTCAGTAAAACCAATAAAAACAATGAGATAGAAATATAATGCCCTTGCACTGATCGCCGTAGCCGTGGTATATCATGTCAAGCCTCCCGCTGGAGCCAGCTTCAGATCCCCTGCGGGGATAACCGGAGCGTTACGCCAGCCCCGGTTATCTGCAGGAACAAAACGAGTACAACAGACACATTATTGCCAGTCATGATATTTCAGATTATCACAACTGCCGTAATTTAATGCATCATCATGATAACCTTCAGGTATAACAAAAATATTCTGTCTATCACCGCTCTCACTACCAATAGCACTTTCGGTACAACGCTTATCGGGGTGAATAAAGTTCTTCATCTCTTCATAATTCTTTTTATCGTAGCTATAAAATTCTTTTGCCGTAACTCGACATAATTCTGAACGCTCACTACCATGGCTTTTATCTATGCACTTTTTTCCAGACCATACATGAACAGCTTCAATCCTTTTTACCCATTTAAGCGATTTTACCAAATACATACGATGATCTTTTGCTAATGATTTAACACAAAAGTCCACACCTGAATCTTTAATTGGATCCCATGTGTCACAATTATTCCCTGCTGGCATAGAATAATCCTCCCCGTCACCTGAAACAGATAACAGATATGCCCTTCCGCCAGTTAAACTGTATTTGTCTTTTTTCCCACAGCTAAAAGTGTATGTCACATCATTCAGATATGAACTTCGTACACTGAAAATCTGGCCATATGAAGAAACATCATTGCCACAATGATTGTCTGCATCCCGATAAATACCCTGGATATCTGAACCTGAGGATACTATTACGGCCGGTTTTATCCAATTACTCGTCAACGTTGTGGCGTTGTCTGAGCCATCGAACTGGATAGTGTCAGCACTTACACTGATCTGATTTTTTGCTGATTTAATCAGGAGGCCTTTATCAGCCCCTAAAGAAGCGACCAGTTCTCCGTTATCAAACACCAATTCATGGGGGCTTAAAGATGCTTTATCATTGTCGTTTTCGGCCGTGATGGCATTTTTCTGCATATCCAGATCAGTATTCATCTGGTTCCATTCCGGATGTTCATCAAATTTATCACGTCGCAGAAAAGTGCCTGCGCTGATAACATCTTTACCGGAAATGTAATTCACTGAGGCCAGATGCCCTTGCTCAATTTTTTCCGAGTTAACGGACCAACCTTCCTGGTTACCAATAATGACATTTTCTTTACTGGAATAGCCTACATCTCCTCCAGCCAGGCCTGCGATTTTACGCATCTGCGCCAGCGCAATACGCTCTCCACCTTCGGTAATTACTGACAGGCGCAGCATATTGTCTGTATTAGATTCAGGGCTGATGACTATTTTATATGTTTGCTGAAAACTGTTCTTCTTGGGGAAATTATCAGACAGATACTTTTCATTTACCATTTCTTGCAGCGTAATTTCTGCCTGGCTGCCATCGTTTAACTGTGTGTAATTATCCCGTACATATGCTTTCGCGGCCTGAGTCAGTTGCTGAAGGTTCTGCGATGATGTATGAGCAACCTGGTTGTCCGCGCTACTCTTCATATACATCCCGCCTAATGAAAGGGCAGAAATCATCACTATCAACGCAATCATGGTTTCCAGGATAGTGAATCCCGACTGTGAATGTCGGTGTATTTTGTTGTTCAAAATGCTCTCCTGATTCAATGGTAATCCTATGTGATGCGGGTTTAAAGAATAGCTTCAGGTCATCTGATGAGGCTCAAAAATAAACACACACATTAATTTTCTGTCTGCTTTCATTGCGCATTAATGGGTCTTTTGAGCAACATCAGTATGTTGTCGTCAGTCGGGACGAGCAATAATCATATGGCGTTCATCCCTCTCAAGCGATGGTGGATGATATTACCCGGCATAAGGAAAGGGGGATCTCCGTTCGCAGAATGACGTTATGCGTGATATCTCCGGGTGATAATGTTTACACCAGGCTGGATCCCACCTTCCCGTTTGCCAGTGTTTCATGCCAACGCCTTCGATGCTGAGATAGGGCAAAGCATAACGCGGCTCTGGCTCCAGATTGCTGACGACACTATACTCAGCTCCGGTTTTAACATTATTTATTCACCCGGATTGATGTATTTGACTGTTATTTTTTTAAACCGCTGTCGCCAGCGGTTTTTTTTTGTGCGGGTCCTCCCCTCCACTCCTGATACCGAAACCCGGGTGTCAGCGGGTCAGGAGGTCTGAGGCCCAACCGTTCGAAACGTACGCTAAGTACTTTTTTATACAATTTCGTATCCTGGCTCTGCACTAATAGGGGGCAGTTTGGATATCGAAAATTATTGTACGTTAAGGCCATTTTTTGTACTTCCAGGCCGTGTTAAGGGCGATCGATCACGTTGACAGGCAGCTTTGAGCGAGAAGCAGACAGTCGCAGTAATTGTCCCTACTGATCAAAAAATTATAATCAGCCACCTCGGTCAGGCGGTGGCTGCCGTTGTAGGTCAAAACTGATAGCTGTAATTGACACTGGCAAACCACAGGTACGGATCATCATAGCTGCCCTTCAGGATTTCCGGAGACTGTACCCGCGATGACTGCATATGCAGATAAGAGACTGCGAAGCCGATATTACTCTGCGGCGTCATTTGATATTGCGCGCCGGTGGCGAAACGCCACTCATCCCCCGTAGGCAGAGCCAGAGAAACGTCGTTTTGCGATTCATAGATGCTGCTGTCAAACGCCACTCCCGTGTTAATCCGCCACTGCTCTGTCGGGCGATACTGCACCCCCAGTGCCGTATGCCAGGAGTCCTTGAGACGGTTTTTCTTGTCAAGATTCTGCCCTACCACCGTAATTTGCGGGCTTCCAAACTGGCTCCAGTCCTGCCAGCCCAGATCACCCATCACTGACCACGTCTGGTTGAGGTCATGCACCAGACTGAACATAATCTGCTGCGGTGCCCTGACCTGCGCCGATAGCGGCAGATCGTATTCGACGTTCGCTAAATTAGGGAAGCGGGCCTTCGCATCGATATCAAAGTCATATTCAGTTTTACTGGTCCAGGTAATTCCCGCCCGCGTCTGGTCGGTGAGTTCCATCAATAGGCCCAGACGATAGCTCATTGCCCAGTCGTGATCTTTTTCGGTTTCATCATCGCCGTCGACGTTTCGGGTAAGGGAAAGAAGACCGTAGTTGACGTTGACCGAGCCTCCGAGAGACACTCTGTCGTTCAGCTTATAGGCCAGCGAAGGGCTTAAGGTCAGAGCAACCATCGCGCTCTTTTTAATCAACCGATCCCCTGCCCAGTCACCGTAGTCGGTGGCCAGGCCATAATTACCGTACATACCAATCCCGGCAAAGAGATCGTCGTTAATTTTTTGCGTGTAAAAGCCGCTGGCATTCGGGAACACGCTCATGATATTGCCCGGACTTTGCCTGCCAGACTCATTATCAAGGGTATAGGAAATATCTCCATCCATAAGCTGTACGCCACCGGTAAACATTTGATCCGGGAGACGGGTCATCCCCGCCGGGTTGGTCATAATCGTGGAGGCGTCCTGCGCACGCGCCGCTTGCCCCGCACCGGCTAGCGCCGTGTCTTCGGTACCAATTTCATAAAAATAGAGGCCACTCGCATGGGTTGGCGTGGATAAAAACAGGCCAAGACCAATCAGTGTAAATTTTCTCATTTGCCACCTGCCCAGTTAATATTGCACTGTTATTTTTGAAATCGTTCAAGCTGCGTTTTATCCGCCTCTTCTGCCCGGTCGGCCAGACTCTGAAACTGCGAGGGACCATAAAATGCCTTTGGCACAGGAAAAGACTGCATGTCAGCACCCGGGGAAATCTGTAGTTCCCCGAGACGGGAGAGCTGATATCCCGCCACAGCGGCATATATCATGAGCATATAAGGCACCGTTTTTTCATATGCCACCGGCGTGGGTAACCGGTTATGTTCAAGGCTATAGTTGCGTTTCAGCACCAGAAATTTATCCGGCACCCGGCGCTTGCTGTTCCACCAGTCGCTGTCCAGCTCACGAAATTTTCTTTCGGTTTCTGCTACGGTGGCGACTTAAAGTTGCAGCAGTGCGTGCCCGCAAAGCAGTAAAGCCTGTAGTACGTTTTTGTTCATCCTTTGTCGCCTTCGGGCGCCGACGCCGGGGCTGGATACCAGTTCTCCTTTGCCACCATCACCGCATCGTCAGGCTGCATCACGAAGTTTGGTGACATGATCTGAAACTTCGCCTGCAACATGACGATGGGCTGATGAAAGATATAAACGGTACGGGCGCGCTCCTGAACCGTAGGCGCCTGGCGGGGTTCTGCTGCCTGTGAAAAAAACCAAGACCAGAGAGCAAACACGTTAACAATACGAGCTGGATCCTTTTCATTTCCACCACCCGAAACGCGCAATTATTGTTATTTTTCAGACTGCCCACGAAACGGGTGGTCTGAACTTATTTGAGCTTAGTCCAGCATTTCGCTTCTGCCATTGAGTCACACCCCTGGCAGTCTAAAGTTCAAAATTCGGTGAATGTTTTATTTTCAAAAATATCCCCTATGGCAACCACTACCTTTCGAAACAGTTGGTTAGTGATTTTATGACAAGATCTTTTTTAATTTTACCCACATCGATAGTGCGTATTTAACAATTTGAACTTCAAAAAAACCAGTGTGTATGCTGACCTGTGAAAAAACTGTTTTCGGGATGGGATTTTCACTTATCTGAATTGGACGAATATATCGAACATTGGGGGTATTTACCTTCAATTTAAACGAAGTCAGTTTCTTTTAACATACAAATTATCATATTAATCATTTGCTTATCGACCCACACAGGCGCCTTTTCATCTTATTGAACCGATTTGCTTCGATCTTTCAAATGAATAAAATAGTTATTGAAAACAACCACATACAATAAAAACAATAATTTATTGACGTTATCAGGGTAATGAACTAGCTGATGTAATGCATTCATATACACTCAAAAAATTTTAATGATTAGTAGATATTCCTGTTTGTATCGACTTAGGCATTTTCTTGCTCATTATAAACAACCAGTTATATTTCTTATTGCAGGTTACAGAATGTAACTCCCCGGATAACAGGCAAACGCCGTTGGGCCGCTCAACAAAGTGTGAGGATTGAAATGAAACTGAAACCTATAGCCAGAGGACTGGCGCTCGCTGGGATTCTATCAACGTTTATTATTCCAGCGTATGCCGATGTTTCTCCCAAGGATGCAACCGCAGCGACAAAACAAGCCAATGATCAGCTGTATAACCAGCTTCCTTTCTCTGACAACACTGATTTTACTGATGCACATAAAGGTTTCATTGCTCCACTTCCCACTGAAATTATCCACGGTGCACAGGGAAACGTTGTCTGGAACCCTCAGCAGTACGCGTTTATCAAAGAAGGTGAAAAAGCACCGGATACCGTAAATCCAAGCCTTTGGAGACAGTCCCAGTTAATTAATATCAGTGGCCTGTTTGAAGTGACCGACGGTGTTTATCAGATCCGTAACCTCGATCTGTCAAATATGACCATTATCGAAGGGACTTCCGGTATTACTGTTGTTGACCCACTGGTTTCGGCTGAAACAGCCAAAGTCGGGATGGATCTCTACTTTAAAAACCGTGGTAAAAAACCCGTTGTCGCGATTATTTACACGCACAGCCACGTTGACCACTACGGTGGTGTACGCGGCGTGGTCGATGAAGCCGATGTGAAAGCGGGTAAAACCAAAATTTACGCCCCTGCCGGCTTTATGGAAGCGGCCGTCGCAGAAAATATCATGGCCGGTAACGTCATGAGCCGTCGCGCCAGCTACATGTACGGTAACCTGCTGAAGCCTGATGCGAAAGGTCAGGTGGGGGCCGGTCTCGGTACCACGACCTCTGCAGGTACCGTGACGCTGATTGCGCCAACGAACATCATTGATAAAGACGGTCAGAAAGAAGTCATTGATGGCCTGACCTATGATTTCATGCTGGCTCCGGGCTCAGAAGCACCGTCCGAAATGCTGTGGTATATCGAAGAGAAGAAACTTATCGAATCTGCAGAAGATGTCACCCACACCCTGCACAACACCTACTCGTTGCGCGGCGCAAAAATTCGTGAACCTCTACCGTGGTCCAAATACATTAACGAAGCCATTGTTCGCTGGGGTGATAAAGCGGAAATTCTGATGGCTCAGCACCACTGGCCGACCTGGGGTAACGAAAACGTCAACAAACTGCTGAAGAGCCAGCGTGACCTTTATCGTTATATTAACGACCAGACATTGCGTATGGCCAACGAAGGGCTGACCCGGGACGAAATCGCTGCCAACTTTAAGCTGCCGGACTCGCTGGCACACACCTGGGCCAACCGCGGTTACTACGGCTCAGTGAGCCACGATGTGAAAGCCACCTACGTGCTCTATCTCGGCTGGTTTGACGGCAACCCAGCCACGCTGGATGAGCTGCCGCCGGAAGAGGCCGCGAAGAAATTCGTTGAGTACATGGGCGGCGCGGATGCCATTTTGCAGAAGGCCAAAACCGACTTCGACCAGGGTAACTATCGCTGGGTGGCGCAGGTGGTAAGCAAAGTGGTGTTTGCCGATCCGAACAACCAGCCAGCCCGCAATCTGGAGGCGGACGCACTGGAGCAACTGGGCTATCAGGCCGAATCGGGCCCGTGGCGTAACTTCTACCTCACCGGTGCCCAGGAGCTGCGTAATGGCGTGGTGAAAGGCCCTACGCCGAACACTGCCAGCCCGGATACGGTGCGGGCAATGACCCCGGAAATGTTCTTCGACTATCTGGCGGTGCACATCAACGGCGAGAAAGCCGGGACGGCGAAGTCGGTATTTAACATCGATCTCGGCAGCGACGGCGGGAAGTACAAGCTGGAGCTGGAGAACGGCGTGCTGAACCACACCGCCAACGCCGAAGCGAAAGATGCTGACGCCACCATTACCCTGAATCGCGATACGCTCAACAAAATTATCCTGAAGGAGACGACCCTGAAACAGGCCGAGGAGAGCGGTGCGGTGAAAGTGACCGGTGACGGGACCAAACTCGACACTATGCTCGGTTACATGGATAAGTTCGAATTCTGGTTTAATATCGTGACACCGTAAAATATCTCCCTGCGGGCTTCGTTTTAGCCTGCAGGGATTTATAACAAGTAACTTCCGCTTCTGGCACACAGCGGACTTTATCAGGACGCTGGTGACTAATAGTAGTTGCAGGGTCTAACTATTAGGCCATGGCCGCAAGTAACAACGTGATTCAAGCTTTTCAGGAAGATTCATTATCTTTATAAAGCGCTTGTATCCGGCAAATCTGTGAAGCACTGTAGCCCGTTGCATCTGCCGTTTCACGGATGCTCAGTTTCTTGACCTGCCGATAGTACAGGACTTTCTGATGCCGTTCCTGATCAGGCTGCTTGCCCCGATATTTACCCAGCGTATGCGCCCGTTCAATTCCCTGTTTTTGTCGCTGACGACGACTCAACCAGTCCTTATGTGACATTGCGGCCATCAGGTCTATCAGCATGTTATTGATGGCGGTTATCACCGCGCGGGTGACTGGGTCAGCCTGTGAAGCGTCTTTATCTGACAGTGCCTGCCATGAGGTGGGCACATCCAGGCTGACAATTCGCAGCTCGTGTTGTTCTATCTGCTTTTTCAGCGTCATCCAGTCGCTGTTGCTCAGGCGGGTCAGGCGGTCTATCTGCTCGACCAGCAAAATATCATTGCGGTGACTGTCCATCAGCAAGCGTCCCAGCTCCGGGCGGTCAAGTTTTGTGCCGCTGATATTCTCCCGGTAGTAGCTGGCGATTTTATGCCCCCGTTCATGAACGAACTGCTCCAGCATCTCTTTTGCCCGATCGGCGAACTGATCTTCCGTTGATGCCCTCAAATAAGCTCTGATGAACATTTTTTCACCACGTTATCGCATTTAGGTTGTTGCATTTATTCTATCGCATATAGGTTATGTCATTCATGGTATGCCGTCACGTTTTGATTATGGCGTCAGGGTGTACCCTTATGCGATAAGCATTTTTGTTAAAAATACCGTACCGAATAATTTATGAGGGAAACTATATGGCAAGGAGGCAGATCTTTTCGCTGTCGGAAAGAGAATCATTACTGGCATTACCGGACGATGAGTTAACGCTGACCCGAATGGCGTATTTCAGTGAGCATGATCTGGCGCTTATCGGTGCTCACCGTAAACCCGCCAGCCGTTTTGGTTTTGCCGTCCTTCTTTGCTATCTGAAAAATGTCGGCTTTGCCCCGGATAAAAAAATCCCACCCTCTGATGCGCTGTTGAAGCATATCGCCAGCAGGCTAAAACTTACCGGGGATCTCTGGCCTGCTTACCTTTCCGGCAGGGAAACCACGCGACGCGAACATTTAACCGAACTGTACCGCTATCTTGGCGTAAAAGCGTTCACCGGCAAAATACAGCAGGACTGTATTACACACCTGCTGCCGATGGCGACGCGCACCGATAAAGGTATTCTCCTGGCCGAAGAACTGCTGGTCTGGCTCCGGAAGAACAACGTGATAATCCCCGCGATTGATGTCGTGGAGCGTACCTGTGCGGAGGCCATGGCTGGCGGCGATAAAATCG
>Ga0209281_1000159_pt1 | contig 161872 bp, 139 predicted proteins | sample MedtruBG_FD_187514 | JGI IMG/M metagenome (GOLD analysis project Ga0209281, IMG submission 187514) | Root nodule microbial communities of legume samples collected from California, USA - Medicago truncatula BG (SPAdes) (version 2) | ecosystem: Host-associated > Plants > Roots > Nodule | place... | reverse complement strand
AAGTGGTTATTTTCAGAAGTTTTCCAAGTTTCCTTTTCAACTTCAACCACTTGCGCTTCAGATCTCTCATCAGCGGGAGGCGAATTCTACAGCGTTACACGCTGCTGTCAACACCTCTTTTTCAACTTCCTTTTGGCTTCGATGAACTGAAGCAACCTGCTGTCGAAAACTGCATAACTCATTGTTTACCAAGGAGTTTTCCGTTTCGACTGCGCCGGAAGTGGGGCGAATTATAGGCCTCCAGAATCTGCCGTCAACAGCTATTTTCATAAAACTGTCATATAGTTCAAAAAGCCCCAGAAACGCGAAGGCCGGCCACAAGGGCCGGCCTTCTTTACCCTTCTACTTACAAGCTAGGGAACGCGAACTGCGAAGCTTCATGGCTCGCACGCTGCGGCCAGCGCTGGGTGATGGCCTTGCGGCGGGTATAGAAACGCACGCCATCCGGGCCATAGGCGTGCAGGTCGCCGAACAGCGAACGCTTCCAGCCGCCAAAGCTGTGATAAGCCACCGGCACCGGCAGCGGTACGTTGACACCGACCATGCCGACTTCGATCTCGTCGCAGAACAACCGCGCCGCTTCGCCGTCACGGGTGAAGATGCAGGTGCCGTTGCCATATTCGTGATCGTTGATCAGTTGCATGGCTTCTTCCAGGCTGTTGACCCGAACAACACACAGCACCGGCCCGAAGATCTCTTCTTGATAGATGCGCATTTCTGGCGTGACGTTGTCGAACAGGCAACCACCCAGGAAGAAGCCTTCCTCGTGACCAGCGACGGTCAGGCCACGGCCGTCCACCACCAGTGTCGCGCCGGCGGCTACGCCGTCTTCTACATAACCGCTGACTTTGTCCCGCGCCTGGCCAGTCACCAGTGGGCCCATGTCCAGGCCGCAGTTGGTACCGGCACCGATTTTCAGCGCCTTGATTTGCGGAACCAGTTTGGCCACCAATGCATCCGCGACCTGGTCACCCACACACACCGCTACCGAGATCGCCATGCAACGCTCGCCGCAGGAACCGTAGGCCGCGCCCATCAGTGCGCTGACAGCGTTATCCAGATCCGCATCCGGCATCAGCACCGCATGGTTCTTCGCACCGCCCAGGGCCTGGACGCGCTTGCCGCGCTTGGTGCCTTCGGAATAGATGTATTCGGCAATCGGCGTCGAACCAACGAAACTCAGCGCTTTGACTTCCGGCGCTTCGATCAATGCGTCCACCGCAGTCTTGTCACCATGCACCACGCTCAGCACGCCTTTCGGCAGACCAGCCTCCAGCAGCAGCTGGGCGATCAGCAACGTCGAGCTCGGGTCGCGCTCGGATGGCTTGAGGATGAAGCAGTTGCCGCAGACGATCGCCAGCGGGTACATCCACAACGGCACCATGGCCGGGAAGTTGAACGGCGTGATACCGGCAACCACGCCCAGCGGCTGGAAGTCCGACCAGGCGTCGATGTTAGGGCCGACGTTACGGCTGTACTCGCCCTTGAGGATTTCCGGAGCCGCGCAAGCGAACTCGACGTTCTCGATGCCGCGCTTCAATTCACCGGCAGCATCTTCCAGGGTCTTGCCGTGCTCTTCGCTGATCAATTGCGAGATGCGCGCTTCGTTCTGCTCCAGCAGTTGCTTGAAGCGGAACATCACTTGGGCACGCTTGGCCGGCGGCGTATTGCGCCAGGCCGGGAATGCAGCCTTGGCCGCGTCGATAGCGCTCTGGATGGTTTCGCGTGTCGCCAGCGGCAGCTTGTGGATAGCCTGGCCGGTAGACGGGTTGAACACATCAACCGCGCGACCGTTCTCGGTTACCAGTTCGCCATTGATCAAATGCGGAATAACGCTCATGGAAGCTCCTGAAAAGTTGTCCACAGGTGCTCGCTTCGGAGCACCTGTTGCTTGTAGGTATATAGAAGGAGAGATCAGTCGATCTTGCTCAGCACTTCGCCGACCGCGTCGAACAGACGATCCAGGTCCTGCGGCTTGCTGTTGAAGGTTGGGCCGAACTGCAGGGTGTCGCCGCCGAAGCGTACGTAGAACCCGGCTTTCCACAGCGCCATGCCGGCTTCGAACGGACGCACGATGGCATCGCCGTCACGAGGGGCGATCTGGATCGCGCCGGCCAGGCCGAAGTTGCGGATGTCGATGATGTTCTTGGTGCCCTTGAGACCGTGCAGCGCGTTTTCGAAATGCGGCGCGACTTCGGCCACGCTCTGCACCAGGTTTTCCTTTTGCAGCAGGTCGAGTGCTGCCAGGCCAGCGGCACAAGCCACCGGGTGCGCGGAATAGGTGTAGCCATGGGGGAATTCAACCGCGTATTCAGGCGTCGGCTGATTCATGAAGGTCTGGTAGATCTCGGAGCTGGCAATCACCGCGCCCATCGGGATCGCACCGTTGGTGACTTGCTTGGCGATGCACATCAGGTCCGGGGTCACACCGAAGGTGGTAGCACCGAACATGGTGCCGGTACGGCCGAAACCGGTGATCACTTCGTCGAACACCAGCAGGATATTGTGCTGGTCGCAGATTTCACGCAGACGCTTGAGGTAACCCTGAGGCGGAACCAGCACGCCAGCGGAACCGGCCAATGGCTCGACGAAGACTGCCGCGATGTTCGACGCATCGTGCAGTTCGATCAACTTCAGCAGTTCGTCAGCCAGGGCGATACCACCCTGCTCCGGCATGCCACGGGAGTAAGCGTTGCTTGCCAGCAAAGTGTGCGGCAGGTGATCGACGTCCATCATCGCCTGACCGAACAGCTTGCGGTTGCCGTTTACGCCACCGAGGCTGGTGCCGGCGATGTTCACACCGTGGTAACCACGGGCACGGCCGATCATTTTGGTCTTGGTCGACTGGCCCTTCAGGCGCCAGTAGGCACGGACCATCTTCACGGCAGTGTCAGCACACTCGGAGCCCGAGTCGGTGAAGAACACGTGGTTCAGGTTGCCCGGGGTCAGGTCGGTGATTTTTTCAGCCAGCTGGAAGGACAGCGGATGACCGTACTGGAAGGCTGGCGAGTAATCGAGGGTGCCCAGCTGCTTGGCGACCGCTTCCTGGATTTCCTTGCGGGTGTGCCCGGCGCCACAGGTCCACAGACCGGACAGCGAGTCATATACCTTGCGGCCCTTATCGTCGATCAGCCAGCTGCCTTCGGCGCCAACGATCAGCCGTGGATCGCGCTGGAAGTTGCGGTTGGCGGTGTAAGGCATCCAGTGAGCATCGAGCTTGAGCTGGCTGGCCAGGGAAGTCGGGGCGTTTTCAGGCAAGTTCATGGGCAAAACCTCGCAAGGCAATAAGCGGCGTAATGATTGAAAACCGTTGTTGCAGCTAAATTGCCACGGAGATAAAGTCTGTGAAATGCAACTCTTCTAATGTTCAGTCAGCCAATTACTAAACTTTTGAGTAACCCGCATGAGCACTCGCCGTCCCGATCCGCTGGCCCAGGTCAGCGACTTTGATATTCGCCTGCTGAGGATTTTCCGCAGCGTGGTGGAATGCGGCGGCTTCTCTGCGGCGGAAACCGTACTGGGCATCGGGCGCTCGGCGATCAGCCAGCAGATGAGCGATCTGGAGCAGCGCCTCGGTCTGCGCCTGTGCCAACGGGGACGTGCCGGGTTTTCCCTGACCGAAGAAGGCCGCGAGGTCTATCAATCGGCGTTGCAGCTGTTAAGTGCACTGGAAAGCTTCCGCACCGAGGTCAATGGCCTGCACCAACACTTGCGCGGCGAATTGATCATCGGCTTGACGGACAACCTGGTCACCCTACCCCACATGCGCATCACCCATGCCCTTGCGCAATTGAAAGAACGCGGCCCGGACGTGCAGATCCAGATCCGCATGATCGCGCCCAATGAAGTCGAACAAGGCGTGCTCGACGGTCGCCTGCACGTCGGCGTGGTACCGCAGGCCAGCGCACTGTCGGGGCTGGAGTATCAACCGCTGTACAGCGAGCGGTCGCTGTTGTACTGCGCAGTCGGGCACCCGCTGTTTTATGTCGACGACAAGCAACTGGACGACGAACGCCTGAACAGTCAGGACGCCATCGCACCCACCTTCCGTTTGCCGGCGGAAATCCAGGCTCACTACCAGGCGCTCAACTGCACCGCCAGCGCCTCGGACCGCGAAGGCATGGCGTTCCTGATCCTGACCGGGCGCTACATCGGTTACCTGCCGGATCACTACGCGAGTCTTTGGGTGCAGCAAGGCCGGTTGCGCGCATTGAAAGCCAAAACGCGTTTCTATGATCTCAGCCTTGCATCGGTCACCCGCAAGGGTCGTCGCCCGCATCTTGTGCTGGAAAGCTTTCTGGAGAGTCTGGCGGCGACGCGCTGAAAGACTTGTCTGTAGCCTGCCGGTGCGCTATCAACGCACTGGCCGCACCCACTCATCTTCTCGGAAGTGCCTATGACCTTTGAAGTCCCTGCCCACGGCGCAAAACCCGTCAGCCGCATTCGTCAGAAAAACGAAGAGACCATCATCAAGGCCGCCGAAGACGAGTTCGCCCGTCACGGGTACAAAGGCACGAGCATGAACACCATCGCCCAGAATGCCGGGCTGCCCAAGGCGAACCTGCATTACTACTTCACCAACAAGCTCGGTTTGTACGTGGCGGTGCTGAGCAACATCATCGAGCTGTGGGACAGTACCTTCAACACCCTCACCGCCGAGGACGATCCGAGCGAAGCCTTGACCCGCTACATCCGCGCGAAAATGGAGTTCTCCCGACGCCAGCCGCAAGCCTCGCGAATTTTTGCCATGGAAGTCATCAGCGGCGGCGAGTGCCTGACCGAGTACTTCAACCAGGATTATCGCGCCTGGTTCCAAGGGCGTGCGGGCGTATTCCAGGCGTGGATCGACGCCGGTAAAATGGACCCGGTCGATCCGGTGCACCTGATCTTCCTGTTGTGGGGCAGCACCCAGCACTACGCCGACTTCGCCACGCAGATCTGCCGCGTCACCGGGCGCTCCAGGTTGACCAAGCAAGACATGGAAGACGCCGGGGATAACCTGATCCGCATCATTCTCAAGGGCTGCGGCCTGAAACCTGCCATCTAAGCACTTATGCCATTTACCCTCAGCGGTTTTTGCGACTACCGCGAAGAGATTCGCAAGAGCCGCTTCATGACCTTCGCCGCGCCGATCTCCAGCCCGGCCGAGGCCCATGCGTTCATTGAACAGCACAGCGACTTGAATGCCTCGCACAACTGCTGGGCCTGGAAACTCGGCGATCAGTATCGCAGCACCGATGATGGCGAGCCCGGCGGTACGGCAGGCCGGCCGATTCTGGCAGCGATCGAGGCACAGGATTGCGATCAGGTCGCGGTGCTGGTGATTCGCTGGTATGGCGGCATCCAACTGGGCACCGGGGGGCTCGCCCGGGCCTATGGCGGGGGTGCAAACAAATGCCTGCAAGCGGCGCCGAAGATCGAGCTGATCAGCCGGGTTCCGCTGCGTTGCGCGTGCGGATTTGCCGAGCTGGCCCTGGTCAAGCTGCGGGTGGCAGAGGCAGGTGGATTGGTTGTGGATGAAAGCTTCACCGCCAATGGTGTCGAGTTGCAGTTGGCCGTGGGCGATGCGCAGATCGACACCTTGCAGTCACAACTGGCCGATTTGAGTCGCGGGCGCATTCTGTTACAGCGCTGAATCACAGGCTGCGATCTTTTGGGGCACACCGGCTTTTCACTTATTCCATATTTGCCCACATCTGCTGTGCACCCGGCTGTGGATAACCTGAGCACATACCGCTGTAACCCTTCTGTCATGCGGCTTTGCGGACTTTGCTCAATTTTCGTCCAATCTGCCATCAAGCACATCAAATTCAAATAAAAACAAACAGTTACAACGGTTTATCGCCTTTAGAAGAAAGCCACTCAGTGCTTATGCCCGTGCTCTGAGCTTGCACACAAATACTGTGGAGCAATCTGTGGATAACCCGTTCATGGCCGTCTCGGCGCCCTGCACGGTATGGCTTGTGGTTGATTGCTCATTTTTTGAGCAAAAGCGCGCGAGCAAAATCGGGGCTTGATTTGCGCCATTGCCCCCATGTGGTGCCGGACTCTGCGTCGCGCATCCGAAAGCTGCGTACTCAACGCCTCTACTCGCAGGGCTTCGAGGTTTTCCTGACCTAATGGCCAGAAAATTGCTTTATCCACAGGCACAAGTCCAACAGCACTGAGCCTGTCATGCCCAATCACGCTCCAATCCCCGATACGGTTCCGCGCCTGCAACTGCGCAGAATCAGCAAACGCTACCCTGGTTGCCAGGCCAACGATGCCATCGACCTGACCATTGCCCCTGGCGAGATCCATGCCCTGCTCGGGGAAAACGGCGCGGGAAAAAGCACGCTGATGAAGATCATCTACGGCGTCACCCACGCCGATTCCGGCGAAGTGATCTGGCAAGGTCAGCGGGTGAGCCTGCGCAACCCGGCCCAGGCCCGGGGTTTGGGAATCGGCATGGTGTTCCAGCATTTCTCGCTGTTCGAGACCCTGAGCGTGGCGCAGAACATCGCCCTGGCCATGGGCGCGGCGGCAGGCACGCCCAGACAGCTTGAGCCGAAGATTCGCGAAGTGTCCCGGCGCTATGGCATGGCGCTGGAACCGGAGCGACTTGTCCACAGCCTGTCGATCGGTGAACGGCAACGGGTGGAAATCATTCGCTGCCTGATGCAGGACATCCGTCTGTTGATTCTCGATGAACCGACTTCAGTGCTGACCCCGCAGGAGGCCGATGACTTGTTCGTTACCCTGCGCCGGCTCGCCGCCGAAGGCTGCAGCATTTTGTTCATCAGCCACAAGCTCGGGGAAGTGCGCGCGTTGTGCCACAGTGCAACGGTTTTACGAGGCGGTCGGGTGGCCGGGCATTGCGTGCCGGCCGAGTGTTCGGATCAGCAACTGGCGCGCTTGATGGTCGGTGAAGCCGCGGAGTTGATCGCTGACTATCCGAAGGCTACCGGAGGTGATGCGTTCCTTGATGTCCGTGGCTTGTCCTGGCACAACCCGGACCCGTTCGGCTGCTCGCTTGCCAACATCGACCTTGAAGTGCGCCGTGGTGAAATTGTCGGCATCGCCGGTGTCGCCGGCAATGGCCAGGATGAGTTGCTGGCCCTGCTCAGCGGCGAAGAACTGTTGCCCCGCAACGCCAGCGCGACGATAAGTTTTGGCCGGGAGCCAGTCGCCCATTTGCGTCCCGATGCTCGCCGCCAACTCGGCCTGGCGTTCGTCCCCGCCGAACGCCTGGGTCATGGTGCGGTGCCGGAGCTGAGCCTGGCGGACAACGCGCTGCTGACCGCTTTCCAGCAAGGATTGGTGAGCAACGGCCTGATCCGGCACGGCAAAGTCGAAGCACTGGCCGAGGAAATCATCCGCCGTTTCGGGGTCAAGACACCCGATAGCCAGGCGCCAGCCCGCAGCCTGTCCGGGGGCAATTTGCAGAAATTCATCCTTGGCCGGGAAATCCTTCAGCGTCCGAAACTGCTTGTCGCCGCACACCCGACCTGGGGCGTGGACGTCGGCGCCGCCGCCACCATTCACCGCGCCTTGATTGCCTTGCGCGATGCCGGCGCGGCGATCCTGGTGATCTCCGAAGACCTCGACGAACTGTTCCAGATCAGCGACCGCCTTGGCGCCCTGTGCGGCGGTCGACTGTCGGCGCTCCACGCTACCGTCGATACCCGCCTGAGCGATGTCGGCGGCTGGATGGCCGGCCAGTTCGGTGCCCCTCAATCACTCGCATCCGCCCCGCGTTAACGGAGTGTCACATGCTGCTTTCTCTTGAACCCCGCGGCCAGCAATCGCGCCTGATGCTGTGGTGCTCGCCGTTGCTGGCGGCTGCACTGACCCTGGGCTGTGGATCCTTATTGTTTATCGCGCTCGGGCACGACCCGCTGTTGACCTTGCACACCTTGCTGATTGCACCGGTCAGCGACCTGTATGGCGTATCTGAACTGTTGGTCAAAGCCCTGCCGATTCTGCTCTGCGCATTGGGCCTGGCCGTCGCCTATCAGGCGCGCATCTGGAACATCGGTGCCGAAGGTCAACTGCTGCTCGGTGCGTTGGCCGGCAGTGCGCTGGCAGTGAACATCGTCGACATGCAAAGTCGCTGGGCGCTGGTGCTGATCTTGCTCACCGGCACCTTGGCCGGAGCTGCGTGGGCCGGGCTGACGGCGTGGTTGCGCACGCGCTTCAACGCCAATGAGATCCTCACCAGCATCATGCTCAATTACATCGCCCTGAACCTTTTGTTGTATTGCGTGCACGGGCCACTGAAAGATCCGGAAGGTTTCAATTTTCCGCAATCGGCGATGTTCGGCGACGCCAGCCGCTTGCCGCTGCTGATGGAAGATGGCCGGGTCCACGCCGGGGTTTACTTCGCCCTGCTCGTGTTGGTGACCGTGTGGGTGTTGTTGCAAAAAAGCTTTGTCGGTTTCCAGATCAAGGTGCTCGGGCTGGACAAGCGGGCCGCCGGTTTCGTCGGCTTTCGCCAGAAGCGTCTGATCTGGCTCGCTCTGTTGATCAGCGGCGGCCTGGCGGGGCTTGCCGGTGTTTGCGAAGTTACCGGCCCCATCGGCCAACTGGTGCCGCAGGTCTCGCCGGGCTACGGCTATGCGGCGATCACCGTGGCATTTCTCGGCCGTCTGAATCCTGTCGGCATATTGTTTTCCAGCCTGTTGATGGCGCTGCTGTACATCGGCGGCGAAAGCGCACAAATGAGCCTGAACCTGCCGCAAGCGATCACCCAATTGTTCCAGGGCATGATGCTGTTTTTCCTGCTGGCCAGTGATGTGCTGATCCTCTACCGACCGCGCTTGAACCTGCGCTGGACCCGCCGCGCACAAACCACCGCCGTACAAGCAGGAGCGCTGTGATGGATATCGATCTGCTGAGCAATATTTTCTACGCCATGGTCCGCTGCGGTACGCCGTTGCTGCTGGTGGCGCTGGGGGAACTGATCTGCGAGAAAAGCGGCGTCCTCAACCTCGGCCAGGAAGGCATGATGCTGTTTGGCGCGGTGATCGGTTTCATCGTCGCGTTCAACACCGGCCACCTGTGGCTCGGCGTGTTGCTGGCGATGCTCGCCGGGATGCTGTTGTCATCGCTGTTTGCCCTGGTGGCGCTGGTGTTCAACGCCAATCAGGTGGCCACCGGCCTGGCCCTGACGATTTTCGGCGTGGGCCTGTCGACCTTCGTCGGCTCAGCGTGGGTCGGCAAACCGCTGGCGGGGTTCGAGCCGATGGCGATTCCCTACCTGAGTGAAATTCCGCTGATCGGGCGGATGCTGTTTGCCCAGGACCTGTTGGTGTATCTGTCGTTCGCGCTGTTTGCGCTGGTGGCCTGGGTGATTCTGAAAAGCCGCGCCGGGCTGATCATCCAGGCGGTCGGGGAAAACCCGGATGCGGCCAGCGCCATGGGCTTGCCGGTGCTGGCTGTGCGCACGCTGGCGGTGTTGTTCGGCGGTGCGATGGCTGGGTTGGCCGGGGCATATCTGTCCCTGGCTTACACACCAATGTGGGCGGAGAACATGAGCGCCGGGCGTGGCTGGATTGCCCTGGCGCTGGTGGTGTTCGCCAGTTGGCGGGTGTGGCGCCTGCTGCTCGGCGCCTACCTGTTCGGGCTCGCCAGCATCCTGCACCTGGTGGCGCAGGGATTGGGGCTGGCGATTGCGTCCAGTCTGCTGGCGATGCTGCCGTATGTCGCGACCATTGTGGTGCTGGTGCTGCTGTCACGGGATGCGCTGCGCACACGGTTGTATGCGCCAGTGTCGTTGGGGCAGCCGTGGCAGGCTGGGCATTAGTGGTTGTCTGGTCTGGCCTCTTCGCGAGCAAGCCCGCTCCCACAGGGATCGCTGGCATGGCAACAATTCAGATCACACCGCAGAACCTTGGGGGAGCGAGCTTGCTCGCGATGGCATCCGCACTGGCAACACCTGAGCAATGCCCCATGCCAATTCAAACACCAGAAAAACCACCAGAATCGAACTCGCGCCGTGAACCAGGGCATAGGCCTGCCAGGCCGAGAACAGAAACCTGGCCACGGCGTCATAGCGCCCATAAACCTGCTGCGGATCACGAATCCGCAGCACCGCCCATACGCAGACAATCGACCCCAGCAGATTCGCCATCAGCATATGCACCGGTTCGAACGGTGGCAGCTCACCGGACAAACTCAGCGCCTGGCTCACCCCCGTCAAAAGACCATGCAACGCAGCAAAACTCCACGGCGTGACGAACGCGACCGTCACGATCAGGTCATACCAGGCACTGCCTTGCACCAACCGGCGATATTGCGTTGTAGTCCACATCGACATTGCTCCATCAATCCAGGGAGCAACAAGGCTAAAGCCTGGAGTATGCTCCAGGGTCAAGCCCCCTCGAGACGTCATGATGCGCATCGGTGAATTAGCCCAGGCCAGCGCCGTCAGCCGCGACACGCTGCGCTTCTACGAGCAGCGCGGATTGATTGCGGCACAACGCAGCGCCAACGGGTATCGCGACTATCCGCCAGACGTGGTGCAACTGGTGCAATACATCAAGACCGCTCAACGACTGGGCTTTACCCTCGGCGAGATCGGCAACAGCGTCGCTACAATCTGGCAATCGCCCGATCCGGACACCGCCGTCACGCAGCTGCTGCAAGACAAACTCAAACTGATCGAAACCCGCATGGCCGAACTCGGCGCGCTGCGCGAAGAGTTGCAACAACGGCTCGGGCAACAGTGTCCATTGAATCCACGATCCTGACCTTTCAAGGAAGCCACTCATGTCCAAGGCAAAAACCGCACTCATCATTGGCGCCTCCCGGGGGCTTGGCCTCGGGCTGGTGAAAACCCTGCTGGCCGATGGCTGGCAAGTCACCGCCACCGTGCGCGACCCGCAAAAAGCCGAAGCCTTGCAGGCCCTGGGCGATGTGCGGATCGAAAAGCTCGACATGGACGATCAGCAGGCAGTGTCCGCCCTGAGCCAACAACTCAAGGCCGATGTATTTGACCTGTTGTTCGTCAATGCCGGGGTCAAGGGGCCGGAGGTCCAGACGCCGAACGGCGGCGCGACAATGGCCGAAGTCGGCCAGCTGTTTTTCACCAACGCCGTGGCGCCAATCAACCTGGCCCAGCGTTTTGTCGACCGGATCCGCCCGGACACCGGCGTGCTGGCGTTCATGAGTTCGGTGCTGGGCAGCGTGACCATGCCCGATGCGCCGGAACTGGCCCTGTACAAGGCCAGCAAGGCGGCGCTGAATTCCATGACCAACAGCTTCGTCACTCAGCTGGGCGAAACCGGGCTCACCGTGCTGTCGCTGCACCCGGGCTGGGTGAAAACCGACATGGGGGGTGAAGGCGCGGACATCGACGTGGAAACCAGCACCCGTGGCCTGGTCGATCAGGTGAATGCGTATGTCGGCAAGGGCGGGCATCACTTCATCAATTACCGGGGCGAAACCATTCCCTGGTAATCACCGCCGCCCACAGGGGGGGTGTTGTCCTGTCGGGTTGGGCTTGCCCGCCAGAGCGTTTTGATCGACACTTCGCACCTCGCCTCCCCGGCGAACCTGGATCAGCAGACAGGGCAACACTGAGCTGGCAACCCTGAACCCAACTTTCAGAGGAGCCGGCCAACATGCCTGCGACCCGTACCTGGTTAAAGAATCCCCTCGCCATTTTCACCTCCAACGGTCTCGATGCCCGTGGCGGCCTGGTGCTGCAAGACGGTTTGATCGTCGAAGTACTCGGCGCCGGTCAACAACCATCCGCCCCGTGCAATGAAGTGTTCGATGCCCGCGAACATGTGATCCTGCCGGGCCTGATCAACACCCATCACCACTTCTATCAAACCCTGACCCGCGCCTGGGCACCGGTGGTCAATCAGCCGCTGTTCCCGTGGCTGAAAACCCTGTACCCGGTCTGGGCACGCCTGACCCCGGAAAAACTCGCCCTCGCCACCAAGGTCGCGTTGGCTGAATTACTGCTGTCCGGTTGCACCACCGCCGCCGACCACCACTACCTGTTCCCGGAAGGTCTGGAAAACGCGATCGACGTGCAAGTCGAAAGCGTTCGCGAGCTGGGCATGCGCGCCATGCTCACCCGCGGTTCCATGAGCCTCGGCGAAAAGGACGGTGGCTTGCCGCCGCAACAGACCGTGCAGGAAGGCGAAGTGATCCTCGCCGATAGCCAGCGCCTGATCGCCGAGTACCACGAACGCGGTGACGGCGCGCAAATCCAGATCGCCCTGGCACCGTGCTCGCCGTTCTCGGTGACGCCGGAAATCATGTCGGCCAGCGCCGAACTGGCGAACAAACTCGACGTGCGCCTGCACACCCACCTGGCAGAAACCCTCGACGAAGAGGATTTCTGCCTGCAACGCTTCGGCCTGCGCACCGTGGACTATCTGGACAGTGTCGGCTGGCTCGGCCCGCGCACCTGGCTGGCCCATGGCATCCATTTCAACCCGGACGAAATCGCCCGCCTCGGCGCCGCCGGCACCGGCATTTGCCATTGCCCGAGTTCGAACATGCGCCTGGCTTCGGGCATCTGCCCGAGCATCGAATTGACCGATGCCGGTGCCTTGCTTGGTTTGGGCGTGGACGGTTCGGCGTCCAACGATGCCTCGAACATGATGCTCGAAGCACGCCAGGCCCTGTACATCCAGCGCCTGCGCTACGGCGCCGAGAAGATCACCCCGGAGCGCGTGCTGGGCTGGGCGACCAAGGGTTCGGCAAGCCTGCTGGGCCGTACCGATATCGGCGAATTGGCGGTGGGCAAGCAGGCCGACCTGGCGATGTTCAAGCTCGATGAACTGCGCTTCTCCGGCAGTCATGATCCGGTCTCGGCGCTGCTGTTGTGTGGTGCTGATCGCGCGGATCGAGTGATGGTCGGCGGCAAGTGGCGGGTGATCGATGGGCAGGTCGAAGGGCTGGATCTGAAAGGCTTGATTGCTGACCACAGCCAGGCGGCTCGACAGTTGATTGCAGGGACCTGACAAACACCGAGTAAAACATGTGGGAGCGGGCTTGCTCCCACATTGGTTTTGCGGATTGGCGCACCAGTGGATGGCAACCGTGCAAGGACATGCACTGTTATCGGACTTCAAGGACCTGTCGCGAGCCTGCTCGCGATAGCATCACCGCGGATTCAAGTTTTGTTGTCTTGTTGGTCAGCAATTTGCATTGCCCTGTGCAAGCCAGAGAGCCCAGCCAACCTCACAACAAAATGGAGTTCCAATTCATGCACAACCGTCCGTTGAAGAAGCTGCTTTGCGCCGTTGCGGCAGCCATCGGTTTGAGCGCCAGCCTGACCGCCGCAGCCGCCGATCCGCTGAAAGTCGGCTTCGTCTATATCGGTCCGATCGGTGACCACGGCTGGACGTATCAGCATGAACAGGGGCGCAAGGAACTCGCGGAAAAACTCGGCTCGCAGATCACCACCAACTACGTGGAAAACGTCGCCGAAGGCGCCGACGCCGAGCGAGTGATCCGCAACATGGCCAAGGACAAATACGACCTGATCTTCACCACCTCCTTCGGCTACATGAACCCGACCGTGAAAGTCGCCAAACAGTTTCCCAAGGTGACCTTCGAACACGCCACCGGCTACAAGCAGGACAAGAACCTCGGCACTTACCTGGCGCGGACATACGAGGGCCGCTACGTCGGTGGCTTCCTCGCGGCGAAGATGACCAAGACCAAAAAAATCGGCTACGTCGCCTCGTTCCCGATCCCGGAAGTGATCCGCGACATCAATGCCATCCAACTGGCCCTGAACAAGTACAACCCCGGCACCGAGATCAAGGTGGTGTGGGTCAACTCGTGGTTCGATCCGGGCAAGGAAGCGGACGCCGCCAACGCGCTGATCGACCAGGGCGTGGACGTGGTGTTCCAGCACACCGACAGCCCCGCGCCGATCCAGGCCGCCGAACGTCGCGGCGTGTATGCCGTGGGCTACGCTTCGGACATGGCGCACTTCGGGCCGAAAGCGGTGCTGACCTCCATCGTCAACGACTGGGGCCCGCACTACGTCCAGGCAACCCAAAGCGTGATCGACCATGACTGGAAACCCCAGGACTATTGGGGCGGTTTGAAGGAAGGCACCGTTGAGCTGCCGATCAGCGACCTGGTGCCTGCGTCGGTAAAGAGCGAAGCCGAGCAGCTCATTGCCGACATCAAGAGCGGTGCGCTGCAACTGTTCACCGGGCCGATCAAGGATCAGGCCGGGGTCGAGAAAATCCCGGCGGGCGCGAGCGCGACCACGGCGGAACTGGCGTCGATGAATTACTACGTGGAAGGCATGAAGGCCGAGATTCCGAAGTAACTCTTCAGCCAGAACACAAAACCCCTGTGGGAGCTGCGGTGCGGCGATCCGACTTGCTCGCGAAGGCGTCATCACAGTCGATATAGATGTCGCCTGACACACCGCTTTCGCGAGCAAGCCCGCTCCCACATTGGATCTTCAACGTTCTTAAGGACTGCGCATGAACCAACTCCCCATCATCGACATCACCCCGCTCTACAGCGACGCCCCATCCGCCTGGCCAGCCGTGGCCGGGCAAATCGACCTGGCCTGCCGCGAGTGGGGCTTTTTCTACATCAAGGGCCACCCGATCAGCACTGCGCGAATCGACGAACTGCTTGACCATGCCAAACGCTTCTTCGCCCAACCCACCGCCGAAAAGCTCAAGATCGACATCACCCAGACCCGTCACCATCGCGGTTACGGCGCCATTGCCACCGAGCAATTGGACCCAAGCAAGCCCAGCGACCTCAAGGAAACCTTCGACATGGGCCTGCACCTGCCGGCCGGGCACCCTGACGTACTGGCGGAAAAACCCTTGCGCGGGCCCAATCGCCATCCGTCCATCCCCGGCTGGGAAGCGTTGATGGAACAGCACTACATTGACATGCAAGCCCTGGCGCAAACGCTGTTGCGGGCCATGACCATCGCGCTGGGGATTGAGCGCGATTTCTTCGACACTCGTTTCAATGACCCGGTCAGCGTACTGCGGATGATTCATTACCCGCCGCGCCACACCGCCAGTTCCGAAGAGCAGCAAGGTGCCGGGGCACACACCGACTACGGTTGTATCACCCTGCTCTATCAGGACGCCGCCGGTGGCTTGCAGGTCCGCAACGTCAAAGGCGAATGGATCGACGCACCGCCGATCGAAGGTACGTTCGTGGTCAACCTCGGCGACATGATGGCGCGCTGGAGCAACGACCGTTACCTGTCGACGCCGCACCGGGTGATCAGCCCCCTCGGCGTGGATCGTTACTCGATGCCGTTTTTCGCCGAACCGCACCCGGACACCCGCATCGACTGCCTGCCCGGCTGTCAGGACGCATTGCACCCGGCGAAATATCCGGCCACCACCTGCGCCGAGTTCCTGCTCTCGCGCTTCGCCGATACTTACGCTTATCGACGGGAACTGGAAACGGTGTGATGAACCGCCTGGTCAGGTTTTACCAATTGTTGCGGCAACCCTCTGTAGAATGGCGACCATTGCACCTGATGAGAAAAGAATTATGTACGACTGGCTGAACGCCCTGCCCAAGGCAGAATTGCACCTGCACCTGGAAGGCTCGCTGGAACCCGAGCTGTTGTTTGCCCTGGCCGAGCGCAACAAGATTGCCTTGCCATGGAACGACGTCGAAACCTTGCGCAAGGCGTATGCCTTCAACAACCTGCAGGAGTTCCTCGACCTGTATTACCGGGGTGCCGATGTGCTGCGCACGTCCCAGGACTTCTATGACCTGACCTGGGCGTACCTGCTGCGCTGCAAGGAGCAGAACGTGATTCACACCGAACCGTTCTTCGACCCGCAGACCCATACCGACCGTGGCATCCCGTTCGAGGTGGTGCTCAACGGCATCGCCGCCGCGCTCAAGGATGGTGAGCAGCAACTGGGCATCACCAGTGGCTTGATCCTGAGCTTCCTGCGTCATCTGAGCGAAGACGAAGCACAGAAAACCCTCGACCAGGCGCTGCCGTTCCGCGATGCGTTCGTCGCCGTGGGCCTGGACAGCTCCGAGATGGGCCACCCGCCAAGCAAGTTCCAGCGCGTGTTCGACCGTGCCCGTCACGAAGGCTTCCTGACCGTCGCCCACGCCGGTGAAGAAGGCCCGCCCGAGTACATCTGGGAAGCCATCGACCTGCTGAAAATCCAGCGAATCGACCATGGCGTGCGCGCTATCGAAGACGAACGCCTGATGCAGCGAATCATCGACGAGCAGATCCCGCTGACCGTGTGCCCGTTGTCGAACACCAAGCTTTGCGTGTTCGATCACATGTCACAGCACAACATCCTCGACATGCTGGAACGCGGCGTGAAAGTGACCGTGAACTCCGATGACCCGGCGTACTTCGGTGGCTATGTCACCGAGAACTTCCATGCACTGCACACCCATCTGGGCATGACCCAGGATCAGGCCAGGCGCCTGGCGCAGAACAGCCTCGATGCGCGGTTGGTGAAACCGTAAGGTTCGGCGCCAATGCCCCGTGGGAGTGAGTACATTCGCTCCCGCAACGGTGCACTAAAGCGCCATCTCCAACTCGGTTTCCCGGGCAAAGCGACAGATCTCGCGTTGCCCGGAAGCCGTCACCTGCAAGGCTCGGGAATCGTTGGGCAGGCTCAACCACCCCGACTGCATGAACAACTGCAACAATGCCGCGCCCAGCGAGCCCCCCAAGTGCGGACGTCTTTCGCTCCAGTCAGGGCACGCGCAGGCAACCCTGCCGTTGTGATGGGTCAGCGCCTGGATGAACACTCCCCGTGCCGCCAATTCCGTCGCGCCCTTGAGGGTGACCGTGACCCGCTGATCGAAGTGCTCGATCCAGCCAGCCTCCAGCAGTCGCTGATACAGATCGGCGGACAGGGTGCCTCCCATGTGATCGTCACACAGTCGGGCACTCAACAATGGCGAACGCACCGCCCGGGGTTTGACCAGAGGCGCATTGCGCTTGAATACGTCCGGAATATCCTGGGGGGCGCTGGCGAAGGTCGCGCTGGCCAGTGCTTCGATTGCCGCCCCGACCTCGGGAGCGGCCAGGCGGAAGAAGCGTTTGCGGCCGCGGTTTTCAACCTTCAGCAGACCTCCGGCCGACAAACGCCCCAAATGTGCACTGGCCGACGACGATGACAGGCCGGCCAGCAATGCCAACTCTTCGGTTGTTCGCGCCGAACCGTCCATCAAGGCCCACATCATTGCGCTGCGCTTTGGGTCAGCCAGCAACGTGGCGATCTGGCTGATGCAAGGTGCATGTTCCATGTATTCACTCCCTGTTGAATCGTTTCGTCTACTGCCCAGAGAAATCTTGACCAGTAATGTGTCGTCGGCCAATCCGTGGAAACTGCCATAAGCCCGGCAACGCCTTGCTCACTCATTTGCGCTGCCTGGTCGATGCTGCGTAGGCCAGAAGGATGACGTTCAGCCGGGCCGACTCGAACGTGGACCCGCCATTGGGGATCGACGCTACTGACATGATGAGGGCGCTAGTATATGCGGGTTGGTCGGCGGATCCTTTCCTCCGCCCGGCGTAGGTGGTGATCGTTCCTGAGGGAAATTTCTCTTTTTTCGTGCGACTAATGATCGATATCCGATAAGCCCGGAAATTGACTACTCAAAAGGGCGCATCGTCCGGCAAGCATTTCACGCAACAGGTTCACCGGCTTACTCAACTGTGCGCGATGGGCGCACAACAGATTCAACGGTGCGCGCTCACAGAGCAGTTCCGGCATCAGCACCTTCAAGCGGCCGGTCAGTACATCGGCGGCCACATCGAGCCAGGACTTGTAAGCGATCCCGGCACCTGCCACGGCCCAAAGGCGCACGACATCGGCATCGTCACTGAAACGATCGCCGCTGACGGTCAGGCTGACTTCGCGCTTGCCGTCGTGAAAACTCCAGTGATCGTGGACCCGGCTGCCGAGCATGTACAACAGGCAATTGTGCTGTGCCAGTTGCTCCAGATGCCGCGGCTCGCCATGCCGGGCCAGATAGCCGGGAGCGGCGCACAACACCCGGCGGTTCTGTGGGGCGATGGGCAGCGCCACCAGGCTGGAGTCCTCTGGTTCTCCGTAACGCAGGGCAATGTCTACCGGTTGGCGGAACAGGTCGGCGATGCGGTCCCCCAGCAGCAGGCGCACGGTGAGTTTCGGATGCTCGCGTTGAAACTCGTCGAGCCAGGGCAGCAGCAGGTTGCGGCCAAAGTCCGATGGCGCCGACAGTTGCAGCACCCCGCTGACCTGGTCCTGACCACTGGCCAGCAATCGCCGACCCTCGTCGAGATTGCTCAGGGCCGCGCGGGCATATTCGAGAAAGCCCTCGCCTTCGGCGGTCAGGCGCAGGCTGCGGGTCGAGCGGGCCAACAATCGGGCGCCGAGTTGTTGTTCGATGCGCTTGAGCGCCGCGCTGGCCACCGCCGCCGACATGTCCATGCCCCGCGCAGCGGCGGACAGACTGCCCAGGTCCGCCGCCCGGACAAACAACTGCAAGTCATCGAAACGCAGCATCAGAGCTCCGATTATCAAAAAAATATTGAAAGAGACTGCTCTTTTAGCCGGTTTTATCTTCAGTAGAAATAGCCAATCATCTGTCCCATCGAATCTCTTCTTTATCAGTGTTCCGGAGCCGCCCATGAAAGCCATTGCCTACTACGCCTCGTTGCCGATCAGTGACGACCAGGCGCTGCAAGACATCGAACTGCCGGAGCCGGTCGCCGGCCCCCGCGACTTGCTGGTGGAAGTCAAGGCCATCTCGGTCAACCCGGTGGACACCAAGGTGCGCCAGAACGTCCAGCCTGAGGGCGGCGCGGCCAAGGTGCTGGGTTGGGACGTGGCCGGTGTGGTCAAGGCCGTGGGCAGTGAAGTGACGCTGTTCAAGGTCGGCGACAAGGTGTTCTACGCTGGCTCCATCGCCCGTGCGGGCGGCAACAGCGAGTTGCATGTGGTGGACGAGCGCATCGTCGGCCACATGCCGAAGACCCTCGGATTCGCCGAAGCCGCTGCCCTGCCGCTCACCGCGATCACTGCCTGGGAACTGTTGTTCGAGCGCTTGCAGGTAGCCGAAGGCAAAACCGATGAAGGCCAGAGCCTGTTGATCGTCGGCGCGGCGGGTGGCGTGGGCTCGATTCTTACGCAACTGGCTCACCAACTGACGGCCCTGAAAGTCATCGGCAGCGCTTCGCGTGCGCAAACCCAAAGCTGGGTAAAAGAGCTGGGCGCCGACCTGGTGATCGACCACAGCCAGCCACTGAGCGAAGCACTCAAGCATGCCGGTGTGGATCAGGTCACCCACGTCGCCAGCCTGACGCAAACCGACCAGCACCTGGACCAACTGATCGAGGCTCTGGCACCCCAAGGCAAACTGGCGCTGATCGATGATCCCAAGTCGCTGGACGTGACCAAGCTCAAGCGCAAGAGCCTGTCACTGCACTGGGAGTTCATGTACACCCGTTCGCTGTTTGAAACCGCGGACATGATCGAGCAGCACAACCTGCTCAATCGCGTCGCCGGGTTGATCGATGCCGGGACATTGAAAACCACGGTTGGCGAACACTTCGGGACGATCAACGCGGCCAATCTGCGCCGGGCCCATGCCCTGCTGGAAAGCGGCAAGGCCAAGGGCAAGATTGTGCTGGAAGGATTCTGAAGCGCTGAAAAAAACCACCGTTGATTTCATCGCTTTCCGCTGTTTTCCGCCTGCGACCGGGCAATCCCGGTCGCAGGCAGCCTCTGTGGCCCCTCGAAAAAGCCGCGTTTTTTTTTAGTTACAAACCGTCAGTCAGACAGTTGATCCTTGTCACAATGGTGACCGTATACGGGACTACAATCGAATCTCCTGCGAGGCATTCTTTTACGAGACATCTTTTGCGAGAGGAGTTCGGCTATGAAGATCCTGATAAAAGAACTGGCAAAATCCCAATGGCAAGTTCGCTTAGACCAACATGCTGTGACGTTCCGCAGCGAAGCAGAAGCGCGCGCTTTCACGCGCACCCTTGAAGCCCGCATCCAGGCCCCTCACCAGATTCCCGTCCTCCTTGCGCAGCGTGCAGCCGGCTGACTCCGGCCTCAAACCTGGGCTCGCGCCAGCGCCCGGGCATTTTGCAAACGCCGGGTGAGCACCGCTGCGCTCACCACCAGAATTCCACACAGGCTGATGACCATGGCCATGGGCACGGCGCTGCCGTCGTGCAGCACGCCCACCAGTGCGGAGGCGCCGGCAGCCACGCTGAATTGCAGGCAACCGAGCAGCGCCGACGCGCTGCCGGCCCGTGCGCCCTGCCCGTTCATCGCACAGGCCGAGGCGTTGGGCAGGATGCAGCCGAGGCTGGCAATGCAGACGAACAACGGGAGCAACACCGGCCACAGTTGAGCGGTGTGCAGGGAGCTGATCGCGAACAGCGTCAGTCCGGCCGCCAGGTAAACCCACACGGCGCGCGCCAGCAAAAACGCCGGGCCACGTTTGGCCAGCAAGCGGGCGTTGACCTGCGCCACCAGAATGAAGCCCGCCGCATTGATGCCGAACAGCCAGCCGAAATGTTCCGCCGGGACGCCATAGAGTTTGATGAACACGAACGGTGAACCGGCGATGTAGGCAAACATCCCGGCGATGGCGATGCCCCCGGTCAGGGCATGGCCAAGAAATATCGGGTCAGCCAACAACCGGCCGTACTGACGCAGCGCACCCGACAACGGTTGACGCGGCATGTGGGCCGGCATGCTTTCCGGCAATCCCGTCGCAACCGCCAGCCCCGCCAGCGCACTGAAACCGGTCAAGGCCAGGAAGATCGACTGCCAGCCTGTGGTGTTGACCAACAACCCACCCAGCAATGGCGCGAGGATGGGGGCAAGCCCCATCACCAGCATCAGCTGCGAAAAGACTTTCGCCGACCCTACCGCATCACACTTGTCGCTGACCACCGCCCGGGATATCACCATCCCCGCGCAGCCGCCCAACGCCTGGATGAAACGCGCGCCGATCAGCCATTCCAGGCTTGGTGCATAGGCACACGCCACGGATGCAGCGGTGAACAGGCCGACACCGATGAGCAACGGAATGCGTCGCCCGAAACGATCCGCCACCGGGCCATAGGCCAACTGACCGATGGACAAGCCGAGGAAGTACACCGCCAACGTCATCTGAACGTGATTTTCGTCCGTCCCGAAAGCCTGGGCCATGGCCGGGAAGGCCGGAAGGTAGAAATCGATCGCCAGCGGACCGAAAGCGCTCAAGGCGCCGAGAATCAGAATGGTACGAAAGTTCATCAGGCATCCAGTGGGGCAGAGGTCGGCAGCCCGACAGTCTAGCCGCGCATGGACGCCTTGAACATTCCGGTAGCTCGCTAACTATCAAATTCAGGCCAGTTTGACGCCGTAACCCTCTTCACTGATCGCCTCGATCACCTGTTCGGCGGTCAGCGCACTTTCGACACCGACCTCCCTGGCCGCCAGATCGACCCGCACACTGGCCGCAGGGTCTTTAGCCTGGACTGCCTGGGTAATGGCCTTGACGCAGTGACCACAAGACATGCCTTCAACGTTGAACACTTGCATGGGATGACTCCTTTTCCGAGGGTTGAGCCCAGTTTCGAGCTTGCCACCATGGCAAGGTCAAGTTCTGAAGTTAGCTGCCGGGCTGGCAATCGGCGCGACGCTCGGCCAAGCTGCGTCCATCAATGACTCGAACTCAGGAGATTCAGCCATGCGCTGGTCAGTTTTCAGCCTGTTTGGCTTTCTCAGCCTTTTCGCCGCCGTGCCTTCGGTCAATGCCGCTCAGGATTATGGCGTGCTGATCATTTCCCGCGAGCGACTGGAAGTCGCGACCAGCTGCGAGATCGGTGTGTACATCCAGGATCAACTGGCGGCACGACTGTTTCAGGAACAGAGCACCTCGTTCAACCTGCCGCCGGGCATCGTCTCGCTGCGCCTCAAGTTGCTTCCGGGTCAGATGCCGGGTTGCAATCCGGGCATGCTCGCTCCGGGCTCACAGGATATCCAGCTCAAGGCCGGGGATGTGCTCAAGTACCGGATCGCGATGACGCAGGAAGGGATGTACCTCAAGCGCGCCGGTCTCGGCTACTGAGCGGCGGCTTGATCTGAATCATGGCACTTGACCTTGCCAGCATGGCAAGGTTGATCCTGTGGTCATCTACTACAGGGAGTGCGACCGATGTCCGAATCCACCACGTTCGACCTGCCGATTGCCGGCATGACCTGCGCCAGTTGCGCCGGGCGGGTCGAGCGCGCCTTGAGCAAAGTCATTGGCGCCAGTGCCGTCAGCGTCAACCTCGCCACTGAGCAGGCGCGGGTCCAGGCACCCAGCGACAGCTTGCCGGCCTTGATGGATGCCGTGGCCAAGGCCGGCTACAGCGTGCCGCAACAGAGCCTGGAACTGAGCATCGACGGCATGACCTGCGCGTCCTGCGTCGGTCGGGTCGAACGTGCGCTGGGCAAGGTGGCCGGTGTGAAAAGCGTCAGCGTCAACCTGGCCAACGAACGCGCCCACCTTGAACTGCTCGGCCAGGTCGATCCGCAGACCTTGATCGCCGCTGTGACAAAGGCTGGCTACAGCGCCAGCATCTGGGAAGCCGAACATCCGCCAACCGACAATCAGCAACAGCGCCTGCACCGCGAACGCCTGGCCTTGATCATCGCCTTTGCCCTCGCCTTGCCACTGGTATTGCCGATGCTGCTGCAGCCATTCGGTGTGCACTGGATGCTCCCGGCCTGGGCGCAATTCGCCTTGGCCACGCCGGTGCAATTTATCTTCGGAGCGCGGTTCTACGTCGCCGCCTGGAAAGCCGTGCGCGCCGGAGCCGGCAACATGGACCTGCTGGTGGCCCTGGGTACCAGCGCCGGTTATGGCTTGAGCCTGTACGAATGGGCCACCGCCGCCGGGCGCATGCCGCATCTTTATTTCGAAGCCTCGGCGGTGGTGATTGCCCTGGTGCTGCTGGGCAAGTACCTGGAAAGCCGCGCCAAGCGCCAGACCGCCAGCGCCATCCGAGCCCTCGAAGCCTTGCGCCCGGAACGGGCGATCCGGGTGACCGATGGCCACGAGCAAGACGTCGCCATCAGCGCCCTGCGCCTCAATGACCTGGTGATGGTCAAACCCGGCGAACGCTTCCCGGTGGACGGCGAAGTGGTTGAAGGCCAGAGCCACGCCGATGAGGCCCTGATCAGCGGCGAGAGCCTGCCGGTGCCCAAGCAGCCCGGCGACAATATCACCGGTGGCGCGATCAACGGTGAAGGCCGGTTGCTGGTGCGCACCCAGGCCCTCGGTGCGGAAACCGTACTGGCGCGGATCATCCGTCTGGTGGAAGACGCCCAGGCCGCAAAAGCGCCGATCCAGAAACTGGTGGATAAAGTCAGCCAGGTATTCGTGCCCACCGTGCTGCTGATTGCCCTGGCCACCCTGATCGGCTGGTGGCTGTACGGCGCGCCGATGGAGACCGCGCTGATCAATGCCGTGGCGGTGCTGGTGATCGCCTGCCCGTGCGCCCTGGGCCTGGCCACGCCGACGGCGATCATGGCGGGAACCGGCGTGGCGGCGCGCCACGGGATTTTGATCAAAGATGCCGAAGCACTGGAGCGTGCCCATGAAGTCAGCGCGGTGGTGTTCGACAAGACCGGCACCCTGACCTCCGGCGCCCCGCGCATTGCTCATCTGAGTGCCATCGACGGGAATGAGGCGAGCCTGCTGCAATTGGCCGGCGCCCTGCAACGCGGCAGTGAGCACCCGCTGGCCAAGGCTGTTCTGGATGCCTGTGCCGAGCGTGGATTGAAGGTGGCCGATGTCAGCGACAGCCAGTCCCTGACCGGTCGTGGTATCGCCGGCAACCTCGATGGGCGTCGCCTGGCGCTGGGCAATCGGCGCCTGCTGGAAGACAGCGGCTTGCATGCAGGGCCATTGGCCGACTCGGCGACCGCGTGGGAAAGCGAAGGCCGGACCTTGTCCTGGCTGATCGAACAATCCCCCGAACCACAGGTGCTGGGCCTGTTCGCCTTCGGTGACACCCTCAAGCCCGGCGCGCTGCAAGCGGTGCAACAACTGAATGCACGGAACATCAGCAGCCACCTGCTGACCGGTGACAATCGTGGCAGCGCCAAGGTGGTCGCCGAGGCGCTGGGCATCCAGGATGTGCATGCCGAAGTGCTGCCGGCAGACAAAGCCGCCACAGTCGCCGCACTGAAACAAACCGGCGTGGTGGCAATGGTCGGCGACGGCATCAACGACGCCCCGGCACTGGCAGCGGCCGACATCGGCATCGCCATGGGGGGTGGCACCGACGTCGCCATGCACGCGGCCGGCATCACCCTGATGCGCGGCGATCCGCGACTGGTACCGGCCGCATTGGAGATCAGCCGCAAGACCTACGCCAAGATCCGGCAGAACCTGTTCTGGGCCTTCGTCTATAACCTGATCGGCATTCCGCTGGCGGCGTTCGGCTTCCTCAATCCAGTGCTGGCCGGTGCGGCCATGGCGTTGTCGAGCGTCAGTGTGGTGAGCAATGCGCTACTGTTGAAAACCTGGAAACCCAAGGACCTGGAGGACAACCGATGAACATCGGCCAAGCGGCCCGCCACAGCGGCCTGAGTGCAAAGATGATCCGTTATTACGAATCCATCGGCCTGCTCAAGGCAGCCCATCGCACCGACAGCGGCTACCGGGTATACGGCGATGACGACCTGCACACCCTGGCGTTCATCAAGCGCTCGCGGGACCTGGGGTTTTCCCTGGAAGAAGTCGGCAAGTTGCTGACCCTCTGGCAAGACCGCCAGCGCGCCAGCGCCGATGTGAAAGCGCTGGCCCGCCAGCACATCGACGAGTTGAACCAGAAGATCCGCGAGTTGGGCCAGTTGCGCGACACCTTGCAGGACCTGGTCGAGCACTGCCATGGCGATCATCGGCCGGATTGCCCGATTCTGAAGAATCTGGAGTCGGGGTGTTGCCCCTGAAATAGGCCTATAGGTAGGAGCTGCCAGTTGGGCACAAAAAACCCGGCCGAAGCCGGGTTTTTCTTTAACCGATCACTGCATCCATGGCGGAGGCGGTTCTTCGGTCTTGCCCGGCGGAGCATCGTCCGCCGCGCGTACGGCTTGCTTGCGCTCTTCATCCAGGCGCGCGGCCTCGATCTCGCGCATGATGCCGCCCACGTCGGCCAGCTCTTGCGTTTCGGCGAACTCGCCGGTCAGGACACTGGCCGGGTGCAAGGTGCCGGCCTCGTACAAGGCCCACATTTCCTTGGCGTACCTGGTCTTCTTCAACTCCGGCGCAAACCGTCCGAAGTAGGACGCCATGTTGCCCACATCCCGCTCCAGCATGCTGAACGCGTGGTTGTTGCCCGCCGCGTCCACCGCCTGCGGCAGATCAATGATCACCGGGCCAGTCGGCGTCAGCAGCACGTTGAACTCGGACAGGTCGCCGTGCACCAGACCGGTACACAGCATCAGCACGATCTGGGAAATCAGATACGCGTGATATTCGCGGGCCTGATCCGGCTCCAGCACCACATCGTTCAGACGCGGCGCGGCATCACCATACTCGTCGGCCACCAGCTCCATGAGCAGCACGCCTTCGAGAAAGTCGAACGGCTTGGGCACCCGCACACCGGCATTGGCCAGACGGAACAGCGCCGCCACTTCGGCGTTCTGCCAGGCGTCCTCGGTTTCCTTGCGGCCAAACTTGGAGCCCTTGGCCATCGCACGGGCCTGACGGCTGTTGCGCACCTTGCGGCCTTCCTGGTACTCGGCCGCCTGACGGAAACTACGTTTATTCGCCTCCTTGTAGACCTTCGCGCAACGCAACTCGTTGCCGCAGCGCACCACATAAACAGCTGCTTCTTTACCACTCATGAGTGGGCGCAGCACCTCGTCGACCAGACCGTCCTCGATCAGGGGTTCAATGCGTTTTGGAGTCTTCATCAGCTTTTATTGTGGGTCCTTTATTACCAAACACGCGAAAGTCATTCGTTATACGGCAATCCACTCACGGGGGGGAGGGGTTGCCGACTTATGAACATTGCAGATGCACACAATGTGCCGATTTCATCAGGTAAAACCGACGACCGCCATGGGTCGTTCCAGATCATAGCCGAGCCTGCGTCACTTGTTGTGCAGGGGCATTGAGGGCAATTGCGACAGAAGCTGACAACACAACTCATGCCTTCCGTAGGATTTTTCCCAACAGACCTCAATTTCCTCCGACAACGGCCGAAGCCCTAAGTGACAAAGTGATTTGTCCGACAATCGCTCCCCCAACAATAGCGATGCCGCACTCAAGGATCCGGGTTGACCAAGAACGTTTACGGCTGCCAATAAACCGCGAGTCATCTGCACTGCGTGGGCCGACAAGAAAATCTGGAGCGCGGATGAACATCAAACAGAAGTTGACCTGGGCGTTTGCAATCATCGCCTGCCTGCCCGTGGTGCTGGTCGCCACCCTCGTTGTGCTGAACCTGCGCAGTGATGCCAGGGACGAATTCGTCGACGGCAGTGCCCGCGAGATTCGTCAGGTCAGCAACGCCATGCAATTGTTCTTTGACGGCATCAGCCAGAACGTCGATTACCTGGCCAAGCAACCGCTGATCCGCAACTCCGACGACAGCCTCAAGACTTACATGGCCGCCAACGCCGAGAGCGTCCCCCAGGGCGAGGCGGACAAAAAAGTCTTCGCCCTGCTCCAGGACCTGGGCAACAGCCACCCGGCCTATGCCTATGCCATCCTCGGCACCGCGGCGGGCGGCTATGTGTCGTGGCCGGATGATCCGAAGCTCAATAACTACGACCCGCGCCAGCGCCCCTGGTACAAGGCCGCCCAGGCCAAACCGGGCAAGCCGTTCCGCACCGAGGCTTACTACTGGGCCCAGGACGACGCGACCTACGTCAGCACCGTGCGCACCATCGACAACAAACTGGGCACCAACGGTGGCGTGGTCAGCATCGACGTGACGCTCAAGCAGCTCACCGAAATCGTCAAGCAGATCAAGCTCGGTGAAACCGGCTACCTGATGCTGCTGGAAAACACCGGCATGGTCCTGGTGGACCCGAAACAACCGGAACACAACTTCAAACCGCTGAACAGCCTTGGCGACGGCTACGCGCAACTGGCCAAGGCCGGCAAGGGCCTGGTGGAAGTGGAGCTGAACGGCGAGCACTACATGGCCAACGTCTGGCCATCGGAGCAACTGGGCTGGACCTTCATCGGCCTGATCAAACAGGACGATGTGATGAGCTCCGCGACCCAGTTGACCTGGTTGATCGCCATCATCGCCGCCGTCCTGGCTGTCATCTTCGCCGTCGTCGGCGCCAGTTTCGCCAGCCTCATCGTGCGCCCGATCCGCAGCGTGGCCAGCGGCCTGGAAGGCATCGCCCAGGGCGAAGGCGACCTGACCCAGAACCTGCAAATCCGTGGCAACGATGAAACCGCGCAACTGGCCAACTGGTTCAACCAGTTCCTGACCGCGATTCGCAACCTGATCCAGAACATCGGCGGCGCGGCGGGCAAGATCCTCGCCACGTCCAAGAGTTCGACCCAGGTCTCCAGCGACATGGCCGAAGCCGCCGGACGCCAGCGTGAAGCGGTGGACATGGTCTCCACGGCGTTCCACGAAATGGTCGCCACCGCCAACGAAGTCGCGCGCTCTTGCAGCCAGGCCGCGGAGTCTGCCGACAGCGGCCAGCGCCAGGCGCGCGAAGGTCAGCAGCAGATCGACGCGGCGGTGAACAGCGTGGATCGCCTGAGCCAGGAAATCGAACAGTCGGCCCAGTCGATGCAACAGCTCGAACGCGACAGCAACGACATTCAGTCGATCCTGGGGACCATCCGCTCGATCGCCGAACAGACCAACCTGCTGGCGCTGAACGCCGCGATCGAAGCGGCCCGTGCCGGTGAACAGGGACGCGGCTTTGCCGTGGTGGCCGACGAAGTGCGGGCCTTGGCCAAGCGCACCGCCGACTCCACGGCGGAAATCGACGGACTGCTGGGCAATCTGGCCAAACGCACCAGCCAGGTGGCCCATCAGATGCACGCCAGCCTGGAAGTGTCCCAGCAATCGGTGACCCGCATCGGCGAGGCACGCAACAGCTTCGGACAGATCCGCGAGTCGGTGGACGTGATCCGCGACATGAACACCCAGATCGCCACGGCGGCGGAACAACAGCATCAAGTGGCCGAAGACATCAACCGGCACATCAGCCAGATCCATGGCGATGCGCAATTGGTGGCGGAACTGGCCAACTCGGCGCGCCTGGACTCCCAGAGCCTGGCCGGGTTGTCGAATGAGCTGGACGGGTTGGTGCGCAGGTTCCGGACCTGATCAGCCGGCACACCATCAACCCTTGCTCGCGATGGCGGTATATCAGTCAACATAGATGTTGAAGCTGATGGCCCCATCGCGAGCAAGCTCGCTCCCACAAGGCTTCAGTGTCGTTCACATAATCTGAGCCTGGTAAAAAACCTGTGGGAGCGGCCTCCACATTTTTTCGTGTTCAGCGTTCGATGATGGCGGTCACGCCCTGCCCGCCCGCCGCGCAGATCGAAATCAGTCCCCGCCCCTTGCCCGCCGCATCCAGCAACTTCGCCAGGTTGGCGACGATGCGCCCGCCCGTGGCGGCAAACGGATGCCCCGCCGCCAATGAACTGCCCTTGACGTTGAGCCTGCTGCGGTCGATCGAGCCCAGCGCCGCATCGAGCCCGAGACGGGTTTTGCAGTACTCGGGATCTTCCCAGGCCTTCAAGGTGCACAGCACCTGCGCGGCGAAGGCTTCGTGGATTTCGTAGTAGTCGAAGTCCTGCAAGGTCAGGCCATTGCGCGCCAGCAACCGGGGCACGGCGTAGACCGGTGCCATCAACAAGCCCTCGGCGCCGTTGACGAAATCCACCGCCGCCGCCTCGCCGTCACGCCAGTAGGCCAGGATCGGTAAGCCGCGTGCCTTGGCCCATTCCTCGCTGCCCAACAGCACCAGTGACGCACCATCGGTCAGTGGCGTGGAGTTGCCGGCGGTCAGGGTGCCCTTGGCGCTTTTCTCGTAGGCCGGCTTGAGCGCGGCGAGCTTTTCCAGCGTGGAGTCCGGGCGCAGGTTGTTGTCGCGGGTCAGACCCAGGAAGGGTGTCATCAGGTCGTTGTGCCAGCCCTCGGCGTAGGACGCGGCCAGTTTCTGATGGCTCTCGAACGCTAATTGATCCTGTGCTTCGCGCGGGATGTCCCAGGTCTGCGCCATCAACTCGCAATGCTGTCCCATGGACAACCCGGTACGCGGCTCGCCGTTGCGCGGGAACTCGGGAAGCAGATGCTTGGGACGCAACTGCAGGAAGGTTTTCAGTTTGTCGCCGGTGGTTTTCGCGCGGTTGGCTTGCAGAAGTATTTTGCGCAGGCCTTCGCTGACGCTGATCGGCGCATCCGAGGTAGTGTCCACGCCACCGGCAATGCCACAGTCGATCTGCCCCAGGGCAATCTTGTTCGCCACCAGCAGCGCGGCCTCCAACCCGGTGCCGCACGCCTGCTGGATGTCATAGGCCGGGGTGGCGGGCGACAGTCGCGAACCCAGTACGCACTCACGTGTGAGGTTCATGTCCCGCGACAATTTGAGCACCGCCCCGGCGACCACCTCGCCGATGCGCTGGCCGTGCAGGTTGTAACGCTCGATCAGGCCTTCGAGGGCGGCGGTGAGCATCACCTGGTTACTGGCCGTGGCGTAGGGGCCATTGGAGCGGGCGAAGGGAATCCGGTTACCGCCGATGATCGCGACGCGGCGCAGTTGGGTCATGAAAAGCTCCTGATGAAATTGCCAAAATTGAAACTCCCCCTGTAGGAGCTGCCGAAGGCTGCGATCTTTTGACTTGGCTTTTTTGGAATCAAGATCAACAGATCGCAGCCTTCGGCAGCTCCTACAATGACCAAGCATAGGCATTATCTCGTGGATCGAACGACTGATCGCCATTCGTGGTCCACACTTTGATCCCCAGCTTTCGGAGCGCGTTCCATGTCTGACCGCTATATCGACTTCGCCAATTCGTCCATCGGCCACCGCCTGGTCGGTGCCCTGGGGTTGCCGACGCCGACCAGGCTTGAGCGCTGGCAAGCGGGCCGGTTGCGACCTGTGGAAGGCGCACTGCTGATCGGCGGCGGGCCGTTGACCGAACACGTCAACGCCTTCGCCAACCGCCTGACCGACGCGATCTACAGCTACGGCACCGAGCCTTCGATGGCCACGGCCTGGATTCCCGGCCACGGACCGAAACTCAAGGCCGTGGTATTCGACGCCAGTGACCTGCTGCACACCGATCAGCTCAAGCAACTGCGCGAGTTTTTCCAGCCGCTGATGAAGAACCTCGAACACTGTGCGCACCTGGTGATTCTCGGGCGTGACCCGCAAACCCTGCGCGACCCGTTCGCCGCCAGTGCACAGCGTGCCCTGGAAGGTTTCGGCCGTTCCCTGGCCAAGGAATTACGCAGCGGTGCCACCCTGCAATTGATCTACGTCGGCGAAGGTGCCGAGGCGCAGCTGGAAGGCCCGCTGCGGTTTTTCCTCTCGCCGAAAAGCGCCTTCGTGTCCGGGCAGGTCATTCGCTTGAATCCGTGCGCGACGCCAGTCACCGACTGGACACGCCCGCTCGCCGGGCGCAAGGCTCTGGTTACCGGCGCAGCACGCGGTATCGGTGCCGCCATCGCCGAAACCCTGGCCCGTGATGGTGCCGACGTCACCCTGCTCGACGTGCCTGCGGCCAAAACCGATCTCGAAGCGCTCGCCGCGCGCCTCGGCGGGCGCAGCATCACCCTCGACATCTGCGCCGAAGACGCCGCCGCGCAGTTGATCGAACAATTGCCCGATGGCCTCGACATCGTAGTGCACAACGCCGGCATCACCCGGGATAAAACCCTGGCCAACATGACCCCGGAATTCTGGGACGCGGTGCTGGCGGTCAACCTCAATGCGCCGCAAGTGCTGACCAAAGCCCTGCTCGACAGCGGCACCCTGCACGACAACGGCCGGGTGATCCTGCTGGCGTCCATCAGCGGCATCGCCGGCAATCGCGGGCAAACCAATTACGCGGCGAGCAAGGCCGGGTTGATCGGTATGGCACAAGCCTGGGCGCCGCTGCTCCAAGAGCGCGGCATCAGCATCAACGCCGTGGCGCCGGGGTTCATCGAAACGCAGATGACCGCACACATTCCCTTCGGCCTGCGCGAAGCCGGACGGCGCATGAGTTCGCTGGGCCAGGGCGGCCTGCCGCAGGACGTCGCCGAGGCCGTGGCCTGGCTCGCGCAACCGGGCACCGGCGCGTTCACCGGGCAAGCATTGCGCGTATGTGGGCAAAGCGTTCTGGGAGCTTAAGGATGATCACCGACTGGCACACACTCAACCGCGAACCCGGCCTGCCGGGGTTGTACGCACGAGCGGCGACACGGCGCAAAATCACTGGCAGCCACCTGCCCGATTCGGGGTTGCGTTGCTGGGTCGAAGTCGATCCCAAGCGCCTGGCGGCCTATCGCAAGGTCTGTGGTTTCGCCGACAACGGCCTGCTGCCGCCGACCTACCCGCACATCCTCGGGTTTGCCTTGCAGATGCAACTGCTCACAGCCAGGGACTTCCCGTTCCCGCTGTTGGGTCTGATTCACCTGAGCAACCGCATTCGTGTACTGCGCCCCATGGGCGGGGTGAGTCGGGTGCGCGTCAGCGTGCAAGTGCAGAACCTGCTACCCCACGCCAAAGGCGCAACGTTCGATTTGCTGACCACACTCGACGATCAGTTGGGCCCGCTGTGGGAAGCAGAAAGCCGGATGCTCTGTCGCGGCGTCAAACTCGAGGGCGAACCGCTCGAAGAGAGCCTGGTACCGAGCCTGGCCCTGAGCGAAGTCGAGCACTGGAAAGCGCCCTCGGACATCGGCCGGCAATACGCCAAGGTGTCCGGCGACTACAACCCGATTCACCTGAGCGCGGCCAGCGCCCGACTCTTCGGCTTCCCGACCGCCATCGCCCATGGCCTGTGGAACAAGGCGCGCACCCTGGCTGCGCTGGCCGGGCATCTGCCTGTGGCGAATGTCGAGATCGAAGTGCAGTTCAAGAAGCCGGTACGGCTGCCCAGTGAAATGACGTTGCTGGCCAGTACGCCGGGGCCGAGTGGGGACTTTCAATTGGTGGGTCTCGGGGAGCTGGAGCATATGGTCGGGCATTGGCGACCGGTGGCCTGAACGGCTGATATTCATGGTGAGGAAGCGTGCTCCTGATGGGCTGCGTACACTCAGATAATCAGGTCGGCTTTCAGGCCGCCTTCGCGGGCAAGCCCGCTCCCACAGGGCCAAGGTACATCCGCCAGGTTCAGGTCGGCCGGCAGGCAGTCTTCGCGGGCAAGTCGGATCGCCACACCGCCGCTCCCACAGAAGAGCAAAGGCAGGTCGGCGTACACCCACGCTCTTCACCACTCATCAGGCCGAGCGTTAGCTCGCCTGCAGCTTTTGATCTTGATCCACCCGCCCCCTCGGAAGGCTGAGTGGAGGTGTTTATCCGGGGATTGGCGCGCAGCGCCGTTCGACGCAGTCGAACTCATTGCATGTAGGTCGAAGCGAAGCCGACCGGAGGGCAATGCCCCCGGATGAATACCGCAGCGAAGGAACCCCGAGCCTTAGCGAGGGGCCGTACGTAAGGGGCGAGCGTTTTTTGCTTACTTTTTTAGGCGCTTGTAAAAAAGTGAGTCGCCGTAAGGGCGAAACCGCCAGCCGCCGTTACCGCAGAAATGGATATGTACTCAACCCAAACCACCAACATGGTCGGCCCAGAGGCCGCCAAGTCAACGCTTGACCAGATAAACCTGCGGCTGAGGAAACAGATTATTGAGCGTCTCCAACAACCGCACGTGATAAATCGGCTTGCGAAAAAGATCCAGCACCTGCAAGCGCAACATGTCACTGACATCATCCATGCCCGCATGCCCCGACATCACAATCACCGGCAAATGCTGGCGCGACGTATGCTCGCGCAAGCGCTTGATCAACGACATGCCGCTCTCCTCCGGCATGCGCAAATCGGTGATCACCAAAGCGATATCGGGATGCCGGGTCAGATGCTGCAGCGCGAGCTTGACCGAAGTGGCCGTAAAGCAGTTGAACCCCTCACCCTCCAGCAACTCCGCCAACTCAAGCAATGCGTCCTCTTCGTCATCCACCAGAAGCAACTGTTGGCGTGGCTGTGCGAGAGTGTTCATGAGGTAACACCTGCATTGGACGAAGCACTGACGTTAGAAACCCTGTGAGGCAACAGCAAATTGTCGACTTCCTTGTCACAATGCGGCTTGAATCGCAGTGAACGTGGTCGTGATAGCAGTCTGGACACCCGTACTGAAACCAGCGAGCACCACCGCGACCATGGCCGCAATGATCGCGTACTCAATACCGGACGCACCCTCGGTATCCTTGGCCAGGCCCTTGTAAAAAGCGATCCCGGATTTGACCTTCTCAGCAAGCTTGGAAAAAGACATGGCATTTCTCCTGGACGACGACGGGTGTTGCACGGACGCAACATGATTCCCCAGTGCCAGCACCAGCATTGTCGGCATTCCCAGGCCCAACAACTGTAAATACGCATTAATACGAAAGCATTAACCGTTTCGTTGACGTCAAAAACAGGTCGTTTTATCGCAACTTTGCACTTCCGTTAGATATTTTCCCCGCACTAATGGCATTTTGCTCTACCTGCGCTACGGTCAAATAGCGAAATAGTTCCATGTTCATAGCTGCCTGATTGCGAAGTTGTCTCGTTGGACTTGACGAGGTTTGCGCAGCAGGAAAGGGAGAGCCTTCATGAACAGTCGTGTCACTCTGGGCCTCGCCGGACTGTTTCTGGTCGGCGCCATCATTACCGGCTACTGGGGACTCTCATTGAGTCGCCAACCGGCCCCCGAGGCCGTTGCCCAATCCACCGCCAATGCACCGCTGGCCATCCCACAGGCACCTCTGTCGGCAAATGACCCGCCCCGCCATCCGGTGGTCGTGCTGGTCAACGATGTCGCGCCATATACCCCGGTCACCCCCGCCGATGTCGTCCTGGAACAGTTGCACACCGCCCCGGTCGGCAGCCTGACCAGCCTCGACCAGGCGATTGGCCGTACCCCCTGGCGCGCCCTCACCGCCGGCAGCTGGCTCAACGACGAAAGCTTCGAAGCCGGCAGCAAGCTGTCGCGGATGATCCGCCCCAATGAGCGCGCCCTCGCGGTCGCCACAGACGAAGTGGTCATAGTCGGCGGGCAACTGACGCCGGGGGACTATGTCGATGTGCTGCTGTTCCTGCGCATGGACACCCTCAATCCTCAGCCAACGGCTCAACTCGTAGTGCCGGCCTTGCGGGTGCTCGGGGTCGGCGAGCAATTGGGGTTGACCAACGACGGCCAGCCTTCCAGCCCGGCGCGCAACGCCGATGAAAAACTCAAACAGGATCAATCCCGCGCCGCGGCGCGGACCGTGTTGCTCGCCGTTCCTGAACAACTGGTGAGCCGCCTGATGCTCGCGACCCAGGCCGGCGTGCTGCGCCTGGCCGTGCGTAGCGCCGATGAAAAACGCCTGGCGCGCTACTGGGCCGGCGACAGCGGCTCTGCCGCCAACCTGGCCAATGCCAACCGCGAGTTGTTGCAATTCAGCCAACTGGCCATGACCGGGCCACCCAAACCTGTCACTACCAGTCCTGGCGCCGCGCCGCGCAAGCAGAGCGTGGAAGTCATTCGCGGTAACGAGATCACCCAACAAACACCCTGAGTCGAGCAAGGATGCCTTTCCATGCGCAGACCTTTTACGCCACTGTTCAACGGCTTGATCCGGGCCAATTTGCTCGGCGGCCTGCCGGCGAGTGCGGTATCACGTAGCGAGTTACCGCAATGAGCCAGAACCTGAGTCAAACCTTCCTCGCGATCACACGCAACAGTACCGACCTGGAATGGCTGCAAGGTGCCCTTGCGCCCTTGGGCCAGGTGGTCAGCGCCGGTGGCGGCAGCCTCGACGAACTGTTGGCACTGGTGGACGTGACCTGCGCCAGCCTGGTGTTCATCGGCCTGGACCGCGACCACGTGGTCACCCAAAGCGCGTTGATCGAAAGCGCACTGGAAGCCAAACCGATGCTGGCGATCGTCGCGCTGGGCGACGGCATGGACAACCAGCTTGTACTCAATGCGATGCGCGCCGGGGCCAGGGACTTCGTGGCCTATGGTTCACGCTCAAGTGAAGTCGCGGGGCTGGTGCGACGCCTGAGCAAACGCCTGCCCGCTGTCGCGCCGAACACGCACCTTGGCCGCCTGACCGTGCTGTATGGCGTGCAGAGCAGCGCCGACGGCGCGTTGCTGGCCACACACATGGCGCAAGTGGTGCAAAAAAGCGGTCAGCACACGCTGCTGCTGGACCTTGGATTACCCCGGGGCGATAGCCTGGCGCTGCTGGGCCTTGAAAGCTCGTTTCATTTCGGCGATGCATTGCGCCACTTGCGACGCCTGGACGCGACACTGATCGACAGCGCCTTCACCAGTTGCGAAGCCGGGCTGCGCATCCTCGCCTACGCCAGTGGCGACGAACCGCTGGAACACACCAGCGCCGCCGAGCTGTACATGTTGCTCAGTGCCCTGCGCCAACACTTCCAGCACATCGTGGTAAACCTCACCGGCCAACCCGACAGTGAGGCGCTGCGCACCTTCGTCAGCCATTGCGACAAACTGCTGTGGTACACCGACCAGAACGTGCTTGACTGCCGCCGCAACCTCACGGTGCTCAACTTGTGGCGCGAAAAAGGCATGAAGCTCGATCACGCCAGACTGCTCGTGGACCGCTACCTGCGCAGCGTCGCACCGGACTCCGACACCCTGGGCAAGACGTTCGGCCTGGAGATCATCGCCACCCTCGCCTACAGCCCGGAAGTGCGGCTCAACGCCAAGAACCAGGGCCTGACCTTGTTCGAACTGGCCCCACGCGAGGGCCTCACCCAGGGCCTGCGCGCCCTCGGCGAGCGCCTGGCCAAGCATTCCGAAGGCCTGGCCAAACCCAAGACCGGCTGGTTCAACCGCTTGAGGGGCGCACAATGAGCAGTGAAAAACTCTTCGGTTCCCCCCATCGCGGCGCAGTCGGCAACACCGACCACGAAGGCCTGAAACTGGTGCTGCACCGCTACATCATCGACGCCATCGAAGAGTCGGGGAAAAACCTGCTGGAGGGTTCGCGCCACGCGCTGTCGCAGTTCGTGATCGACAAGGTGGCCGAGTACATCGCGCGTTTGCACCTGGCGATTTCCCGCTATGAAATGGAGCGCCTGGCCGAAGAGATCGTCGACGAACTCACCGGTTTCGGTCCTCTGGAAGTACTGCTGCGCGACCCGACGGTGACCGAGATTCTGGTCAACGGGCCGCACCGGGTATTTGTCGAACGCGAAGGCTTGCTGCACTTGAGTGACCTGCGCTTTATCGATTCGCACCACGTCGAACGTGTCATGCAACGGATTCTCGCGCCCCTGGGTCGACGTCTCGATGAGTCCTCGCCCATGGTCGACGCGCGCCTGCCGGACGGCAGCAGGGTCAACGCCATCATTCCGCCGATTGCCCTCGATGGCCCGTGCCTGTCGATCCGAAAGTTCCGCCAGGACATGCTCAAAAGCTCCGACCTGATCGCGATGCAAACCATCGATCACGGGATCTTCGAATTCATTCATGAAGCCGTGGGCAAGCGCTGCAACATCCTGATCAGCGGCGGCACCGGCACCGGCAAGACCACGCTGCTGAACATTCTCAGCCAGTTGATCAACCCCCACGAACGACTGGTCACCATCGAAGACGTCGCCGAACTGCAACTGGGCCACCCTCACGTCGTGCGCCTGGAAACCCGTCCACCGAATGCCGAAGGCCATGGCGAAGTGAAAGCCAGCGACCTGATTCGCAACGCCCTGCGGATGCGCCCGGACCGGATCATCCTCGGTGAGATTCGCGGCGTCGAAGTGGTCGATGTGCTGACCGCGATGAACACCGGCCACGACGGTTCGATGAGTACCGTACACGCCAACAACGCCCAGGATGCACTGCTGCGCCTGGAAACCCTGGTGGGCTTGACCGGCCGCAGCATCGCCGAACGCACCCTGCGACAAATGATCTGCGCGGCGCTCGACGTGGTCATCCAGCTCACGCGCCTGCCCGACGGTCGCCGCTGCGTCAGTGAAGTGGTGGAAGTCGTTGGTGTGCGCGACGACGTGTATGTCACCAACACACTGTTCCGTTTCGACCGCCACACCGGATTTGGTTTCCTGCGCGAAGCCGTGAACCCGGCTGGCGACAAATTGCGCCGGGACTCGGCGCTGTCTCCCTCGGCGTACTGAGGTCACGGCATGCTCAAACCGGCGCTGCTCATCCTCGTTTGCCTGATCTTTGTCGGCCTGGCGCTGCGCCTGCTCTATAGCGGCTTGCGCCAGACCGGCAACGAACGGATTCTGGGACGCCTGAACCAGGGACAACCGCTTCGGGCCGTGCAGAAGTCATCATGGGCGGGCCTTGAGCGGGCGTTCCTGCGTGCCGGTCTCGGACGCCCCACCGAACGCCTGGGCCAATGGCTGGTGTTCTGGATACTCGGGGTGCTGCTGGGGATTGCCCTGGGTGGCTGGATCGGCGCGCTACTGGCGCTGCTGGTGCCTCCGGTGGTGCTACGACTATTCGTCAGCTGGCGTTATCAGCGTCGCCTCAGTCGCATGATCGACCAACTGCCGATGCTGCTCGACCATGCCGTACGCAGCTTGAAGTCCGGGCGAACCCTGGCCGATGCCGTGCTCGGCGCCATCGATGCGGCCGAACACCCGCTGAAAAATGCCATGGGCCGGATTCAACGCAATGTGCAACTGGGGGTCAGCCTGGCAGACGCCGCTTCGGACTTCGCCGAACTGTACGAAAAAGACGAACTACGCCTGCTCGCACTCGGCTTGAAGGTCAACCACCGCTACGGCGGCAATGCCAGTGAGCTGTTGGAAAACCTGATCAAGATGATCCGCGAGCGCGAGCAAGCGGCTCGCCAGTTGAAGGCCATGACCGGCGAAACCCGCATCACCGCCGTGGTCCTGGCCCTGCTGCCGGTCTCGGTCGCTGGCTACTTTCTACTCACCAATCCAACCTACCTGCTTTCCATGTGGCACGACAGCTCGGGGCAAATCATGCTGGCGAGTGCCTTCGGATTTCAGGTGTTCGGTTGCCTGGCGCTTTGGCGCATGTTGCGTAGCCTATGAATATGACGATGCTCTTGCTGGTGAGCGCACTGCTGCTTTTCGGGGCTGCGCTGTTGTTGCTCAGCGCCTTGCTGGACCAAAGCCGACGGGCACGCCAAGTGGCCCAGCGCCTGGATGGCAAGGCGCCCGGTGATAGCCACCTCACCCAACTGCTGCATGCCCTGGGTGCCAGTCGGCTGGGGCAGCAGTCGGTCAAAATGGACAACGAAACCCAGGCCCTGCTCAACCGCCTGGGCTGGCGCAGCGTACGCCAACGCTCGCTGTTCGCCGCCTTGCAGGTGGGTGTGCCGATGTTGGCGCTGTCCTTGTGCCTGCTGATCCAGGGGCTGTTCTTCCCGAATGTGGAGAACCACTGGATCGCCCCGATGCTCGCCACCAGCGCCGGCTATCTGTTGCCCAAGCGCTGGCTGGCCGCCGCCGCACAGCGTCGGCAAAAACAACTGGCCACCGAAACCTCGACCTTCATTGCACTGCTGCGCACCCTGTTCGAATCCGGCATGGCGGTGGAGCAATCCCTGCGTGTGCTGAGCCAGGAGGGCAGGCAGTTGCTGCCCGTCCTGACCCATGAACTGCGCCTGATTCTGACCCGCGTCGACTCCGGCCTGGAACTGGGCGAAGAGTTGAGCAAGACCACCCGCTTGCTTGCGGTAGACGAGTTCACCGACACCTGCGTGATCCTTCAACAATTGATCCATCAGGGTGGCGGCGCGATGAAATCCCTGCTGGCGCTCAAACAGTTGCTCGACGACCGACGCCTGACGCGCCTGCAGGAATACATCTCCAAAATGTCCGCCAAAATGTCCGTGGTGATGATGCTGTTTCTCTTCCCGGCGTTATTGATCGTCCTGGCCGGCCCGGGCTTTACGGCCCTGGCCAGGTCCTTTGGCCACTAATCCTGCGGATCGAGATGATCCAGCGCCCGATTCACCGCCAGCTCACCCAGCATGATCACCTGCGCAATCCCCAGCATCGTATTGCGCTGCGAGCCCTGCAGAAACCCAGCGAAATCACTCGCCATCACACTCGCCGACGCCAGTGACTCACAGGCGTGGGCCAGCAGGGTTTCCGTATCGATGTTCGGGGCGACGACGAACATCGTGCCGCGCTTGTGGGGAACAGGTTGCCTGGGTGGATTGAGGTAGTGATCGAGGGCGCGGTCGGCGGCTTCGTGGAGTTTGTTTGAGTGGGGGGACTGGTAGGGGGAAACGTCGTCGGTTTCGGGGGGATTTGGGGTGGGTTTGATCATGGTGAAGCTCCATTCTTGGATTTGGAGTTCGCCATCACTGCGACCAAGCAGATGGGTGGCGAACCGTACGCAGGTTGGTCGACCAGGGAATGGAAACCCGGCAGGGCCAGGGCCCTCCCACACACGGCTCGCCATTAAGCAAGCACAAAAATGCCGCTCGCGCGGCACTGTGCGCCATTCTAAACCCGGGCGACCAAACCCGATCACTGATTTTGCAGCGACCGACAAAGGCTAGAGATCTCGCTTCCGACGGACAACCTGAAAAGCGTGTCGGAGATTTCCCAGGGAGTTGAGGAAAACCACACAGAAATGTGTTGGCTGCAAGGACGTCATCGCGAGCAGGCTCGCTCCTACAGTTGGGCTGGGTACATCTGCAAGGAATTGGTCGGCTGGCAGGCCGCCTTCGCGGGCAAGTCGGATCGCCGCACCGTCGCTCCCACAGAAGAGCAAAAGCAGAGCAGCCCACACCGCGCCGCTTCTCACCACTCATCAGGCCGAGCGTTAGCTCGCCTGCAGCTCTTGATCTTGATCCACCCGCCCCCTCGGAAGGCTGAGTGGAGGTGTTTATCCGGGGATTGGCGCGCAGCGCCGTTCGACGCAGTCGAACTCATTGCATGTAGGTCGAAGCGAAGCCGACCGGAGGGCAATGCCCCCGGATGAATACCGCAGCGAAGGAACCCCGAGCCTTAGCGAGGGGCCGTACGTAAGGGGCGAGCGTTTTTTGCTTACTTTTTTAGGCGTTTGTAAAAAAGTGAGTCGCCGTAAGGGCGAAACCGCCAGCCGCCGTTACCAAAGAAACGGATATGTACACAACCCAAACCACCAGCATGGTCGGCCCAGAGGCCGCCAAGCCTCAGTGCGCCGTAACCCGCTGCCGCCCCACGGTCCCACTGGGCGACAAGGCCAACGCCAACTGCGTCCGATTATGCATATGCGTCAACCGCAACACCTGCGACACATACAACTTCACCGTGTTCTCGGTAATCCCCAACTCACAGGCAATCTGATAATTGGTCTGCCCCTTGCCCACCAACCGCGCCACGTCCAGTTGCCGCGGTGACAGCTGATTGAAAATCGCCGGAACCTCCACCGCATCACCATCAGCGACACCCGCGTCAGCCGCATGCGGCCCACGCCGAACCTTGTCCAGATCCTGGTACAGATCATCGATCGACTCGGACAGATACTGCAGCTTCTGATTCAAATGCCCCAACTGCAGGTTCTTGTGCCTCTCCTGCAAGGCCACTTCCTGCCGCTGCAAACCCTCGAACAACTCATCCAGATCGATCGGCTTCTGATAATAGTCGGCAACGCCAGCGCGCAGGGCCTTGATCACATCCTGCTTGTCGGCACACCCGGTGAGCATGATCGCCTCGAACGCCCGGTGCTTGCCCGATAGCCGCTGCAACTCCTGCATCAGTTCAATACCGTCCATGCCGGGCATGTGAAGGTCCAGTAGCACCAGGCCGATATCGAGGTCTTCGTTGAAACGCTCGATCGCCTGATAGCCCGATTCGCAGGGAACACAACGGTAACCTTTGCCCTCCAGAAATTCGCAAAGCTCTTCAACGATCAATGGCGCATCGTCGACCACAAGGACTTTTACTGCCGAAGTAAACTTGCTCACGAGTAACTCCCTGTCAGGTCAAAGGTTGACCCGTCCCTCAGCGACAGCCAGCGGCTGTACAACTTCTGTCTGAAAAGTAGACGTAGTTTGCGGCTATGTACACAAAAGGGTCAGCTAGCGGAACCAGGCAAATGTCAGAATCAGCCCCACCAGCACAAAGGGTGCAAATGGCTGCTTCCTTGACAGTTCAGGTGCCATGTAAAAAAGATGGGTTCTAAGCCCTTGACCCATATGAAGCCAGACTCTTGGCGCCAGCAGCAGCCAGAAAACGCTGGCCAATCCGGCGCCAATAAACGTGCCGAGCACGTGCATACCGTCCGTCGCAAGAGCCAGGGCGGCCATGAGTTTCACGTCGGCGCCACCCATTCGCTTCATGGCATAGCCCGGTAGCGTGAAGCCCAGGGCCAACAAAAAGGCCCAGCCACCCTGTTGTGCCTCGGCACCCAGCCAGGTCGTGCCGCTCCACAGCAACCATGCCAGGGCCAGGGCACCGCCGCCCAGGGTGAGGCCGTTGGCGATGTGCCGTTGCCGGGCATCCTGTGCGGCGCACAGCGCCAGCCAGATCAGTAGGACAAAGCTCTGCATTCGGTAAAAAACGTCCGTTTTGGCTGAATGATTCTATGCTGACATTACTCAGTGTTGGTCAGGGTAGACGCACTCATGAAAGCCAGCCTCCCCCGCAAACAAAAAGGTGCCGCCGCAATTGAATTCGCCTTGGTGTTCATCATTTTTTTTGGCGTGTTCTACGGCATCATCAGCTACAGCCTGCCGCTGCTGTTGATGCAGTCATTCAACCAGTCGACCGCCGAAGCCGTACGCCGCAGCGTGGCGCTGGACCCGGCCACCCCGGGTTACAGTGCCGCGCTGATCGCCCGCGCCAAGACGGAGCTGACCACGCAAACGGCCTGGATTGCGCCGGCCCTGAACTTCAATGTCGCCACTGATGCCACCGTCACTTATGTGGGCGGCTTGCTGACAGTGCGCATCAGTTACCCCACCAATAAAATCAGCGCCGTCATCCCGTTCCTGAACCTGCCCGGTATCGGTCAGGTACCCAATCTGCCGGCGACCCTCACGGCCAGTGCGAGCCTGCAATTTTGAGTGCCGGGGACAAATTGTTCGGGCGCCTGCTCCACCGACACCCGCCGCCGCCACCGGAGCCGCCGGAGGCAATGCAGGTGCACAGCTTCGGATTGCAGATGCAGCTCAATGCCGAGGGGCGTGTCGTTCAATTGAGCGGTCCGCTGCGGCACTTGCTGGCCCAGCATCCCCCCAGCGCACAGGCACCGCACCTGCTCGACTTCCTGTTGCCCCACAGCAGCCTCGTCATCGAAGGCTCGCCAGCGGACTGGCAGGGACAAACCCTGGACCTGGACTTCTGCAGCCTCAACGGTCCGCCGCTACATTTGCGCGGCTGGGTGCAACCCTTGGCCGATGCCTGGCTGTTGCAGATGCTGGACATCGGTGACTTGCTGCTCGAACGCCGGCAATCGCGCAACCGCGAACAATGCCAGGTGCTGGCGCTGCAAATCGCCGGACAGTTGCGCCTGTGTAGCCTGACTCGCCTGCCCGAGATGCTGGCCGAACAACTGCAAAGCCTGGCCCAGCGCTTTCAGATCCCGTGCATTGCCCTGGCCTTGCTCGATGAGCAGGAACAGGGTTGGCAAATTTACCAGCACTACGCGGCCCTCGATGCAGCGCAACTTTGGCAAAACGGTCAACGCCTGGGCACGGGGCTGGACAGTCTGAGCGGCTCCGCACCGCAGCACCTGACCCCGCGCGAACACCCGCGCCTGCAGGGCACGTTCGGCAATACCGATGGCTTCGCCGTGCCTTATCACGATGCGCAAGGGGTGGTTGCCTGGTTGCTGTGCGGTTTCTTCACGGCGCAACAACGCGCCCCCGATGTCACGGAACGCGACTGGCTGCAAATCACCGCCGCGCTCGCCAGCCCCTTGCTCGGGCGCCTGCGCGAGCATCGGCATCATCTGCAACTGGAACGCCTGGAGTCGCTGCAAGCCTTGCTGGGAACAGGCTGGTGGGAAGTCTTCAGCGACAGCGACGAGGTTCAGTTGGCGCCTTCGCTGGTCACCACCCTGAACCTTGGAACATCGCGTTTATCCGTGCAGGACTGGCTCGAACAGGTGTATCCCGTCGACCGTGAAGAGCTGCGCATGCGCCTGAAAGACTTGCAGACGCAGGGCATTCCCCTGCTGCTGTGTGTGCGCCTGTATCGCCCCTACAATGCGCCCGAACCCATCTGGTATCGCCTGCAAGGCCAGGCCTTGGGCGCGGGGAAAAACCGTCGGCTGGTGGGTTTCATGCTCGACATCAGCGACATAAAGAACCAGGAGCAGATCGCCGCCGCCGCCCGCGCACGCCTGGACAATCTGATCGCCAGCTCTCCGGCGGTGATTTACGTACAGCGCTATGTCGAAGGTGTGTTGCAACCGGTGTTCTTCAGCGACAGCCTGTTGCCACTGCTCGGCTGGACCCTCGCCGACTGTGCGCCCGGGGCGTTGGTTGAACGGGTACATCCCGACGACCGCCAGCAGTATTTCGAGCGCACGCGGCTGTTGCTGCGTGAAGGCTCGGTGCGCGCCCGCTATCGGTTGCGCGACAGTCGCGGCGACTATCACTGGCTGCTGGACGAAGCGAAGTTGTTGCGCAACGACCTCGGCTTGCCGGTGGAAGCCGTGGGCCTGTGGCTGGACATCACCGAAGCGACCCTGGCCACTGAACAGGTCAGGCAGAGTGAAGAACGCTACCGGATTCTGGTGGAAGACTCGCCGGCGATGATCTGCCGCTACCAGCCGGATCTGACGCTGACCTTCGGCAACCGCCCGTTGGCCACCTACCTGGAATTGGCGCCCGAGCAATTGCCGGGGATGAATCTGGGCAACTGGATGTCCAGGGAACAGCGCGAGGCATTCACTCGACGGCTGGACCAGTTGAGCCCCGAGTTTCCGGTCAGTACCGCCGAGATCAACCTGCAACTGCCCGGCCGCGAACACGCCTGGTGGGTCTGGTCCGATCGCGGGGTGTTCGATGAACAGGGCCGGTTGCTCGAGGTCCAGGCCGTGGGGCGCGACAACACCGAGGTGCGGCGCTCGCAGCAGCAGCTCACACAAAGCGCGAAAATGGCCACCCTCGGTGAAATGGCCACTGGCCTGGCCCATGAGATCAACCAGCCGCTGAACGTCATGCGCATGGCCATCGTCAACGTACTCAAGCGCCTCAATAACGGTGATGTACAGGTCGATTACCTGATCGACAAGCTCACTCGCATCGACACCCAGGTGCAGCGCGCCGCGCGGGTGGTGGACCACATGCGGGTGTTCGGCCGCCGTTCGGAAATCGAGCAGCAGCCATTCAACCCGGCCAAGGCCATCGAAGGCACGCTGGCGCTGTTGTCCGAAGGAATGCGCGGCAAAGGCGTCGACCTGCGCATCAGCGAGACCGGTTTTGAAGTGCTGGTGCGCGGCTACGTCGATCAGCTTGAGCAGGTGCTGATCAACCTGATGGTCAACGCCCGTGATGCATTGCTCGGCAAGCGCGAGGCCAACCCCGATTTCAAACCGTGGATTTCGCTGTATACCGAACGGGATACGCACTCGGTACGCCTGTGGGTCGAGGACAACGGCGGCGGTATCGACCCGCGTTTGCTGGAGCGGATTTTCGAGCCGTTCTTCACCACCAAACCGGTGGGTGTCGGCACCGGTCTGGGGCTCTCGGTAAGCTACGGCATCGTCGAGCACATGGGCGGAAAACTGAGCGTGCAAAACACCAGCGAAGGTGCGCGTTTCTGCATCGAACTGCCGATTGTGACGCCGGACTAGATCACCAGCGCCGCTCGACCCGAATGACAACTGAGGTTGGCACCCACTTCGACTTTGTTCAGGTCGATCCCCAGGCTCGCCAGCAACGTATTGATCAGCGTATCCAGTAACGGGCTGAGTACCGTATTGATCGCATTGACCAACGCAGTCGTGACCTCACTCAAAATACTGCCCAAGCCTCCCACGATGCTGCCCGACGGCCCATACATGTTCACACCAAGGTTACTCACAGTGGTGTTCAGGCTGTTGACGATGTTGGTCGTGGTAAAGGCGTAGTAAAACGGTGGCTGATTGATCTCCGGCAGGTTGGCAGCCGCCGGTGCGGAATAGACGTGGGGGATGTTGGCATTTTGGGCAACCGCGGTGTTGACCATGAGATCGATGCTGCCGCCAACACCGGGCTGATGGTTGTAGCAGGTCAGGGACAGGATCAGCAGCCGCTTGCAGGTCTGCACGCCGATGTCGATGACCTTCAGGGGATTGACGTGGTTGCTGGGTGGAACAGTGGGTGAGCCAAACACATCGGCGGGATTGATCTGCCCGATCTTCAAACCGATCAGCGTGGTGGTGGTGCTGGTCGTCAGGCTTTTGTTCGTCGTACTCACACAACTGTAAGCCGTGACATAACTCCAGGCACCGGCCGCCTCCAGGGCCACGTCGATGCGTATCGGTGGTGGCAACAGCTTGATTTCCGGCGTGTCGCACGGCACGAGCACCGCGCAGGTCAATTCGTTGACAACGCCCACCAGGTCCCAATCAAACAATGAGTTCAGGATATTGGCCAGGGGTGAAGCGAGATCGATGACAGCGTTGACCAGAGGCGTGATGGCGTCCAGCACGGGCAGGTTGATCGACAACAACGTCTTGACCTGAGCCGTGCGTACATAGATGCGGTTGGGGCCCAAAGGGGCCAATGCCGCGTTTTTCGGATTGCCGATGGCCGACAGTTGCGGGGGCTCCATCACCTGCACCCGTGCCGTGATCTGCGCCAGGCCAGCGATGTTGATCGGCAAGGTCGCGACCGCGGCATTCTTCTTGTTGGCCAGTTGTACAAACCCTTCAATCAGATCGAAGGCTTTGAGGTTCACGGCAAGGGTCGAAATGTCGGTGCCGCTTTCAACATGCAACATGTTACCCAGCACAACGGACGTCGTACCCGCTGCCACCTTCAACGCTTGCAGGCTGACAATGGTTGCAGATGCTCCAAGTGTGCCGTTGGGGTCCAGTACGTTGATGGCGGTCTGGATCAACTGGCTGACATTGATCGTATTACCCAGTACCTGATCGTAGCCACCCGCAGTCAGGCCGAGATCGATTTTCAACCGGTTGAGGTAGCCGAGCAGGCTGATGTCGGTATTGACCAACCCGTTCCAGCCCGCCGCACTGATACTGACGTTGCCTCCCAGCAACCCTCCGAAAAGCAGACTGGTAATGGCGGCCTTGCTGGTATCAAAGGTCAGGACCGCACTGCGGATCGTCAATGAAGCCAGGGGAGGCGGCAACGCAGCGACCGCCGTAGCGCTCAGCGTCAGCGTTGAGCCCGCCGGTGCGCCGCCGGCCAACGCGCCGATGCCGCCGGCAATACTCTGTTGCACGACATGGCTGGCAATAACCCGGATAGCCTCGCTTTTGCTTGGGTCGGCAGCGAATACCCGAAGGTTGTTGGCATCCAGGGTCAGCGCACCACACGCCACAGCCAGTACGCGTCCAGTGGAGGGAATGGCGAAACCATTTCGTTGCGCGCTGGCCGTGGCATAGGTGTTAGCGGTTGAGCCGCCGGAACAGTCTCCCCCCCTGGTGGCAGCCTCAAGGGCGGCCATGTCTGCCACGCGCTGCAAACTGCGTTTTTCCAGATACAGCCTGCCGGTATCGACCACCAACAACATGAATGCCAACGCCAGAGTCAGGGTCAATGCAGCCATCAAGCCGATCGCCCCCCGTTGCCGGGCCGGGCCGCAAAACTGCAGGCGGGGAGACATGGCGCACTCCTTTGCCGGCGCACGGCCGGGCGCAACCTCCGTTGGTGAAAAGCAGTGTAGACAAGGGCGGCCGAGACTGCTGGCAACTTGCCAGTTCAGGCAATAAAAAACCCCTGTGAGGCACAGGGGTTCAGGGGCTGACTGATTCTAGGATGCGTGCGGTGGGTAGTTGGCCAATATCCGCGTGACCGTTTCCCAGATGGCATCGCGACGATCGGTCGGGTTCGGCGTGCGGCTGAGTATCTGTTCGTCACTGCCACGCCACACCAGCTTGCCGTCCTTGCCATCGAGCAGGTCGATCTGGATGGTCGCCACTTTGTAGCTGACGTTGCGGGTTTCGTTATACATGGGGGCGCCGTAGTAGCCATACCACGGGTTACCCCAGCCGCCGCCGTAATTGGTGGTCACCTGTTGTTGCCGCTCTTCGACAATCAGGTAGGTCTGTACATTCAAATCGCCCTTGGCGCCTGCGGCGGCCGGGCGCAGACCGCGCTGATCCAGTTGATCGGCAACCGCCTGACGGACGCGCTGTTCGGTCAGGTCGCTCTTGATCCGTGGATCATCGGGACGGTATTGCAGGGCGGGTTCTTTCCAGGTCCAGCTGCGATAGGCAGCAAAGTCGCGGCTGGCGTCGAAGTCATGATTGACCTGGTTGGCGGCGCAGGCACTGAGTAGCGCGGCCACTGCCAGTAAAACAAAACGGCGGAACATGATGAGTCTCCGGTTGAAGGCATGATCCTGCGAAATGCTTCTTATTCGATAAGAAGCTAACTGGGAGGATACGCCGACATTGCCTTTTCCACAGCCTGCCGTATGGCATCGGCCCGCTCGCTTTCGCTGCCCCGGTTGCCGGTTTCAGCGCTGGCGCTCCACACCGGCTGGCCGCTCCTGGCGTCATACATATCCACCTGAACCACTACGACTTGCTCCTGATAGGTACGAACGACCGGTACAGTGGCGTACCCGCCATATCCAGGGCCATAGCCGTTGTAGCCACCATAACCGCCGCCGTAATAGTCGTCCTGAACCTGGCGCAAGCGGGTTTCCATCCGCAGGTCGGCGCTGACAAACAGGTCGGCCGGTCGATTATCGTGCAGCGGGCGCAAGCCGCGTTGATCCAGCGCATTGCTGACCGCTTCGGCGATCTGCGCCGAGTCGGCCCAGGCGGTGCCCGGTGGCAAATGCCCGTCGAGCCACGCCCAACTGCGGTAGCGCCCATAGTCACGGGGGGCTGCCGGGTAAGCGCTGCGGTCAAAGGTCTTGGCGGCCTGGGGCGGCGCCGGTGGCAATGGGTTGGACGTGGCGACATAGGGGTTGCTGCCCTGACAGGCCGCCAGCCCCAGGCAGAACACCAGCACACCTGAATGACTTTTCATTGCGTGCTCCGATCAGACAGGCCGACAGATCCAGTGCAAATATCGCCCAAGCCCGGCAAAGCCCGGATGACGACGGTGGGCCAGTTCCATTTCCAGCAGGTCCGCCAGCTCGGCGCGGGCCTGGAACTCCACTGGCATGTAATCGTGGAAAACCCGCACGCCACTCATGGTTTCGACCTTCCACAGACCTTCAAGTTGCGCCGCCAGCTCGCGCGGATCAAGGGGCTGTTGCGGGGTCAGGCTCTGCTTTTCGCCGGCCATGTCGTTCTTGCGCATCTTGCGGAAATGGCCCTTGAGCAAGTTGCGATAAATCAGCGCGTCGCGGTTGTAGAACGCCAGGGACAGCCAGCCGTCGGCCTTGGTCAGTTGATGCAGCACCGGCAGGATGGCGTGGGGTTCGGCCAGCCATTCCAGCACGGCGTGGCACAGCACCAGGTCGTAGGGTTCGGTGAGCTGCCCGAGCAGCTCCTGCCACGGCGCCTGAATGAACGTGGCGCTCTGCCCGGCTTCGGCAAAGCGCTGGCGGGCGCCTTCAAGCATCGGTTCGGCAGGCTCGGCGAGGGTCACCTGATGGCCGCGCTGGGCCAGCCACAACGACATGTGGCCAAGGCCGGCGCCGATGTCCAGCACGCGCAGCGGCCGGTCGGGCAGGATTTCGGTCAGGTCGGCCTGCAACACCGCGAGACGGATCGCGCCTTTGGCACCACCGTAGATTTTTTCGGCGAAACGGGTCGCCAGTTGATCGAAATGACGGTCGCTCATCAGCTGAACCTCCGTTCGCTGTCCGCCAGTTTGCTGCGCACTACGGCTTCCATGTCCAGGCCCAGCTCGCTGCACAACAGCAACAGATAAAGCACGATATCACCGACTTCCTGCCCGGCGTGGGCGAGTTTGTCCGCCGGTAACTGGCGTGACTGGTCTTCGGTCAGCCACTGGAAAATTTCCACCAGCTCGGACATTTCCACGCTCGCGGCCATGGCCAGGTTTTTCGGGCTGTGAAATTGCCGCCAGTCATTGCGGTCACGGATGGCGTGCAGGCGTTCGGTCAGTTCAACAAGGTTCATCGGGCTCTCCTGAAGGCGTATAGCTTCGGGGGGATCACAGGTGAAGGCAAGGGGCAGAAGGTGCACGCTCTGCGTGCAACCCTCTATGCTTGTGGGAACTCGGCAGCATGATCGACAGCCCAAGACTCAATTCTCTTTAATCAGGACGTTCACTCCATGCAGGTAGAAGGTTTTTCCGAATGGCTCGGCCAGGTACTCGGCTCGATCATCCGCTTCATCGTTGATGCCCTCAGCGGGCTGTTCAATCTGTTGAGCAACGCCAGCAGCAATTTTGTCGAAGGCCTGTCCCAGGCGCTGGGCATGGATACCTCGGTCATCAGCATCGTGACCTTGATCCTCGGGCTGATACTGCTGTGGTCGGCGATCCGCGCCTTTCTCAATGCATCGTTCATCATGGGGATCATCTGGTTGGTGCTGGGGCTTTGGTTGCTCAGCTGGATCATCCACTGACACCACTGGACACCTGTGGGAGCAAACCCGCTCCCACATTTGATCGCGGTTTGCTCTCGATGTGCCGCTACAATGCCCGCTCCTCCAAGGAGCCTGCATGTCCAACCTGACCGCCGACTGGCGCGACCGCCCTACCCATCGCCGGGTCTGGGCGCTCGCTGCGCCGATGATTCTTTCAAACATTTCCGTACCGCTGGTGGCATTGGTCGACAGCACCGTCATCGGTCACCTGCCTCATGCCCACCAACTCGGCGCCGTCGCGGTCGGGGCCAGTCTGTACACCTTCCTCGCCTGGGCCATGGGCTTTCTGCGCATGGGCTCCACCGGGTTCGCCGCCCAGGCGGCCGGGCGCGGGGATGGCGCGGCCTTGCGGCAGATTCTCTTGCAGGGCCTGCTGCTCGCCATTGGCCTGGCCGTGGTCCTGGGGGCGGTGGGCGTGCCTTTGAGCGGGGTCGCGTTGCACTTCATGCAACCGTCGGCGGAGCTCGATCAACTGACCCGCGAGTTCTTCCACACCCGCCTGTTCGGCCTGCCGGCAGCGCTCGCCAGTTATGCACTGGTCGGCTGGTTTCTCGGCACCCAGAACGCCCGGGCGCCCCTGGCGATTCTGCTGAGCACCAACCTGGTCAATATTGCCCTGAACCTGTGGTTCGTCCTCGGCCTGGAATGGGGCGTGGTCGGTGCGGCCCGGGCCTCGGTGATTGCCGAATGGACCGGTGCACTGATTGGCTTGCTGATGACCCGCAAAGCCCTGCGCGCCTACCCCGGCCATATCGTCTGGGCAGCATTGGCGCTGTGGCAGAGTTGGCGGCCACTGCTGGCGGTCAACCGCGACATCTTCATCCGCAGCCTGGCGCTGCAATCGGTGTTCTTCCTGATCACGGTGCAAGGCGCACGACTGGGCGACGCCACGGTCGCGGCCAACGCTCTTTTGCTCAATGGTCTGCTGCTGACCGCCCACGCCCTCGATGGCCTGGCCCACGCCGTCGAAGCCCTGTGCGGACATGCGCTTGGCGCCCGTGACCGCGATGCCCTGCGCCGTTCATTGGTGGTGGCCGGTGGCTGGTCGTTGCTGGCAAGCCTGGGCTTTGCCGCGCTGTTTCTGTTCGCCGGGCATCTGTTCATCGAGATGCAGACCGACATTCAAAGTGTGCGCGACACCGCCTTCATCTATCTGCCCTACCTCGCCGTACTGCCGCTGATTGCCGTCTGGAGTTACCTGCTCGACGGCCTGTTCATCGGCGCCACCCGCGCCCGGGAAATGCGCAACGGCATGCTGCTCACCGTGGCGCTGGTAGTGCCCTTCGGCTGGGCACTGCAAGGCGGAGGCAACCATGGCCTGTGGATAACCTTTCTGTTGTTCATGCTGTTGCGCAGCCTGACCCTCGGCGTGATCGCCTGGCGCCTGCGCCGAAACGATGGCTGGTTCGCCGGCGGCATTCACTGATCGGGCGCGGCCCCGGCAATCAATTTCGGCCCTCACGGCCAGGGTGGATCGTTCTGCCACAGCCGACGCAGGCTATCGAGTCGCTCCTGTTGAGTCCCGCCCGGCAGCGGCTGCACGGGCACGGCATCGGGATGCTGCAGGCGTAGCCATATCCAGCCATCAAGTACCGGGCGCTCGCTGAAAGCCAGCGCCAGCCCTTCCTGCACATAGGTCCACAGACGAAGGAAATCGACACCGGTGGATCGGCTCCAGCGCCAGGCATGCTGTTCGAGCAGGCAGGTTTGCAGTTTTTCCTGCTGCCCGGCGCTTAGACTTTCCTCGACGGCCAACGGGCTGACCGCCAACCCCGGGTTGGACAAGCGCTGCCAGCCCTGACATCCCATCGCGCGGTCGCCCCAACTACCGCCGAACCAGCGTAACTGGTGGATAGGCCCTAGCCAGCGACTCAGCTCAACGGCATCGCAGGCATCGAAAAAATAGCTGGCCGTGATTGGGTTGTAGTAATTCAAAAGGGCCCGGTGCAGACCAAGCGTGACCGTGAGCATGCGTCGCAAATGCGCCAGCAACAACGCAGTGCCGGCTTCACTGTGCATCAGCAATCCGGGCCAGCGTTGTCCGTCGACGAAGCATAAATCGGCCAGTGCCGGGCAGGTGTGCAGATCGACCAGGACCGGCCCCTGTTCATGCAGCGCATGCCACTCCGTACCTTCGAACAACCCGAAGCATCGGGCCTGGGCAAACATCTGCCGAAGTGTGACACCCGCCTGCGGCGTGCCCGGCACATCCAGCAACAGCCACTGCGGGGGCGCCTCGGGCGTGCATGTGGCGATCATGCTCCAGAGCTCTGGCCAAGCTGCGTCGCCAGACGACAGGTACACAAAGCCTGTGCGCAATGGTTGAAACTGCCGCCACCGGGTAGCAGGCACAACATCAGCAACGGCTCCCCCGAACGCAACCATTGCTCCACGCCCTCATGATGGGTGCAGCCCGGCTCGGGGGTGACAGCGTCCACAGCTTCAACCGTTGCCGGCGCATGCAGCACCCCGGTTATCTGCGGTTGATCGGGATCGCCCTCGAAAAAACTCACGACCAGCTCAGTTCCTTCCCGCAACGGCGATAACGTCGAGGCCTGCAACTGCCTGGCCAGGGGCAGCCAGCAATGACTGGGCGCCGCACCTTCGCCCTGATAAAGCCAGTCGAATTGCACCGGTACCGGCCTTGCCGGGTCGGGGCCGGGCTCATCGACCTCGACCACCCACGCCCGTTGCGGGCCATGCATCCTTGGTTGGACCGTCGCACAGGGCGGCTCGATGGGTGCCGGCCACTGCAGGGTACGGGCCTGATTGTAGTAGGGCGTCGTCGTATCCTGGCTGCCCCAATGCTCAACGTGGGTCAGCAACCAGAGCCGATTGCAATCGGCAGCCGGGTGACCGGACAACGGCATCAACCGACCGCTGCGCAAGGTCGTCAGGTCCGTCCGGCATTCGGCACTCTGCAGCGCTGTTCCACCGCGGCGCTGGCGTTCGAACTGCCGCACCGCCGGCCGTTCGCCTTCGCCGCGCAATACCGCAGGTTCGCCGGTTGGAAAATGCTGCCGGTCATCGCCAAACACCACACAGTGCCGGCGGGCCCCGTGTTCGAAGTGGTAGTGAAGCCCTTCCCGGGCGCACAGTCGCTGGAGAAATTGCAGGTCTGACTCTCGATATTGCGTGCAAAAATCCCGGGGTGGGTATTCGCCGCTTAGTTCCAGGCGTCGATCCATGCCGGTAATGCCGTGCTCCTTGAGCACCTGGTCGAGGATTTGTGGCACTGAACGGGCGCTGAAGATTCGTTGGCTGAAACGCTGGGCCAGGCAAGCCAGTCTTGGCCCCAGGCGCACCTGACAGAGCCGGGGTGCCGAGGCGTGATCGCGCTGGACGATTTCATGCAATTGTCCATGCACGTGACTTTCGGCTGGCCCGAAATGCAGGGAGGCCGGGCGGTACAGCAAACTGGCAAGGTCAAGCTCCGGGTCATCGATCAGCAGATTCAGGTCGAACACGAACGGCTCGCTGATGGCTTCTCTGCCGGTAAAGGCCAGGACCTCTAAGGAGTCGGGCAGACCTGCTACATCCAGACGAAATGAAGGTTCGCTGACTGGATTGAACATCGGCGTTTCTCTACAGGAGGGGCGGCCGGGGATTCTCGCTGAGAGACATGGCCGAGTAGAGTGCCGAAATACAAATTAGGAAATAACCTACGCGAAAAGAAGACCAAATGCGCTGGGTTGTCGAAGATGCTGGAAATTTCGTCTGGAACAGAAGAATTGCCGCACCAGGTCATCTGAAATTTCCGCAGCGAACGGAAAATTTTCAGACAACCTGATGAGCGTGCCCCTTACCTCAGGAAGACAGGTAAGACGAACGGGTCAGCCCCAGACGCAAGGCATCGAGGAACTGCGTGCGCTCGGTGGCGCTGATGCGGGCACTGGCGCACTTGTCGCGGTAGTGGGTCATCAGTTCTTCCGGGGACAAGTGCACGTAACGCAGCATGTCTTCGATGGTGTCGTGGGTTTCGATACCGGCGTGGTACACGCTGCCGTCGGCGTTCTGGTAGATGTTCACCGAGTCGGTGTCACCGAACAGGTTGTGCATGTCGCCAAGAATTTCCTGGTAGGCACCGACCAGGAACACACCCAACAGGTAGTCCTCGCCTTCCTTCAGGGCATGCACCGGCAAACTGGTCTCGATGCTCTGCTCGTCGACGTACTGGTTGATCTTGCCGTCGGAGTCACAGGTCAGGTCTTGCAGCACCGCGCGACGCAACGGCTCTTCGTCGAGACGGTGCAGCGGGATGATCGGCAGGACCTGGTCGATGGCCCAGGTGTCCGGCAGGCTCTGGAACACCGAGAAGTTGCAGATGTACTTGTCGGCCAGCTTGTCGTTGAGTTCGTCCAGCACCTGGCGGTGCGAACGCTGGCGCGCTTTCAACGAGTTGTGCAGGCGACGGCAAACAGCGAAGTAGCACTGCTCGGCCAGGGCTTTCTCGGCCAGGGTCAGCTTTCCGTCGGCGTACTGGGAGGCAACATCACTCATGTAGTGCGTGGCGCGCCAGTAGGTTTCGGTAACCATTTCGATGTCGGTGGGACCCAGCAGGTCCACCAGCCACTGCACGGTTTCCGGCAGCGCTTCCTTGTTCTCGATCTGCGGCACGTCGTCGTTGTGTTTCTCGACGTCGGTCACCTGGATCACCAGCATGGCGTGGTGCGCGGTCAGGGAACGGCCGCTTTCGGAGAAGATGTTCGGGTGCGGCAGGCTCTGCGCATCGCAGAATTCCTTGAGCATCCCGACCACGACACCGGCGTAGTCGTCCATGTCGTAGTTGATCGAACTGGCGTTACGCGAGTGCGTACCGTCGTAGTCAACGCCCAGGCCACCGCCGACGTCGATGTGGTCCACCGGCAGGCCAAGGTTGCGCAACTCGCCGTAGTAACGGATCGCTTCCTTGAAGCCGTGCTGGTAGTCCGCCAGGTTGGCGATCTGCGAACCCATGTGGAAGTGCAGCAGGCGAATGCCCTGGTCCAGGCCGGCCGCACGGAAACGCTCGACCACCGACAGCAGTTGCGCCGCCGACAGACCGAACTTGGATTTCTCGCCGCCGGTGTCCGCCCACTTGCTCGAGGCCAGGGATGACAGGCGCACGCGCAGGCCGACTTGAGGCTTGACCTTGAGCGAGTTGGCTTCTTCGATCACCAGGCCGACTTCGGATTCTTTCTCGATCACGATGAACACGTTGTGGCCGAGCTTCTGGCCCATCAACGCCAGGCGAATGAATTCGCGGTCCTTGTAGCCGTTGCAGACAATGGTGCCGCCCTTCGGCGCCAATGCCAGCACTGCCAGCAGCTCAGGCTTGGATCCGGCTTCCAGGCCGATGGAAACGTTCTGGGTAGCGATGATGTTCTCGATCACCGCTTCCTGCTGGTTCACCTTGATTGGGTACAGCGCGGTGTATTTGCTCTGGTATTCCAGACGCTCGATGTTCGAATCGAACGCGCCGGTCAGCTGACGCACGCGGTCTTGCAGGATGTCCGGGAAACGGACCAGCAACGGCAAGGACAGGCCGCTTTTGCGCAGCTGGTCGACTTGTTCGTACAGGTCGATAGGCGAGCTGCTCGGACCGTTCGGACGAACTTCGACGCGACCGGCGTCATTGATCGCGAAATACCCGGCCCCCCAATGGCGAATCCCGTAAACACTGCGGCTGTCCGCAACTGTCCATTGGCTGCCATCGTCTTTGCGTGTGCGTCGTACGGACATCGAAGTCCCCTATAAAGAAGTCATAGTGCGTCGCCTGGGTTCAGGCCGGCGCAGTCTAAAGAATGAAAATGACGGTTCGTCAACGAGGCAATAGACCCCGCCGACCGCAGTGAGTTTAGATACCGGTCATGAACAGGCTCTGTGAAAACCATGTAGACGATGCCGGACCTGAATGTCATCAGGACCGGATCAAGCCGCAGGTGGTTTTCACAGAGGCTGCTAGCCGCCGGACTTCTTCGCCTTGAAACCGAGCTTGATCAGTTCTGCCAAGAGTAGCTCGACATGATCGCCCTGGATTTCGATGACACCGTCTTTCAGCGCCCCACCGGTACCGCAACGTTTCTTCAACGTCGTGGCCAGGTCCTTGAGCGCGTCTTCAGCCAACGGCACGCCGGTGATGGTGGTCACCGTCTTGCCGCCACGGCCCTTGCTTTCGCGACGCACGCGAGCGATGCCGTCGCCGGCCGGGATAACGGTCTGTTTGCAGATGCAGGCGTCCACCGGTTTACTGCATTCCGGGCAATGACGACCTGCGTCGGTGGAAAATACCAGGCCGCCCAAGGCGGCGAAGGATGCGGCTTTTTTGGCCACCGGCAATCCTCTTCGGAGGACAAAGACTGGTCGCAGCACTTGGGAAGGCTATCGACCGCGAAGCCCCACTCAGGCAGGGGCAGCGCTACTGAAACGGTACGACTCTTTGTAGGAGCTGACGAGTGCAACGAGGCTGCGATCTTTTGATTTAGACGCGAAAGCAAAGTCAAAAGATCGCAGCCTGCGGCAGCTCCTACAACGGGCAATGCCGGTTCAGCTTGAAAAGGTCGCGCAGTGTAACGGCAAAAACGCCGATTGCTAAGAGCCAATCGGCGCCAATTTATAGCTGTTTTGCGACGTCGATCCGGCGTGAGCGCAAATAGCGCTTCAACGCTGCCAGAGAGTCCGGGCAATAAGGCTTTTGCTCGATTTCCAGCATGACCTGATCGACGGGGATAAAGCGCGCTTCGAGCACCTCTTCGGGTTGCAGGATCAACGGTCCGTCCCATACCGCTGAAAACGCCGAACACCACAGGCGATTGCCGGTGTCCTCGAAGAAAAAGTGATCATGGGCAGTCAGCTCCACGCCACTTACGCCCAGCTCTTCCTCCAGCTCCCTTGTCGCCGACTCGGCGTAGGTTTCACTGGCGAGCACCATGCCCCCCGCCGCCACGTCCCAGTAACCGGGATAGATCGCCTTGCTCAGGGTGCGTCGGTGTACGCACAGCTCGCCAGCGGAGTTGAACAACATAATGTAGGTGCCGCGCCCGATCAGCCCGCGCTCGCGCAAATCGGAACGGACCAGGGCGCCGAGCAGGTTGTCCTGTTCGTCGACCCAGGCGATCTGTTCGGCATCGGAGGCCGCACGGTGCGCGGCTTCCCTGGCGTTATCGACCATGACTCAGCCCTGATTGAGTAATTGGCGCAAATCGATCACCGCGGCGTTGGCCCGGGAAATGTAGTTGGCCATGACCAGCGAGTGGTTGGCCAATACGCCGAAGCCGCTGCCGTTGAGGATCATCGGGCTCCACACCGGCTCCTGCGACGCTTCCAGTTCACGAATGATCTGGCGCACGCTGACCGTGGCGTTCTTCTTGGCCAGCACATCGGCGAAGTCGACTTCGATGGCGCGCAACAAGTGCGACAAGGCCCAGGCCTGGCCGCGAGCTTCGTAGAACACGTTGTCGATCTGCAGCCATGGGGTTTCGACGATTTCCTCATCGACTTGCGGCGCCACACCCGGCGTCACCACCTCGGTTTTCAGCGCAGTGTTGAGCTTGACCCGGCCCACACTGGCCGACAGCCGTTGCGACAGCGAGCCCAGACGGGTACCGACGTCACCCAGCCAGTTGTTCAGGTTGTCGGCGCGGGCATAGAACAATGCGCTCTTCTGGTTTGGATCGGACAGGCGCGCCTGATAGCGGCTCAGGGAATTGATGCCTTCCTGGTACTCGGACTCACTGGATGGCAGCACCCAACTCTTGTTGTCGAAGTTGAAACGCGGCTCGGCCTTGGCCAGGTCAGCGTCTTCAGCGGACTGCGACTGCGAACGGGCGAAGTCTTTACGCAGTGCCCGGCTCAGGTCACGGACCTGCACCAGCACGCCATATTCCCAGCTCGGCATGTTGTCCATCCACAGGCCTGGCGGGAATCGGTCGTTGGAAATATAGCCGCCTGGCTTGGTCAGCAAGGTGCCGGCGACGGTCTTGAGGGTTTCCACCGTGGTGTAGCCGACGACCATCTGCTTGCCTTCTTTCTCGGCCGCCAGTTGCGCGGTTTGCTGGACCGGGAACAGCGCCGGCTCCTGGCTCCAGTACCAGCCCAGGACACTCGCCACCAACAGGTAGATGCCCAGCAGAGTGGCCAGCGCCCGGCTGAACAACAGACCACCCAGATAACTGCGGGTCTCCGACTTCGGTTCAGCGGCACGTTCAGGCGCACTGTCTGTGCGGTTCTTCCAGTCCAGCATGGCGATTTCCTTTCAAGCTCTTGAGTTCAACGGTTCGACCACAACCATACAACAACGTGCCTTGGCCCGGCACCCGCCATCGCACCGATGCGAAAAATTACCGGGCTTGCAGATCAAAGGAGTACCTGTGCAGCCGACGACGTCGCGACCATCGAAATCCCCCCCTAATGGTTTGGATTGCCACCCTAAGGGAATCCCCGACCCTCTGAAATCCAAAAAACCGGACCGATCAGCACCGGTAAAAAATCATCAATGGCCAGTTGTCAGCTGCTCGCCCATTTCCGCCCCGCACCCGCCAAGTGCCCTGATTCAAGCACTACGCCCCTTGCGAACCGCGACTTGAAAGACTCGAACAAGACCGATCAGTCACAAACTGAATGAAGTCACATTGCAGATTATTGACGTACAGCACTCATGCAATGGACAAGTGGTGCTAGCATAGAGCCACCACTCGACCTCAGTGTGCACCCTAACTAGTAGTCAGGATATGACCGAGCCAGAAGATCCCAGCCGCGAGCGCCTCAAGCACCACTTTGCCCAGCGGGTAATTCATCAGGCTCGTCAGATTCTTGAGATATGGCAGCGCCTGCAACGCAGTGAGTGGTCCACCGCCGACCTTTTGGAACTGAGCGAGGCCAATCTGCGCCTGCTGCGTTTCGCCGAGCGCTTCGAACAACCGGAACACACGCAACTGGCACGCCACATCGGTCAGTCCCTGGAGGCGGTCGACGCCAATCGCGGACGCCTGAGCAGCGGCCTGATCACCGATCTCAATCGCTTGATGCAGCGCCTGTCACGCACCGGCCTGCGCCATGGCGACCAACTCGATCAAACCTTCCTGCCGCCGCTGCGCAAGCCCATTTACGTGATGCTGCAGGATCACGACCGCGCCGAGCGCCTGGCCAAGCAACTGGAATTCTTCGGCCTCAGCGCCCAGTCCCTGGACAGCGTAGACGCGTTTCGCTCATCGATGGTCGAGCGCCTGCCGGCGGCGATTGTCATGGACGTGGACTTCAGTGGCACCGGCGTCGGCCTGAAACTGGCCGCCGAAGCCCAGGAAGGCCTCGATCATCAACTGCCGCTGCTGTTCTTCAGCCTGCACGAAACCGACACTCCGACCCGCCTGGCAGCCGTGCGCGCCGGCGGCCAGGAATTCCTCACCGGCACCCTCGAAGCGTCGAGCCTGCTGGAGAAGATCGAGGTCCTGACCTGCGTCGCCCAGTACGAGCCTTATAAAGTACTGATCATCGACGACTCCCGCGCCCAGGCCTTGCACACCGAGCGCTTGCTCAACAGCGCAGGGATCGTCACCCGCACCTTGATCGAGCCAATCCAGGCGATGGCCGAACTGGCGGATTTCCAGCCGGACCTGATCATCCTCGACATGTACATGCCGGCCTGCACCGGTACGGAACTGGCCAAGGTCATTCGCCATAACGACCGTTACGTCAGCGTGCCGATCATTTACCTGTCAGCCGAAGACGACCTGGACAAACAACTCGACGCCATGAGCGAAGGCGGCGATGACTTCCTGACCAAACCGATCAAGCCCCGGCACCTGATCACCACCGTGCGCAATCGTGCGGCCCGGGCACGCAACCTCAAGGCACGGATGGTCCGCGACAGCCTCACCGGGTTGTACAACCACACGCACATCCTGCAATTGCTCGAAGACTGCTCGTTCCGCGCCCGCCGCGAAAGCAAGCCGCTGAGCTTTGCCATGCTCGACATCGACCACTTCAAACGGGTCAACGACAGCCACGGCCACCCCATGGGCGACCGGGTGATCAAGAGCCTGGCGCTGTTTCTCAAGCAACGCCTGCGCAAAACCGACTTCATCGGCCGCTACGGTGGCGAAGAATTCGCCATCGTCATGCCGGACACCGATATCGAAGCGGCCTACAACGTGCTCGATGAAATCCGTCAGCGCTTTGCCGAGATTCACTACCCCGCGCAACCCGAGGATCTGTGGTGCACCTTCAGCGCCGGAGTGGTTGAGCTTTGCGAAAGCTCCGACAGCCTGATGATGGCCAGCCAGGCGGACGAAGCGCTGTACCGCGCCAAACACGGCGGACGCAATCGCGTCCAGGCGGCCCGGACATCAAAGCAAAGTGCCACTTTTTTATCGGAATCGACCGATACGGTCATAAGCCTGTAACAGAAACGCAATAACTTCAGGCGCTTACCATTTCTGCCGTTGGTAGTCCGTGATGCGCCTGAAGCTGCTGACCAATCTCAATACCCTCCTTCTGGTGGCCGTGTGCGTGGCCCTCGGCGCTACGCTGTGGTGGTCGCAGAAAGCCCTTGAGCGTCCGTATCTATTAATGGAGCGCTACCTGGGCCTGTCGCAGCAATTTCAGAATGACGTCGTCCGCAGTGTCGAGGATTACCTGGGCAGCGGCGACGCGTTGCGCCTGAGCACTGCCGCCCAAGGCATCGACAGCCTGCAAAAAGAACTCGGCGAATTGCCACCGGCCCTGGCCGAGGCGTTACGCCCAAGCCTTTGGACCCTTGAAGAATTCAGCAAGACCGACCTGCTGGCCGCCGGCAAGCTGGCAGGCGATCCGCAGGCCTTGCTGCTGCAGGCCGAGCGGGAACTGGGCGCCAGTCTCGATCAACTCAGCCAGTACGCCAGCGGCAATGCGGCTTACCTGACGCCGCTGCTCACCGCATCGCAACACCTGGGCAAATTGTCCCTGGCCCGTGACAAACTGGTCAGCAGCGGCCGCAGTGAACTGGCCGCCGATGTCGAACGCGAAGTGACCAACATCCGCACCCAGGCTGAAAAACTGGACGCCCTGCCTTTGCTCGGCGTAGCCACCAGAGGCGAGTCGAACACCGACGATTTCGCCTCGATGATGGGCCTTGAGAACACTGAAAAAACCGTTGCCGAAGATGCCGGCGTGGGCCTCAAGCGTGAGCTCAACAGCCTGCTCACCCGCTACCCGGCCGAGCTTTCGCGCACCCGCGATCAAATCCAGAAGCGCGCCGACCTCAGCGCGGCGACCCACCTGAAAATCGCCGACGTGCAACAGGCCATTGCCGGGCTGGAACCGGTAGTACGCGCCCAGCACGGGCAGATCCAGGGTGAGGTGCGGATGATGCAAGGCGTGATGATCGGCTTGATTCTGTTGATCGCCCTGCTGATCGACTCCCTGCAGCGCAAACTCGCCCGAACCCTGACCAACCTCGCCCCGGCCCTCTCGACCTGGGCCGAAGGCGACTTCAGCCGCGACATTCAACTGGGCAGCACCAACCGCGAATTGCATGACATTGAAGCCTCCCTCAACCGCTTGCGCGCCTATCTGGTGGACCTGGTGGGGACCATTCGCCGCAACGCCGAGCAGGTGGCCGATAGCAGTCGCACCCTGGCCGACCTGAGCAACGACCTGCACGACGGTGCCGAGCATCAGGCCGGTGACACGGCACTGATCCGCGACTCCCTCAGCGAACTGGAAGCGACCATTCAACAAGTCGCCGGCGATGCCAGCCAGGCCGCCGACGCCAGCCGCCACGCCGGCCTGGCCGTGGAGCACGGACAGAAAGTCATCGGCCTGAGCCTCACGGGTCTGCATGCGCTGGTGGATGAAGTGCAAGGCAATGCGCAAATGATTGAACACCTGGCTGAAGAGTCGGCCACCATCGGCGGCGTGCTGACGGTGATCCGCTCGATTGCCGACCAGACCAACCTGCTGGCCTTGAACGCCGCCATCGAGGCGGCCCGGGCCGGGGAAATGGGCCGAGGCTTTGCAGTGGTGGCCGAAGAGGTGCGCTCACTGGCGCAACGTACCGCCGGGGCCACGGCAGAAATCCAGACGCTGATCGCAGGACTGCAAACCGCCGCGCGGCAATCGGTGGAAGGCATGCGCGCCCAGGTCGCACACGCCGAAGCGACCGCCGGCCAGGCCCAGGCCGCGGATGGGGCACTGGATAAGATCGTGGGGGCGATCCAGACCATTTCCGCCACGGCGGTACGCATTGCTGATGTCACCGCCCAGCAAAGCGGCGCTGTCAGCGAAATCCGGGACCACAGTGAGCGGATTCACCAGTTGGGCGGGGATAACCTGCTGCGCATTGGCCAAGGGCGTGAGCAAGGGGAGAATTTGCTGGTGCTGGGTGGGCGATTGCATACGGCCGTTCAGGCCTTCCGCGTCTGATAAATCGCTTTCACTGTAGGAGCTGCCGAAGGCTCGGGCCGCGTTCGGACGATCTTTTGACTTTGCCTCTCAAGAGCAAGATCAAAAGATCGCAGCCTTCGGCAGCTCCTACGCAGTTCGATGTGACCATGCTCTCTCAGCTATCATCCCCCCAATTCCGATACGCGAGATCGTCATGCGCCGTTTGCTTTGCCTGCTGTTTTTAGTGTTCGCCCTGCCGGCCAGCGCCACTGGCTTGCTGGAGAACCGACCCAGCTCCAGCCTGGGCTCGATCAACAACAGCGCCGACTTCCTGCCGGTGCGCGAAGCTTTCCGGCTGAGCCTGGTAGAGAGCACGCCGCAATCGATAAAGCTGCGTTTCGTCGCCACCGAAGGTTATTACCTCTACCGCCACCGCTTTCAATTTCGCGCCGATCCGGCCGATGTCGCCCTCGGAGCGGCGAAACTGCCCGACGGTCAGAAAAAGCACGATGAATACTTCGGCGATGTCGAGGTCTATCACGGCATTCTCGACGTCGAGTTGCCGCGCACCGACCAACGCGCCTTCACCCTGGTCGTGACCTATCAGGGATGCGCCGACAAAGGCTTGTGCTATCCACCGGAAACCGAGCGCCTGAGTATCGACGGCAGCGGCGCTCCGGCGACGGTTTATCCATGGAGCTGGCGCGAACTGGCGCTGTTTTTCCTCGCGGGCCTGGGCCTGACGTTCACGCCATGCGTGCTGCCCATGCTGCCGATCCTGTCCGGCGTGGTACTGCGCGGTCAGGTCGGTGGCTGGCGCGGCTTCAATCTGTCGCTGGCCTATGTGCTGCCAATGGCCGCCTGCTTTGCCCTGCTCGGAGCCCTGATGGGCCTGTTCGGTGCCCAACTCAATCTGCAGGCGCGACTGCAGTCGGCCTGGGTGCTGGTGCCGTTCGCGATGTTTTTCGCTGTGTTTGCCCTGGCGATGTTCGGCGTGTTCGAACTCAAGTTGCCGCACGCCATCCGCAGTCGCCTGGACCGCATCGCCGGCCGCACCGAAGGCGGGTCATTGTGGGGCGCCGCAGTGTTGGGCGTGGTCTCCAGCTTGCTGGTCTCACCCTGTGTTTCGGCGCCATTGGCCGGCGCGCTGCTGTACATCAGCGCCAGTGGCGATGCGCTGGGCGGCGGCTTGAAACTGTTCATGCTCGGCCTCGGCATGGGCGCGCCGCTGTTGCTGGTGGCCACCGGTGGCGCAGCCTGGCTGCCGAAAAGCGGTCCGTGGCTGGTTTACGTGAAAAACGCGATTGGCGTGTTGTTGCTCGGGTTGGCCGTCGGCCTGCTCAGCCGCGTCTTGCCGGGTCAGGTCACCTTGTTGCTCATCGGTTTGCTGGCCGGCGGCGTCGGCCTGTTCATGGGAGCGCTGGAGTTCGTCTATAAACCACCGCGCAAACGCCTGGGCCAATTGCTCGGCATGTTCCTGCTGTTTTACGCACTGGCCTGCTGGTACGGCGCCTTCAGCGGCCAGACCGACCCGCTCAACCCGATCGGCCAGCCCCGTATCGTTGCCAACAACGGCCCCGCGCAAAACGCCAGCACCTGGCAAACCGTCAGCACGCCGGCCGATCTGGACCGAGCACTCGCCGACGCACGCGCATCCGGCACACCGCTGCTGCTCGACTGGTACGCCGACTGGTGCATAAGCTGCAAAGTCATCGAGCGTGAGGTGCTGGACGACCCTGTCGTCATCGAACGCCTCAAGGGCTACCGGCTTATTCGCTTCGACATCACCGCCAGCAACGCCGAGCAACGTGCCCTGCTCGACCGTTACCAGTTGTTCGGGCCACCGGCCCTGATGTTTTTTGGCAAGGACGGTGTCGAACGCGCCGATGTTCGGGTGATCGGCGAGATCAACGCCAGGGACTTCGCCGAACGTGTTGCCAGGGCGAATGACCAAATTTAATCAAGCAGTCATATATTTCGCGCAAACATCGGTCATCGTGCGGGCTATTGCAGAGAACTGGACAGTCACAAAGGCTTTGCGGCATAGTCGCCGGGTTCTGACAATTGCTCACAGATAACATAGGAACCGCCGATGGCGACGTTACTCGTTCTGCACGGACCCAACCTGAACCTGCTCGGCACTCGTGAACCGGGCACCTATGGCGCCACGACGCTGGCTCAGATCAACCAGGACCTGGAACGCCGTGCCCGCGAAGGCGGTCACCATTTGCTGCACCTGCAAAGCAACGCCGAGTACGAATTGATCGACCGCATCCACGCTGCCCGCAGCGAAGGCGTGGACTTCATTCTGATCAACCCAGCAGCTTTTACACATACAAGTGTCGCATTACGTGACGCGCTGCTGGCGGTGAGCATCCCATTCATCGAAGTGCATTTGTCTAACGTGCACAAACGCGAACCTTTCCGCCATCACTCTTACTTCTCCGACGTAGCGGTGGGAGTGATCTGCGGCCTTGGCGCCAGCGGTTATCGACTGGCCCTGGAGGCCGCCCTAGAGCAGCTTCAAATACAGGCAACAGCTTGAACAACAAGCGTTAAACGCCCCTGACCGACCCTTGGGAGTTGATGATTCATGGATATCCGTAAAGTTAAGAAACTGATCGAATTGCTGGAAGAGTCCGGCATCGACGAGCTCGAGATCAAGGAAGGCGAAGAGTCCGTACGCATCAGCCGTCATAGCAAGACCCCGGCTCAGCAGTACTACGCGCCAGCTCCAATGCACGCTCCGGCCCCCGCGCCTGTCGCTGCCGCCGCTCCGGCTGCCGCTGCCGCACCTGTTGCCGCCGCCGCGCCAGCACTGAACGGCACTGTTGCCCGTTCGCCGATGGTCGGTACTTTCTATCGCAAGTCTTCGCCAACCTCGCCGTCCTTCGTCGAAGTCGGCCAGACCGTGAAGAAAGGCGACACCCTCTGCATCGTTGAAGCCATGAAGATGATGAACCACATCGAAGCTGAAACCAGCGGTGTGATCGAATCCATCCTCGTCGAAGACGGCCAGCCGGTTGAGTACGACCAACCGCTGTTCACCATCGTTTGAACCGCGGAGAGCCTTTGATGACTGCGAAGTTGGAAAAAGTTCTGATCGCCAACCGCGGTGAGATCGCCCTGCGGATCCTGCGCGCCTGCAAAGAGATGGGCATCAAGACCGTCGCCGTTTACTCCAAGGCCGACAAGGAACTGATGCACCTGGGCCTGGCAGACGAATCCGTCTGCATCGGTCCGGCATCGGCCGCCCACTCCTACCTGCACATTCCGGCAATCATTGCCGCGGCCGAAGTGACTGGCGCTACCGCCATTCACCCGGGCTACGGCTTCCTTGCGGAAAACGCCGACTTCGCCGAGCAGGTCGAGAACTCCGGCTTCGCGTTCATTGGCCCGAAAGCCGAAACCATTCGCCTGATGGGCGACAAGGTATCGGCCAAGCACGCCATGATCGCTGCCGGCGTTCCGACTGTTCCGGGCTCTGACGGCCCGCTGCCGGAAGACGAAGAAACCGCTCTGCGCATTGGTCGCGAAGTCGGTTACCCGGTGATCATCAAGGCCGCTGGCGGCGGCGGTGGTCGCGGCATGCGCGTTGTGCATAAAGAAGAAGACCTGATCTCCTTCGCGAAACTGACCCGTACCGAAGCTGGCGCGGCGTTCGGCAACCCGATGGTCTATCTGGAAAAATTCCTGACCAACCCGCGTCACGTGGAAGTCCAGGTCCTTTCCGATGGCCAGGGCCAGGCTATCCATCTGGGCGACCGCGACTGCTCGCTGCAACGCCGTCACCAGAAGGTTCTCGAAGAAGCGCCAGCACCGGGCATCGACGAAAACGCACGTGAGGAAGTACTCGCACGCTGCGTCAAGGCTTGCATCGACATCGGCTACCGGGGCGCTGGCACTTTCGAGTTCCTGTACGAAAACGGTCGCTTCTACTTCATCGAGATGAACACTCGTGTCCAGGTAGAGCACCCGGTTTCGGAAATGGTCACCGGCATCGACATCGTCAAGGAGATGCTGAGCATCGCCGCCGGCAACAAGCTGTCGTTCACCCAGGATGACGTGGTCATCCGCGGTCACGCGCTGGAATGCCGGATCAACGCCGAAGACCCGAAAACCTTCATGCCGAGCCCGGGCACGGTCAAGCATTTCCACGCCCCAGGCGGCAACGGCGTTCGCGTCGACTCGCACCTGTACAGTGGTTATGCCGTTCCGCCGAACTACGACTCGTTGATCGGCAAGCTGATCACCTACGGGGCAACCCGTGACGAAGCCATGGCGCGCATGCGCAATGCGCTGGACGAGATCGTGGTCGACGGGATCAAGACCAACATCCCGCTGCACCGCGACCTGACCCGCGACGAAGGCTTCTGCAAAGGGGGCGTGAACATTCACTACCTCGAGCACAAGCTGGCTGGCGAGAAGCACTAAGCTTCGACCCCATCGACAAAGCCGCCTTCGGGCGGCTTTGTTGTTTAAGTTCAAAAGATCGCAGCCTTCGGCAGCTCCTACATTTGAAATGCGCTCCCCTGTAGGAGCTGCCGCAGGCTGCGATCTTTTTGCTTCACCCCTATAGTCGTCTTCTGCCCCGCGCTCGCGTAAACTTGCGTCCTTCTCGCAGCCCACCAGGCTGCAATCAATATTTTTCAAAGGTGCCCGCCATGCCTTGGCTGCAAGTACGTCTCGCCATCAGCCCAGAACAAGCCGAAACCTATGAAGACGCTTTCCTTGAAGTGGGCGCCGTGTCGGTGACCTTCATGGACGCCGAAGATCAGCCGATCTTCGAGCCGGAACTCAACACCACGCCGCTGTGGTCGCACACGCACCTGCTGGCCCTGTTCGAAGGTGGCACCGAGCCAGGCCCGGTATTGGCTCATCTGGAGTTGCTGACCGGCAGCCCGCTACCCGAGCACCACAGCGAAGTGATCGAAGACCAGGACTGGGAACGCAGCTGGATGGATGGTTTCCAGCCAATGCGTTTCGGCCAGCGCCTGTGGATCGTGCCGAGTTGGCATGCCGCACCAGAACCTGACGCCGTGAATTTGCTGCTGGACCCGGGCCTGGCGTTCGGCACCGGCACCCACCCGACCACCGCACTATGCCTGGAATGGCTCGACGGTCAGGACCTCAAAGACTGCAACGTGCTGGACTTCGGTTGCGGCTCGGGGATTCTGGCGATTGCCGCACTGTTGCTGGGCGCCAGGGAAGCCGTCGGCACCGATATCGACGTGCAGGCGCTGGAAGCCTCCCGCGACAACGCCGGGCGCAACAACATCGCCGACCACCTGTTCCCGCTGTATCTGCCGCAAGACCTGCCGCAGGTGCAGGCCGACGTGCTGGTGGCCAACATTCTCGCCGGTCCGCTGGTGTCCCTGGCGCCACAGCTGTCGGGCCTGGTCAAGTCGGGCGGTCGCCTGGCGCTGTCGGGCATCCTCGCCGAACAGGGCGATGAAGTCGCTGCCGCCTACACCAAGGACTTCGATCTGGACCCGATCGCCAATCGCGATGGCTGGGTGCGCATCACTGGCCGTCGGCGCTAGAATGAGCGTCTGCATAATCCGGATCGCCGCATGACCGACAGCTTCGTCACCCAGTGCCCGCATTGCCAAACCAGCTTCCGCGTCAGCCATGCCCAGTTGAGCGTGGCTCGCGGGGTGGTTCGTTGCGGCTCCTGCCTGCAGGTGTTCAATGCCGCCAGGCAATTGCTTGAGCAGGCGAGCAAGGAATCACCGGTCACGACGCCCGTGCAGCCTGAGGAGCCCCTTGAGCCATCGCCACCGCGCGCCATCAGCCAAAAGCAATGGAGCGCGACCGAACTGGACCTGGACAGTCTCGACCTCGACGAAGAGCTCGCCCGGCTCGAGCAGCGGGAAATCCAGCCGACCACCGAACTCGGTCGCCATCGCGACGACTCGCTGAGTGCCCGTCGCGACAGCACCGGGCAGGATGACGAGGAGCCGTGGTCCGACAGCCTGTTCAGTGAGTCGGCGGCCGATCGTGCGCAACTCGACGAACCGCTCGACAGCCTTGAAACGCCAGAGCCGACGGTCGAACCGAGCAAAGCCTCGCGCACCGAACCTTCGCTGTCCCTGGAACCGGTTGATCTCGACGAAGAATCGCAGCCACCTCATTTGCGACTGCACGACCCTCTCGATGCACCGCTGAACCACGAACGCCTGTCGGCCGCCGACGAGAGGGAAATCGACGACAACCTGCCTTCGATCGAACCGCTGCGCAAGCGACGCGAACGCAGCGAACCGGGCGTGCGTGCCGAAGTGCTGCAAGACCTGACCGACGACCCGCTGCAACTGGACTGGCAAAAACGCCGCTCGCCCTGGGGCCGACGCCTGTTCTGGCTGCTGCTGGTGCTGATTGCCGCTGGCGCCCTCGCCGGCCAGTACATTGCCTACCATTTCGACGAACTGGCGCGACAGGATCAATATCGCCCGTGGTTCCAGCAACTGTGCCCGCAAATCGGCTGCACCGTACCTTCCAAAGTCGACATCGCGAAGATCAAGAGCAGCAACCTGGTGGTACGTAGCCATCCCGAGTTCAATGGCGCCCTGGTGGTCGATGCGATCATCTATAACCGCGCGCCCTTCTCCCAGCCCTTCCCGTTGCTGGAGCTGCGCTTCGCCGACCTCAATGGCCATCTTATCGCCAGTCGTCGCTTCAAGCCTGGCGAGTACCTCAATGGCGATCTCGAAGGCATGGCGGAAATGCCTCCGCAAACGCCGATCCACATCGCCCTGGACATTCTCGACCCAGGTGCCAAGGCCGTGAACTACAGTCTGAGCTTTCACTCTCCGGAGTGAAACGCTTCATTGCTCCCGGATTCACGCCGGCTTTCTGACTGCCCCAGGCGAACCAAACCACGGGTAATAACAGAATAACTGTTCAGAATTTGTTCAATTCAGCCTTTATCCAGTCATCGAGAGCGGGTATCATGCCAACCCTTTTTCGAACTCTCATGATCCGGCCCCACAACAGGGAAGTCCTATGTCGGCGGTACGCATCGGCCCATACACATTACATAACAGCTTGATTCTCGCCCCCATGGCGGGAGTCACCGACCAGCCCTTTCGTCAGCTGTGCAAGCGCTTGGGCGCGGGACTGGTCGTCTCGGAAATGGTCACCAGCGACATGAGTTTGTGGAACACCCGCAAGTCGCGCATGCGCATGATCCACGAAGGTGATCCCGAGCCTCGCTCGGTACAGATCGCCGGTGGGGACGCGCAGATGCTGGCGGACGCCGCCCGTGCCAACGTTGAAATGGGTGCGCAGATCATTGATATCAACATGGGCTGTCCGGCAAAAAAAGTCTGTAACAAGGCGGCCGGTTCCGCGCTGTTGAAGGATGAACCCCTGGTAACCGAGATCCTGCAGGCCGTCGTGGCTGCGGTCGATGTGCCGGTTACCCTGAAGATCCGGACCGGTTGGGACCGGGACAACAAGAACGGCCTGACGGTGGCAAAGATCGCCGAACAGGCAGGCATTACGGCGCTGGCAGTGCATGGCCGCACCCGTGCCGACCTGTACACAGGTGAAGCCGAGTACGACACCATTGCCGCGATCAAGCAGGCGGTGTCGATTCCGGTCTTCGCCAATGGCGATATCGATTCGCCGGAAAAAGCCCGGTACGTGCTCGACGCGACCGGTGCCGATGGCCTGTTGATTGGCCGGGCTGCCCAGGGGCGGCCATGGATTTTTCGCGAGATCGACCATTTCCTGCGCACCGGCGAGAAGCTCCCGGCGCTGGAACTGATCGAGGTGGAACGCATTCTGCTAGAGCATCTGGCTGCCCTGCACGCCTTCTATGGTGATGTCATGGGCGTGCGCATTGCTCGAAAGCATGTGGGCTGGTATCTCGCAACCCTGCCGGGCGCCAGGGAGTTTCGCGCCCACTTCAATCGTTTGGATGGTACGGATGCACAATGCGCCAACGTTCGGGGATTTTTCGCCGAGCGTTACAAGAGCCTGACAGGGGACGGAGAGTGGGTGGCCGCATGACGATGATGACCGAGACTTTAGTGAGTGGAACAACACCCGTGAGCGACAACGTGAATTTGAAACAGCACCTCAATACGCCAAGCGAAGAAGGCCAGACCCTTCGCGGGAGTGTCGAGAAGGCGCTGCACAATTATTTCGCCCACCTTGAGGGCGCTGCCGTCACGGATGTGTACAACCTGGTGCTCTCCGAAGTCGAGGCTCCCCTGCTCGAGTGCGTGATGAACTACGTCAAGGGCAACCAGACCAAGGCCAGCGAGATGCTCGGGCTTAACCGGGGCACGCTGCGCAAGAAACTCAAGCAGTACGATTTGTTGTAAGCATTCAATCAAACCAGAAAGGCGCCCGCGTAAAACCGGTCGCCTTTTTTGCTGACTTCCTTTGCTTTTGATGGAAATTGAGATGACCGACCAGACTACCCGCCTGCCGATCCGCCGCGCCTTGATCAGCGTTTCCGACAAGACCGGGATCCTCGAATTCGCCAGGGAGCTTGAAGCCCTGGGCGTCGAGATCCTCTCCACCGGCGGGACGTTCAAGCTGCTGCAGGACAACGGCGTTGCCGCAGTGGAAGTCGCGGACTACACAGGTTTTGCCGAAATGATGGACGGCCGGGTGAAGACCCTGCACCCGAAAATCCACGGCGGGATCCTCGGTCGTCGCGGCATCGACGACGCCATCATGAACGAGCATGGCATCAAGCCGATCGACCTGGTTGCGGTCAACCTGTACCCGTTCGAAGCCACCATCAACAAGCCAGGCTGCGACCTGCCGACCGCCATCGAGAACATCGACATCGGCGGCCCGACCATGGTCCGTTCGGCAGCAAAAAACCATAAAGACGTGGCCATCGTGGTCAATGCCGGCGACTACGCCAGCGTCCTGGAAAACCTCAAGGCCGGCGGCCTGACCTACGCTCAGCGTTTCGACCTGATGCTCAAGGCATTCGAGCACACCGCCGCCTACGACGGCATGATCGCCAACTACATGGGCACCGTGAACCAGGCGGCTGAAACCCTCTCGACCTCCGGTCGCAGCGAGTTCCCGCGCACCTTCAACAGCCAGTTCATCAAGGCCCAGGAAATGCGCTACGGCGAGAACCCGCACCAGAGCGCGGCGTTCTACGTTGAAGCCAAACCTGCCGAAGTGGGCATCGCCACCGCGACCCAACTGCAAGGCAAGGAACTGTCGTACAACAACGTGGCCGACACCGACGCTGCGCTGGAATGCGTGAAGAGCTTCGTCAAGCCGGCCTGCGTGATCGTCAAGCACGCCAACCCGTGCGGCGTGGCTGTCAGCCCTGATGCCGAAGGCGGCATCCGCAAGGCCTACGACCTGGCCTACGCTACCGACACCGAATCCGCGTTCGGCGGCATCATCGCCTTCAACCGCGAGCTCGACGCCGAGACCGCCAAGGCCATCGTCGAGCGTCAGTTCGTCGAAGTGATCATTGCCCCAAGCGTCAGCGAAGAGGCCCGCGCCATCGTCGCCGCCAAAGCCAACGTGCGCCTGCTGGCCTGCGGCGAGTGGTCGGCTGACCGCGCTGCTGCCTGGGACTACAAGCGCGTCAACGGTGGCCTGCTGGTACAGAGCCGCGACATCGGCATGATCGGCGCCGACGACCTGAAAGTCGTGACCAGGCGCGCCCCGACCGAGCAAGAGATCCACGACCTGATCTTCGCCTGGAAAGTCGCCAAGTACGTTAAGTCCAACGCCATCGTCTACGCCAAGAATCGCCAGACCATCGGTGTCGGCGCCGGTCAGATGAGCCGTGTGAACTCCGCGCGTATTGCTGCCATCAAGGCTGAGCACGCTGGCTTGCAGGTAGCCGGTTCGGTGATGGCTTCCGACGCTTTCTTCCCGTTCCGCGACGGTCTCGACAACGCGGCCAAGGTCGGCATCACTGCGGTGATCCAGCCAGGCGGCTCGATGCGTGATGCTGAGGTGATTGCCGCTGCCGACGAAGCCGGCATCGCCATGGTGTTCACCGGCATGCGCCACTTCCGTCACTAAGCACTCCGCTCCCCCTGTGTAGGAGCTCTGTAGGAGCTGTCGAGTGAAACGAGGCGGCGATCTTTTGATCTTGTTTTTAAGAGCAAGATCAAAAAATCGCAGCCTCCGGCAGCTCCTACAGCGTGTGTACAAAGGGGTTTGCAGCGACCCATAGAATTTGAGGTTTTTGAAATGAATGTTTTGATCATTGGCAGCGGTGGCCGTGAACACGCCCTGGCCTGGAAAGTGGCTCAGGATCCGCGCGTGCAGAAAGTTTTCGTGGCCCCGGGCAATGCCGGCACCGCCATCGAAGCCAAGTGCGAGAACGTCGCCATCGACGTGCTGGCCCTTGAGCAGCTTGCAGACTTCGCCGAGAAAAACGTTTCCCTGACCATCGTTGGCCCGGAAGTGCCACTGGTCGCCGGCGTCGTTGACCTGTTCCGCTCCCGCGGCCTGGATTGCTTCGGTCCGACCGCTGGCGCTGCGCAGCTGGAAGGTTCGAAAGCCTTCACCAAGGACTTCCTGGCGCGCCACAAGATCCCGACTGCCGACTACCAGAACTTCACCGAGATCGAGCCGGCCCTGGCTTACCTGCGTGAAAAAGGCGCTCCGATCGTGATCAAGGCCGATGGCCTGGCCGCCGGTAAAGGCGTGATCGTCGCCATGACCCTGGCCGAAGCCGAAGACGCCGTGCGCGACATGCTGGCCGGCAATGCCTTTGGCGATGCGGGTTCGCGCGTGGTCATCGAAGAGTTCCTGGACGGCGAAGAAGCCAGTTTCATCGTGATGGTCGACGGCAAGAACGTGCTGCCGATGGCCACCAGCCAGGACCACAAACGCGTCGGCGACGGCGACACCGGTCCAAACACTGGTGGCATGGGTGCTTACTCCCCGGCGCCGGTGGTTACCGCCGAAGTGCACAAGCGCGTCATGGACCTGGTGATCTGGCCGACCGTGCGCGGCATGGCCGAGGAGGGCAACGTCTACACTGGTTTCCTGTACGCCGGTCTGATGATCGACAAGGCTGGTAACCCAAAAGTCATCGAATTCAACTGCCGCTTCGGCGACCCTGAGACCCAACCGGTGATGCTGCGCCTGCAGTCGAGCCTGGTGCTGCTGGTCGAGGCCGCTCTGGCCCAGGCGCTGGACAAGGTCGAAGCACAATGGGATCCACGCCCGAGCGTCGGCATCGTGCTGGCCGCCGGCGGCTATCCTGGCGACTACGCCAAAGGCGCGGCCATCAATGGCCTGGACGCAGCGGCAGCACTGGAAGGCAAAGTCTTCCACGCCGGTACTGCGCTCAAGGACGGTCAAGTCGTAACGGCCGGTGGTCGGGTGCTTTGCGCCACGGCCATGGGTGCCAGCGTCGATGCTGCACAGCAGCAGGCCTACAAGCTGGCGGCTTCGATTGACTGGGAAGGCTGCTTCTATCGCAAGGACATTGGCTACCGCGCCATTGCCCGCGAGCGTGGCGAAAATCAGGAATAAGGTATGCACCGCGCCAGGCAATGAACACCGTTTATTGCCTGGCTATTCCAGCGCCGCGCATCGTTATATTCTGGCATCAACCTAACGAAGGGATTTCGCCGTGCGCTGGCTCAGGATTGCCATAAGCTTGACCGTCACTTTGCTGACCTTGCTCTGCATGCTTCCGGCCCAGGCCGCGCAAGGCAGTGGCTGGGCGGTATTGCTCGACGAACAGGGCGACCTGCAACTGAGCGACATCCGTTCCGCACGCTACACCAATCAATTCAGCCCTATCGAACTCGACCGCCTTACCGCAGCCGAACCCGATGGCGCGCTATGGTTGCGATTCAGGCTTGCACCGGGCAAACACGAACAGTTGCTGCGCGTGTTCGCGCCTGACCTGCGCCAGTTCAACATGTACGTTCTGGACGGCGACAAGCTGATCGATCAATCCAGCACGGGCAACGAACGCCCCCAATCCGAGCGACCATTGCCCAGCAGCGACTTCATGCTGGCCCTGCCGCAAAGCGACAACCCCCTCGACGTGTACCTGCGACTGGCCTCCGACCACCAGTTACGGCCCTATATCACCCTGCAATCGGCGATCCTCTCGGCCGCCAACCAGAACCAGACCCTGATCTATGGCCTGTTGTTCGGTTGCATCGCCATGCTGATCCTGCACAACCTCATCCGCTACACCTACACCCGCTCGCGCAGCGCCCTCTGGTTGGCGACGTGCGAAGGGTTGTTGATGCTCAGCCTGCTGTTGTTGCTGAACCTGGCTGGCCCCTGGCTGCCGGACTGGCATGCACTGCAAACGCCGGGGGCTTACCTGGCATTGATAATGACTGCGCCCTGCGGCCTGATGCTTGCCTATCGTTTCTTCGCCCCGCTCGGGCCGCATCCGCTGAACCGGTTACTGCTTGGCGAGATCCTGCTCATCACCGCCTGCGGCCTGATGCTGCTGTTCGTCAATACCTTGCCACTGAACTTCATTACCTACGGCCTGGTAGCGCTGGCAGGCCTGAGCATGCTGTTCATCAGCGCCTATCACTGGCAAAAAGGTTATCGCCCGGCTCGCCTCTTCGTGGCAGCCATGGTGGTGTTCAACCTCGGGACACTGGTCATCCTGCCCGCCCTGTTGGGGTTGACCCTGGTCGAACCCCATGGCCTGATCACCATCTTGCTGGTGTTCATCTGCATCAGTGGCCTGTTGATGAGCATTGCGTTGAGCGAGCGCCAGCGCCGCATCACCGAAGACCGCTTCAGCATCAGTCGTGACCTGGCAGCCAGCAACGCCGAGATCAACGCCAAGGCCGAGTTCCTGGCGAAGATCAGCCATGAGATCCGCACTCCGATGAACGGCGTCCTCGGCATGACCGAGCTACTGCTGGGCACACCGCTATCGGTCAAGCAACGCGACTATGTGCAGACGATCCACAGCGCTGGCAACGAGCTGCTGACACTGATCAACGAAATTCTCGACATCTCCAAACTCGAGTCCGGACAGATCGAACTGGACGATGTGCAGTTCGACCTCAATGCACTGATCGAGGATTGCCTGAGCATCTTCCGCGCCAAGGCCGAGCAGCAAAACGTCGAGTTGATCAGCTTCATCCAGCCGCAAGTGCCCCGGGTGATCAGCGGTGACCCGACACGCTTGCGCCAGACGCTGTTGAGCCTGCTTGAAAACGCCCTGAAAAAAACCGATGAAGGCGAAATCCTGATCGTCGTTGCGCTCGACGAGCGCAACACCAAACCACGCCTGCGTATCGCCGTGCAGGACAGCGGCGAGCCCATGGACGCCGAAGAACGCGACGCCCTGATGCACGCCGAACTGCACAGTCGGCATTTTCTTTCGGCCACCCAGTTGGGCGGCAACCTGGGGCTGGTGATTGCCCGCCAGCTGATCCGCTTGATGCAGGGGGAATTCGGGATAAAGAGCGGCAACAACCAGGGCAGCACCCTGTGGCTGACCCTGCCGCTGGACCCGGATCGTCTCGAGCACCCGACCTCCGACCTCGACGGCCCGCTGCAGGGTGCGCGGGTATTGGTGGTGGACGACAATGACACCTGCCGCAAGGTGCTGGTGCAGCAGTGCAGCGCCTGGGGCCTGAACGTCAGCGCCGCGTCTTCCGGCAAGGAGGCGCTGGCCCTTCTGCGCACCAAGGCTCACTTGCGCGATTACTTCGATGTGGTCCTGCTGGACCAGAACATGCCCGGCATGACCGGCATGCAACTGGCGGCCAAGATCAAGGAAGACCCGAGCCTGAACCATGACATCCTGTTGATCATGCTCACCGGCATCAGCAATGCGCCGAGCAAAATCATCGCGCGCAACTCCGGGATCAAGCGCATCCTCGCCAAACCGGTGGCCGGCTACACCCTCAAGACCACCCTGGCCGACGAGCTGACCCAACGCAACAAAGGCCTGGTCGTCACGCAACCACTGCCAAACGGCCCGGCACTACCGGTCAAGGTCCCCAGCGACTTCCGCATCCTGGTGGCCGAAGACAACAGCATCTCGACCAAGGTGATCCGCGGCATGCTGAGCAAGCTCAACCTGCAACCGGATACCGCCTGCAACGGCGAAGAGGCCCTACAGGCAATGAAGGCCCAACGTTACGACCTGGTGCTGATGGACTGTGAAATGCCGATCCTCGACGGCTTCTCGGCCACCCAGCAATTGCGTGCCTGGGAAGTCGGCAATCAGCGGGTCCGTACCCCCGTGGTGGCATTGACTGCCCATATCCTGGCCGAACACAAAGAGCGTGCACGCCAGGCCGGCATGGACGGACATATGGCCAAGCCGGTGGAACTGTCGCAGCTGCGTGAATTGATCGAGCACTGGGTCGCCCAGCGTGACCAGCACAATCGCGCAACAACCCAAACGTCCTGAGCCGACAGACTGCGCAACCCCTGATAGACTCCCCCTCGACTTCCCTCGCCAGTGAGCCCGGCACCATGCTCCATGTGTTGTTCAGTGTTTACCTGAAGATGCTGGTGCTCTACAGCCCATTCTTCGTGTTGTCCTGCTTCATCAGCCTGACCCGTGGTTACTCGCGCAAGGAACAGCGTCGGCTGGCCTGGAAAGTAGCGGTCGCCACGCTGGTCTCCAGTGTGCTGCTGTATTTGTTCGGCCGGGTGATTTTCAGTGTTTTCGGCATTACCGTGGATGCCTTTCGTATCGGCGCAGGCAGCGTGCTGTTCATCTCGGCACTCGGGATGGCACAAGGCAAGTCGGCGGTACAGACCGACAACGTGCAACAGGATGTGACCATCGTCCCGCTGACCATTCCGCTGACCGTCGGCCCCGGTACCATCGGTGCCTTGCTGGTAATGGGCGTGAGCCAGCCGCACTGGGACGACAAGCTCACGGCCATTGTCAGTATTGCCCTGGCCAGTTTTACCGTGGGGGTGGTGCTTTATCTGTCCAGCCGCATCGAACGCATACTCGGCGACCAGGGCTTGCAGATTGTCAGCCGGTTGATGGGATTGTTTGTGTGTGCGCTGGCGGCACAGATTATCTTCACTGGGGTGAAGGGGTATCTGGTTCCCTGACGCTTCAACCGGTTTTAACGACGCCGGCTGAAACGCTTGACCAGCACCTCTTTGCGATGCTCGCCAAGGTACTCTTCCATGTCTGTCTTGATGACCGCATAGCGGGCAGGGTTAAACGTGACGAAGGCCTTCCCGTGAAAAATATCGAGACTCGAGACTTTCCAGTCGACAAACAGGATGCCGTCATTGCGGCCACCGCCCTTATGGTCGACTGCGGCCAATGCGACCAGGATGAGGCCATTCGGCATTTGCTCGCAGGGTATCGTCGATAACCGCACGCCTTCGGCTTTTTTCGACTCCAGGTTCAACAGCTGGATGGCCTCCGGCTCCGACTTCAACGCGGTCAGCGTGGAGTTCGTTACCGCACTGAGCACCGACGCACCTGGAACAGCGGCCTTCGCGGCTTCCACGGCAGCCTCGACAATATCGACCAGAACATTATCAATGGTAATATTCAGCGAACTCGACGCGTACTTGGAAAATCCTTTGTCAGGAACAAAACACCCGAGATCTTCCATGCATTTGGTAAAGGCGTGATACCAGGCTTTTGGATCGTTACCACCCGGCACTTCATAGTTCGCCTCTATTCTGGACATGGTGATTATATTTTCAATAATCGCCATGTTCTCAAGACTGATCTGATCGCCATAACCAATCAGACTATTGCCCAGTACCAACGCATCCAACTCCTTGTTCGGGCGGGATGCCTCGGCCAACACGTGCCTTTTAACACGGGCCTTGGCGACCACTGCAGGTTGGCGTTTTTGAATACACCCCCTGACAAAATCAGCACTATGCTCTGGACTAACAGAGCTTTGATAAATATCCATATACATCATTCCTTTGTTAGTTATTACTCCCTCACTGGGGAGTACGCCAAAACTAACGCAGCAAAATAAATCCCACAAGCGCAGTAAAATACATAGTATGTAGGAATAACCATGTTTTTCGATTAATAGAGATCAGTCACACCAATAAACGCCTTGATCATGAACAGCGACTCATGATCAAGGCGTTTATATAGTAAAAAGTAACTTACTGAGGAATTGGAGTAAGTTTATCGCCATAACTGCGAGGCGTATAAACCCAGGAGCGGCCGTCCGTGCGAGGGAATACCCGGGTGGTAGACGATCCCACCAGCACCATGGTGCGCATATCGACCTGCTCGGGAGTCAACTGACCGAGCGTTGTTACGCGCAAGGTCTGGCCTGGACGACCAATATCGCGTCCCAGCACCACCGGCGTTTCAGGCACACGATGCCGGGCGACAATATCCAACGCCAGGCCCAACTGCCACGGCCGCGAACGCGAAATCGGGTTGTAGAACGCCAGCGCCAGATCGGCTTGCGCGGCCAGGTCCAGGCGTTTTTCGATGATCGACCAAGGCTTGAGGTTGTCCGACAGCGACAACACGCAGAAGTCATGCCCCAACGGCGCACCGGCCTGCGCAGCCGTCGCCAGTGAGGCCGAGACTCCCGGCAGCATCTCCAGATCGACGTTGTGCCAACTGGCATCGGTAGATTCGTGAAGCGCTTCCAGCACCGCCGCTGCCATGGCGAAGACGCCCGGATCGCCCGACGACACCACCACCACCGAGCGCCCCTGGGCCGCCAGTTCGAAGGCGTGGCGGGCGCGTTGCATTTCTTCGCGGTTGTCCGTGCAATGCTGCACCTGATCGGCACGGAACGGACCGGCCATGCGCACGTAGGTTTCGTAACCCAGCACGTCGGTTGCGCGGGCCAGTTCGGCCTTCACCGCCGGCACCATCAGTTCGGCAGCGCCCGGCCCGAGGCCGATCACCGCCAGACGCCCACGCGGGCGGCCGATCTGTAACGGGTCCAGCGGCTGCTCTGCCACTGCGATGGCAACGGTGTCATCGCCAAGGATGGAAACGGGTTGGTCGATGGCCGTGCGCAGACATTCGCCAACCACGCTCTCTGCGCGGGTAAAGCGCAATGGCACACCGAGTTCCAGCGCTGATTCATGTAACGCCGGGTCGGCCATTTCGGTGTCGGCGGCCAGCAGGCAGGCCAGCGATTGCGTGGCGATTTTTTCTTGATGCAACGCCTCGCGAACCGTCGTCGCGACGTTGCTCACCCCAGCACTGACAGCCACCACCACGTTGCGCGGATAAATCAGCAATTCATTGGCAGCGGGCTCGCGCTCGGCATGACTGACATGCACCGCCAGTCGGGCCTGCACATCTTCAGGCAATTGCGCCTGCGCCAGCCACGGCGCCTCGCCTTCGATACGCACGGTTTCGCCGGCGAGCAAATCGGAAACGAAACGCTTGCCCAGTTCCAGGTCGCCAAGGGCATAACCACTGGGCGGGTTGAGCAGGCACGTGCCGAAACGCAACTCGCCGCTGGTGGTGATCGCCGCCGCGACTTCCAGCGTGGCGGCAATCTCCCGCGCCATCACGTTTACTCCGCCAAGACCACCCAACAGTGGAACCACGGCGCTGCCGTCTTCGGCCACTGCCAATACCGGTGGTTCGGCGCCTTTTTCCAGCAGCAAGGGCGCCAGCGTGCGGATCACGATCCCGGCCGCGCACAGGGCAATGATCGGTTCACCCTGTTGATAGAGCTCGCGCAGGGTCGCACCGAATTCGTGATAGACCCGATCCGCGCCTTCGACCCGTTCGGCCAGGCCGTGGATCAGGGCGTCGGGATACACCTGCTGAATGCTGCGTGCGGTAGCGAGGCTGCCATTGCCGAGAATGACAATTGCCGGAACTGGACGGGTCATCAGCCTTGCCACCTTTCGCCGGGAACGATGATCAACGAGAAATACGGCGAAGACATCGGCTCGACCTGATCCAGCGGCACGATCTTCTGATTGGCCATGGTCGCGCGCTCGACGTACAACGCGCGCTCGGCCAGACCGAGTTCTTCCAGCACCTGGCGAACCTTGGGAAAATTGCGCCCCAGCTTCATGATCACCGCGGCATCGGCATCGGCCAGGCGACGCTTGAGTTCATCGTGCGGCAATACACCGGACAACACCGACAGGCTCTGATTGCGATACACCAGCGGCGCACCGAGCACTGAGGCTCCGCCGAGCATCGAGCATACGCCGGGCACGACTTCGGCCTGATAGCGCTGGGCGAGCCGGTCGTGCAGGTACATGTAGGAGCCGTAGAAGAACGGATCGCCCTCGCAGATCACCGCCACGTCGCGGCCCGCATCGAGATGCGCGGCCAGTTCTGTGGCCGCGTCATCGTAGAAGTCGCTGATCACTTGCTCATAGGACAGCGGCGCCGGCAAGGCTTCGGTGGTCACCGGGTACACCAGTGGCAGCAGATTCTGTGCTTCCTGCAGATGCGCCTCGATGATGCCGAAGGCGTTGCCCTTCTTGCCCTTGGCCACGAAGTACGCCACTACCGGCGACTCGCGCAGCAAGCGCAGGGCCTTGACGGTAATCAGTTCCGGATCACCAGGGCCGACGCCGAGGCCGATCAAACGTCCAGGTTGCTGCATTATTCGATCTCCGTGGCGAGGGCATTGACAGCGGCGGCGGCCATGGCGCTTCCGCCCAGGCGACCTTGCATGATGACAAAAGGCACGCCACGGCTGTCGGCCGCCAGCGCAGCCTTGGATTCGGCGGCGCCAACGAAGCCTACTGGAAAACCTAGGATCAACGCCGGTTTCGGCGCGCCGGCGTCGAGCATTTCCAGCAGATAGAACAGCGCCGTCGGTGCGTTGCCAATCACTACCACGCTGCCTTCGAGATGCGGACGCCATAGCTCCAGTGCAGCGGCTGAGCGGGTATTGCCCAATTCACGGGCAAGCTCTGGAACGCTCTCATCGCGCAAGGTGCAGATCACCGCATTGTTCGCCGGCAACCGCGCGCGGGTAACGCCTTCGGAGACCATCCGCGCATCGCATAGAATCGGCGCGCCGGCCGCCAGCGCATCACGCCCGGCCTTGCCTGCCCCTTCGGAAAACTGCAAGCCGTCGATGGCATCGACCATGCCGCAGGCGTGAATCACACGGACCGCGAGTTTCTCCAGATCGGCCGGGATTCGGTCGAGGTTGGCCTCGGCGCGAATGATCGCGAAGGAGTTGCGATAGATCTCCTGACCGTCGCGGATGTAATCAAGCATCAAGGGGGCTCCGTGAGCGGGCGTCGAGCAAGGTCGCGACCGCTTCAATAGTAAGGTTGCGTGCGTGCAGCGCGCCGAAACCCGGCTGCGCTGCATCGCGAAAATAGAGATCGTAGTGGCCGGGGGCGACGGCCAGCAACGTGACAGGTGCGATATGTGCGGCGGCGCAGGAACGCGGGCAACCGCTCAGGTGTATGTTCAGTGCCGGTCCATGGCGGTGCAGCAGCGCCGCCAGTTGCAGGGCATCGCCCTTGGTCTCGGCCAGACCTTTAGCGCAACCGTTTGAGCCGGTGCAGGCGATCAGTCGGGACAATGGCTGATCGGCTTCGCACTGCAAGCCAAGAGACTGCAATTGCCGAATGACCTCGGCGGCATTTTCCGTGCGGACATTGGGCACCAGCAGACTTTGCCAGGGAGTGAAGCGCAAGCTTGAATCACCGAGCTCGCATGCCACTTGTGCCACACCGCGCAGCATCGTCGGGTCGAGCCGCCCCAATGGCGGGACGGCCCCTACGTAGACGACACCGGACTCGGCCTGGGGATGTGCGCCAATGTGCAAATCACTGCCACGCGAAATCCGCTGCCAATCGACAACCGTCTGCATCGATACACGCTCGTCCAGCTGAAGCATAAAGTGCTCGAGCGAATACTCGGTCAGCAAATGACGCATCCGCGTCTGCTCGGGGCGTGCCAATTCGAGGAACAACTCAAGCACCGCGACGACCAGGTCATGGCCATCGTCGAGCGCAACCGATCCTGCCGGTGAGTCAGTCGGGCATCCGGCCAGACCAAACGCCAGGCGTCGCTCACCGTTTTGCTCAAAGGCCGCGAGCCACAGGTCGTGGGGATGTTCAAGCATCGCCAAGGCCTCGCCGCCATCGAGTTGCACGGCGAACTTGGCACTGAGATCGTGAAAGCGTTCGTGCTCTTGCACCGTGGCCAAAATCCGCTCGGCCAACGCACGGGTATCGAACAGCATCAACCGATCGAACCCGGCAGCGGGGCTGAGCATCAGATTGCGCACATCGTCGCCCGCCGCATTGCTCGGCCCCAATCCTGCGGCTAGCAGGCAGTCGATCACGGCTGCCTGTTCGCTGCCGATTCCACGGATCTGCAAGTTGGCGCGGTTGGTCGCTTCGATCACGCCACCGGCATATCGCTCGGCTGCATCGGCCACCGCGACGGCCTGCTGTGCACGGATGGAACCACTGTTGAGTTTGATTCGGCAAATACCGCCGTCCAACGCCTGGACGATACGCAGCAATCCGGGACAGGCCGAAGGGCGTAAGGGCTTGGATTGCTGACGAGAATTCACTGGATGACCGGAACGAGACGGAGGGCAGCATTATGCCTGCTTTGCATGGCAGGATGAAAAGTCCGGGCAGCTGGACGACGAAAAGCGCTTGGACCCGGCGGCGGATTTTTCGTCTGACGCGGGAGGCGAACTTGCTCGTGCCTGACACAGAACACTAACAACAAGAATCAACTTCACAACCCACTCTTATTTCAACCGCCTATCGACTCCTGTACTTTTTAACTTTCAAGTAACGACAACAAATATGCGTTACAGCCAAATATCAGGAGCAACATATGGCCACAAACAAAACAGCCGGAATGCTAACTGGAAACAGCCTTACTTCACATATAGGTGAATTCTCACTACAAGATTACGAAAACCTGAGCCAGTGCACGCAGATAGCCACAAAGTCCGCGGACATGCTTTGCAGCCGCTTTGCTGATCCTTCAAAGTGGCTAAATGAATATGTAAATACGTTGGACTTCATAGGTTGGTCTGTCTTTGAAGACGCGATTTTCACCCGCACTCGCAGCGTCATTTCCCACAGCATTGCGGACTTCCTGGTCCAAAGTGCTCAAGGCATGAAGGACTCCCGACAAGGGAATGCCATGATTGACACGCTCGACGCGCTGAAGCCCGACAAACCGGCAATGTTTTCACTGGATGAAGAAAGCCTTATGGGAGAAAGCTTTCAGGTAATACCTGCACGGTACAATTCGAGGGGGGTTCTCGAGATAGCTGTCTTTAATCTTGAATTGGTAACGCACACAAGAGAAAGCAGTTTCCTGTTCTGGGACTGGGAAGACCAGGATGCACAAATCATCCAGCGACGGGCTAGCCTTAAACTGGACAAACACAAACTCGACAGTAAAAGATCGCTGATTGAAAAAAAGCTTCACGAGATCACCATGAAGAGATTCGACCTGCGAAAACGATCATCCGTTTGAGTATCCTGACACTTGAAACTGCCATCAATGTAAAAAGCGCGCTTTCACCCAATGACAACAGGCGAATGCCGCACCGCGGTATGATGCGCAACCGCCCGCCCGTCACAGACCGGCACCGCGAGTTGGCTTCGATTGAGAGATGAGGAACAGCATGACCCCCTGGCTGACAGTAGTAGGCATCGGAGAGGACGGCTTCAAGGGGCTTGGAAAAAATGCCCGGCATGCCCTGCTGAACGCTTCGCGAATCATAGGCGGTCAACGGCAGCTGGATCTGCTGCCAGCCTGCATCCGTGGGGAACGGCAATTGTGGCCAATCCCTTTTACCCTTGAAGCGGTTTTGACCAGGCGTGGCGACCCCGTCTGCGTGCTGGCCAGTGGTGACCCGATGTTCTTCGGCGTCGGCGCCAGCCTCGCCCGGCAACTTCCCTCGGCCGAAATGCTAACGCTTCCCGCGCCGTCCTCCTGCTCGCTGGCTGCGGCGCGAATGGGTTGGCCCTTGCAGGAAGTGGTCACGTTGTCGGTGGTTGCCCGCCCCGTCGCCGCACTCAACGCGCAACTGTTCAGCGGCGTGCGCTTGCTGGTGTTGAGTAACGACGGCGGCAGCCCCACCGCCATCGCCGCACTGCTGCGTGAACGTGGTTTCGGTCCGAGCCGGATAACCGTGCTCGAACATTTGGGCGGTGAAGCCGAGCGGCGTGTCGACGGTATCGCCAATGACTGGAGCGATCCTTTGATCGCCGACCTGAACCTGATCGCCATCGAGTGCATCGCCGAGCCGAACACACTGCGCCTGTCGCGACTGGCCGGCCTGCCGGACTCTGCCTTCAAACACGACGGCCAACTGACCAAGCGCGATGTACGCGCCATCACCCTCGCGCGCCTGGCGCCCATCCCCGGCGAATTGTTGTGGGATGTTGGCGCCGGCAGTGGCTCGATCGGCATCGAATGGATGCGCGCCCACCCCGCTTGCCGCGCACTGGCCATCGAGGCCGATGAAGGCCGACAAGGGTTGATCGAACACAACCGCGATGCCCTCGGTGTTCCCGGCCTGCAACTGGTTCGCGGCAATGCGCCACAGGCCTTGGCCGGCCTGGAGCGACCGGATGCGATTTTCATTGGGGGCGGCGTCACCCGAGAAGGAGTGCTTGATACCTGCTGGGCCGAACTCAAACCCGGAGGCCGGTTGATTGCCAACGCTGTCACCCTGCAAAGTGAAATGACCCTGATGGCCTGGCGCGAGCAACACGGCGGGGAGTTGACCCGCATTCATATCGCGCAAGCACAACCTCTGGGTGACTTCGACACTTGGCGCCAGGCCTTGCCGATTACCTTGCTGGATGTGACGAAACCCTTCGATGCGTGACGAAACAGCCGAACAACCCGCCCCCCTGCGCAGTGGCCTGACCACCGGCAGCTGCGCCACGGCCACCAGCCTCGCCGCCGCGCGCCTGCTGCTGGCTGGCACAGAGGCCGATGCGGTGGAAATCGTATTGCCCAAAGGCAAGCAGGTGCAGATGCGCCTGGAGTTCTGCCGCCTCACCGAGGACGGCGCCGAAGCGGGAACTCTCAAGGATGCTGGTGACGATCCGGACGTGACCCACGGTGCCCTGCTCTACTCCCAGGTGCGCCTGAGCGCCGAACCGGGGACACGCTTCAAGGCCGGTCGCGGCGTCGGCACCGTGACCCGGCCCGGGCTGGTGCTGGGTGTCGGCGAGCCCGCGATCAACCCGGTGCCACGAAAAATGATCAGCGAACACCTGGTCCGACTGGCCGACGAACTCGGCTATAGCGGTGGTTTCGAGGTCACGGTCAATGTCGAGAACGGCGAAGCACTGGCACTGAAAACCATGAACCCGCGCCTTGGCATTCTTGGCGGCCTGTCGATCCTCGGCACCAGCGGCATCGTCCGGCCGTTTTCCTGCGCGGCCTACATCGCCTCGATCCATCAGGGCATCGACGTGGCGAAAACCAACGGTTACCTGCATATTGCCGCCTGCACCGGCAATGCAAGCGAAGACACCATGCGCCGGGTCTACAACCTTCCGGAAATCGCTTTGATCGAAATGGGCGACTTCGTCGGTGCCGTGCTCAAGCACCTGCGCAAAGTACCGGTGGATAAACTCAGCCTGTGCGGTGGTTTCGGCAAGATCAGCAAACTGGCGGCCGGGCACATGGATCTGCACAGCCGTCATTCGAGCATCGACCTGCCGCAACTGGCGTTATGGGCAGCACAGGTCGGCGCCGATGCGGCGTTGCAGCAAAACATCCGCGAGGCCAATACCAGCCAGCAGGCGCTGGCCATGGCCGCCGCAGCCGGGGTCGCCCTGGGTGATGCAGTCTGTCAGCACGCCCTGGACTTTGCCCGTAGCGTCGTGCCGGCGCAGGTTCAGGTGGAAGTCTTCGCCATCGATCGCCAAGGCGGGATCGTTGGCCATGCCGGAGCATTTCAATGAAACGCATCCTGTTGCTCGGCGGCGTGACCGAAGCCATGGCGATTGCCCGCACGCTGGGACCGCAGCATATCTACAGCCTGGCCGGTGTCGGTCGGGTGCCGACCGATCTGCAATGCCAGGTGCGCGTCGGCGGCTACGGCGGTGCCGAAGGCCTGGCGCAATTTATTCGCGATGAAGGCATCGATCTGCTGCTCGACGCCACTCACCCCTACGCCGCCAGTATCAGCCAGAACGCCGCGACCGCCGCGCGCTTGAGCGGCATTCCCTGCTGGGCGCTGCGCCGTCCGGCCTGGCAAGCCCAGGCGAGTGATGACTGGCGGGAAGTCAGCGATTGGGCCGGACTGATCGATGCCCTGAAGCCCTTTCGTCGACCGCTGTTCACCCTCGGTCGCGAGCCCCTGCAACACCTGGACGAAATTCCTGCGGAGCAATTCTGGACCCTGCGCGCACTGGACGTGTACCCGGGCAACGAGCGCTGCGAAGTGATCGGCGCACGTGGGCCCTTCCTGATCGACGATGAACGTGAGTTATTCGAACGGCGAAACATCGACGTGCTGATCAGCAAGAACAGCGGCAGCACGGCGACCGAGCCGAAGCTGGAAGTGGCGCGTGAGCGTGGGGTACCGGTGATTGTCTTGAAGCGGCCGGTGTTGCCGGGAGTTGATCGGGAGTTTGAGGGTGTGACAGAAATCCTGACGACCCTGTCGCTCTTCGACGGCTCCTGATCCCCCGTCCGCCGGGACTTTTCCTACGACACCTTCGGAGTACACGGATTATCCACTCCAGGTCTCCACCCTATAGTCCGGCGGATTCTGAACAAAGCTCCAGCACTACTGACGCTTTGAAATTCACGACTATTATGAAGGCTACGAAAGGATGGCGCTGCGACACCAAACCGCACGTCGCCTTTTTACTTATCGGCCCTGATCAGGCTAAATAGCCCGCGCCTGATCGCCCACCCAAACGGATTTTGTCCCATGTCCCGACAACGGCTCGCAATTGCCTGGATAGCCTGCTTCGCAGTGCTGTTCAACATGCTCGCCATGCCGATGTCCGGAGCGATGGCAAAAACGGCTAATTCACCTGCCGAGCAGTTGTTGTGGGGCAGTTTCTGCAGCTCCAGCGGCGCCAGGATGGTGGCGATTTCCATCGGTGACCTTGAACAGAAAGCCCCGCAAAACGACGATCATTCCAACATGCAGCATTGCTGGTGTTGCTCCGGTTCTGCGCCATTGGTGGCGTTGCCGGGGCATTCGCCGCAGCTGTATTTCGCGCACTTCGAATCCAACCGAAGCCTGCCCGCCACCGCCCTCGACAGCCCGTCACCGCGCCAGCAATGGCCGAGTCTCAACCCCCGCGCGTCCCCTCTGGTGTGATTTTTTCTCGCAATTGACTGCGTTTTAAATCGTTCCGGAGAACTGCCATGTTGAACAAACTCATCGTTCTGGCTGCGTTACTGCTGCCTGCCTGTTTTGCCAATGCACACGAATACAAGGTCGGCGAACTGGAAATCGCGCATCCGTGGTCCCAGGAGTTGCCACCCAATGCGCCCACCGTTGCGGCGTATTTCGTGATCGACAATCAAGGCCAGACCGCCGACCGCCTGCTCAGCGTCGACACCCCCATTGCGGGCGAAGCGCAACTGCATGAGCACGTGATGCAAGGCGACATGATGAAAATGCAGCACGTACCGAGCGTGGAAGTGCCCGCCGGTGGCGAGGTCACCTTCGCACCAATGGCCTATCACGTGATGTTGCTGAACCTCAAGGACCGCAGCCTGCTCACTGACGGCAAGCGCTTCCCCATGACGCTGCACTTCGAAAAGTCCGGTGACGTGACAGTCGAAGTCGCGGTGCAGAAACAGGCGCCGGACGCCATGCAAGAACACAAGCACGCGCAATAACCACCCGCGCTGAATACGCCCATGCGCCCGCTTAGCGCCAGGTCATCCAGGTCACGCAATCAGGCATTGAGCCTGACACGCGGCAGCTGGATCAGCCTGTTCGCCATGTTGATGATCTTTATCGGTCCGCTGATTTCCCAGTCGATGCCGATGGATTCGCGCGCCATGTCGATGACCATGCCTGCGGGTATGAGCATGGACATGCCGATGGACATGTCGGCAATGGAGCATGCCGACCATGCCACGCAAGCCAACGCCGAGCATTGCCCGCCAGCCCCCGGGCACCATGTGCTGTGGGAAAAGTGCGGCTATTGCAGCCTGCTGTTCAATTGCCCGGCACTGACCGGTGGCGTGTCTTTCGCCAACTTCGTCATCCCGCCCGTCAACACCTTCACTACACCCTCTGTGCGCCTGGGCCATGCCCGGCAAACCTTCTTCCCCGGCGCCCGCACCCGCGCCCCGCCCATCGTCGCGTAAACACTCACTTCTGATTTCACACGGCCCGCAAGACAGCCAACGCAACCTGTGGGAGCGGGCTTGCTCGCGAAGAGGGAGTGTCAGTCAACGTTGATGTTGTCTGGCGCACCGCTTTCGTCGGAACGCCGCCCGGAGCAAGCCCGCTCCCACAGGGACAGCTTCAGGCTGCCGGCCGTGTCGTTTACGACTGTTCGATGGAAATTGTCATGTCCAGGTTTTCCGCTGTCCCGTGCTTGAGCCCTGCCCAAGCCTCTTATGCCCTGAACGAATCCGGCGTTCGTTTCAGGCACGCCACCGCCATCCTGTGCGGTGCTTTGCTGGCGCCTTCTGCGCTGGCCAATGATCACGCCGGTCATAGTGAAGAGTTGAGCCCGACGGTGATTACCGCCGTGGCGCCCAGCTCGCCCTTGACCATCGTCACCAACCCCAAGGACCCGCGCCAACCGGTGCCGGCCAGCGACGGCGCCGATTACCTGAAGACCATCCCCGGCTTTGCCATGGTGCGCAATGGCGGCACCAATGGTGACCCGGTGCTGCGCGGCATGTTCGGCTCGCGGCTGAACATCCTCACCAACGGCAGCATGATGCTCGGCGCCTGCCCGGGCCGGATGGACGCTCCGACTTCCTACATCTCGCCGGAAACCTACGACAGACTCACCGTGATCAAAGGCCCGCAAACCGTGCTGTGGGGGCCGGGTTCTTCGGCCGGGACCATCCTGTTCGATCGCGAGCCGGAGCACTTCGGCGAACTCGGCACGCGGGTCAACGCCAGCGTGTTGGCCGGTTCCTACGGTCGCTTTGACAAACTGGTGGACGCCGCAGCCGGCGGACAATCGGGTTATGTGCGGGTCATCGGCAACACCGCGCACTCCGACGACTACCGGGACGGCAACAACGACACCGTGGCGTCGCGCTATGACAAATGGAACGGCGACGTGGCCATCGGCTGGACGCCGAATACCGACACTTTGCTGGAACTGACCGCCGGCCGTGGCGATGGTGAAGCCCGCTACGCCGGGCGCGGCATGGACGGCTCGCAGTTCCTGCGCGAGAGCCTCGGATTGCGCTTCGAGCAGTCCAACATCGGCGAGGTTCTGGACAAGGTCGAGGCGCAGATCTACTACAACTACGCCGACCACGTGATGGACAACTACACCCTGCGCACGCCGTCCGGTACCGGAATGATGTCCGGGCCCATGGCCTCCAACGTCGACCGCCGCACCCTCGGCGCACGGGTCAAGGGCACCTGGCGCTGGGCCGATGTACAACTGATCAGCGGCATCGACGCGCAGACCAACGAGCATCGCCAGCGTGGCGCCATGGGTGTCGACACCTACAAGGACCTGCCGTACACCAAGGATGCCGACTTCCATAACTACGGCGTGTTCGGCGAACTGACCTGGTACGCCGCCGACCGTGACCGCCTGATCAGCGGCGCACGCCTGGACCGTGCCTCGGCCAAGGATTTTCGGCAGACCATCGGCTCGGGCATGATGACCCGCCCGAATCCGACCGCCGACGACACCCGCGCCGATACCCTGCCCAGCGGTTTCATCCGCTACGAGCATGACCTGGCCGACAGCCCGACCACCTTGTATGCCGGCCTCGGTCACACCCAGCGATTCCCGGATTACTGGGAGCTGTTTTCACCCAAGTCCGGCCCCGCCGGTTCGGTCAATGCCTTCGATTCGATCAAGCCGGAAAAAACCACCCAGCTCGATTTCGGCCTGCAATACAAGACCGAAGACCTCGAAGCCTGGGCATCGGCTTATGTCGGGCAGGTGCGCGATTACATCCTGTTCAACTACACCCCGACGATGATGGGTACGACCTCGCAAGCCGAAAACATCGACGCGCGAATCATGGGCGGTGAACTGGGCGCCGCCTACAACCTCACCGACAACTGGAAAGCCGACGCGACCCTGGCCTACGCCTGGGGCAAGAACAGCAGCGATGGCAGTGCATTGCCACAAATGCCGCCGCTGGATGCCCGTTTCGGCCTGACCTACAGCGAAGACAACTGGAGCGCCGGCGCACTGTGGAGAGTGGTTGCCGCGCAAAACCGCATCGACCAGAACAAGGGCAACGTGGTCGGCAAGGACTTCGGCAAAACGCCGGGCTTCGGCGTGTTCTCCCTCAACGGTGCCTATCGGATCAACAACAACTGGAAGGTCAGCAGCGGCGTCGACAACCTGTTCGGCAAGGCCTACGCCGAGCACTTGAACCTGGCCGGCAACGCCGGTTTCGGCTATCCGGCCAATGACCCGCAAGCCATCAAGGAGCCGGGGCGAACGCTCTGGACCAAGGTGGATATGAGTTTCTAAAAGCTTCGCGAGCAAGCTCGCTCCTACAGGGGAACGAGCCTGCTCGCGATCGGTTGCACAGCAACCGCAAAAACAAACAACTAAAAGATCCAGCCAAGCGGAGCACACGTGATGAAACAGCCCAAAGTGAATTTCTACAACCTGGCCTGGCGCTGGCATTTCTATGCCGGATTATTCGTTGCGCCATTCATGGTGATGCTGGCTTTGACCGGCACCGTCTACCTGTTCAAACCGCAACTCGACTCTCTGATGTACAGCAGTCTGCTCAAGGTTCCGGCCGGTCATCACACCGTCTCGGCCGACGACCTGCTGACACGGGTGAAAATGGCTTATCCACAAGGCCAGGTCACCCAGTACCTGCCGCCGGTCAATGCCGAGCGCAGCGCGCAGTTTGTCGTGCTCAACGATGACAAGGAGCTGAACGTTTTCGTCGATCCGTACCACGGTGACATCCTCGGCGAGCAAGACGCCAAGAAGAACCTGCAAGCCATCGCCCGGTCGATTCACGGTGAGCTGATGATCGGCACCGTTGGCGACCGACTGATCGAACTGGCCGCCGGTTGGGGCGTGGTGCTGGTGGTGTCCGGCATTTTCCTGTGGTGGCCGCGCGGTCAGGCGGCAGGCATTTTGTGGCCGCGCCTGAACAGTCGTGGTCGCATATTGTGGCGTGACCTGCACGCGGTCACCGGATTCTGGGGCGCGTCCCTGCTGCTGGTGATGTTGCTCAGCGGCATGACCTGGACCGGCTTCTGGGGCAAGCAGTACGCCGAAGTGTGGAACGTGTTCCCGGCAGCCATGTGGGATGACGTGCCGAAGTCCGACGTCGAGACGCGCAGCCTCAACACCGCCACCCGCCAGACCGTGCCGTGGGCCATGGAAAACACACCGATGCCGATGTCCGGCGACCATGCCGGGCACATGGCCCACGACAGCGCAGCGGCCGGTCCGGCATCGCCGACCATCCGCCTGCAGGACGTACAAAACATTGCCAGCGAGCGCAAGGTCGAACCGGGCTACAGCATCACCCTGCCGACCACTGCAACCGGCGTGTTCACCATCGCCGTATTCGCCGACGACCCGCGCAATGACGCCACGCTGCACATCGATCAGTACACCGGCAAGGTCCTGGCCGATGTACGTTTCGAGCAATACGGCAGCGTCGCCCGCGCCACGGAAATCGGCGTGATGTTGCACGAAGGCAAGATGTTCGGCGTGTTCAACCAGATCGTCGTGTTGCTGATCTGTTTGATGATTTTGCTCAGCGCGATCAGCGGCGTGGTGATCTGGTGGAAGCGCCGCCCGCAAGGAAAACTCGGCGTGCCGCCGCTACGCCACGACCTGCCGAAATGGAAAACCGCGATGGTGATCATGTTCGCCCTGGCGGTAGCCTTCCCGTTGGTGGGCGCTTCGCTGGTGGTGGTATGGGTGTTCGATCGCGTGCTGCTGTCACGTTTCACCCGGCAGACTGAGAGCGCCTCATCTTCATCATGAATCAGGCGAGATGCGCGGGGCGAAAGGCACTGTAAACTCCCCGCGCATAACCTCAGCCCCATCGCGAGCAAGCTCGCTCCCACAGGATTTGCGCAATACCTGTGGGAGCGGGCTTGCCCGCGAAGGGGCCATCAGCATCACCTCAAGAGCCACTGCATGACCTCGCTGAACCTCACAAACCTCACCTGGTCCCCTCTGGGTCACGGCCATTGCCACCATCAATTCCAGCTGCGTGATGCCTCGCTACACGTGGCCGCCGGTGAGTTCGTCGGGCTGATCGGCCCCAACGGCAGTGGCAAGACCAGCCTGTTGCGGTGTGCCTGGCGCTTCAGTAAACCGGAAAGCGGCGAAGTCAGGCTCGATCACCAGAACGTCTGGAAACAATCCTCACGCTGGTGCGCGCAACGCATCGCCGTAGTGCTGCAGGAATTCCCTGATGCCTTCGGCCTCACCGTCGAGGAAGTGGTCGCCATGGGCCGCACGCCGCACAAAAGCTTGTTTGATGGCGATACCCTTGAAGACCGCGACCTGATCAATCAGGCCCTGGAGTCCGTCGGCCTCAATGGCTTCGAAGACCACGGGTTCGCCACCCTCTCCGGAGGTGAAAAGCAGCGGGTCATCCTCGCCCGCGCCCTGGCCCAGCAACCACAACTGCTGATCCTTGACGAGCCGACCAACCACCTCGATCCGCGTTATCAGCTTGAGCTGCTGCAGTTGGTCAAACGCCTGAATATCGGCACCCTGGCGAGTATCCACGACCTCAATCTGGCGGCGGCTTTTTGTGATCGGCTGTACGTGATCAACCATGGTCGTATCGTCGCCAGCGGCACACCGAAAGACGTCCTGACGGTTGCGTTGCTGCGCAATGTGTTCGGCGTCCAAGCGCTGATCGATGAACATCCACTGCACGGCTACCCACGAATCACCTGGATAACCCAACCATGACTTTGCGTTCCCTGCTGCGCTCCTGCCTCCCACTCGTGATGCTGCTGGGCAGCGCCCAGGCATTGGCCGAAGCCACCCGTTACCCGCTGACAATCAAAAGCTGCAACCGCGAAGTGACCTTCAAGCAGGCACCGCAACACGCCCTGAGCCACGACATCAACATGACCCAGATGATGCTCGCCCTCGGCCTCAAGCCGCAGATGGCCGGTTACAGCGGCATCAGTGGCTGGAAGGCCGTGACGCCCGAGATGCAGGGCATTCTCGAAGGCCTGCCGGAACTGGCGGCCAAGTACCCGTCAGTGGAAACCCTGCTCAATGCCAACGTCGATTTCTTCTTCGCCGGCTGGGACTACGGCATGCGCATCGGCGGCGACCTCACGCCACAAACCCTGCAACCGCTGGGCATCAATGTGTATGAGCTGAGCGAATCCTGTGCCTTCGTGATGAAGCGCCCGCCGGCCAGCCTCGAAGACACCTACAACGACCTGCGCAACCTCGGCAGAATCTTCGACGTGCAGGACCGCGCCAATGCCCTGATCGCGAACATGCAGGCGCAAGTCGCGAATATTCGCAAAGACCTGCCCGCGCAAACACCGCGGGTGTTCCTGTACGACAGCGGCGAAGACCGGGCCATGACCTCGGGGCGACTGGGCATGCCACAAGCGCTGATCGATGCCGCTGGCGGGCGCAATATCCTGGAGGATGTCGAAGCGAGCTGGACCCGGGTCAATTGGGAAACCGTGGTCGAACGCAACCCGCAGGTGATCGTGATCGTCGACTACAGCGAAGTCACTGCCGAGCAGAAGATTCAATTCCTGCTGGGCAACAAGGCCCTGCAATCGGTGGACGCGATCAAGCACCGGCGCTTCATCGTCATCCCTTACGTGCAGGCCACGCCCGGGATCGATAACGTACTGGCGGTCGCCACCCTGGCCAAGGGTTTCCACGGCGAATGATTAACCGTCGCTACGCCCTGTTGCTGATTGCCCTCGGCACCCTGTTGCTGGTGTCGTGCGTGGTGTCCCTGGGTTTCGGCCCGGCGCGGGTGCCGCTGGATGTGGTGTGGCGCATCCTGTTGCACAAGCTGCTCGGTGTCGGTGTGCCGGACTGGAACCCCGGACAGGAACATATCGTCTGGCTGATTCGTGTGCCGCGCATGCTGCTCGGCGCGCTGGTGGGCGCCGGCCTGGCGCTGATCGGCGCGGTGCTGCAAGCGGTCACACGCAACCCTTTGGCCGACCCGCACCTGCTCGGCGTCACGTCCGGCGCGACCTTGGGCGCAGTCATCGTGGTGTTGCATGTGGGCGAAATCGTTGGCCTGCTGACCTTGCCGATCGCGGCATTCATCGGTGCATTACTGAGCATGCTGGTGGTGCTGATGATCGCCAGTCGTCATGGTCGCCTCGACAGTGACCGCTTGCTGCTGTGTGGCGTGGCGGTATCGTTCGTGATGATGGCGATTGCCAATCTGCTGTTGTTCTTGGGCGACCATCGAGCCAGTTCGGCGGTGATGTTCTGGATGCTCGGCGGGCTCGGGTTGGCTCGCTGGGAGCTGCTGGCGGTACCGACCGCCAGTGTGTTGCTTGGGTTGATGTTATTGCTGGGCATGGCGCGACCACTGAATGCGCTGATGGCCGGCGAGCAAACAGCGGTGACCCTGGGCTTGAATGCTCGTACCGTGCGCCTGCGAGTGTTTCTGATTGCGTCATTGATGACCGGGGTGCTGGTGTCGATCAGCGGCTCGATCGGTTTTGTCGGGCTGATGGTGCCGCACATTGCGCGGCGCCTGGTCGGGGCTGAACACCGAAGATTGCTGCCGGTGTGCGTGTTGCTCGGCAGCGTGTTTCTGGTTTGGGTCGACGTTGCCGCCCGGACACTGATCGCCCCCGAAGACTTGCCTATCGGTATTGCCACCGCAGCAATTGGCGGGTTGTTCTTCATCGGCCTGATGCGACGTCGTTAACGCCATGGTTAATTAAAAATTTCAGAACTGCATTTACGCTTGGAAAAGACTCGTATTGAGTTAACGCTTAACAAGTTCACCATCCTGTTCATACTCCGCACTCGCGAGCTCACCCATAAAACGCTCGCACACTTCAATGACGATTATTCCTACAACTTAATCGCCACAATTCTTACAAGAGCGGAAAGAGGTAAACATGTTCAAGAAGTTCATCGCATCCATTGCACTTGTTTCAGCGCCCGCATGGGCAGTGCAGCCGCCCTTTACTGGCGTTGACTACAGCGGTCGGTATCAATGCACCGGAATGGACAGTCATATCGGTGCGTTTGAAGGTGTTGTCGAGATGAAGCTCAATGCCGAACAAAGTACCGGCGAACACGGTGCCTACGGTTTTACGCTGACGTTGCTCGACAACTCCCGATATGAAGGATTTGCTGCCGCCAACTTGAGTTCCCTGGCGATTTACTTTGCCCATACGGATCCGTCGCTCAAGGATTACGGCGTCGGGATTGCGAAACTCGCTACAACCCCTGACGGAAAAGCTTCATTCACCAAGTACTACTACGGTCCGGAGTACGAGGGTGGCGGGCATGGCTTTGAAACTTGCATTAAAAGCTGACGGTCCCCGTTTACGACGCTGATACGCCATCGTTGAGTCCTGTGGGAGCGGGCCACTCGCGATGGCGTCTGTTTTTTATCGATTTGATGCGCCGTCGATGATCTGCCCTTAGACTGCGAGTCCGCATAATCTCAGGATGAGTTCCATGTTGAAAACGTTTGTTCTCTCGTTGTTGGCTTTCGGCAGCGGCACCGTGCTGGCTGACACCACGGTCGATGTTTCGAAAATTTACGGCAAGATTCAGTTCGTCAATTCTTACCCTGACTACAAGGTAAAAATTGACGACAACTGGCCTGATCTGAAAGTCCAGAAAGTCACTCAGTGGCCCGACTCCGTCGGTAAATGGGAGATTGTCGACCAGTACCCCGACTACAAGATCCAGATCGTTGACTCCTACCCTGACTTCACCATCAAGTATGTGGATTCCTGGCCCGGCGTGAACTGACCACCATTGTCCCGCAACTGCCGCCATGCGGCAGCACCACAATGACGCACCTCCTCGCACCACGGCCCCGACCTCGTTCCTTCATGGTGCGCCCTCAAACCGCGCAACCGCTCTAAAACGACATTCCCCTGCCTTTTGCCGACCGGGCACAGCCCTTGCAAAACACACCTTCAGTAGTCCGCATCTGCCAACCAAGAAAACTCATAAGTTCATGGAGATCGCACAATGAAGCGTCGCAGTTTGATCAAGGCTTTCACACTCTCGGCATCCATTGCCGCGATGGGCATGACCTGGACTGTCCAGGCGGCCGAGACCATCAAGGTCGGTATTCTGCATTCGTTGTCCGGAACCATGGCGATCTCCGAAACGTCGCTCAAAGACATGGCGCTGATGACCATCGACGAGATCAACGCCAAGGGCGGCGTGAACGGCAAGATGCTCGAGCCGGTGGTGGTCGACCCTGCATCGAACTGGCCGCTGTTCGCCGAGAAGGGTCGTCAGTTGCTGACCCAGGACAAGGTCGCCGTGGTGTTTGGTTGCTGGACTTCCGTGTCGCGCAAATCGGTACTGCCGGTGTTCGAAGAACTCAACGGCTTGTTGTTCTACCCGGTGCAATACGAAGGCGAAGAAATGTCGCCGAACGTCTTCTACACCGGCGCAGCGCCGAACCAGCAGGCGATCCCCGCCGTTGAATACCTGATGAGCGAAGAAGGCGGCAGCGCCAAGCGCTACTTCCTGCTCGGCACCGACTACGTCTACCCGCGCACCACCAACAAGATCCTGCGTTCGTTCCTGCACTCCAAAGGCGTGGCCGACAAGGACATCGAAGAGGTCTACACCCCGTTCGGTCACAGCGACTACCAGACCATCGTCGCCAACATCAAGAAGTTCTCGGCGGGCGGCAAGACGGCGGTTATCTCCACCGTCAACGGTGACTCCAACGTGCCGTTCTATAAAGAGCTGGCCAACCAGGGCCTGAAGGCCACCGACGTTCCGGTCGTGGCGTTCTCGGTTGGCGAAGAAGAACTGCGCGGCATCGACACCAAGCCACTGGTGGGCAACCTGGCGGCGTGGAACTACTTCGAATCGGTCGAGAACCCGGTGAACAAGAAGTTCGTCGATGACTGGAAAGCCTATGCGAAGAAACACAACCTGCCGGGCGCCGACAAGGCGGTGACCAACGACCCGATGGAAGCCACCTACGTCGGCATCCACATGTGGGCGCAAGCGGCGGAAAAAGCCAAGTCCACCGACGTCGACAAAGTCCGCGAAGCCCTGGCCGGCCAGACCTTTGCCGCGCCGTCCGGCTACACCCTGACCATGGACAAGACCAATCACCACCTGCACAAGCCGGTGATGATCGGCGAGATCCAGTCTGACGGTCAGTTCAACGTGGTGTGGCAGACCGAAGGGCCGATCCGCGCCCAGCCGTGGAGCCCGTTCATCCCGGGCAACGACAAGAAGCCGGAGTATGCGGTGAAGAGTAACTAAGCCACTGGGCCTGACGGTAGTTCAGGCCCAACACAACTCCCTGTGGGAGCGGGCTTGCTCGCGAAGACGGCGGCACATCCAACATTTATGTGACTGACACACCGCTTTCGCGAGCAAGCCCGCTCCCACATTTAGTCCGAGCAAGGCGACTCTCTATGCCCACTGCCCTGTACCGATTTCTTCTGGCGATCGCGCTCTTGCTGCCGATGGCCACCCACGCCGGTGACGCCGAAGACTTCGTCGCCGCCAATCCCGTGCAGCAAGCCCGGCTGCTGGAAATCTGGGCCGCGCAACCCGATCCGGCCCGTATCGAACTGATCAACGCCCTGCAACTCGGCGAATTGACCGTCGACGGCCAGCCAAAAAACCTGCGCCTGAACAACCGCCTGCGGGGTCTCATCGACACGGCCCTGGCCAGTCATCAGTTGCTCGCCGCCGACGCCAAACTCCGTCTGGCCGCCGCGCGGCAATTGCAAAAAAGCGCCAAGCCGGCGCAATTGAAATTCCTCGATCAGCAACTGGCGGGCGAAAAGGACGAGAGCGTTCATGCCGCCCTCAGCCTGGCCCTGGCCAATCTGCAACTGGTCGACAGCGATCCGGCCGTGCGCCTCGCCGCTGTGCGCTTGCTCGGCGAAACCGGTGATCCGCTAGCCCGCACACGCCTCGAAGGCTTGCTCGATCCTGGCGTTGAGGCTGATGCCGATGTACGCACTGCGGCCGAAACCAGCCTCGCTCAAGTCAAACGCAAACTGCTGGTCGGCGAGATGCTCGGCCAGGCCTTCAGCGGCATGTCCCTTGGCTCGATCCTGCTGCTCGCGGCATTGGGGCTTGCGATCACCTTCGGCCTGCTCGGCGTGATCAACATGGCCCACGGCGAGATGCTGATGCTCGGCGCCTACTCGACCTATGTGGTGCAACTGATGTTCCAGCGCTTCGCGCCGCAGGCCATCGAGTTCTATCCACTGATCGCGCTGCCGGTGGCGTTTTTCGTCACCGCGGCCATCGGCATGGCGCTGGAGCGCACGGTGATTCGCCACCTCTACGGCCGTCCGCTGGAAACCCTGCTCGCCACCTGGGGCATCAGCCTGATGCTGATTCAGCTGGTTCGCCTGGTGTTCGGCGCGCAGAACGTCGAAGTGGCCAACCCGGCCTGGTTGTCGGGCGGCATTCAAGTGCTGCCGAACCTTGTGCTGCCGTACAACCGCATCGTCATCATTGCCTTTGCGTTGTTTGTGGTGGTGCTGACCTGGCTGCTGCTGAACAAGACTCGCCTCGGCCTGAATGTTCGCGCCGTCACCCAGAACCGCAACATGGCCGCCTGCTGCGGAGTACCGACCGGGCGCGTGGACATGCTCGCCTTCGGCCTCGGCTCGGGCATCGCCGGTCTCGGTGGCGTGGCCCTGAGCCAGATCGGCAACGTCGGCCCGGACCTCGGCCAGAGCTACATCATCGACTCGTTCCTGGTGGTGGTGCTCGGCGGTGTCGGGCAGTTGGCCGGTAGTGTTTTTGCTGCGTTCGGCCTGGGCATCGCCAACAAGATTCTGGAACCGCAGATCGGTGCCGTGCTCGGCAAGATCCTCATCCTCGCGCTGATCATTCTGTTCATCCAGAAACGTCCGCAAGGCCTCTTCGCACTCAAAGGACGGGTGATCGACTGATGAACCAGCCCCTGATGCTCAAGGCTACACAAAAGGCCGGCCCCAAAGTCACGATTGCCATCGGCGCGGTGATCCTCGTTTTGCTGCTGGCGTTACCACTGCTGTCGTTGTTAACGCCGGACAGTACGCTGCATGTTTCCGCCTATACGCTGACGCTGGTGGGCAAGATCCTTTGCTACGCCATCGTCGCCCTGGCGCTCGATCTGGTGTGGGGATACGCAGGCCTGCTGTCCTTGGGCCACGGCCTGTTCTTCGCCCTCGGCGGCTATGCCATGGGCATGTACCTGATGCGCCAGGCCTCGGGCGATGGTTTGCCGGCGTTCATGACCTTCCTGTCGTGGACCGAAATGCCATGGTTCTGGACCGGCACCAGCAGCTTCCTCTGGACCCTGTGCCTGGTGGTATTGGCGCCGGGGCTGCTGGCGTTGGTGTTCGGCTTCTTCGCCTTCCGCTCGCGGATCAAGGGCGTGTATTTCTCGATCATGACCCAGGCCCTGACCTTCGCCGGCATGTTGTTGTTCTTCCGCAACGAAACCGGCTTCGGCGGCAACAACGGCTTCACCAACTTCCGCACCATTCTTGGCTTCGGCATCACCGAACCGGGTACCCGCGCCGTGCTGTTTTTCGCCACGGTGCTGTTGCTGGTGGCGAGCCTGTACATCGGCTGGCGCCTGGCGCAAAGCAAGTTCGGTCGGGTGCTGACCGCGCTGCGCGATGCGGAAAATCGCCTGATGTTCTGCGGCTACGATCCGCGTGGCTTCAAGTTGTTCGTGTGGGTGTTGAGCGCAGTGTTGTGCGGCCTGGCCGGTGCGCTGTACGTGCCGCAAGTGGGGATCATCAACCCGAGTGAAATGTCGCCCACCAACTCGATCGAAGCGGCCGTCTGGGTGGCACTGGGTGGGCGTGGCACCTTGATTGGTCCGTTGCTCGGTGCCGGCGTGGTCAACGGTATGAAGAGCTGGTTCACCGTGGCGTTTCCCGAGTACTGGCTGTTCTTCCTCGGCGCGCTGTTCATCGTCGTGACCCTGTACTTGCCCAAGGGCGTAATCGGTCTGTTGAAGAAAAGAGGTGAGCAATGAGAGTCACTGCAACCGCTGAATTCATGCTCGAACCGGCGTTCTTTCCACCCCTGGAACCCAACCGCGACGCCGGCAGCAGCCGCGATGCCATCGGTCTTGGTCAGCGTGCCGGTAAAGGCCTGAATACGCGCCACGGCACCATCCTGACCCTGGAAGACATCAGTGTCAGCTTCGACGGCTTCCGCGCCCTGAACAATCTGAACCTGTACATCGGCGTCGGCGAACTGCGTTGCGTCATCGGCCCCAACGGCGCAGGCAAGACCACCCTGATGGACGTGATCACTGGCAAGACCCGGCCCAGCCACGGCAAGGCCTGGTTCGGCGAAACCCTGGACCTGACGCAAATGAGCGAAGTGCAGATCGCACAGGCCGGCATTGGTCGCAAGTTCCAGAAACCGACGGTGTTCGAAGCGCTGAGCGTGTTTGAAAACCTGGAGCTGGCGCAGAAAACCGACAAGTCGGTGTGGGCCAGCCTGCGGGCACATTTGAGTGGCCAGCAAAAAGACCGCATTGCCGAAGTACTCGAGACCATTCGCCTGACCCCATCGGTCAACCGCCCCGCCGGTTTGCTGTCCCACGGTCAGAAGCAGTTCCTGGAGATCGGCATGTTGCTGATGCAGGACCCGCAATTGCTGCTGCTCGATGAGCCGGTGGCGGGCATGACCGACGCCGAAACCGAGTTCACCGCCGAGCTGTTCAAGAGCCTGGCCGGCAAGCACTCACTGATGGTGGTGGAGCACGACATGAGCTTCGTCGGTTCGATTGCCGATCACGTCACCGTGTTGCATCAAGGCGGCGTGTTGGCCGAAGGGTCGCTGGAACAAGTGCAGGATAACGAGCGGGTGATCGAGGTTTATCTCGGTCGATAGACATGTGAACACCGCTCCCACAGGGGGATCTGAGGAGAATCTGGAAATGTTGCAAGTAGAAAAACTGCACCAGTACTACGGCGGAAGCCACATCCTGCGCGGCCTGACGTTTGATGTGAAGGTCGGCGAAGTCACCTGCCTGCTCGGCCGAAACGGCGTGGGCAAGACCACCCTGCTCAAATGCCTGATGGGCCTGCTGCCAGCCAAGGAAGGCGCAGTGAACTGGGAAGGCAAACCGATTACCGCCTTCAAGCCGCACCAGCGTGTGCATGCCGGCATCGCCTACGTACCGCAAGGCCGGGAGATCTTCGGCCGCCTGACCGTGGAAGAAAACCTGTTGATGGGCCTGTCGCGCTTTCCCGGCGGCGAAGCGAAGGAAGTCCCGGCGTTCATCTACGAGCTGTTCCCGGTGCTGCTGCAAATGAAGCAACGCCGGGGGGGTGACCTGTCCGGCGGCCAGCAACAACAACTGGCTATCGGCCGTGCGCTGGCCAGCCGCCCTCGCCTGCTGATCCTCGACGAACCCACCGAAGGCATACAGCCGTCTGTGATCAAGGAGATCGGTGCCGTGATCAAAAAGCTCGCGGCCCGGGGCGACATGGCAATCCTGCTGGTCGAGCAGTTCTACGATTTCGCCGCCGAACTGGCCGACCAATACCTGGTGATGTCCCGGGGCGAAATCGTGCAACAGGGTCGCGGGGAAAACATGGAGGCCGAGGGCGTGCGTGGGCTAGTCACGATCTGAGCCAATGGTCACGATCCTCTTGATTCGACTTTCGGGCGTGGAACCCAGCCCGAATCCAGGATTGCCGGATGCGTTTTGTGGATTGATGGAGTAGGCCACCAAAGAACCATCGTGACTTGAGGTGTAATTGTTCTTGAAGACATCGACATGCCTGAAAGCTGTCGCGAGATCGACTGTCGAAGGCAACGCCTGATGCAACTTGATCTGATCTGCGCTGTAGCGGGGGTAAGACCGGGCAGTCTGTTCTGCATACTCCGGTATGTCTAAAAAGGGACAATGCACCAATTTGGTTCTCTACATTTCAGGAGTCTCCCCCTATTGGTGCGCTCAATCCGGCAATAACCGCCTCCTGCTGCGATACCTTGCGGCACAGCCTTTGCAACCATCGTGATGTCCTCACGATAAGCACTGACTATGACTCTTCCCGCTTCTGGTGCCTTGTTTACCCCCAGCTGGCACGCCGAGCTGGAGCTGGGTTACGCACGATTCGACGACAGCACGCGCCCGGTCCAGCGTCGACACCAAGGTCCGTTGCGGGTGCAAAAACACCTGTATGCCGAAGGGCCGGAAGTCTGCCAGCACATCATCGTCCACCCGCCCGGTGGAATTGCCGGCGGTGATCGGCTGGACATCTCGGCCAGCGTCGAGCGCGATGCCTGGGCACAAATCACCAGCCCCGGCGCGGCCAAGTGGTATCGCGCCGCCGGCCCCGCCTATCAGCAGCTGAAGTTGAAGGTGGCGGCCGGTGCGACACTGGAATGGCTGCCCCAGGAGACGATCATTTTCAGCGCGGCCCAGGCTGAACTCAGCACTTGCATCAACCTTGAAGGCGATGCGCGACTGTTCTACTGGGACGTCGTGGCCCTGGGCCGTCCGGCCAGTGGCGAGCGCTTCGATCTCGGGTACTTCCAGGCGCAACTGGATATCCGCCGCGACGGCCAGTTGCTCTGGCACGAACGCCAGCGCATTGTCGGGGCGGACGGCTTGCTGGATTCGCCCATCGGGCTCGATGGGCGACCGGTATTTGCGACGTTGCTGGTGACCGGGGAAATCGATAGCGACTTGCTGGAAACCTGCCGCTCGCTGCCCAACGACGTGCGCGGGGATCTTTCGCAGTTGCCGGGATTGCTGGTTGCACGGTGCCTGGCCAGTGAAGCGTTGTTGGCGCGGGGGTGGCTGATTGATTTGTGGCGATTGCTCAGGCCTGCGCTGCTTGGCCGCGAAGCAATACCTCCACGAATATGGAACACCTGAATCATGCTTTCTGTGGGAGCGGGCTTGCCCGCGATAGCGATGTATCAGGCACCATTTTTGTTGAATGTGCCGACGCCATCGCGAGCAAGCTCGCTCCCACAGGGGATTTGTACTCACAGGTCCCACACCTTTTAACTGCCGATTATGGATGTCTACGATGGACCTGACCCCACGTGAAAAAGACAAGCTGCTGATCTTCACCGCCGGCCTGGTGGCCGAGCGGCGATTGGCTCGCGGCGTGAAACTCAATTACCCGGAGGCCATGGCCTACATCTCCGCAGCCCTGCTTGAAGGCGCCCGCGACGGCCAGACCGTGGCCGACCTGATGCACTTGGGCACCACCCTGCTGACCCGCGAACAAGTGATGGATGGCATCCCGGAAATGATCCCGGAAATCCAGGTCGAGGCCACTTTCCCCGACGGCACTAAACTGGTCACCGTCCACCAACCCATCGCCTGAGGCCGCGCCATGACTTACCACATCCGCGATGCCGAGCATGCCGACCTGCCAGCCATTCGCGACATCTACAACGACGCGGTGCTCAACACCACGGCGATCTGGAACGAACAGGCGGTCGACCTCGGCAATCGACAGGCCTGGTTCAACGCCCGGCATTCCCAGGCTTATCCGGTCCTGGTGATTGTCGATGCCGACAATACGGTGCTCGGGTACGCCTCGTTCGGCGACTGGCGACCCTTCGACGGTTTTCGCCACACCGTCGAGCACTCGGTCTATGTGCGCAGCGACCAGCGCGGCAACGGCCTCGGTCCACAACTGATGGATGCGCTGATCGAGCGCGCCAAAGGCTGCGGCAAGCACGTGATGGTTGCTGCCATCGAAAGCGGTAACGCCGCCTCCATTCGCTTGCATGAGCGCATCGGCTTTATCACCACCGGGCAAATGCCTCAGGTCGGCACCAAGTTCGGCCGCTGGCTGGACCTGACCTTCATGCAACTGACCCTCAATCCTGGCGCGCAACCACCCGCCGCCAACAAGGAGTGATCGCCCATGAACCCCGCCCAACTGCGACGAGTCAACGTTGAAAGCTTTGCGCATTATCGCCAGGGCCTGATCGATCTGCTGCTCGATGCCGTCGGTTATGGCGCCAGTGTCGGCTTCATGGCTGACCTCGATGCGACCCAGGCCCATACCTATTTTGATGAAGTCCAGGACAACCTGAACAAGGGCAATGTGTTGCTATGGGTGGTGGTCAAGGACGAGCAGGTGCAGGCCAGCGTACAGCTGAGTCTGTGCCAGAAAGCCAACGGTCTGAACCGTGGCGAAGTGCAGAAACTGCTGGTTCGCGAACATGCGCGGCGTCGTGGTCTGGGCCAGCAACTGATGAGCGCCCTGGAGGCCGCTGCCCTGCAGCACAAGCGCGGCATGCTTTACCTCGACACCGAAGCCGGTTCGCCCGCCGAAGCTTTCTACCAATCGCTGGGTTATACCCGCGCCGGTGAAATCCCCGACTACGCCTGCGACCCGAGCGGCCGCTACAAGCCGACCGCCCTGTACTACAAGATTCTCCAAGGAGCCCATTGATGATTCCCGGTGAATACCAGATCCAGCCCGGCGAGATCGAACTCAACGCCGGCCGGCGCACGATCAGCCTGAAAGTGGCCAACAGTGGCGATCGGCCGATCCAGGTCGGCTCGCACTACCACTTTTTCGAAACCAACGACGCCCTGACGTTCGACCGTTCCGCCAGCCGTGGCATGCGCTTGAACATCCCTGCCGGCACCGCCGTGCGTTTCGAACCGGGGCAGAGCCGCGAGGTGGAGTTGGTGGATCTGGCGGGGCATCGTCGGGTGTTCGGCTTTGCCGGCAGGATCATGGGTGATCTCGACTGACAAATGCGGTGCTCCCAAAAGATCGCAGCCTCGCTTCGCTCGACAGCCCCAACAGAGACCGGGCGCGCGAATGCAGTGTGAACACCCGTAGGAGCTGCCGAGCGCAGCGAGGCTGCGATAGCGAGTAATGCGAGCGGTCTCAAAATCAATTGAATTCCAAGGCGAACACATGAAGATTTCCCGTCAAGCCTACGCCGACATGTTCGGTCCCACTGTCGGTGACAAGGTCCGCCTGGCCGATACCGAGTTGTGGATCGAAGTGGAACAGGACTTCACCACCTACGGCGAAGAAGTGAAATTCGGTGGCGGTAAAGTCATCCGTGACGGCCAGGGTCAGAGCCAGTTGCTGGCCGCCGAGGTGGTCGACACCCTGATCACCAACGCGCTGATCATCGACCACTGGGGCATCGTCAAGGCCGACGTCGGTCTCAAGGACGGGCGCATCGCGGCGATCGGCAAGGCCGGCAATCCGGACATCCAGCCCAACGTCAACATCGCCATTGGCGCCAGCACCGAAGTCATCGCTGGCGAAGGCATGATCCTCACCGCTGGCGGCATCGACACCCACATCCACTTCATCTGCCCGCAGCAGATCGAAGAAGCGTTGATGAGCGGCGTCACTACCATGATCGGTGGCGGCACCGGACCGGCCACCGGCACCAACGCCACCACCTGCACCTCCGGGCCGTGGCACCTGGCGCGCATGCTCCAGGCCGCCGACGCGTTCCCGATGAACATCGGCCTCACCGGCAAGGGCAACGCCAGCCTGCCGGAACCGTTGATCGAGCAGGTCAAGGCCGGCGCCATCGGCCTCAAGTTGCACGAAGACTGGGGCACCACCCCGGCGAGCATCGACAACTGCCTGAGCGTCGCCGACCAGTACGACGTCCAGGTGGCGATCCACACCGACACGCTCAACGAATCCGGCTTCGTCGAAACCACCCTCGCCGCCTTCAAGGGCCGCACCATTCACACCTATCACACCGAAGGTGCCGGTGGCGGTCATGCGCCGGACATCATCAAGGCCTGCGGCTTTGCCAACGTGTTGCCGAGCTCGACCAACCCGACCCGGCCGTTCACCCGCAATACCATCGACGAACACCTCGACATGCTGATGGTCTGCCATCACCTGGACCCGAGCATTGCCGAAGACGTAGCGTTCGCCGAAAGCCGCATCCGCCGCGAGACGATTGCCGCCGAAGACATCCTCCACGACCTCGGTGCGTTCTCGATGATCAGCTCCGACAGCCAGGCCATGGGCCGCGTCGGCGAAGTCATCACCCGCACCTGGCAAACCGCCGACAAGATGAAAAAGCAGCGCGGCCCGTTGCCCGGTGATGGCGAGGGCAACGACAACTTCCGCGCCAAACGCTACATCGCCAAGTACACCATCAACCCGGCGATCACCCACGGCATCAGCCATGAAGTGGGCTCGGTCGAAGTGGGAAAATGGGCCGACCTGGTGCTGTGGCGCCCGGCGTTTTTTGGCGTGAAACCGACGCTGATTCTCAAGGGCGGTGCCATTGCGGCCAGCCTGATGGGTGACGCCAATGCCTCGATCCCGACGCCACAACCGGTGCACTACCGCCCGATGTTCGCCAGCTTCGGCGGCTCACTGCATGCCACCAGCATGACCTTCATCAGCCAGGCCGCGCAGGAGGCGGGCTTGCCCGAAGCCCTGGGCTTGAAGAAGAAAATCGCCGTGGTCAAAGGCTGCCGTGACGTGCAGAAAACCGACCTGATTCACAACGACTACCTACCGGACATCGACGTTGATCCGCAGACTTACCAGGTCAAGGCCGACGGCGTGTTGTTGTGGTGTGAGCCGGCGCAAACCTTGCCGATGGCCCAGCGTTACTTCCTGTTCTGACCCGGCAACCACGACACAAGCAAAGGCCTCGCACACCCTGTGGCGAGGCTTTTGTTTTTTCCGTGGTTACTGGGCGGTTTCAATCCGCAGCCGATCCAGCTTGGCCCGAATCATCGCTTCGCGTGTCAGTTTTTTCAGCAACTGCGTAATCTGCAGATCGATGTCTTCCAAAGCTTGAACATATTGCTCGTCAGTCATCAGCTTGCCATCGGCAAAGTCAGCTTCACTTTTGCCCAATTCACTGCACAGCCCTTTGATTTCCACCTCCACCGCAGCCTTTTCCTCGGAGGTCAGCCCCGTGCCTTCGGCCCTGCGCTGCAACGCATCCTGCAAATCGATGGTCGCGTCGATCCGGCGCTTCAAGCCATTCAATTCCTCGCGGTAAGTCGACTCCAGCCAGGTTCGCCAGAGCGGTTGTTCAACGATTCGATCAATCAGCAACTCGCCCTCCTCCAGCGCCTTGATCCGCTGGAACGCTGCCTCGATCATCTCCTTGCTCACCTTGGCGATCTTGCGAAACTGCATGCCCCGTGCCTGCCACGGCAGATCCAGGCGTTCCGCCAGTTCGGTCATGTAGGCCAGGTGCACTTCCACTTCATCGATAGTGCCGGTCACTTCGCCATCGGCGTCGTAGCGGCGGTACCGCTCTCCCTTCGCCCACCGTTCAGAAACACGCGTACGGGCAATGGCACCGAGTTCATCGAGCCGGGACTTGCCCAGGGCCAGCTCCAGCAATTGCGTTTCGATCAGGTCCGCACGCTCCAGGGCGTAAGCTTCGTGGACCAACACCTGCACGCCCATGGCATTGAACAACTGTGTACCGCCATCCACGCACTCGGTGGGGGTTGCCGCCTCGCTGAACAGCCTGATGCGCAGTTCACTGTCGCTGGCCATGGCTTCGAGCATGCGCCAGACCTTGTCGGTCAGTTCTGACCGATAGGTCCCGCCGGCCTTGAAGTCGGCGGATTCGGTGAGCCTGCGGATTTCATTGAAGAACGGCACTGAATCGAATTCATCCTCGACCGCATCCCAGACTTCCTGTTTTATCTGCCATTGCCGCTCGGTCATGCCCGACTTCCAGTTCTTGCTATCCATTACGCTGCGAGGCGGATAGGGACGTTCCGGATCCATGCCAACCGACTCGATGTAAGACTTGAGGATCTCGAGATCCTCCGGCGAGATCCAGCGCGGGGAACGACTGATCACGGTACGCGCCAATAGCTCTGCGCGAAATGAACCGGGCGCGACCTCGGGTATCCGGCTGATCGGGTTACCGCTCAGATCAAGATAAATACTGCGCGGCCGCGATTGCGAAAACAAACCGACAGGCCAGCTGTCCAGCCCTGTTTCGCCCAGCAACAGCACCTGCAAATACGGCATCCGGCTGATGTTCGGAATGAGCTTCAGCGGGTTGCCGTGCATGTGCAGGAACATCATGCGCGTCAAGTTCTTCAGGCGGTCTACCGCCAATGCATCCAGTTCAATGTTATTGCCACCAAGATACAGGCAAGTGAGATGGGGCATGTCCTCCACCGCCTGCGGCAGCTCTGTCAGCAGATTTTCTTGCAGATTGAGATAGCGCACCTGGTGAAACGAGTCGAGGAATGACATGTGCTCGCCGCGCAACCGGCCCCCGCTCAGGCTCAACTCGGTGACATGATCGAAGTTGGCCTCCAGTTTCGGCAGGGTATCCAGAAGCTCGCTCAACTTTGGAATATTGTCGAACCTCAAGGACTGCGGATGCAGCACACCCACCGCTTCCATACCTTCGGGCCCGGTGCGCTGCCAGCATTGCCTGAGTACTTTGTAGATATTGTTTCGCGCACGCCACTCCGCCATGCCCGCCGGGCTAAAACGAAAGGACTTCGTCGGCGAGTCCAACCAGCGTTGCAGGGCGCGGTTCAACTGGTTGAACTCGGCCTCGAGCACGGCCAGTCGTTCATGCGCCGTACCTTCGCCCTGGGGGACCTCCGCCAGCAGCGTCTCGACCTCCTCCGAGGTAAAACCCGGATACAGCGCACGAGCCCGTCGCCGCAACCCCATGCCATTCGGTGCTTGTCGAGCATAGCCACGCATGCCGCCGCGCAGGCGCATGACGGTCGGATCGTAAGTCGGCTTGAAGTTCGGGTTGTCCCGCAGAATCGGCTCAAATACCTGACGATCCAGCGGATGTGCCTTTATCGTTTGCTCCAGCCGCGCGGCCTCGTTGATGCCGAAGCCCAGGGCCGTTCGTTGCGAATCCGGCAACGCATGCAGCACCGCGGCATACACATTGTCCGCGCCGTGCAGGTGTTGGTCGCTGTCGTCGCGCGCTTCGTATTTGCCATCCTCACCCAGAATCAGCACTTTGCGGATCGGCGCGTCGACGGGGCCGAGACTGTCGGTCAACGTTCCCTCGAATGAATTCTCACGAACCTCCAGACGCACATCCGCCGGCCAGTCTGGCAAGGCCGCCAGGGAGTGCAACTCCAGGCGCGCGGTATCAGCGTTATGCAAGGCATCGAGGTAAAGGCCTTCATAGGCCCGTGTCATCCGCAATTGCTCGGCGTCCTTGCGGGCTTGTTCCGCCAGGCGCAAGGGCACGCGTTTTTTTTCGTTCAGGTGTCGTACGTCCGAAGGATGCGCCTCACCCAGCAACTCTTGCGCCTGGCTGAGCGAGATTTCGGCAAAATCCCCCTTGAGCAGATTCACCAAGGGATCGTCCGAACGGGTCCGACGACTGTACAGAAGGTCGAACAACTTGCGCTTGCGCTGCCCCACCCGTGTTGCCCATTGTTCGCGCAACGCTTCGGTACGCTTCTGCGAGTCACCGGATAACCATTCGCCGAGCAGTTCACGAAGCGCCTGTTCATCAAGGAACCCCACCACGCGCTCGGGCAGCGCCCCCGCCAGCAGGTCGGACCAGCTCATCTGCAACGTATTGGCCGGTAACGCCTGGGCATAACCGTCCTTGATCGCCTTCCCGGTCAGTCCCGGCCCCTGGAAGACTTCAATGGCCTTGTCATCGGGCCAGCCCCTCATTTCGGTCATGATTCGCACGGCGTAATCGGCCCATTCCTCGCCGATCCGGTTGGCCAGAATCTGCTCCGCGCAGGCTTGCGCATCGGTATGGGCCTTGAAGCGCTTGAGGGTATCGGCCAACAGTGCGGGAGGGGTCTGCTGTTCGACGTGAAGCCGGCGCAGCAGATTTTCGTGCACGCCACTGGCGGTCAGAATCTGCTCCAGGGTTTCATCGGAAAGTCCATCCACCGAAGCGCCCAGACGCCTGAGTATCTGCCTCCTGTCCCATTCGAGCGGTTGGTCGAGCTCCGTCTTCCAACTGCCGGCACCGTTGTGCTCCACCAGCGGCTGATAGGCATCGGCGCGAGTCGGGTGTTGAAGTCGATGCCGGCCGGTGGCCGGGTCTTGTTTGACTGCGTAACATTTGTCATCGCGGCGCAGCAGGTCCTGATCCTGATGACGGTACAGCCCTGTGTCACTGGCCTTCGCTCCATCGGGCAACACGATCGGCTGTTCATAGGGACCGAGGTCAGGGCTCCACAAACGCGCCTTGCCGCCGACTTCCACGGGTTTGAGGCCCTCGACAAACGGCGACACTTTGATCGGCGTGACGCCGGTGCCGGGCAGTACATGCCCGGCACCCATGAGTGCCAATTGCGCGAAGTTGATCAAGACCCCATTGAAGTAGGCAGAGGCTTGCTCCTTGTCGCCCTTGCTCCAGTCCTCGATGCCTTCGGCGACCTCGGCGAGCATCTGCGCGACCATGATACCGAGCATGGCTTCGCCCAGTCCGGGCACCAGCATTGCGGCGAAATTGAATACGTTCCAGCCGATCGACAGGTAACTGGTCAAGCGTTTGAAGCGTGCATTGGCATCCTCGTCGTCAGTCGGCACGGCAATGAGCCTGGCATCGGCGATGGCCTTGTCGCGGCGCTCCAGAAACAGCGCCACCCACAGTTCACCCGTAATCTGGTTGGTGATGGGCTCCGCATCGGGGTTTTCAACCGCGGTTTCACGCCACCACGGCCCCATGTCGAGCGGCTCGCGCTCGTGCCAGGCGTAGGTCGTGAGTCGTTCGTTGACCCGGGAGAAAAAAAGTCCTTTGTCCTTCTGAGCTACAAAACGGCTGAAAAAGGCTTGGTAATCGGCATTTCTCAACTGACCGATCAGCGTTTTCATGAACGCTGTCAGCGACGGATACTCCCTGAGGGGATGCTCCGGATCATCCGGGACATAGGCGATCAACGAACCGGTCAAACGACTTTGTTGATAAATATCCTCGCGGCGCAACAGTTCATCGCTCAGCCCCTGCGGTCCATTGGCAAAGAAGGCTTGCAACAGTTTGAATTGATCATATGCCTGGCCCGGCAGTACCAAGAGGCGGCGCGACCAGTCTATCCAGAAACTCAACAGCTCCGGCGTCAACGCTTCAACTTCGCGTTTTACTTGCGATGGCTCAATGACTGCGCTGAACAGCACGATGCCAGTCATTCGAAAGCCCATCAGCGACAACCGATGACAAAGCAATGGCTGGTTATACAGTTCGATGTTTGCCTGGCCCTCACGCACCTTGTTCAATGCTCCGAAGGCATGGTCACTGATATCGCCCCTTAATCGGGCAATCAGCGCGGCCACATGAAAAGCCGCCTTTTCACTGGCCACCGAATCCCGCTGCAAGGTCCGTTGTGCCTGTGGGGTACTGGGTAACAGGACGGACTTGATGTGTCGTCGGTATTGCCCGCCGATATCCAGGCTTCGGCACAAGGCTGCAAACGCCGGGAGGGTGATGGCCGGTTCAAGGCTGAGACTGCCCCGACTGTCCCTGCGGTAAACACCGGAACTGTTGCGCAACGCGTCAGGTGCCGTTTCGTCTTGTTCGAAGTTGTGCAGCGCAGCTTCCAGCAACGTGGATTGGCGCACACGACTGGCCCCGGTATCGATGCCGATAATGAACTTGCTCGGCACCTCGAGCTGTACGGTGAGCTCGTTGAAGTTCTCTACCGTGGTGAATTTCGATTGCAAAGCCGTTTTGAGCAGCGGTTCGGCGAAGGCGTTGATGTCATGCTTCAACTCGCCCCGAGTCTGGTCCAGTACGTCTTGTAAACGCCAACGTTCATCAATCAACCGCTTGAGATATTGACGGTCGACTTCCCGCGCGCCGCTATACCACTCGGGCATTTGCGGCTCGAGCGCAAGCAGGGACTTCAACCTCTCTACCGGCGCATTTTTGATGGCTCCCGGTATCACGTCATTTGCACGACGGTAATGTATCCCGTGACTATCGATGGACACTCCGTCCGGTATTTTCTGTGAGTTGCTTCCATGCAAATCAGACACTTTTGAATCACCTTGATGACAGGAAAAGAACCACCAGCTTATTCACCTGCACCTGAAACAAAAGTCCAAATAACTGCTTGGCCGCCCCCCCGAAATGGCTCCGGGGGATCGAAATTCAGGGAGCCAAAAACATATATCTACCGCCATCGGCACGTCCGCCTGTGCCACTGCATGAGCGGTCGTGTTTTTTCCGGCAAAGGGACTACTATTCGACTCGCCGCCCCCGATTCATGAACAGGTAACCGCCATGCGTCTTTCCGAATTCATCGTGTTACACGTTGATCGCATCGTCGATGAGTGGGAGCTGTTCGCCAAAACCATCACCCCGGCCGCCGAAAACATGGATAGCGCCGCCTTGCGCGACCATGCCCGGTCGATCCTGCTGGCCTCGGCCCGGGACATGTGCAAACCCCAGACACCTGCCGAACAGGCGGCCAAGGCGCGCGGCGAAGGACCGGAGAAGACCCCCAGCCTCGACGAGGCCGGCGCCAGCCACGGCGAACTGCGTCACACCGTGGGTTTTGATCTGGTGCAGATGACCAGCGAATTCCGTCACCTGCGCGCCTGTGTCATCCGCCTGTGGGTCAATAGCCTGCAATCGCCTGACCTGGCCTACTTCCAGGACATGATCCGTTTCAACGAAGCCATCGACGAAGCCCTCGCCGAATCCACGGCCACATATGCCGAGCAGGTCAATCGTTCACGGGACATTTTTCTGGCGATCCTCGGCCATGACCTGCGCGCGCCCCTGCAGGCGGTGAGCATGTCCACTGAACTGCTGCTGCGCAAAGCCGAGCTCGACGGTGATGCGCTCAAGTGCGCGGTCAATATCCTGCGCAGTACCGGGCACCTGGCGGTGATGGTCGGGGACTTGCTGGAACTGGTGCGCAGCCGCCTGGGCAAGCGCCTGCCGATCGAGCCGGCGCCCATGGACCTGGCCGAAGCCGCGCGCGAAGCGATTGCCCGGGCCTGTGCCAGTCAACCGGAATGCAATCCGACCCTGGATGTGCAGGGCGACACCCGCGGCACCTGGGACCCGCGCCGGCTCGATCAGATGCTGCAAAACCTGATCGGCAATGCCTTGCAGCACGGCTCAAGCAAACGCGAAGTGACGCTGCGCCTCAGGGGCGAGGCTGACAGCGTCCGACTGACGGTGCACAACGACGGAGCCCCGATCCCCTGCGATGCGATCCCGACGATTTTCGACCCGCTGGTGCGCAGTGCCAGCGAAGAACTCGGCGAGCCTACGACCAGCCTTGGGTTGGGATTGTTTATCGTCAAGGAAGTGGTTGATGCCCATCAGGGAACGATTGAAGTCAGTTCCCGTGAGATAGATGGCACGACGTTTACCGTGGTGTTGCCGAGGAAGGTCTAGACGTTTGCCGAGGGGAGGCTTTTGTGGCGAGGGAGCTTGCTCCCGCTCGAGCGCGAAGCGGTCGCAAGCCCTGCAATTGCGCTGAACCTGTTGAAATGTGCTGACTGGATGTTTTTGGGGCTGCTTCGCAGCCCAACGGGACGGTGCGGCGATCCGACAAGCTCCCTCGCCACAGGTCGGGTGCCACTCTTTGAGTTACTCCACCACCAACCGCCCCAACCTCTGCTTGAGCATGCGGTTCTCGGCCCGCAGTTGCTGGACTTCTTCGAGCAGGTCCAGCGCCAGGGCGACGCCTTCCCATTCCAGGTCAAGGTCGCGCCGCAGCTTGGCGGCGCGCTTGGCCAGGGTCAGCTCGTAGTCGTTGAAAACCCAGTCCTTGGGCTGGGCGCCCTGAGGTTCGAGGATGCCGTGCTCGACGATTTCGATCACGTAGACGTCCGACAGCCCGGCCGCCTCACAGAATTCTGCCATGTCCAGTTGAACGATCAGGGGACTGCTCATAGTCAGTGACTCCTTGGTTCCATGGGATCAAAAATGCTCTCGCGGGTCGAACGCGGCTTTTTTCGCCAGCTCCTGCCACAGGGCCTTGATGTCCTCGTCGGATTTCTTCGGCATCACGGCTTTCAGTTGCACGAACAGATAACCGCGCTCACCGGCCTTGTTCATCAGGCCATGGCCCTTGGCACGCATGCGCTGGCCATTCTGGCTGCCCGCCGGTACCTTGAGGTTGATCTTGCCGGTCAGGGTCGGCACGGCGACTTCAGCGCCCAACGCCAGCTCCCACGGTGCCAGTGGCAAGGTGATGATCAGGTTCTCGCCTTCGACGTCGAATTTCGGGTGCGGCGCAAAACGGATCGTCAGGTACAGGTCGCCATTGGCCCCGCCACCCACGCCCGGAGCGCCCTGCCCCTTGAGGCGAATGCGCTCGCCGTCGCTCACACCGGCCGGAATCTTCACGTTCAGGCTCTTGCTGGTGTTGCTCACATGCTGGCCGGCCGCATTGTACTGCGGCACCTGGAAGGTGACCTTCTTCGACTCGGTCGACAGCGTTTCTTCGAGAAAAACCCCAAGCTCCATTTCCACGTCCTGCCCTCGACGTCCGGTACTGCGACGCGACTGTCCACCACCACTGAAACCAGGCCCACGGTTGCCGAAGATCGAACTGAAGAAGTCCGAGAAATCGCCCGTGTCCTGGCCACCGCCACCGAAACCGCCACGGCTTTGCCAGCCTGGTGGTCCCTGGAACGGTTGGCCGTGCTGGCCATAGCGGCGCAAATCATCGTATTCGGCGCGTTTGTCGGCGCTTTTCAGCGCTTCATAAGCTTCCGAGGCGTCCTTGAACCTGGACTCGGCGTCCTTTTCCTTGCTGACGTCGGGGTGGTATTTGCGCGCCAGCTTGCGATAGGCGGCCTTGATCGCCTTATCGTCTGCGGTCGGCTCCACACCGAGAATCTTGTAATAGTCTTTGAAGTCCATCGAGGGAATCACCATCCGTTATCAGAATCGCGCCACAGGCCACAGCATGCGCTTGTTTGCAGCCATTGGTTTGACCGATCTCAAGTTTGTGACCGGGCGGCGCGGCAGAAGTTTATCGGCAGCAGGCGGGGCTTCTTGCGAGCACTCCCGCGGCTGTCCGGTTGATGCAGGGTAGTTTGGGGGGAATCACCCATCTTTCAAGGCATTGTCCGCGAAGAATTAGCAGATAACCGGCCTTCGAATCTGGCGCGCTCTGGCATACACTGCGCGGCCGTTTTTTAACCGGAACCTGAAAGACATGAACAACGCATCTCCAGCCCGTGCCTTGGGTATCGACTTTGGCACGTCCAACTCCACCGTCGGCTGGCTGCGCCCCGGCGTGGAAACGCTGATCGCGCTGGAGGACGACAAGATCACCCTGCCGTCAGTGGTCTTCTTCAATATCGAAGAACGTCGCCCGGTGTACGGCCGGCTGGCATTGCACGAGTACCTGGAAGGCTACGAAGGCCGCCTGATGCGCTCGCTCAAGAGCCTGCTGGGTTCCAAGCTGATCAAGCACGACACCAGCGTCCTGGGCACGGCGATGCCGTTCAAGGACCTGCTCGGGCTGTTCATCGGCCAGCTCAAGAGCCGCGCCGAAGCGTCCGCCGGTCGGGAATTCGAAGAAGTGGTGCTGGGTCGCCCGGTGTTTTTTGTCGACGATGACCCGATGGCCGACAAGGAAGCCGAAGACACTCTGGTCGACGTGGCGCGCAAGATCGGCTTCAAGGAGGTCTCGTTCCAGTACGAGCCGATTGCCGCCGCGTTCGACTACGAGTCGACCATCGAGAAAGAAGAGCTGGTGCTGATCGTCGACATCGGCGGTGGTACCTCCGACTTCTCCCTGGTGCGCCTGTCGCCGGAGCGTCGGGGTGTGGATAACCGCCACGAAGACATCCTCGCCACCGGCGGTGTGCACATCGGCGGAACCGACTTCGACAAACAGCTCAGCCTGCAAGGCCTGATGCCACTGTTCGGCTACGGCAGCCGCATGAAGAGCGGCGCCTACATGCCCACCAGCCACCACATGAACCTGGCGACCTGGCACACCATCAACTCGGTGTACTCGCAAAAATCGCAACTGGCCCTGGGCAGCATGCGCTACGACATCGAAGACACCGGCGGTATCGACCGCCTGTTCAAGCTGATCGAACAGCGTGCCGGACACTGGCTGGCCATGGAAGTGGAAGAAACCAAGATCCAGCTGACCCACGCCGACAATCGCCACGTGCCACTGGACCGCATTGAAGCGGGCCTGAGCGTGGACCTGAGCCGGGCGCTGTTCGAGTCGGCCATCGACAGCCTGCTGGAGCGGGTGCGCAACAGCGTCACCCAACTGCTGGCGGACGCCGATGTGCGGGTCGACCAGGTCGATACCGTGTTCTTCACCGGTGGTTCGAGCGGGATTCCGGCGCTGCGCAACAGTGTTTCGGCGATGTTGCCGAAGGCGCGGCATGTGGAAGGGAACATCTTTGGCAGTATCGGTAGCGGTCTGGCGATTGAAGCGGCCAAGCGCTACGGCTCTATGGACTGACCACAATCTCTGTGGCGAGGGAGCTTGCTCCCGTAGGACTGCGCAGCAGTTCCCTTCTTTTCAGGGATAAGGGGGCCGCTGCGTGACCCAGCGGGAGCAAGCTCCCTCGCCACAATTTGATCAACTGCTAGATCCGAAGCAGATCAAACCATCCCCACCTGCTTCAACTCACTCTTCAGATACGCGTAGTAAATCGGCCCCGCCACTACCCCCGGCAGGCCGAACGCGGCCTCGAACACCAGCATCGCCAGCAGCAACTCCCACGACTTGGCACTGATCTGCCCGCCGACGATGCGCGCGTTGAGGAAGTATTCGAGCTTGTGGATAACAATCAGGTAACCCAGCGCCGCCACAGCGACCCAGATCGACAACGACAAACCGACGATGGTGATCAAAGTGTTCGACATCAGGTTGCCGATCACCGGCAGCAGGCCGAGCAGGAAGGTCAGCACGATCAGGGTTTTGGTCAGCGGCAGCTTGATCCCGAACATCGGCAGGATCACCGCCAGGAAAATCCCGGTGAAGACAGTGTTGAGCAGGGAAATCTTGATCTGGGCGAACACGATGTTGCGAAACGCCTGGACCAGCAGGTGCAGGCGTTCGAACAGCGCCGCAGCCAGCGGCTTGCGCTTGGTCAGGTCCGGCACACGCTGCAAGGCAATGATCGCACCCAGCACCATGCCGATCAGCAAGGTCACGAACATGTGCGCCGCATCCTTGCCCACCAATTGCAAATCGCTGAGGTGTTTGCTGACCCACTCGCCAATCGCCACGCGGAATTCCGCGGCACTGGCCGGCAGGTAGGCGTCGATGAACGGCGGCAGTTGCCCGCGCGCGCGGTCGACCACTCCCATGAACTTGTCGAGGGAGGCACCGGGGTTTTCCGCCTCGTGCAGCAGGAAGCTGAAGGCACCGGCAAAGATCAGCGATAGCACGCTGACAATCAGAGTCCCCAACAATGCCACCGCCAGCCAGCGCGCACGCCGGCCTTCGATCAGCCGTTGCAGTTGCGGGGTGAGCATGTTGACCAGTTCGAACACCAGCAATCCGGCGAGCAGGCTGGGCAGCAACCGCAGCGGCAGGACCAGCAGCAGCCCGCCAAAAATGATGACCCAGCTGATGACCAGCAAGACTTGACGCTGAGAAAACGTTGGCATACAGCCTCAAAAACGAACGGCGTAAAAAGGATTGGCAGTCTGCCAGCGATCCGGTGCGAGCACTAGGGATTGTGTGGGGCGACCTTAGTGGGGGCCCTGGATGTTTGCAGTGCCTCGACTGGCCTGCTCGCGATGGGGCCCTCACAGCTCCAAAAATTTTCAGCCCTAGTTTATTTTTTCTTCAGGCAATCGCTCATGAACACCTTGCGCTCATCCCCCTTGAGGGCTTTGGTGGCGGCGTCGGCATTGCAGGTCTTCATCTTCTCTTGCTGTGGGGTCAAGGTCTTACCAGCATCGTTTGCCGGCGCAGTCGCCTTCAGGCAGGTGCTCATGAAAGCTTTGCGCTCGTCGCCCTTGAGGCTTTTGGCCGTAGCGTCGGCGTTGCAGGTAGTCATTTTCTCTTGCTGGGCCGTATTGGCGGCAAAGCCCTGGGAGCACAGCAGCAAACCGATCATCAACAAAGGGACACGCATCATCTTCATGGAGTTTTCTCCTGGTCGCCACACCGAGGGGCGTGGCCTTGCACTGGAGTGTAGACAACCCCTGTTACACCTTCCTGTTCTCCAGATGGCTGCGCCGATACTGCTCCGGCGTACATCCGGCCTGGCGCTGGAACATCGCGATAAACGCCGAGCCGGTGCTGTAGCCCATGTCGAAGGCGATTTCCTGAATGCTGCGCGGGCTGTCCAGCGCTTCGATCGCCGCCAGAAAACGCAGGCGCTGGCGCCACTCGCCGAAACTCATGCCCAGTTCCCGCACGAACTGCCGCGCCAGGGTGCGCTCGCTGACATGGATGCGTGCGGCCCATTCCGACAGCGGCCGATTGTCCCCCGGTTCGGCCTGCAGCGCTTCCAGGATCCCGAGCAATCCGGGGCTGCTGGCATAGGGCAGGTAGCACTCGTGCACCGGGGCCTGTTGCAACTGGTCCACCAATACCTGGGCCAGACGCTGGTCGGCGGCCTGTTCGGGGATTTTCACGTCCCGGGCGGCGAAGTCCTTGAGGATCGCCTTGAGGATGTCGCTGATGGCCAGGGTGCAGGCTCGCGGCGGCAGGTCGGCGCAGACCTTGGGTGCCAGGCACACCGCGCGGTAGTTGACCGGTTGGTGGCTGTAGAAGCTGTGCTCGATCTGCGGCGGCACCCACACCGCGTATTGCGGTGGCGACATGAAGCGGCTGCCCTCGACGTCCATGTGCAGCACGCCGTGGGCGGCATATTCCAGCGTCCCCCAGGGATGTCGATGGGGCGCGGCGTATTCGTGGGCGTCGAAATCGGCGTAGCGGAAGTACACCGCCGACGGCAGTTCGCTGAAATCCAGCAGGTCGATGTGTTTACTGCTCATGCTGTCCGTCATCAGGGGCCGGTTGTCTGGATCGAAGTATAGGCTTGCATCCAGACAAGAGGATAATTGCCCTTCATTAACGTTCTGGTTTTTCCCGATGCAATACGCTTATCCCCTGCTGGCCATTTTTATCTGGGCCGGCAACACCGTGATCACCAAAATGTCGGCCGGGGCGATCTTCCCCGCCGAGATCGGTTTCTACCGCTGGCTGCTGGCCGGGTTGCTGTTCACGCCCTTCATGCTCAAACCGGTGCTCGCCCATTGGCCACTGATCCGCCCGAAGCTGGGCAAGATCTTTGTCCTCGGTGTTCTCGGCATGGCGGTCTATCAAAGCCTGGCGTACTTCGCCGCGAGCCTGACCTCGGCCACCAACATGGGCATCATCCTGTCGCTGATGCCGCTGATGTCGCTCGCCATGGCGATCATCAGTCTCGGCCAGCGCCTGACCATGGGCGCCCTGGCCGGTGCGGTACTGTCGTTTGCCGGTGTCCTGGTGGTGGTGTCGTCCGGAAGCCTTGGCACATTGCTGGAACACGGGGTCAACCTGGGCGACGCGATGATGCTGATCGCCACCCTGGCCTATGCGGTCTACAGCACCCTGTTGAAAAAATGGCAACTGAAACTGCCGCCGCTGGTGCTCTTGTATCTGCAGGTGCTGGTGGCCGTGGTGGTGCTGTTTCCATTGTTCATCGCCTCACCGAAAGTTGGCCCGACCCTGCAGAACATTCCGCTGGTGCTGTACGCCTGCCTGCTGGCATCGATGGTCGCGCCGCTGGCGTGGATGCAGGCCGTGGTGCGTTTGGGACCGAGCCGGACCACGCAGTTTTTCAATTTGCTGCCGCTGATTACCGCCCTGATTGCGGCGGTGGTGCTGCATGAACAACTGGCGCTGTATCACCTGGTGGGCGGGGTATTGACCTTGGGTGGAGTGATTGTTTCCGAGCGATGGACAACGGTGTTGGGTCGCGCCTAGCTTTTTGTGGCGAGGGAGCTTGTCGGATCGCCGCACCGTCCCGTTGGGCTGCGCAGCAGCCCCTATTCATTCACCCAAGACTCAATGATCGATTTGCGACCGCTGCGCCGTCGAACGGGAGCAAGCTCCCTCGCCACAGGCGGTCTAGACGCCTGCCGCCGCCAGCCGCGCCGCATGCTCGACAAACAGCCGGATCGGTTCGGCCCCCTTGCCCACCAGCCCCAGCGACTGGTTGACGATATCGAAGTGATCCAGCGGATACTCATCGCCAATCACCATGCCCAGGTGCGAGCTGTAGCGCCCGACCATGCCGTCGCAATGCCCGGCTTCGCGGACGAAGGTTTTAGCGAATAGCCGGCAAGTGCGGTTGGTGCCGTCCAACAGATTGCGCCCGCGATCGGTAATGCCCGGTTGCAAGGTGCCGGACCAGGAGTAATAACGCACACCGTTGACCTGCTCCGGCCCCTGACCACCCCAGGTGTCAGGCAAGCCCTGTGGATAACGCTGGTTGAACAGCGCCACGCCAGCACTGGTGAGGGAGTGATGAGACGCATGGATATCCACCGGCAGCTTCGGCCCGCGGTAACCGGTATCCAGCCAGCCCATCAGCACCCCGATCATCCGTAGCAAAACGCTCAGCAGACGACCACGGACGCTGTCATGGGGATAATGCTCGTGCAGGTAATCGGCGAGCTCCGAACCGTGGTTCGGCCCCGCCACCGAGGTCACCGAAGCGATCAGGTCCGGGCGTTTGGCCGCTGCATAACGGGCGGTCAGCGAGCCCTGGCTATGGCCGATCAGGTTAACCTTGGCGGCTCCGGTTTCCCGCAGGATTTCGTCGATACGCACCAGCAATTGCTCGCCGCGCACTTCGTTCGAATTGAGCGGCGAGACCTGCACCGCGAACACCACCGCACCACCACGGCGCAACGCCTCGACGATCCCGTACCAGTACGGATAAAGCACCAACCGGATGAACCCGAGCATTCCCGGGACCAACACCAGCGGGTAGCGCGGGGCAGAACCTTGCGACATGGGTGGACATCCTTGTGGTCGGGTGTTGATGCAAGGCGGGATGCAAGACATCCGCCAAGCTAAGCCTGCGAAGATGACAACTCGACGACAAGTCTATGTCATCGGCCCTACTTCAACCCCACCACGCCCGCCACGATCAGCCCGACCGAGACCAGCTTGATCACGCTCAGGCTTTCACCCAGCAGCGCGAAACCGAGAAACACCGTGCCCAGCGAACCGATGGCGGTCCAGATCGGGTACGCGATGCTCACCGGCAACTCGCGCATGGCCAGGGTCAGGAAGTAGATTCCGCCCACAGCGGCCACCACGGTGATCAACGAAGGCCAGAGCCGGGTGAAGCCCTCGGCGTACTTCATGCCCATGGCGAAGGTGACTTCGAACCCGGCGGCGACCAGCAGAAACAGCCAGGCCACCTAGAACTCCCCGGCCAGCGCCAACAGACGCTGCTCAGCCTCGGCGGCAGATATTTCAAAGCTGCGCTCGGTGGACTCTTCGCCCTCGGCAGCCACCACGGTGACGTCCGTGATGCCGATGAATCCGAGCACCGTACGCAGTAGCGTATCGGCATGGTTCATGGCTTCGAGCTCGCCACCCGGGCCAAAACCGAAGCCGCCACGGCTGGTGATGATCAGGGCCTTTTTACCCTGTACCAACGGCTCGTACTGAGCCACGCCATTGTCCAGGCTGTGATCGAAGGTCACCCCGACCCGCACGATCTGATCGATCCAGGCCTTGAGACCGCTGGGTACGCTGAAGTTGTGCATCGGTGTGGATATCAGCAACACATCGTGGCCAAGCAGTTCGCCAACCAGTTCGTCACTGAGGGCCAGGTCAGCCTGCATCGACAGCGGCCGAGCGTCGGGCTCGGGGTAAAACGCGGCAGCCACGAATGCCTCGTTGACCGGCGGTATCAACGTCCGACCGACTTCGCGTCGGGTCAACTGTGAGTGTGGATGACGGGCCTGCCAGGCCGCTAGAAACACTTCGGCCAAACGCCGGGAGTGCGAACGCTCACCACGGGGACTGGCGTGAACAGCAAGAATTCTACTCATCTGTCTCTCCTCAGGACTAAACTCAAACGGCTTGTGGCTTGCAGCTTGAAGCTGACCAACGTCCTCGTTCAAATGAGAAGAAATCAGTCTGGATGAATCTATTTCATCCATGGAGTGTTGAATGTTTGCCTCATTGCCGTTGACCGCCCTGCGGGCCTTCGAATCCGCCTCACGCCTGTTGAGCTTCAAGGCTGCCGCCGAAGAACTGTCCGTCACCCCGACGGCGGTGTCACACCAGATCCGCTCCCTGGAAAGCTGGCTCGGTGTGCCGTTGTTCGAGCGCCTGCCACGCCAGGTACGCCTGACCGAATGCGGCGAACGGCTGTTCCAGAGCCTGCACGGGGCTTTTCTGGAAGTGGCGCAAAGTGTCGATACCCTGCGCCCACAACGCAGCGGCGCCAACCTGACAGTTTCCACCACCGCCGCCTTCGCCGCCCTGTGGCTGGTGCCACGGCTTGGACGCTTCTACGCCCGTCACCCGAACATCAACGTGCGCCTCGATACCCACTGCGAGGTCATCGATCTGCATCAGGACGCCAGTGTCGATCTGGTGCTGCGCTACAGCCTCGATGATTACCCCAACCTGTACGGCCAGTGCCTGTTCGATGAGTCCTTCGGTGTCTACGGCTCGCCAGAACAGGTGGCCCTGGCGTCGAGTCGCCCCCCCACGCTGATCAGCGTGCGCTGGCACAACTCCAAGCTCTATGCCCACGGCTGGGAGGCCTGGTGTGCGCGATCCGGTGAAACATGGTTGAACGGCCAGCCCGCCGTGCGTGAATACGACGAAGAACACTACGCCCTGCAAGCTGCGATTGCCGGGCAAGGTCTGGTGCTGGCGAGCAATATTCTGGTGTCGGAAAGCGTGGCCAGTGGCCTGTTGTTGCCGTACCGCGGGGACATCCAGGTCGATGGCGCCGGCTACAGCGCACTGTGCGTGCCGGGGCGCGAGCGGCATCCCCCGGTTCGAGCGTTTTTTGCGTGGTTGCAGGAGGAGACTCAATTATCCCGCCTATTTCAAAGATAAGAACCTTCGACAACTAAGCAGAGAGTGCACTTATAAAAAACCTCTGTACCGCCCCCGCAACTCAAACATCTAGAGACGCCCTCAACTTTAAAACCTAATTATACACCGCAGCCCTGCAAGCCAGAATACAAACCAACCCAAACATTAAAAGTAACAACATCAAAATAGACTTTACCTTTATTCAGCTTAAGCTTGAGCCGCAACCAAACGATCACCAAAACTCGTTAGAAAGGATTCTATATGAACATTGAACAACGCTTGGAATTTATCAATACGCTCCCCCCTCTTAAACCAGAAGCCATTCGATCTTTTTTATCTCTCAATGAAACACCCACACCTCCACACGATAACAATGGCCCAAATGGATTTGTAACTCCTGACAGTGTGAATATATTTCTCCCGGGATTCTCTGAAAGCCTGATATCAGATATCAACCTCTGCAAACTGGATATGCAGAATTCAGCCGACATAGAATACCCGGATACCACACAACAGTTTGAATGGTATAAACACTACACAAAAGGATTAAGTGATCTGGGCTGGACAATTCAAGCAAAAAACCTTCAGGACGTGACTATCAAGGGCATAAACCTGACAATGGACCAAGTCGCCATAGATGTAATAAAAGGACTAGTTGGCAACAATGCAAACTTACTGACAAACCTCGCAAAACAAGCCATCACCGCCATCCAGGGTGATGAAAAATTGATCACGTTATTTGAGTCAAATAAAAAGCTTGGAAAACAATCAAAGTTCGACATTGCCCCGGCATGGCTTGATAGCAACGGGCAAGCGAATATGGTTTTGAACACCATCGCACTGGACAATCAGGAAAGCACAACAAGCTTTCTGTTCTGGAAGACCACCAAACAATCCACCACCATAAAATCAGGAGCAATGCACATTTATCTGGACAACGCCATTTTTGACGCCTTGCGCGGAGAGCTACGCGAAGTCTTTCTGAACGAAGCTAAATCGAAGATCAGGAAGCTCCCAAAACTAAAACCGGTCTAATGCCACGCACAGGCCATGTTAAAGTCGACGAAACTTGTCGACTTTAACAAACGAATATATCTGGAGCCCAAAATGCCAACTTCCAATTTAGACTTCTACATTGTCAGCGGCAATATTGTTATCTTTTCTGGAGAACACTCCGAAAAATTCAAAAATGACATTTTACATTCAAGCCTCACCGGCCATTTAGTAGCCGAAGCTAATAGCACCAACAGCGATGAGGTGTGGTCCACCTATACAAAAACTGTCGCAGACCTGAGTTGGGTGACCTGCCGCTTAAATCAAACCAACACTCGTTCCAACGAAGAAAGCTTGTACACTATCTCGCTGCAAGCTTATGGCGATGTACTTTCAGAGAACGATCGACAAACACTTGACCATGCGTTTTCCGTACTGAAGGAGCAGCCCAAGGATTCGCCATCAATATTGGCCCTAACTACCCGTTTTAACGCCCACACAACTACAAGCTACCAGGATAACAAAAAAGGCGACACTTCAGAAAAAAAGACGAGCACTGGCATCCTATTGACCTTTATCAACCACGAAAAAATCGTGCACACACTGAGAATTACTATCGAGAGCGGTCAATATCTCGATATCGGCATTTTGAACAACCCTGTGCTCGATACAACCAACAAAGATGACTTTAATACCTGGCTATTATCCAGCACTTTTGACGAGTCCACGTACGAAGGCCTCAGAGTTGAAGTTGACGCATATCTCGATGACAGTATTACTGCCGAAATAATTCGAATCCAAGATTCTCGGTAAATTTTTTGCACCGACAAAAAGAAACTTTATACAGGCAGCACAGCACTTCGAGATACTTAGTGAAGTGCTGTAGGATCATAGAATTGGCGTCAGTACTTCACAGTCTTCGGCGCCTTGCCCGCCTTCATCTGCTCCAGCAATGGCGCGCATTGATTCGCCTCCCCCCCACTCGGCGCCACCAGCGCCAGCAACCCTGCCGCCGGTGCGGCGATCACGCCCAGCGCCACCATCCCGGCTCCGCGCAACATCAGCGGCACGGCCTTGACCCCGGCATCGGGCTTGATGAACTTGCCGCGCACGTACAGCGGCGAGCGCAATGAAATCAGGCGCCAGCCCTTGGATTCCGGGGTGATGGTCAGGTCCAGTTGTTCGGTCGCCATGTTCGCCGTGCCGTCGATGTAGACGATGGCGTTCTCGGTGTCGAACACAAACAGGCGAGTAGTTGCCAGGCCGGACTGGATGCCGAAGTCGGCGGCGGCGCAGTTGATCTTCACTTCCTTGTCGCCAAAGATTTTGCCGACCACGTAGTTGCCGACGTTCAGGCCCGCCAGCTCCATCAACTCGCGACTGATGGCGCCATCGTTGATCAGCATTTTCAGATTACCATTGGCGCTGCCCAGCAGTTTGGCCACCGAATTGCCGTGCCCGCTGATATCAGCATCGCCGTTGAGTTCGCCGAAACTGGTTTTCATCGGTTCAAAGCCGGGGAACAACTGCTTGAGCTTGAAGCCTCGGGCCGTGAGTTGGGCATGACCCTCCAGTGGATCGGCGTGGCCGTTCAGGCGAATCTGCGCATCCAGCTTGCCGCCGGCCACGCCGAAACGCAGCGGTTCGAGGCTGAGTACGCCATCGGTGAGTACCAGGTGGGTATAGAGGTCGTTGAACGGCAGCTTTTCGCTGTGCACGATGCGCTTGCCGGTGAACTCGACATCAGCATCCATATCGCGCCAACGATCGGTCTTGAACTCTTCGACCGGCAGCACTTTGTCCGCCGGCTGTTTGCTGTCACCGCCCCGGGCCTTCTGTTCGGCGTTGGAGTCGGCACCAATCAGCGGCGCCAGGTCAGCGAATAGCAATTGATTGGACAGCAGCGAGCCGCTGAGTTTTGGCCGTGGCTGGCTGGCCACATAGGTCAGATTGCCGTGGATGTCGCTTTCACCGATCTTGCCGTTGAATTGTTCATAGCGGAACACCGCACCACCTGCCTCGTGCAACTTGGCGATCAGGTGGCCATCGGTGGCATAAGGTGGCGTGTCCGGCAGGATCACGCCGGTCAGCGGGTAGAGGTTGCCCAGGCTGGTGCCGGCCAGTTTCAGGCGCAAGTCCAGGGCACCCAGGTTCAGTGGATCGGTCAGGGTGCCGGCCAGTTCAACGCTGGAATCGGCGATCTTTACCTGTGCCTGAAGCGGAAACGGCCGTGCCGCGTCCTGCAACGCCAACAGCCCGCCAATCTTGCCCTGGCCCGCGAGTTTCTGGCCGTGGTACTGGCCGTTGACCTTGAGGGCGAACGCATAATCCTGGGGTGACGAGCCCTTTTCCTGCGCGGCTTTCGCCGCCTTGTCGCCGACGATATCGCTGAACGGGATCGGTTTGCCCAATGGATCGATCAGCACGTCGAGCTGGGTCTTCAGGTTCTGGTCATCGAGGGTGACATGGCCCTTGTCGAAGCCAATCGCACCGATATCCACCACCCAGCTCGAAGGCTCGGCGTCCGGGTCTTTCGGGTCGAATTTGAAGGTCCAATTGGCGCGCCCGTCAGCCAGGCGTTGCAGTTGGGCATTGGGTTCGGTGAGATCGATACGCGGGATCACCACCCGCTGCGCCAGCAATGCCAGGGGTGAAATACGCAGCTCCACCCGCTTGAGGGTGACCATCTGCGGTTGTTTCGACCAATCAGGATTGCCCAGGCTCAAGTCTTCGGCCACCACATGAGGCCACGGCACCCAGGCGCGCCAGCCGCTTTCATCGGGCTCGGGCTGCCAGACCACCGACAGATTGCCGTTGATGGCGAAGGCGCGGTGCAGCTCTTCGGAAACCTTGGCGTTGAGCGGCGGTTTGATCCGGTTCCAGTCAAAAAACACGATGATCAGCACCAGCACCATCAACAAGCTAAGGAAAGTGGAAAGGGTCCAGACCAACGTCTTTTGAGTGCGCGTCATTGCACAGGGCTCCTGATACGACTGAGCGCCCCGACTGCGACGCACATGTGAAACGGTGAGCCGCAAACGGCTCGCCATGAGAGTTACGACTGATAAAAACCCGGCAGGTTTAATCGAAAGACCGATTTCGCTGAATTCACCCAGTCAAAAGCTGACCAATCAGTCATTCAGCGTTACCGCCCCCGCACTACTGCCTGTCGAAGATGAGTCGAAAATACCCATTTCGGGGCAGGACAACTCGCCTGAAACGCCTGGTTTAGAGCCTTCGCAGTAAACAATCAATTCCATTGATTATTACCATTGCGTTTATGAACTTTCATATCGATTTATCGAGAGTAGCATTGCTCTCGTACCCAATTTTTCGCACCCCCGAGGAGCACAACGATCATGAAACGCCAATTACTGCTTAGCCTTACACTCTCGATGCTGGCCAGCACTGCCTTTGCCCTGCCAGCCGCTGACCAGGCCACCCCACAAGTGAAACAAGACCACTCGGCGTTCAGCCAGACCGTTGCCGCCGATGGCTCCGACCGTACTCCACAAGGCCAGACCCTTGCCGAAGGCGGCAATGATCGCCTGAAAGAAAAAGGCCTGATCACTCAGGATGGCTCGGACCGTACTCCTCAGGGCCAAACCCTGGCAGCCGATGGTACCGATCGTACCCCACAAGGCCAGACCCTTGCCGCTGATGGTTCGGATCGCACTCCACAAGGTCAGACTCTCGCTGCTGATGGCTCCGACCGTACTCCACAAGGTCAAACCCTCGCTGAAGGTGGTGGTGACCGTGTGATCGAACGCAACAGCGCCGTGAGCTAAGCCCCATGGCCGCCCTGAAAAAAAGCCCAATCCCCGGATTGGGCTTTTGCCTTTTCAGCGGTCCGCTTGATAGATGCGGCACTTCTCCCGCTTGATCCTCCACAGTCGTTCGACGCCGGCAAAGCCGATTTGCTAGAGTGCGCCGCGTCCCTGTCCAGAAAACGCCCTTGCGATGCTGCCCCGCGCCGAACAGAAACAACAAACCCGTAATGCCCTGATGGACGCTGCCAGGCGCCTGATGGATGGCGGCCGAGGATTCGGCAGCCTGAGCCTGCGCGAAGTCGCGAAAACCGCCGGGATCGTACCGACCGGTTTCTATCGGCATTTTGCCGATATGGATGAATTGGGCCTGGTGCTGGTCAGCGAAGTCGGCCAGACATTCCGCGAAACCATTCGCCTGGTACGACACAACGAATTCGTGATGGGCGGCATCATCGATGCCTCGGTGCGGATCTTTCTCGACGTAGTCAGCGCCAACCGATCGCAGTTCCTGTTTCTCGCACGCGAGCAATACGGCGGTTCGCTACCGGTGCGCCAGGCCATCGGCCGTTTGCGTGAAAACATCAGCTCGGACCTGGCGGCGGATTTGTCACTGATGCCGAAACTGCAGCATCTGGGCATCGCCGACCTCAGCGTCATGGCGGACCTGATCGTCAAGAGCGTGTTCGCTACTCTGCCAGACATCATCGACCCGCCAACCGAGGCCTTGCCCGAGCACCTGACGCCCCAGGCAAAAATCACCCAGCAGTTGCGATTCATCTTTATCGGCCTCAAGCATTGGCAAGGGCTTGGAAGTACTGAGTAACGCCCCTCGTTTCAGAATGCTCCAAAACCCACATTGAGCTTGATCGCTTCAACCTGGTGCAAAAATCAAAAACAACGCACCAACTTCAACCAAAAAACTCACCCCATCGTCGCGCATCCCACATCTCCGTCAGTCATTTCCTACGCATCATGTCGATTGGCAAGCCCCTTGCTCTAGCCTGAGCATTGTCCATTGCTGGAAGCCTTCCGATGCTGGTGATTCATCGCAGAATAGACCCTCAACCCGCCTGGGCTGCCGAACTGCACCTGACGTTCGAAGCCCGCAGCAAAAGCCGTTTGCGCTGTTTCAGTGCCGAAGGCGAAGACGTCGGGTTGTTTTTGGAGCGCGGCCAGCCGCCATTGCATGATGGCGAATGCCTGCAAGCCGAAGACGGGCGAATCGTGCGCGTTTGCGCCCGCCCCGAACAACTGCTGCACGTCACCTGCGCCAATGCCTTCGAATTGACCCGGGCGGCCTATCACCTGGGCAATCGCCATGTCGCCCTGCAGGTCGGCGACGGCTGGTTGCGCCTGCTCGACGATTACGTGCTCAAGGCCATGCTCGAACAACTCGGTGCCGTTGCCGTGAACATCGAGGCGCCGTTCCAGCCGGAACATGGCGCCTACGGCGGTGGTCATCATCATTCTCGCCACGGCGATGAAGACTTCAACTACGCGCCGAAACTGCACCAGTTCGGCGTACGCACATGAACCCGGCCTGGGCGCTGCTGCGCCTGGCCAGTCCACAACTGCCGATTGGCGGCTACAGCTACTCCCAAGGGCTGGAAATGGCTGTGGATAACGGCCGTGTTCACGACGCCGACAGTGCGCGACGCTGGATCAGCGATCAGTTGCTGCTGAATCTGGCGCGCTTCGAAGCGCCGCTGTTGCTCGCCCATTGCGTGGCCGCCAGCGAGGAAAACTGGGACGAGTTGCTGCAGAACTGTGAAGCGCATCGCGCCAGTCGCGAAACTCGCGAGCTGCATCAGGAGAGTCGGCAGATGGGCTACTCGTTGCAGCAATTGCTCAATGGCTTGCCGGAACTCGACGCGCCGGCCCGTGCCTTCCTCGATCAACGCAGCGAGCCGCATCTGGCCCTGGGTTGGGCCTTGGCCGCACGCGCCTGGCGGATCAGCCCGCAGGACGCCCTGGCCGCATGGCTCTGGAGCTGGCTGGAAAATCAGTTGGCCGTGCTGATGAAGACCCTGCCCCTGGGTCAGCAGGCCGCCCAACGCCTGACCAGCGAACTGTTGCCACTGCTTCAACAAGCGCAACAGAACGCCACCCGAATCGATCCCGATCACTACGGCAGCGCCGCTTTCGGCCTGTCCCTGGCGTGTATGGCACACGAGCGCCAGTACAGCCGTCTGTTCCGTTCCTAGGGCCCCTATTTTGGAGAATCACATGAACACACAACCCCTGCGCGTCGGCATCGGCGGTCCGGTCGGCTCCGGCAAAACCGCCCTGACCCTGGCCCTGTGCCTGGCCCTGCGCGAGCGTTACAACCTGGCCGTCGTGACCAACGACATCTACACCCGCGAAGACGCCGACTTTCTGGTGCGCAACGAAGCCCTGGCGCCGGAACGCATCATTGGCGTGGAAACCGGCGGCTGCCCGCACACGGCCATCCGCGAAGACGCCTCAATCAACCTCGAAGCCGTGGATCAGCTCAACCGACGTTTTCCGGGGCTGGACCTGATTCTCGTGGAGTCTGGGGGCGACAACCTCTCCGCGACCTTTAGCCCGGAACTGTCGGACCTGACCATCTACGTGATCGACGTCTCGGCCGGCGACAAGCTGCCGCGCAAGGGCGGGCCGGGAATCTGCAAATCCGACCTGCTGGTGATCAACAAGATCGACCTGGCGCCGCTGGTCGGTGCTTCGCTGGAGATGATGAACAGCGACACCCAGCGCATGCGCAACGGCAAGCCGTTCGTGTTCAGCAATCAGAAAACCGGTTTGGGCCTGGAAGAAATCATCGCCTTCATCGAACGCCAGGGTTTGCTGACCGCGGCCTGAGCAAGACTTATCAACAAGGAAGCTTATCCATGACACTCAAACGCATTCTCGGCGCCCTGGCCCTGCTGCTGGCCCCGACCCTCGCCTTCGCCCATCCGGGGCATGGCGACAACGGCTTGATCGCCGGCATCAGCCATCCGCTTGGCGGCCTCGATCACTTGCTGGCGATGCTCGCCGTCGGCCTGTGGGCGGCACAGCAGCAAGGTGCTGCGCGTTGGGCGCTGCCGTGCGCCTTTGTTGGCACTATGTTGATTGGCGGGCTGTTGGGTTTTGAAGGATTGAACCTGCCGGGACTGGAAGGCGCGATTGCCGCTTCCGTGTTGGCTTTGGGGTTGGCGGTTGCCTTGGCGGTGCGTCCACCGTTGGTGATGGCGGTGGGTGCGACTGCGTTGTTTGCGCTGTTCCATGGCGTGGCCCATGGTCTTGAGCTACCGGACATGTCGAGTCCCTGGACCTACGCCGCAGGTTTTGTCGCAGCGACGGCGGTGTTGCATGCGGCGGGTTATGCAGTCGTGCGGGTGTTGCCACAAGCAGCTGCGCCACTGGTTCGACTGGCAGGCGCGGCTTCGGCGGCGACCGGGGTGTGGTTGCTGGCGGGCTAACCCCCTCCCTGTAGGAGCTGCCGCAGGCTGCGATCTTTTGATCTTGCATTCAAAATCCACATCAAAAGATCGCAGCCTGCGGCAGCTCCTACGAGGATCGCATCCGTCGAGTCAGCCTCTCTGCTAACATGTCGCGCAATCGCCCCTGCCGTGACGACGCCAGCCAATGCCGCCTGTTTCCCGCTCCGCCTCTCAGCCCGAATTGACCGCCCTGTTCGCCTCGGTGCAACAGCACTTCCTGAACGTCATCGTGCCGCTCTGGCAAGGTCCGGGCTGGAACGCCGACATGGCGTTGCCCTACGAGGCGCTGGATGCCGAACACCAACCGCTGCCAGCGCAACGCTACCGAGCCATGGCCTGTGCGCGGCAGTTGTATCTGTTTGCCGGCCTGATCGGTCAGGTGCCGGGTGCCGAAGAGCGTGCCGCCGCGTTGTTCCGCTCGATGCAGCGGCACTTTCACGATGCCGAGCACGGAGGTTGGTTCTATAGCGTCGATGCACAAGGTGCGCCGCTGGATCAGCGCAAGGACCTCTACACCCACGCCTTCATCCTGTTCGCTTGCGCCCATTATTGGGACAAGGTCCGCGAGCCGCTGGTGGAGTCGGTGCTCAACGCCTCGCTGGAAGTGGTCGCGCAGCGCTTCGCCACGGACGACGGCCTGTACGAAGCCACGCTCGAGCGCGACTGGTCGTCGCTGGACAGCGGCCCATTGCAAAACCCGCTGATGCACCTGGCCGAAGCTTTCCTCGCCACCCTGTCGGTGCGCGAAGACCCCGACGTGCAACAGGCGCTCGTCGAGTTATGCACAGCCATGCACGCGCGCTTCATCGATCCGCAGCACGGCGTGTTGATGGAGAAGCCGCTGGGGACTGTGGATAACTGGTTTGAACCGGGGCATCAGTTCGAGTGGTATTTCCTGCTGGAATCCTCGGCGCTGTTGCGCAATTCGACGCTGCATGCCGATCTGGAGCGGGCTTTTGCCTTTACCGAGCAAGCGGGCGTCGATCAGCAGACGGGTGCCGTGCGGGCGATGCTCGACTTCGCAGCGCAGGGCGGCGTGCGGGATGCCACGCAGCGTATCTGGGCCCAGGCCGAGTACTTGCGCGCATTGACGCTGCGTCCGGACAGCGAAGTGGCTGTACTGCGTCAATTGCAAGCCTTGCAGCAGCGCTCGCTGCATGCCGGCGGCTGGTACGAATGCCGTGACGAGCACGGTGAAGTCAGCCGCCGCGACATGCCTTCTACCACGCCCTATCACCTGGCGACCTGTTATCGCGGGCTGGCGCAATATCTCGGCTGACTTTGTGACGAGGGGGCGTCCAATCACTCAATCCACTTGCGATCGCCGGTAAAGCTGATGGTCAGCCATCGCGCGGCATCCGGCTCGCCAAGCTTCGCGGAAATTTCCTCGCGCAAACTGTCCAGTTGCCCCACACCGTCGAGCCAGTAATCCTTCGGCAATACGATGTGAATCTCGATAAAACAGGCCCTGCCGTGTTTCTGCACGTAGGAAATGTAATCGTCGAAACCATGCTCGACCTTCGCCACCTCCATCACCTGACGCACCTTGTCGTCCAGTTGATCCGGGACGATCCCCAGCACATCGCGCAAGGCCGGTCCGAGGATTTTGAACGCCGGGGGGAGCATGCCCAGGGCCAGCAGGATCAGGATCATCGGGTCGACATACACCGCCCACTTGTCATAACCCTGAGTCTTGAGCAGCAGCGCGATGAGAAAACTCACCAGCAGGCCCGCCGACAGCATCGCGTCCACCAGCCAACTGATGTTGTCGAACTGGATCAGCGATGAGTTGAGTGTGCGATTGCGTTGGCGGACGTAGAAAAAATAAATGAGCTCAACGACAGTGAAGAACGCCGCGTAGAAAATCACCAGCCCCAGTTCGACCTCGCGGCCACCACTGATGATGCCGAACACACCGTTGAGAAAGGCATAAACGGCGACCAGGAAAATGAAGCTGCCCTCGATCACCAGCACCATGGGCTCCAGGTGCCAGGATCCGAACTGGAAGCGCTGGTTGCTTTCCTTGGCGATCAGCCGGGCGGTAATCAGCATCAGGACCTTGATGAAGGCCGCGATCAACGAAAAGAAGCCATCGAACAGGATGGATTGGGCGCCCGAAACAAACCCGGTGATGATCCCGGCGAATGTCACGGCAAGCATCAGGAAGGTCGATTGTTTGAGCAGCGACTGCTCGCCTCGATTACTCACTTGATCTCCTCTAATACCTCTAGACCGCCGGGTGTGGCGGAGTTGTTGGGTGAGGAGTCTAGCTGATGTCTTGCACTGCCAGTTCCGCCCCCTTCGTCGGAGCGCCGCCCGGAGCAAGCCCGCGAAGGGCCGTTACGCGGTCTTAAGACTTACGCTCGATTGCAAACCCGGCCCAGGTCTGGCTGACCGGCATCAGTTCCAGGCTGTTGATGTTGATGTGCGCCGGGGCATTGAGCACCCAGAAGATGGTCTCGGCGATGTCCTGCGGCTGAATCGGCTCGGCACCGGCGTAAGTGGCGTTATAGCGCTCCTGGTCACCGGCAAAACGCACCAGCGAGAACTCGCTCTCGCACAGGCCTGGTTCGATGTTGCTGACCCGTACGCCCGTGCCTTGCAGGTCGCAGCGCAAGTTCACGGAGAACTGCTTGACGAAAGCCTTGGTCGCGCCATAAACGTGGCTGCCCGGGTACGGGTAGTTGCCGGCAATGGACCCCAGGTTGACGATACCGGCACCACGACCATGGGCAATCAGGCGCGGCAACAGCAGACGGGTGCTGTACATCAGGCCTTTGACGTTGGTATCGACCATGGTGTCCCAGTCGTCCAGGTCGCACTTGGGCGCCGGATCAACCCCCAGGGCCAGCCCGGCGTTGTTGATCAACCCGCGCAGTTTGGCAAAGGATGGCGGCAGATTGGCAATCGCCTCCTCCATGGCCTTGCGATCGCGCACATCGAGCACCAGGCCATGGACTTCGGTCTGCTTCGACAGCTCGGCGCACAGTGCATTGAGGCGCTCTTCACGACGGCCAGTCAGCACCAGTTTCCAGCCGGCCTCGGCAAAACGACGGGCACAGGCTTCACCAAAACCGGAGGTCGCGCCGGTAATAAACAGGGTGTTGGACATCGTGTTCTCCTTGCTTCGGCTGATCGCCAGCCATTGGAATAGAAAATCAGCAGGCAGCATGCCCGGCCTTGTTCACAGCGGCAACCACCGTTCAATCTGTTCAAAAAACGCTCAATCCCGGCAAGCCCTTGACCAGCGCGGCCTACAGCCATGTGCGCGCACGTTATCCACAGGCCGGTCCACAGTCTTTGGGGGCAAGTGGAAAAGCTGCAAGCCGCTATCCACAAGGCTTTGCGCGGCGTTTTGAAACTTTTTCGCTTGACCCTCGACCGCCTGCTGTGTAGCCCTTGGCCATTTTCATGACTGATGGGTCAAACCGACGATGGCGCCAAGCCAGTAACCACGGCCTTCAGCCGAGTCTTTCCAGAGTTTAGTCACAGACTTATCCACAGGCTTGTCCACCCCGATTTCACGCTCTTGCGCCCTGAACAAAAAGGTTGACAAAGCGGCCTTCAAGCTGCGCAAAAACACTTGATCAAAAAACAACCACCCCTCTGCAAGCCACGGTTTAAAAGGCCTCCAGCCAGCTACTCCCACGTTATTCACAGCCGGTTCCACAGTAAACGGGGACAAGTCAAAACTGTGACAAAACAACTATTTGCAGCGGCTTTATGTCGCGGTTTCGGAGCTTGGGAATATTGTTTTCCACAATTTTACTTTACGTCACATCGCCGCTCTTGTAGGAGCTGCCGAAGGCTGCGATCTTTTGATCTTGACCTTTCAAAACAAGATCAAAAGATCGCAGCCTCGTTTCACTCGACAGCTCCTACCACGGCCTTTACAGAGCGGGCATAAAAAACGCCCTGACACTGAGAGCGGCAGGGCGTTTTTTAACGCTGAGGATCAATGCCCGCCGAGATAGGCGTTACGCACATCCTCGTTGACCAACAACTCCTTGCCGGTGCCGGTCATGCGGATTTCGCCGTTGACCATCACATACGCCCGGTCCGACAACCGCAGGGCGTGGTTGGCGTTCTGCTCCACCAGGAAGATGGTCATACCGGTCTTGGCCAGTTCCCGTAGCGTTGCAAAGATCTGCTTCACCACGATCGGCGCCAGGCCCAGGCTCGGCTCATCGAGCAGCAACAACTTGGGCCGGCTCATCAGGGCCCGGGCGATGGCGAGCATTTGCTGCTCGCCGCCGGACATGGTCATCGCCCGCTGGGTACGCCGCTCTTCGAGCCTGGGGAACAGCTCGAACATGCGCTGCATGTCCTCCTTGGCATACTTGTCACCGATAGGGATGGTGCCCATCAGCAGGTTTTCCTCGACGGTCATGTCGGGGAACACCCGCCGCCCTTCCGGCGACTGCGCGATGCCGTTGGAGGCGATGTAGTGGGACGACTTGTGGGTAATGTCCACGCCCTGATAGAGGATCTGCCCGTCGGCTGCCCGTGGCTGGCCGAAGATCGACATCAGCAGAGTCGACTTGCCGGCGCCGTTGGAGCCGATCAGGCTGACGGTTTCCCCTTCGTTGATGTGCAGCGAGACGCCTTTAAGGGCCTGGATCGGCCCGTAGAACACGTCCAGTTCCTTGAGTTCGAGGATGGGTTGGCTCATAGCACCACTTCCTCTTCATCGGCGCCCAGGTAGGCCGCAATCACTTTCGGATCGTTACGAATCGCATCGGGTCCGCCCTCGGCGATGACGATGCCGTGGTCCAGCACCACGATATGATCGGAGATACTCATTACCATGCCCATGTCGTGTTCGATCAGCACCACCGTCAGATCATGCTCGTCGCGCAGCAGCCGGATCATCGCGCTCAGCGCTTCGGTTTCCTGAGGGTTGAGGCCGGCGGCCGGTTCGTCGAGGCAGATGATCTGCGGTCGGGTGCACATGGCACGGGCGATTTCCAGGCGGCGCTGCTGGCCATAGGACAGTTCACCGGCCAGGCGGTTGGCACAGTCCACCAGGTCCACCACTTCCAGCCAGTAGAACGCGTGGTCCAGTGCATCGCTTTCGGCCTTGCGATAGCCCTTGGTGTTGAGGATGCCGGCCAGCATGTTGCGGTTGACCCACATGTGCTGGGCCACCAGCAGGTTTTCCAGAACGGACATTTCCTTGAACAGGCGAATGTTCTGGAAGGTCCGCGCCAGGCCAGCACGGTTCACCAGGTGGGTGCCGCCGAATGCCTTGTAGAACAGCCGACTGGCGAAGGATTTCGGCGAAACGAAATCCGTTGGTTTGAACGGCTCGCCCAGCAACTTGATGACGTTGGTCTGTTGCCCACGAATGTTGAGTTCGATCTTGCCGCCGGAAGCTTTGTAGAAACCGGTCAGGCAGTTGAACACCGTGGTCTTGCCGGCGCCGTTTGGGCCGATCAAGGCGAAGATCGAGTTGCGGTGCACTTTCAGGCTGACATCGCTCAACGCCTTGATGCCGCCGAAGTGCATCATCAGCTTTTCTACACTGAGTACGACTTCGCTCATGGCGCTACTCCTTTACGCGGGGTCACACCGGTACGGCTGATCCGAATCAGGCCGCGCGGTCGCCAGATCATCATCAACACCATCAGGATGCCGAACAGCAGCACTCGGTACTCGGCAAAGCCACGCAGCAGCTCAGGGGCGACGGTCAGCACGAAGGCGGCAATCACCACGCCTATGGTCGACCCCATGCCACCCAGTACCACGATGGCGAGGATCAGGGCCGATTCGAAGAAGGTGAACGAGGTCGGGTTGACGAAGCCCTGGTAGGTGGCGAAGAACACCCCGGCCAGACCGGCCGTCGAGGCACCAATGGTGAACGCCGAGAGCTTGACCAGCACGTGGTTCAGGCCCATGGAGCGGCACGCGATTTCGTCTTCGCGCAGGGCTTCCCAGGCGCGGCCGACCGGCATGCGGGTCAGGCGATGCTTGATGTACAGCACGGCCAGCACCACCAGGAACAGCACCGCGTAGATGAAGTAGTACTTCACGTCCGGGTTGTAGGCGATGCCAAAGAACTCATGGAACGGCACGCCGCCATCCTTGGCCCGCTTGCCGAATTCCAGGCCGAAGAAGGTCGGCAGCGGTGCCGGCATGCCGTTCGGGCCGCCAGTCAGCGACAACCAGTTGTTGAGGATCAGGCGAATGATTTCGCCGAAGCCCAGGGTCACGATCGCCAGATAGTCACCGTGCAGGCGCAGCACCGGGAAGCCGAGAATGCAGCCTGCCAACCCCGCGGTAATCGCCGCCAGCGGCAACACCGTCCAGAAACCCAAACCAAGGTATTGATAACCGAGCGCCAGGCCGTAGGCACCGATGGCGTAGAACGCCACATAACCGAGGTCGAGCAGGCCGGCCAGGCCGACCACGATGTTCAGCCCCAGCCCCAGCAGCACGTAGATCAGCCCGAGGATGACCACGCCCAGCAGGTAGGAGTTGGAGAAAAACGGCAGCACCACGGCGATGACGATCATCAGCGGGATGATCCAGCGCAACCGCGACTTGTAGTCCGGCGCGAGCACATGCACCCCGGAGCCTGTCGTTTCAAAGCCTTCGAGGATTTTCAGGCCCTTGGATGTCTGCAGGAACATGCTCAGGGCAAAGCGGCCGGCCATGACGATCGCCACGATCCACGCCACCCGGGTGGTTTCCAGGTTGAAGCCATAGCCATCGAGAACGACGCCGACAATCGGCCCGAACACAATCAGGGCAATGAGGCCGGCAAGAATCGCGTCAACCAGACTTTTTTTGATATCAATGGTTTTTTTAGTGGTTGAAGACATCGCTTACACCTTCGACACAAGAGGACGGCCGAGCAGGCCTTGAGGCCGAAAGACCAGAACGAGGACCAGCAGCGAGAAGCTGAAAACGTCTTTGTAGTCCGAGTTCACCAGACCGGAAAACAGCGACTCGGAAATCCCGAGAATGATCCCCCCGAGCATCGCGCCGGGCAGTGAGCCAATCCCGCCGAGCACCGCGGCGGTGAACGCCTTGATCCCGATGATGAAGCCGGCATAGAAGTCGAATGTGCCGTAGTTCATGGTGATCAGCACACCGGCCAGGGCCGCCATCGCTGCACCAATGATGAACACGTAGGAAATCACCCGATCGGTGTTGATCCCCAGGATCGAAGCCATCTTGCGGTCTTGCTGGGTTGCACGGCACATGCGGCCGAGCTTGGTGTACTTGATGATGTAGGTCAGCGCGGCCATCCCGACGAACGCTGCGACCAGAATGAAGACCTTGGTGTAGGTCAACTGAACGAAACCGGTACCGATATCAACGCGCCAGGCACCCGAGAGCAGAGTCGGAACGCCTTGTTGCTTCGCGCCCTGGGAGATCTGTGCGTAGTTTTGCAGGATCAGGGAGATACCGATCGCACTGATCAGCGGTGCGAGTCGGGTAGAGTTACGCAGGGGTTTATAGGCGACGCGCTCGATGACCCAGCCATACACCGCCGTGACGACGATGGTGAAGATCAGTGTGCCAAGCATCAGCAGCGGGAAAGATTCGATACCGAAGTAAGCCAGCAGAGCCAGACTGATTGCCGCGAGGTAAGCGGAAATCATGTAAACCTCGCCGTGGGCGAAGTTGATCATGCCGATGATGCCATAGACCATTGTGTAGCCGATGGCGATCAGGCCATAGACCGACCCGAGGGTCAGGCCGTTGACCAGTTGCTGCAGGAAAATACCATCCATAACGCAATCTCACGCAATGAGAACCTGCACATGTGGCTGTGCGGTTCTTCTAAGGAAAATACAGATTTACGTCGGAGCAATGTCAGCCACGATCAGTCGACACACACCCCCCTGTAGGAGTGAGCCTGCTCGCGATTGCGGTTTAACATTCAACGAATGTGTTGCCTGTCAGTCCGTCATCGTCGGAACGCCGCCCGGAGCAAGCTCGCTCCCACAGGAGAACTGTGGGTCAGTTGATCGAGTCAGCCCTTACTTCTGTTTTTCCAGCTGGTGGTATTTGCCATCCTTGTCCCACTGGTAAACCACGTAGTCGGAGATTTTCAGGTCGCCCTTGCTGTCCCAGGTCTTCTCGCCCATGACGGTCTTGACCGGGTTCTTCTTCAGCCATGCAGCCGCTTCTTCGCCCTTGTTGGACTTGGCGCCGTTGAAGGCTGCTGCCAGGGCCTGGACCGAAGCGTAGGCGTACAGGGTGTAGCCTTCAGGCTCGGTACCGGCCTTGCGGAAGGCATCTACCACGGTCTTGCTGTCTGGCAGCAGGCGTGGGTCGGCGCCAAAGGTCATCAGCACCCCGTCAACGAATTGCGGACCGCCAGCGGTGGTCACCAGTTCGTCGGTCACGATGCCGTCGTCGGACATGAACTTGACGTCTTTCAGACCCTGCTCACGCAGTTGACGCACCAGAGGACCGGCTTCCGGGTGCAGGCCACCGAAGTAGACGACGTCAGCGCCGGCGCCGCGAATCTTGGTCACGATGGTGCTGAAATCTTTCTCGCCACGGGTCAGGCCTTCATACAGCACAGGCGTTACGCCGCGCTTGACCAGCTGAGCCTTGGTGGCATCCGCCAGGCCCTGGCCGTAGGTGTCCTTGTCGTGCAGCACGACCACTTTCTTGCCCTTGAGCACGTCGACGATGTAGTCGCCGGCCACGATGCCTTGCTGGTCGTCACGCCCGCACATACGGAACATGGCGCTCAGGCCGCGTTCGGTAACGGCGGGGTTGGTGGAGCCTGGAGTGATTGCGATGATGCCCGCTTCGTCGTAGATCTCGGAGGCCGGGATGGTCGACGAGGAGCAGAAGTGACCGACCACGCCGGCGACTTTCTGGTTGGTCAGGTCTTTGGCGACCGTCACAGCCTGTTTCGGTTCGCAGGCGTCATCGCCCTTGACCAGTACGATTTTTTCCCCGTTGACCCCGCCCGCCGCGTTGACCGCATCGGCCGCGGCCTGTGCACCCTTCATGTACTGTTCGCCAAATGCCGCGTTGGCGCCAGTCATGGGTCCCGCTACGCCGATCTTGATGTCAGCCTGAGCAAACGCAGAAACACCCAGCGCAGTTGCCACTGCGAGGGCCAGAAAACCTTTCTTGTAAAACGTCTGGGACATGAGGTGGTGCTCCATGGTTTTTTTAATTGGCACTGCGACTTCACTGAATGCTCAGAGCAAGGGCCGTGCCATCGGTTTTTTATTCTGAAAAAAGTCGCTGCTTTCTTGTTATTTCGACTGTTTCGATCCCATTTTCATTGGGCGTGCAACCGTCTAAACCGCTGAAGGTAGTACCATTATTTTTTTGAGGCGCAACCCGACTGCGCCATCATTGCAACCGCGGCTTTAAACGACGTGCAACCAGCCTGTAACAACGTGCGTCACCGAAGTGCACACTGCTGGTGCGAGACTGCTACAACCCGCACCACTACAGGCTAGCCGCAGATCGAAAAAGCGCCGCTCCCCACTGCAAAAAACAACCTTCAGATCACGATCCGCAGGCACTGGCCTGCGTGATACAGCGAGAATCCCGCCTCATACAGACAGCTGCGCAACCCTACCCCGGCCAATGGCTGCATGGGCGCGAAAGGAATCGGAAGCGCTTGAGGATTTCCGTTACACAGGTAATCGGCAAAGGCCTTGCCGACCACTGTTCCCGTGGTCACGCCCCGGCCGTTGTAACCGGTGACTGCCACTAAACCGGGCGCCGGTTCGAACAGGCGCATCAAATGATCGGGGGTAAAAGCGATGCAACCGGTCCAGGTGCACTCCCATTCCACCGGTTTCAGGTAAGGGAAGTAATGTTGCTGCACCCGGTCGGCCCAGGCCTTGAGGAACCAGGCCGGTTTCTGATTGCCATTACCCAGGCTGCCAAGCAGCAGGCGACCGTCCTTGTCTCGACGGATACTGCTGAGCACCTGTCGGGTGTCCCAGGAACCCTGTCCTCCGGGCAGAATTTGCCGGGCGGCCTCTTCGGTCAGCGGGGCCGAGGCCACCTGATAGTAATAACCGGGGAAGAAATTGCGCCGCAGTTCCGTCCAGTCGCCCTCGGTGTAGGCATTGGAGGCAATCACCACTTTCTCGGCCATGACCGAGCCTTGGGCGGTTTGCACAGACCAGCGTTGGCCCTGACGCTCGAGTCGGGTGACCGGGGAATGATCGAATAATTGACCGCCCAGGCCGATGGCCGCCTTGGCCAGCCCCGTGGTGTAGGCCATCGGGTTGAGCGTGCCGGCGCGGCGATCGAGCAGCGCGGCGGCGATCTTTTTCGTGCCGGTGGCTTGTTCGCAGGCCTGGCCGGTGAGCAATTCCACCGGCGCACCGCGTCGTTTCCATTGTTCTTCACGACTGCGCAAGTCGGCTTCGCCACGGGCGTTGTGCGCCATGTGCAGCGTGCCTTCGCGGCGCAACTGGCAATCGATGTTGTACTTGTCCACAAGGCTGAACACCAGGGAAGGCGCCGCCCCCAGCATGCGGTTGAGCTGGCTGCCGACCGCCTCGCCAAACCCGGCTTCGATCTCGTCCGGGGGAATCCACATCCCGGCATTGACCAGCCCGACGTTGCGCCCCGAACCACCATGGCCGGCACGATGGGCCTCCAGCACACAAACGGACTTGCCCTGCTCCAGCAGATGCACCGCCGCCGACAAACCGGTAAATCCGGCGCCGATGACGCAGACATCTACCGAAACCTCACCCTTGAGGGGCGAATTGTCCGGCCTTTGCGGCGTCAGTTTTTCCCACAGACACTCTTCGCGTAACGGCATTGCCAGACTCCAACAGAAACCTAACCCACCTCGTTGTCGCCGCCAAAAGATCGCAGCCTGCGGCAGCTCCTACAAAATCGCAGCCAGCCACAGTCCCGTAGGAGCTGCCGAAGGCTGCGATCTTTCCAGCTTCACAATCAATACTTAATCGAAGGTGATGCCCTGCGCCAACGGCAACTCCAGCGAGTAGTTCACGGTGTTGGTCTGGCGGCGCATGTAGCCGCGCCATGCATCGGAGCCGGACTCACGACCGCCGCCGGTTTCTTTCTCGCCACCGAACGCGCCGCCGATTTCCGCGCCGCTCGGGCCGATGTTGACGTTGGCAATGCCGCAGTCACTGCCCACCGCCGACATGAACTGCTCGGCTTCACGCACGTCGGTGGTGAAGATGCACGAGGACAGGCCTTGTGGCACGGCGTTGTTCAGGCGCAGGGCTTCCTGGAAGTCGCTGTAACCGACCACGTACAGGATCGGGGCGAAGGTTTCGTGGCACACCACATCGCTCTGCTCGGGCATTTCGACGATGGCCGGTGAAACGTAGTAGGCATTCGGAAACTTGTCTTGCAGCTGACGCTCACCGCCAAACACCCGGCCGCCTTCGCTCAAGGCCTGCTCCAGCGCATCCTGCATGTTGTCGAAACTTTGCTTGTCGATCAGCGGGCCGATCAGGTTTCCTTCCAGCGGATGGCCGATACGCACTTTCGAGTACGCCGCTTTCAGGCGGGTGACGATTTCCTCTTTCACCGACTCATGGGCGATCAGGCGACGCAGGGTGGTGCAGCGCTGACCGGCGGTGCCGACGGCGCTGAACAGGATCGCGCGAACGGCCATGTCCAGGTCGGCGCTTGGACCGAGGATCATTGCGTTGTTGCCGCCCAGTTCCAGGATGCTGCGGGCGAAACGTGCGGCGATTTTCGGTGCCACTTCACGGCCCATGCGGGTGCTGCCGGTGGCGCTGACCAGCGCGACACGCGGATCATCGACCAGGGCTTCGCCGGCATCGCGACCGCCAATGATCACTTGGCTCAGGTACGGTGGGGCATCGCTGAAGTTCTTCAGCACGCGATCGAACAGCGCCTGGCAAGCCAGTGCGGTCAGCGGGGTCTTTTCCGACGGTTTCCAGATCACCGGGTTGCCGCAGACCAGCGCCAGCGTGGCGTTCCAGGCCCATACCGCGACCGGGAAGTTGAATGCACTGATCACCCCGACAACGCCCAGCGGATGCCAGGTTTCGCGCATGTGGTGGCCAGGACGCTCGGAGGCGATGGTCAAACCGTACAACTGGCGTGACAGGCCGACGGCGAAGTCGCAGATGTCGATCATTTCCTGAACTTCACCCAGGCCTTCCTGGGTGATCTTGCCGGCTTCCCAGGACACCAGCTCGCCGAGGTCGGCCTTGTATTCGCGCAGGATGTCACCCAGTTGCCGTACCAGCTCGCCACGGCGCGGCGCCGGGACCTTGCGCCACAGTTCGAACGCATGATCCGCGCGACTGATGTGCTGCTCGACTTCAGCAGCGCCCTCCCAGTTCACGGCGGCAATCGTGCTGCCATCGATCGGCGAATGCACCGGCACTTTGCCGTTCTGGTACAGGGCCGGGTTCACACCTAGACGATCAAGCAATGCGGCAACCATGGGTCACTCCTCAAGCAAAAGACAGAACACGTGCAGCCGGAAATTCACGGCTGATCAGACCTGTAGTTTTAGCTGCCCGGAGGTTACTCAACAAACGACCATTAAGAGAGATATCATTCCGTTTATTCATGCTGTGCATTGCTGGCAATAAAGAGACAAGAACCAAGGACCGCCCATGCTGAATAAACGCTACTTGCCATCGATCGCTGCGTTGCAGTGCTTCGAGGCCGTCACCCGGCATTTGAGCTTCACCCGGGCCGCCGAAGAGTTGAACCTGACCCAGAGCGCCGTGAGCAAACAGGTCGCACAACTCGAAGAGCTGTTGCAGCACCTGCTGTTTCGCCGGGTGCGCCGACGCCTGCAGATGACGCCGGCTGGCGACCTGTACCTGGTTGAGGTGCGAAAAATCCTCACGCAGGTCGAGATGTCGACCCATTACCTGCGTTCCTACGGCGGCGAGACTGAAGTCCTGCGCGTCTCGACACCGCCGACCTTCGGCGCACGCTGGCTGGTGCCGCGCCTGAAAGGCTGGCGCCTGCGGCATCCGTCGATCCACCTGGACCTGTGCAGCGAACAGGAAGCCGACGACTTGCTGCAAGGTCGCAGCGACCTGGCGTTCTATTTCGGCCAGGGTTCGCGGCCGGGTTCCGAATGCCTGAAGCTGTTCGGCGAAGAGCTGGTGCCGGTGTGCGCCCCGGGCAGCCTGCCGGACACACCGTTTACCGATCCGACGCAACTGACGGACCTGGTCCTGCTGCAAAACGCTTCCCGCCCCCAGGCCTGGCATGACTGGTTCGACCATCAGGGCTACCACACCGAGCACAGCTACCACGGCCCGCGCTTCGAAACCTTTTATATGTGCATCCGCGCCGCCCAGGTCGGTTGCGGCGTAGCGTTGTTGCCGCGTTTTCTGGTGGAGGAAGAACTGGCTGACGGCAAGCTGGTCATTCCCTGGCAGCATGCAATGCCCAGCACCGACGCCTATTACCTTGCGTACCCGGAGCACTCGGCGGAAGTGCCCAAGGTGCGGGACTTTGTGAAGTGGATGCTGGAGCAGATCGATAGCCCGGAGATGTCGCAAATTTAGGGTTGCACGCCGTACCTGTGGGAGCGGGCTTGCTCGCGAAGGCGTAATACCGGTCAATATTGATTTTGAATGTGCCGGCCTCTTCGCGGGCAAGCCCGCTCCCACAGGGATCTGGAGTGATCCAAGAAATCGCTGGCATTCCAACCCAGTGATATGCGCCACTAACGCCACTGATCAATATCGCAGCAACGCTGGAGAACCCCCGTTATGAGCGAGAGTGTGTTTGCCGATCGCATCGTGCAGAACCTGCTCGACACCGACTTCTACAAACTGACGATGATGCAGGCGGTGCTGCACAACTACCCGAACGTCGAAGTCGAATGGGAGTTTCGGTGCCGTAACGGCGAGGACTTGCGCCCGTATCTGGCGGAAATCCGCTTCCAGATCGAGCGCCTGTCCGAACTGAGCCTGAGCGCCGACCAATTGAGCTTTCTGGAGCGCATCAGCTTCCTGAAGCCGGACTTCCTGCGTTTTCTCGGTTTGTTTCGCTTCAACCTGCGCTACATCCACACCGGCATCGAAAACGGTGAGCTGTTTATCCGCCTGCGTGGCCCCTGGCTGCATGTGATCCTGTTCGAAGTGCCGCTGCTGGCCCTGGTCAGCGAGGTGCGCAACCGCTATCGCTACCGCGAAGTCGTGCTGGAGCAGGCCCGCGAGCAGCTCTACCGCAAGTTCGACTGGCTGAGTGCTAACGCCAGCAGTGATGAATTGTCGGAATTGCAGGTGGCCGATTTCGGCACCCGCCGTCGCTTCTCGTATCGGGTGCAGGAAGAAGTGGTGAACGTGCTCAAGCACGATTTCCCCGGACGCTTCGTCGGCACCAGCAATGTGCACCTGTCCCGGGAACTGGACATGAAACCCTTGGGCACCATGGCCCACGAATGGATCATGGCGCACCAACAACTCGGCCCGCGGCTGATCGACAGCCAGATCGCCGCCCTCGATTGCTGGGTCCGCGAATACCGTGGCCTGCTGGGGATTGCCCTGACCGACTGCATCACCATGGATGCCTTCCTCGGCGATTTCGATCTGTTTTTCGCCAAGCTTTTCGACGGTTTGCGCCACGATTCAGGCGATCCGGTGGTCTGGGCGGAAAAAGCCATCGCCCACTATCACAAGCTCGGCATCGACCCGATGAGCAAGACGCTGACCTTCTCCGACAGCCTGACATTGCCCAAGTGCCTGGAAATATTCCGGGCGCTGCGCGGTCGGATCAATGTCAGCTTCGGCATCGGCACCAACCTGACCTGTGATATTGCGGGTGTCGAACCGATGAGCATCGTGCTTAAAATGGCCGCCTGCAACGGCCAGCCGGTGGCGAAGATCTCCGACGAGCCAGGCAAGACGCACTGCAAAGACCCGAATTTCGTCGCTTACTTGCGACACGTTTTCCAGGTTCCTGCCACCCTTTCAAGTACATCAAGCAAGGAGTGAATTCATGCAAGCCGTACAGCGTGAGATTGCTGAACAGCTCAAGGTCCAGCCGCCATTCGCCGACGAAGCCGCCCTTGAGGCCGAAGTCGCCCGGCGGGTGACCTTCATTCAGGACTGCCTGGTCAACTCCGGGCTCAAGACCCTGGTACTGGGCATCAGTGGTGGTGTCGACTCCCTGACCGCTGGCCTGCTGGCCCAAAGGGCCGTCCGTGAACTGCGCCAGCGCAGCGGTGATGCCGCCTACAAGTTCATCGCCGTGCGCCTGCCCTACGAAACCCAGTTCGATGAGCACGACGCCCAGGCTTCGGTGGATTTCATCAAGCCGGACGAGCGCCACACCGTGAACATCGGCGCGGCGGTTAAATCCCTGGCCAATGAAGTGGCGGCCTTCGAAGGCAAACATGCGGTGTCGGTGGACTTCGTGCTCGGCAACACCAAGGCGCGCATGCGCATGGTCGCCCAGTACACCATCGCCGGCGCGGCCCATGGCCTGGTGATCGGCACCGATCACGCGGCGGAAGCGGTGATGGGTTTCTTCACCAAGTTCGGTGACGGCGCCTGCGATCTGGCGCCACTGAGTGGCCTGGTGAAAAACCAGGTCCGCGCCATCGCCCGCAGCTTCGGCGCGCCGGAGTCGCTAGTGGAGAAAGTCCCGACCGCCGACCTTGAAGACCTGTCGCCGGGCAAACCGGACGAAGCCTCCCACGGCGTGACCTACACCGAGATCGACGCCTTCCTGCACGGCGAACCGGTGCGTGAAGAGGCGTTCAAGATCATTGTTGATACGTACAACAAGACCCATCACAAGCGGGTGATGCCGTTTGCGCCGTAACGCCTGCGCGCAGGAGCGTGTAGGAGCGTGTAGGAGCTGTCGAGTAAAACGAGGCTGCGATCTTTTGATGTTCAAGATCAAAAGATCGCAGCCTGCGGCAGCTCCTACAAGTGCAAAAAAAGCGTCCACTAAGGACGCTTTTTTTATGACTGCGATTCGATTACTTCAGGGTAACCGTACCTTTCATCATCGAGATGTGGCCCGGGAACGAGCAGAAGAAACCGTACTTTTGAGCCGCATCCAGCTTGGACACATCGAAGGTCACCGAGTCTGTCTCGCCAGCGCCGATGACCTTGGTGTGGGCAATCACGCGGGCGTCGCCTTCCTTCAGGTAGTTCTTGTCGATGCCGGCGCTCAGGCCGTCGGTGGCGATCGGCTGCATGTCGGCTTCTTTACTCAGCACCCAGTTATGGCCCATGACGTTCTTCGGCAAGCTGCCGGAGTGCTTGAGCTCCACGGTAAACGTCTTGCAGCTCTTGTCGATTTCAATGGCCTTCGTGTCGAAAGACATCTGGTCGGTGGAGTCGACAGTGACTTTGCACTCTGCAGCCATCAATTGGCTGCTAGCCAGTGTCAACAGGGATACCGCAACAAGTTTGGCAAACATGGTGAATCTCCAAGGCAGGGTTAACGAAATCGCGAATAAACAGAAGACTGCCTGAAAACCTCGCAAGTTCATATGACTTGAATCAAAAATTGTATACAACTTTCGCGCTATGACACCGATGCGAAATATCTACCGGCCAAGCGTCTGGCCCGGGCCTATCATCAGACCGTCCCCCTTCAAATGGAACGTCTGTCATGTCAATCAACAGTCTGTTGTGCAGTTTGCTCGCCGCCTATGCCTGCGGCGCCAGCGGTACGTACGAAACTTCGGAACAACAAGTCTAGCCCTTGGAGTGCCGTGCGCCTGCCTTTACTCTGTGGCCCTGATCGACCATGGAGCAAGGCATGTCTTTAACATCCGTTTGTGTATTTTGTGGTGCCAGCACCGGCACCAACCCGGCTTACCGCGAAGCAGCCGTGGCCCTTGGCCGGGCGTTGGCCGAGCGCAAGCTGACCCTGGTGTATGGCGGTGGCGCCGTGGGCCTGATGGGCATCGTCGCCGATGCGGCCCTGGCGGCCGGTGGTGAAGTGATCGGCATCATCCCGCAAAGCCTCAAGGACAAGGAAATCGGCCACAGCGGCCTGACTCGCCTGGAAGTCGTCGATGGCATGCACGCGCGCAAGGCCCGGATGGCCGAGCTAAGCGATGCCTTTATCGCGCTGCCCGGTGGCCTTGGCACCCTCGAAGAACTGTTCGAAGTCTGGACCTGGGGCCAGCTCGGCTACCACGGAAAACCGCTGGGTTTGCTGGAAGTGAACGGTTTCTACAGCAAATTGACGTCTTTTCTTGATCACATCGTCGGCGAAGGCTTCGTTCGCGGGCAGCACCGTGACATGCTGCAAGTGAGCGAATCGCCGCAAACCCTGCTCGATGCTCTGGATGCCTGGCAACCGTCCGTAGCGCCAAAATGGGCCGAGCAAAAACCCAGCTAACGGCTCGGCACCGATACAGGGCAGAATATGCGCCGCTCAACCTCACCTTCGACCCCAGAGGATCGCCCATGGCTAAACCTAATTATTCCTTCGCCAAACGTCAGAGAGACTTGGCCAAGGAGCAGAAGAAAGAGGAAAAGCTTCAGCGCAAGAAAGCTACAGCTGAAGAAGCGGCACTGAACCCTGAGGGTGAAGTGGCGGCAGAAGACGATGTTGATGCACCGAAAGACTCGGCGCCTGACGCCTGAGAACCTCCGGGCCCGATAACCTGATCAGGCCCACCGGATCTGTGTCCAGGGTTGGCAGCTTTGCTGTCGACCCTCACAGGCCAGTCTGAAATACCCCTTTCCAGAAACCACTGCACTTCCCCTGTGGGAGCGGGCTTGCTCGCGAAAGCGCAGTGTCAGGCAACATCCTTGTTGAATATGAAATTGCTTTCGCGAGCAAGCCCGCTCCCACATTTTGACCTGCGTTAATCCAGTGGCATCACGGTCACACGCACTTCCGGATCATGGTTGCCCCCACCCAGAATCACCCCCCGCAACGGCGACACATCGGAAAAATCCCGGCCCCAGGCCAGGGTGATGTGCTCCAGTGCCGGTTGCACATTGTTGGTCGGATCGAAATCCACCCACCCCAGCACCGGACAAAACACCGAGACCCAGGCGTGGGACGCATCGGCGCCGATAAGCCGAGGCTGGCCCGGGGGTGGCTGAGTCAGCAAGTAGCCGCTGATGTAGCGCGCCGCCAACCCTCTGGAACGTACGCAAGCGAGCATCAGGTGGGCAAAGTCCTGACAGACCCCGCGCCGACGCTCCAGCACCTCCACCAGCGGCGTCGCCACCTGGGTCGCCTCGGCATCGAAGGTGAACTCGCTGAAGATTTTCTCCATCAGCGCCTGCACGCCGAGCAATAACGCTCGACCGGGCGGAAAACAGCTTTGCGAGAACTCGACGAAGTTTTTCTTCAAATGCACATACGGCGATTCAAACCGGTATCGGCAGGCTTCGAGTAGCTCGGGCGACAGCGGCTGGCTGCTGTAGGTCAGCGCGCTACGGGTCTGTTCCCACGCGGGTGACCGATTGAAGTCCAACGCAGGCCGGGGCAGCACTTCAATGGTCAGGCTGGCGTTGACCAGCAATTCATCATGAGGACGCTCGAACGCCAGCCGGGTCAGCGGATTACCGAACACATCCAGTTCATCCCGACGCGAGGTCGGCTCGGGGCTGATCTGCAATTGCCGGTCGGTGCAGCGCTGCCAGGCACAAGGCCGCGGCCACAAATGCGCCAGTTGCTGGGCCAGGGACACCGGGCTGTCGTAGTGGTAATGGGTGTCGTGGAAAATCTGGTAATGAGCACTCATCAGACGGACACCGTGCGTTGGCTGACATCATCGACATGGGCGAAATGCCGCAGCGCCAGGCGATCGGAAACCTGCCCGCTGGCGTCGGCGATCTCTTGCAGCAGCGCGGCCAGCCCCTCGATGGCGGCGCGAACACTGGCGTCGCCGAACAGCGGGTTTTCCAGGCAGCCCAGATCGAATCGCGCCAGACGCTCGACCAATTGTGGCAGCGCGGCTTCACGCGGCACGCCAAAGTCATCGTTGAGACGCTTGAGGGTGCGGGTCACCAGTTTCAACTGGAACAACACGGCATGAGGGTTCTGCTCGTCGAGCAAAAGCAGGTCGAGCACCGGGATCAACTGTGCCACCGCCAGGTATCGAGAACGGTAGGTGATGCTGCTGTTGCCCAGTTCCAGCAGCCATTCCAGCCCGGCCTGGTCAAAAGCCCCGGCGCCCCGAAGGAACGCCGCCAGGCTGCCGCTGAGAAATTGCAGGCGCTCGATCCGTCGGCCAATCATCAGGAAACGCCAGCCTTCGTCCCGGGTCATGTCGTCCAGTGCAAAGCCGGACAGCGCCGCCAGGGACATCACCAGACGGTTGAGGAAATCCAGCAGCTCGCCGAAATCCGGCTCTTCGGTTTCCAGCTCCATGGCTTCGCGCTGCAACTCCACCAGCGCCTGCCAGTTTTCCCGCGAGAGCTTGCCGCGCACCTGCGAAGCAGCCCACTGCAAGCGCTGCAGGTTGGAACGCAGGCTGAACGGCCAGTCATCACCGAGCAACGCCGCCAACAGGCGCTCCTGCAACTCGCCCTCCTCGGGCAGCAATATCAGCCGTTCGCCGAGGTCCACAGCGGCCTGCAGGGCTTGCGGGTCGTCGCCGTCGACATAGCGCGCCAGCATGATGCGCAGCAAACGGGCACTGTCGTCGCAACGCTCGCAGTAACGACCGAACCAGAACAGGTTTTCCACGACTCGCGACGGCAGGTACGGATCGCGCCGCACCAGATCGTGAACGCCGATGTTGCGCTGGGCCTTCCATTGTTCGCCGCTGGGCGCACGTTCGCCCAACACCCAGGTGTCCTTGCTGGCGCCGCCGCGCTGCATCGACACCACTTCGGCATCGGCTTGGGCGGCGACCCGGGTCAAGCCACCGGGCAATACCCGATATCCCACGCGACTGGCCACCGCATACACGCGCATGCCGATGGCGCGGGGTTGCAATTGACCGTCTTCGGCTTGCCAGATCGGCGCCTGGGACAACTGCGCGAGTTCTTGCGCCACATAGGCGTAGGGCCGAGCCTGCATGCGCTCGGCGAGTTCCTGGCGCTGTTTTTCACTCAAATCCCGGCCAAATACCGGAGCAAAGCTCTGGGACGGAAACGCCGGCTTGATCAGCAGTTCCGGCAGTTTCTCCAGGGCCTGGGCCAGAACCGGCGCTTCGCCACACCACCAGGTGGCGATGGACGGCAGGACCAGTTCTTCGCCAAACAGGAATTGATTGATCTTCGGCAGGAAGCCCAACAAACCGGGCGACTCCAGCACTCCGCTGCCGAGGGCGTTGGCCACCAGCACCCGCCCCTGCCGCACGGCTTCCAGCAGGCCCGGCACGCCGAGGGCTGAGTCGGTACGCAGTTCCAGCGGGTCGCAGAAATCGTCATCAAGCCGACGCATGATCGCGTGAACCCGACGCAGGCCACTCAGTGTTTTCAAGTAGACCGTGGCGTCGCGCACCGTCAGGTCGCCGCCCTCCACCAGTGGATAACCGAGCTGGCGAGCCAGATACAAATGTTCAAAATAGCTTTCGTTGAAACGCCCCGGTGTCAGCAGTACCACCAACGGCGCGTCCCCGTCACTCGGGGCCTGACGGGCAAGGGTTTCCTGCAAGGTGCGGAAGAACCCGGCCAGGTGCTGCACTTTCAAATCGCGGTACAACTCGGGAAAGGCCCGGGACACAATCGTGCGGTTTTCCAGCGCATACCCGGCTCCCGAAGGCGCCTGGGTACGATCCGCCGTCACCCACCAGCGACCATCGGGTGTGCGCGCCAGATCCACGGCATACAGATGCAGAAAGGCCCCGTCGGGCGGGCTGATACCTTGGCAGGGCCAAAGGAAGTTGTTGTGACCGAACACCAGCTCGGCGGGCAGCAGACCTTCGGCAATCAGCCGTTGCGGACCGTAAAGGTCAGCCAGCACGGCATTGAGCAAGCGCGCCCGCTGAGCGATGCCCGCCGACAACTGTTGCCACTCATCAGCCGCGATGACATGGGGCAGCAGGTCCAGCTCCCACGGCCGGTCCGCGCCCTTGGGATCGGCATAGACGTTATAGGTAACGCCGTTTTCCTGAATCTGCCGGGTCAGCAGGGCCTGACGCTGCACCAGCTGCGCCGGCGTGCTGCGTTGCAACTGCTCGAACAGCCGGCACCAGTGCGGGCGCACGGCGCCACTGTCGTCGAGCAGTTCGTGATAGGTGCCCGCCGTCAGCGGGTAGCGGTCTAGCAGGTCAGGCATGGAAAGCTCGGCAGACAGCAATGAACGGTCAGACTAACGCAGGCTCGTGACGCCCGGATATACGAAAAATCCGAGCGTCGCGTACGGTTTAGAAACGTCGCAAATCGAGTGTCATAGGTAGCTCGTCATTAATTTCCACATTGGGTACAGGAAGTTTTCCCGGCGTGTGTCCGATGCGGAAGAACCGCGCCATTCGCCGGCTCTCCGCTTCATTGGCATTGACCGGCAAGCTGTCGTAATTGCGCCCGCCCGGATGGGCCACGTGGTACTGGCAACCGCCCAGCGAGCGCTGCATCCAGGTGTCGAGCAGGTCGAACACCAGCGGCGCGTGCACCGGGATGGTCGGTTGCAGGCAGTTGGCCGGTTGCCAGGCGCGAAATCTCACGCCCGCGACGAATTCGCCTACACGTCCGGTGGGCTGCAAGGGCACCGGAATGCCGTTGCAGGTCAGCAGATAACGCTGGGGCGGCAAGCCGCTGAGCTTGACCTGCAAGCGCTCCAGCGACGAATCCACGTAACGCACCGTACCGCCCATGGCGCCCTCTTCGCCCAGCACGTGCCAGGGTTCGAGCGCCTGGCGCAGTTCCAATGCAATGCCGCTGACGGCGTAGTCGCCAACCTTGGGGAAACGGAACTCCAGATGCGCGGCGAACCATTCCGCCCGCACCGGATAACCGGCGGCGTTGAGGTCGACGATGACATCGGCGAAGTCTTGCTCGATAAAGTGCGGCAACAGGAAGCGATCGTGCAGCTCCGTTCCCCAGCGCGCCAGTTTCGGCGGTGCATAGGGCTCGCGCCAGAACCGCGCGACCAGCGCCCGCAGCAACAGCTGTTGCGCCAGGCTCATTCGGGCATGGGGCGGCATCTCGAACGCACGCAGCTCCAGCAACCCCAGGCGCCCGGTGGCACCGTCCGGCGAATAGAGTTTGTCGATGCAGAACTCGGCACGGTGGGTATTGCCGGTCACATCGATCAGCAGATTGCGCAGCAGCCGGTCCACCAACCATGGCGGACATTCTTCACCCGGTTCAGGCATCTGTGCGAAGGCAATTTCCAACTCGTACAAGGCATCGTTGCGCGCTTCGTCGACACGGGGCGCCTGGGATGTCGGGCCGATGAACAATCCGGAAAACAGGTAGGACAGCGACGGATGGTTGTGCCAGTAGCTGATCAGGCTGCGCAGCAGATCCGGGCGACGCAAAAACGGCGAGTCCCCCGGCGTCGCGCCACCCAGCACGAAGTGGTTACCGCCGCCCGTGCCGGTGTGTCGGCCGTCGATCATGAATTTCTCGGTGGTCAGCCGGGTCTGGCGCGCTTCTTCGTAGAGGAATTCTGTGCGCTCGACCAACTCATCCCAGGTCGCGGACGGCTGCACGTTGACCTCGATCACCCCCGGATCCGGGGTGATGCGGAAATTGCTCAGGCGTGGATCGCTCGGCGGCTCGTAGCCTTCCAGCAACACCGGGCACATCAGCTCTTCGGCGGTGGCTTCGATGGCAGCGACCAGTTCGAGATAGTCCTCGACCCGTTCCAGCGGCGGCATGAACAGGTACAACCGACCCGCCCGCGCCTCGGCGCAGAAGGCGGTACGGGTCAGCCAGTCGGCGGACTCGTCGATCTTCGGTGCGCGTTCCTGCACCTCGGCAGCTTCGCTTTGGCTTTGCAGTTGCGTGGTGTCGGGCAGCGGCGGGAAGTCTTGATTCGGGTCTTGCGGATGAATGAACGGATATTCCGCCGCTTTCACCCAGGGTTGCGAACCCAGCGGCAAGCGATAGCCCAGCGGCGAGTCCCCCGGCACCAGTCGGCAGTGCTCGTCGCGCAAATACCAGCGGCCGCTCTGCCATTGATCGCCCTTGGCAGTGCGCGCCAATGGAAGGACCTGGCCAATCACCTTGTCCAGGCCTTGGCTGAATACTTTGCGCAGGCGCGCACGCTCCAGAGGTTCTTCCAGGCGCGAGTCTTCGGCGCTGACGTTTTGCGGCAGCATCCCTTCGCGCCAGAGGTAATAGAAATTGTCTTCGTAGGCCGCAAAAACAAAGCGTGTCGGAATTTTCAGGCGTTCGGCGACACTCGCCAGAAAACGCCCGGCCAGTGCTCCGTCGGCGCCGTAGTCTTCCTGCTCGTCGGCGATCAGCGCGCTGTTGTGCCAGATCGGCACGCCGTCACGGCGCCAGTAGCAATTGAGCGACCAGCGCGGCAGTTGCTCGCCGGGGTACCACTTGCCCTGCCCGAAATGCACCAGCCCCTGGGGCGCGTAGTGTTTACGCATGCGTTGGAACAGTTCGGAGGACAACCGTCGTTTATCCGGCCCCAATGCCGCGGTATTCCATTCGGCGCCGTCCGGGTCATCGATGGACACGAAGGTCGGCTCGCCGCCCATGGTCAGGCGTACATCACCCTCCAGCAGGTCGGCATCGATCTGCCGGCCCAGGGCCTGGATCGCCAGCCACTGGTCGTCGGTGTAGGGCTTGGTGACCCGTGGTGCCTCCCAAATTCGCTCCACGGACATTTCGTGGCTGAATTCGCACTCGCAGGGTTCCACCAGGCCACTGATCGGCGCCGCTGAGGACGGATCGGGACTACAGGCCAACGGAATATGTCCTTCACCGGCAAACAGCCCGGAAGTCGCATCCAGGCCGATCCAGCCAGCACCGGGCAAGTACACCTCGCACCAGGCGTGCAGGTCGGTGAAATCCACTTCGGTGCCGGACGGCCCGTCGAGACTTTTGACGTCGGCGGTCAGCTGGATGAGGTAACCCGACACAAAACGCGCCGCCAGCCCCAGGTTGCGCAGCAATTGCACCAGCAACCACGCGGAGTCGCGGCACGAACCGGAGGCCTGGTCGAGAGTGTGCTCAGGTGTTTGTACGCCGGGTTCCATGCGGATCAGGTAGTCGATGTCTTCGCTCAGGCGCTGGTTGAGCGCGACGAGAAAGTCCACGGCAGGCAACGGAGTGCGGTCGATGCCGTCCAGGTAGGCCTTGAACTTCGGCGTCAGGGGCAGGGTTTCCAGGTACGGCGCCAGCTCCTTGCACTCATCCGCGGCATAGGTGAAGGGGATTTTTTCCGCGTAGGGTTCGAGGAAGAAGTCGAACGGATTGAAGATCGCCATTTCGGCCAGCAGATCGACTTCGATTCGCAATTCTTCGGTTTTTTCCGGGAACACCAGCCGCGCCAGGTAATTGCCCTGAGGGTCCTGCTGCCAGTTGATGAAGTGCTGTTCGGGGGAGACTTTCAGCGCATAGGACAGAATCCGCGTGCGGCTGTGGGCAGCGGGACGCAGGCGAACAATCTGCGGGCCGAGCTCGACAGCGCGGTCATAGCGGTAATGCGTGACGTGGTGCAATGCGACATGAATCGACACGGCGTGCCTCCTGCGAGCCTTGAGCGTATGGGAAAGCGCGCAAGACTTATGCCATCCAGCAGCACTGGCGCTTTCTTCGGTTGCCTGAGGCAGTACAGCACCAAAATCGGGCGATGCAGGGAAATGGTTTGCGGCCGTTGCACAGAAATGTCGCGGCCCGACCTCTGTGGCGAGGGAGCTTGCTCCCGCTGGGGCGCGAAGCGGCCCCTTGATTTGCCTGATTGCCAGATTTACGACGGCTTCGCCGCCGAGCGGGAGCAAGCTCCCTCGCTACAATGGAATTCAATTACCCAGAAATGCAAAACGCCAACCCGAAGGTTGGCGTTCTGTTCAGCTCAAGCGAGGTTTAGCGCGGCACGACCGGCTTGCGGGTCGGCTTTGGCCCCTTGCCCTTGGCCGCGTCCTTGCGCTCCTTGGCCGCCTGCTGGTTGCGGGCGAACGCCGCGGCCTTGGCCTGTTCGCGCTTGTCCCACGGGTTGCCGCCATCGCTGGCACGTGGTGGCAGGCCGGTGTGCTGGGTCAGGATCTTGGTGGTCTTTTCCCCTGCAACCTTGTGGCTGCCGGCCGGCGTCGAGTTCTTGCGCCGGGCGCTCTGGTAGCTGTCGGTCGACGGCTGGTGCAAAGGAATCAACTGGTTCTTGCCCGGCCCGATCAGGTCGGCGCGCCCCATGCGGGTCAGTGCTTCACGCAGCATCGGCCAGCCTTTCGGGTCGTGATAACGCAAGAACGCCTTGTGCAGACGACGCTGCTCTTCGCTCTTGACGATGGTTACCGCGTCACTCTTGTAGGTGACCTTGCGCAGCGGGTTCTTGCCCGAGTGGTACATCGCGGTGGCGGTGGCCATCGGCGACGGGTAGAACGCCTGCACCTGGTCGGCACGGAAGCCGTTGCCCTTGAGCCACAGGGCAAGGTTCATCATGTCTTCATCGGTGGTGCCCGGGTGGGCCGCGATGAAGTACGGAATCAGGTACTGCTCCTTGCCCGCTTCCTTGGAGTACTTCTCGAACATGCGCTTGAACTTGTCATAGCTGCCGATGCCCGGTTTCATCATCTGGTTGAGCGGACCTTCCTCGGTGTGTTCCGGGGCGATCTTCAGGTAGCCACCGACGTGGTGGGTCACCAGTTCCTTGACGTACTCCGGCGACTCGACCGCGAGGTCGTAACGCAGGCCGGAAGCGATCAGGATTTTCTTCACACCCGGCAACTCACGGGCACTGCGGTACAGCTGGATCAGCGCCGAGTGGTCGGTGTTCAGGTTCGGGCAGATACCTGGGAACACGCACGATGGCTTGCGGCACGCGGATTCGATTTCCGGGCTCTTGCAGGCGATGCGGTACATGTTCGCGGTGGGGCCGCCGAGGTCGGAGATCACGCCGGTAAAACCCGGGACTTTGTCACGAATTTCTTCGATTTCGCGAATGATCGACTCGTGGGAACGGTTCTGGATGATCCGGCCTTCGTGCTCGGTGATCGAGCAGAAGGTGCAGCCGCCGAAGCAGCCACGCATGATGTTCACCGAGAAACGGATCATGTCGTAGGCCGGGATCTTCTCCTTGCCGTACGCCGGGTGCGGAATGCGCGCATAAGGCATGCCGAACACGTAGTCCATTTCTTCGGTGGTCATCGGAATCGGTGGCGGGTTGAACCAGACGTCGACTTCGCCATGCTTCTGTACCAGCGCACGGGCGTTGCCCGGGTTAGTTTCCAGGTGCAACACGCGGTTGGCGTGGGCGTAGAGCACCGCGTCGTTACGGACCTTTTCCACCGACGGCAGACGAATCACGGTCTTGTCACGGGTCATGCGCGGGCTGGCCAGGATCTGCACGACTTTGGCTTCCTGCGGATCGTCAACCGGACCTTTTTCCTGCTCGATGGCACAGGCCTGGGTGTCCTGGGTGTTCACGTACGGGTTGATGATCTTGTCGATCTTGCCCGGACGGTCGATACGCGTGGAGTCCACTTCGTACCAGCCCTGCGGCGTGTCGCGACGGATGAACGCGGTGCCGCGCACATCGGTGATGTCTTCGATCTTGTGGCCGTAGGACAGGCGCTGGGCGACTTCGACAATCGCACGCTCAGCGTTGCCGTAAAGCAGGATATCGGCGCTGGCGTCGATCAGGATCGAGTTACGCACACGGTCCTGCCAATAGTCGTAGTGGGCGATGCGGCGCAGGGACGCTTCGATGCCGCCGAGCACGATCGGCACGTGCTTGTAGGCTTCCTTGCAGCGCTGGCTGTAGACCAGGCTGGCGCGGTCCGGACGCTTGCCGGCCAGGCCACCTGGCGTGTAGGCATCGTCGGAACGGATTTTCTTGTCGGCGGTGTAGCGGTTGATCATCGAGTCCATGTTGCCGGCCGCGACACCGAAGAACAGGTTCGGCTCGCCGAGCTTCATGAAGTCGTCTTTGGACTGCCAGTTCGGTTGGGCAATGATCCCGACGCGGAAACCCTGGGACTCCAGCAGCCGGCCGATGATCGCCATGCCGAACGACGGGTGATCGACGTAGGCGTCACCGGTGACGATGATGATGTCGCAGGAATCCCAGCCGAGCTGATCCATCTCCTCCCTGCTCATGGGCAGGAACGGCGCTGGCCCGAAACATTCGGCCCAGTACTTGGGATAGTCAAATAACGGCTTGGCTGCTTGCATGTCGATAACCGGTGTTGGCTTTCATTGAATTTCGCGGGCGCGGAATATAGCACAAATTTTGACCAATTCCGACGGCTGTGGTCGGAAATTGCGCGTTACTCATGTGGGAGCGGGCTTGCTCGCGAAGGCGGTGCGTCAGTCAACATTGATGTTATCTGACGCACCGCCTTCGCGAGCAAGCCCGCTCCCACAGGTTACTCGTCGTCGTCGAAGTTATAGCTACCCGGCGCCAGGTTTTCGAATCGCGTGTACTTACCGATAAAGGCCAGGCGAATAAAGCCGATCGGCCCGTTCCGCTGCTTGCCGATGATGATTTCGGCGATGCCCTTGTGCTCGGTCTCGGGGTGATACACCTCGTCGCGATACACGAACATGATCACGTCGGCGTCCTGCTCGATCGCTCCGGATTCCCGCAAGTCGGAGTTCACCGGGCGCTTGTTCGGGCGCTGTTCCAAGGAACGGTTGAGCTGGGAAAGTGCCACCACCGGGCAGTTGAATTCCTTGGCCAGGGCTTTCAGGGATCGGGAGATCTCGGAAATCTCGTTGGTCCGGTTGTCACCGCTGGAACCCGGGATCTGCATCAGTTGCAGGTAGTCGATCATGATCAGGCCGACTTCACCGTGTTCACGCACCAGACGGCGGGTCCGGGCGCGCATTTCCGACGGGCTGATGCCGGCGGTATCGTCGATGAACAGCTTGCGGTCGTTGAGCAGGTTGACCGCCGAGGTCAGGCGCGGCCAGTCGTCGTCTTCAAGCTGACCGGAACGGACCTTGGTCTGGTCGATACGGCCAAGGGAGGACAGCATACGCATGATCAGCGATTCGCCTGGCATCTCGAGGGAGTAAACCAGGACGGCCTTCTCGCTGCGCAACACGGCGTTTTCCACCAGGTTCATCGCAAAGGTGGTTTTACCCATCGATGGACGGCCGGCGACGATGATCAGGTCGGACGGTTGCAGGCCGCTGGTTTTCTCGTCGAGGTCGGTGTAACCCGTGGACAGGCCGGTAATGGCGTTGTCGGTGTTGAACAAGGTATCGATGCGGTCGATGGCCTTGGTCAGCAGGTCGTTGACGCCCACCGGGCCACCGGTTTTTGGCCGGGCCTCGGCGATCTGGAAGATCTGCCGTTCGGCTTCGTCAAGAATCTCGGCGGCGGTGCGACCTTCAGGGTTGAACGCACTGTCGGCGATTTCGGTACTGATACCAATCAGTTGGCGCAACGTCGCCCGCTCGCGAACGATCTGCGCATAGGCCTTGATGTTGGCGACGGACGGGGTGTTTTTCGCCAGTTCGCCCAAGTAACCGAGGCCGCCGACCTGAGAAGTCTGACCTTCCTTGTCCAGTTGCTCGGACAGGGTCACGACGTCGATCGGCATGTTCTGATCGGCCAGCTTGGCGATCGCACGGAAAATCAGGCGGTGGTCATGTCGATAGAAATCGCCGTCGGAGACTTGATCGAGCACACGCTCCCAGGCGTTGTTGTCCAGCATCAGACCACCGAGCACAGCCTGTTCGGCTTCGATGGAATGCGGCGGCACTTTCAGCGCGGCGGTTTGCAGATCGTATTGCTCAGGAGCGGAGATATCGTTCATGGCCACTTGAAATTGGAGGAATCAGAAAGACAAAGGGCACGACCTGTAAACAGGATCGTGCCCGATGTTACCGGCAAGCACCCGAGGGTGCCAGCCGACAAGTGCTGCTTAAGCTGCTACCACGACAACGCGTACGGTGGCTTCAACTTCGGCGTGCAGGTGCACGGCTACGTCGAATTCGCCTACGTTGCGGATGGTGCCGTTCGGCAGACGAACTTCGCTCTTCTGCACTTCAACGCCGGAGGCGGTCAGTGCGTCAGCGATGTCGTGAGTACCGATCGAACCGAACAGCTTGCCTTCGTCGCCAGCGGTGGCAGTGATGGTCACTTCCAGCTCGGCCAGTTGGGCAGCGCGGCTTTCAGCCGATGCTTTGCGATCTGCTGCAGCTTTTTCCAGCTCAGCGCGACGCTCTTCGAACGCAGCCAGGTTGGCTGGGGTCGCAGCGGTAGCTTTGCCGTAAGGCAGCAGGTAGTTACGACCGTAACCAGCCTTAACGTTCACTTTGTCACCCAGGTTGCCCAGGTTGGTGACTTTTTCCAGAAGGATCAGTTGCATGTGAAAATCCTCTTAACTTTTAACCTTCACCGTTCGCGTTATCGGCATCTTTCGGTGCCGAACGACCGCGAAAATCAATCAGGCTGTCGACGATGGCCAGGACCACCAGCAACGGATAGATCAGCTGCATGAACAGCAACAGCGTCACGTACAACCCCACCAGCCAGAACCTGGCCAGTCGCTTCTGCGCCACCAGCCCATGAATCAGGGCCAGCCCGGCGAACACCAGCGGTACGCTGCACAACGGCGTCAACATGGCCATCTGTGGACCGAGATTCGGCCCCAGAAGCATGCACGCCAGCAGCAACATCGCTGGCAACAGCGGGATGCGGATGGCGCGAAACTCGCGACCAAAACCGCCCGGGTTGTACAACAACGCCTGCCAGTAACGCCCGACAAGCAGGCTCAGCAAGCTGACGATTTGCAACAACGCCGCAATCAGGCCGGTCAGGACCGGTGCAATCAGGGACGCGAAACGCGCTTGTTCGTCTACCGACAACTTCTGGTAGACATCGCCGAGTAGCGACGGCATGACTTTGATCAAAGCCTGCGCCAGCATCTCGATCTGGGGAGCAAAAGCTGTCCCCAACACCACTGAAAACACCACTCCCATCGCTATGCTGACCAGCAGCACGCGGTTCCAGGACTCGCTTGCGCGCAAAACCAACGCAAGGCTCGCAGACCCCAGCAGCACCAGAAGTGCCCGTGGGTCGTCGGAGTAAAGCCACCAGGCCAATGCCGGCAGCAGTCCCAGAGCAAGAACGCCCAAGGCGTCCCTCAATCCGCGCCGCAGGAGCACAAGGCATCCGGCGGCAGCACCCAACCAATACAACAACGGCAATGCCGCGCATCCAGCCACTACCAGAGTGGCCTGCATACGGCCGCGCATGATGAACTCAGCTATGGCCCGCATGCATTCAATCCTTTGCTACGTGTCGACTGCCCGGTCTCAGCGGCCGTGGCTGTCGGTGTAGGCCAGCAGGGCCAGGAAGCGGGCGCGCTTGATAGCGGTGGCCAGCTGACGCTGATAACGAGCTTTGGTACCGGTGATGCGGCTTGG